>WNGE01009303.1_pt1 | contig 11552 bp, 9 predicted proteins | sample 5400651 | NCBI WGS metagenome assembly WNGE01 (sample SAMN13153370, study PRJNA577476) | soil metagenome | isolation source: 60 cm soil or saprolite under grassland replicate 2 | place: USA:California | collected 2016-06-15 | reverse complement strand
AGGCGTTGTCCGATCTGCAGACCAAGCTGCAGTCGCTCATCACGCAATAACCGATGAGGCGGGGGCCGGTGCGCTGCGGTGCTGTGGCCGCGCACCGGCCCCGGCCATTCGCTGCCGGGGACACCCGGTAGGCAGAAGGAGGCGCAGGTGACTGCAACCGCGCCGGTCGCGGAACGGCCGGCCAAGGAACCGAAGAAGCCCAAGCGGCAGCAAACGTTCAATGAGGGCACCGGGCGACTTGCCGCGACCTTGCTCTCACCGACGATGCTGGTGCTCGGCCTCGTCGTGCTGTTCCCGATCATCTCGGCGCTGCGTGAGTCGTTGTACCAGAGCGGCACGCGGATAGACGAGAACGGCTTCATCGTCAAGGGCTCGACCTGGGTCGGGCTCCAGAACTACACGGACATCTTCAAGGGCAACACCGGCGACCGGTTCTGGAACGCTTTCTACAACACGACGTTCTTCACCGTCGTCTGCGTCGTACTCGAGACCGTGCTGGGCGTCGCGATGGCGTTGATCATGCACAAGGCCTTCAAGGGCCGCGGCATCGTCCGGNNNNAGCATCCTGGTCCCGTGGGCGATCCCGACAGTGGTGTCGGCGCTGCTGTGGAAGTGGATCTTCCAGGCGGATGGCGTCGCGAACAACCTGCTCGGTACGCAGGTGCTGTGGTCCACCGAGGGCTGGCAGTCCAAGATGTCGGTGATCATCGCCGACACCTGGAAGACGGCACCGTTCATCGGCCTGCTGGTGCTCGCCGGGCTGCAGACCATCCCGGCCGAGGTGTACGAGGCGGCGAAGGTGGACGGCGCCAACGTCTTGCAGACGTTCCGGCGGATCACGCTGCCGCTGGTGAAGCCGGCACTGCTGGTGGCAGTGCTGTTCCGGATCCTCGACACGCTGCGGATCTTCGACCTGCCGTTCGTGCTGGTCGGCGCGCACAAGGACTCGGTCGAGACACTGTCGATGCTCGCGTACGACGAGGCGTTCAACACGCGATATGGGCCGGCGGCCGCCTATGCGACGGTGCTGTTCATCTACGTCGCCGTGGTCGCCTACGCGTTCGTGAGGATTCTCGGCGCCGACGTCATCGGTGAGGCCAGAGCCAAGAAACCCGGTGGCGGGGCGAAGAGACCACGTAGAGAACGGGCGCCGGCCGGTGTACCTGAAGCCGGTCTGAAGAGCGGATCGTCATCTACTGCCTGGCGCCGTTCTACTGGATGGCGGTGTCTGCGCTCCGGCGGCCGAGCGACCAGTTCTCGAACAGGTTCATCCCGTCCCCGTTCTCGATCCAGAACTTCAAGGACGTGTTCAAGGGCTCGAACGGCTTCGGGCGGGGCCTGCTGAACAGTCTGATCGTGGCCGGGACGGTGACGATCCTGACCCTAGTGATCGGCATGGTCGCGGCGTACACCTTGGCGCGGCTCGACTTCAAGTTCAAGAACGTCGTACTGGCGATCATCATCACCACGTCGATGTTCCCCGGCATCTCGCTCGTGGTGCCGCTGCTGAAGCTGTTCATCGACATCAAGTGGATCAACACCTACCAGGCGATGATCGTGCCCAGCCTGTCGTTCGCGTTGCCACTGGCGGTGTGGAACCTGACTGCCTTCTTCCGGCAGATGCCGCAGGAGCTCGAGCAGGCCGCGATGGTGGACGGCTGCACTCCGGCGCAGGCGTTCCGCAAGGTGATCATCCCGCTGGCGGCACCGGGTGTGTTCACCACCGCGATCATCACCTTCATCGCGGCGTGGAACGAGTTCCTGATCGCGCTGAGCATGACGAACAAGAAGTCGATCCAGACGGCGAACGTGATCATCTCGCAGTTCACCGGCACCACCGGACGTGACCAACCGTTCGGCAGCCAGATGGCCGCCGGCGTCGTGGTCACCATCCCGCTGGTGATCGCCGTACTCCTCTTCCAGCGCCGAATCGTCGCCGGCCTCACGGCAGGTGGCGTGAAGTGACCTGGGACCGCGACCGCGCCGAACGCGACCGGCGAGACCGGGAAGCCCGGGACCGCCGCGACCGTGAGGCGCGGGAGCGGGAGAGGCGCGACCGGGAAGACCGCGATCGCCGCAGTCGCTACCGGTAACCGGAAAGGCCGGAGTCGCTCCATCGACTCCGGTCTTTTTCCGGCTCTCCTGACACATGTGTGGGCGGTTATTGGACCGCGGTGCGCACGACGCCTGCCCTGTGAGGGGTTCTCCCCTGAAATGGCAGCGGCCGGCGGCGTCGGACGAGCGTGGCGCGTCGGGACCGGGGGTCGCCTCCGGCCTGTGTGTCACGGCTGAGTCGTGGGCGCCGATCCAGGACTGGGGAGGTTGATTGTCCCGGATCGGGCAGATGCTCTCCCCGGTCGGCGCGTTGCGGTTCGGGATGACAGGCGGTTGCAGGGCGATGGTGTTTGGATGCCGTCGCCCGACAGATCACCCATACATCAGTCGGGGGAGGCTCTTTTCTCTTCTCCGTGGATCGGGGTCGTCTGCCCGGGCTCTTGTTTGAGAAGATGCAAGGGTGCATCGGTGAGTTCTGCCGACCGCCTTCGCGGGCCCCGCCGACAAAGGAAATAGTTGTCGCGATCTGGAGGTTCCGCCATGCGCCGTTCAGCGTGGATTCTGGTCGGGTTCGGCGTGCTGCTCGTCGTTCTTGCGGTGTTGCTCAGGTTCGTCGTCGCGCCGTACGCCACGAAACTGCCGGGCGACACCGACACCACCACCCGGTACAGCGGCAAGGGCACCGTGCTGAATGCCGCGGCTCTGCAGTCGGGCGACGTCGCCAACGCGCTCGCGCGGGACATCCCGATCAGCCTGCAGCGGCATGTCTACGTCAGCGCCACTGATGGCAACACCGCGATCGTCCACGACGACATCACGCTGAAGGCCGGATCGACCTCGTCGGAGGACAACCACACCTTCGCCGTCGACCGGAAGCACCTCACCGAGGCCAGCACCATCAAGGGTGTCGAGGTCGAGAAGCACAAGGGCATGACGATCACCCTGCCGGTCGACCCGGAGCCCAAGTCCGGCGTCTACACGTACTGGGACACCCCGACCCGGACCGCCGTACCTGTCACGTACGTCGGCTCCGAGAAGCGTGAGGGGCGCGACACCTACCACTACCGGGCCACTGCTTCCGGTCCGCTGGCGAATCCGGCGCTGCAGCAACGGTTGCCGTCCTCGCTGCCGAAGGCGCTCGCTCCGCGACTGCTCCCCTTGCTGCCGGCAGAGACTCAGCAGATGCTCGCTCCGCTCGTGGCTGCGCTGCCGGCGGATGTGCCGATCAGCTACACGGCCTCGAGTACGTACGACGTCTGGGCCGACGCCGAGCTAGGCGCCCCGCTGGACACGAAGATCAACCGCTCGGTGGTCGCCAATCTCGGCACCGTGCCGCTGCTGCCGGTCCTGACGATCGATGTCACGGAGGATCAGGCGTCGGTGAAGGACGCGGCGGACAAGGCCGGCAACGCCGATCTGCTGCTCACGTGGATCAAGCTCGGTGGCCCGCTCGTGCTGCTGATCCTCGGCCTGGTCCTGGTTGCACTCGGCCTGGCGCTCGGCAGGCGCAGGCCGAGCGCCGATATGCCCGGTGTCGGTCCATCCGCTTCGGGCTGACAGCAGTCAGCTTCGGAGCCAGACGGCGTCCGCGAGGAGTTCGAGCGTCTTGTGATCGAGTCATGCAGTCAGGATCGACGCGACGAGCAGATCATCCAGCCGATCCTGAACCAGCGTGCGACGATCGGCCGGTTTTCCTGGCTTCACTCGGCGCCTTCGGCTGACCCCTTGCTGTGGGCCGCGGACGCTACTGCGTGGGCCTTCGGCAAAGGCGGCGACTGGCGTCGACGGGTAGAGAGCATCATCGTAGGCCTTGCCAAACTGCCCTGAAACGCGCGAAACCCGGGCTACCAGTCGTCCGGCTGGCTCCCGGGTCCACTTCCGAAGGCTACCGCCTTGGCGTTTTCAGTCTACGTGCTCAGGTGTGTAGCCAGACGGCAGCGTCGACGGGCAGTTGGTTGTCCGGGAGGGGGTGGCTGGACAGGAGCACTTGGGTGTGGGTGGGGAGGGGGATGGGGGATTCGCTGAGGTTGGCTATGCAGCGGAAGTGGGGCGATCGGGTGAAGGAGAGGACGTCGGCGGGGGCGTCGTCGTCCCAGGTGAGGCGGCCTTCGCCGAGGGCTTCGGTGGAGCGGCGGATGCTGAGGGCGGCCTTATAGAGGTTGAGGTGGCTGTCGGGGTCGGAGACCTCGGATTCGGCGGTCAGAGTCGACCAGTCGGCGGGTTGAGGGAGCCACGGTTGGCCCTCGCCGGGGCCGAAGCCGAAGGGCGGTTCGGTGCCGCTCCACGGGATCGGGACGCGGCAGCCGTCGCGACCGCGGACGGTGTGGCCGGATCGCTCCCAGGTCGGGTCGTCCAACACCTCTTCAGGCAGGTCCTCGACCTCGGGCAGACCCAACTCGTCGCCCTGATAGATATAGGCGCCACCAGGCAGAGCCAGTTCGAGCAGGACCGCGGCCCGGGCGCGGCGGCGACCCAGTTCCAGGTCGGTCGGCACGGAGCCGGCGGGCATCGAGGCTTGTTTCTGGTCGCGGCCGTAGCGGGTGCGGTGCCGGATGGTGTCGTGGTTGCTCAGCACCCAGGTCGCCGGGGCGCCGACTGCCCAGAAGTTCTCGGTGGTGTGGTCGATCACCTCGCGCAACTCTGCAGCGTCCCACGGGCATTGGAGCGCGTCGAAGTTGAAGGCCGAGTGCAGTTCGTTCGGCCGGACGTACTGCGCGAGCCGGTCGGCGGGGGACAGCCACGCCTCGGCGACGAATACTCGCGGGCCCAGTGGGGTGTCGGCGTACTCGTCGGCGATCCGGCGCCAGCGCCGGTGGATGTCGTGCACAGCCGGCTGGTCGTAGGTCGGGTGGCCGGCGTACTTGTCGCGGGTGACCTCGCCGTTCGGCTGCGGAACAACGTCGGGCAGCGTCGGATCCTTGGCCATCGAGTCGGCGACGTCGATCCGGAACCCGTCGATACCGCGGTCGAACCAGAACCGCAGGATCGAGTCGAACTCCTCGATCACCTTCGGGTGATCCCAGTTCCAGTCCGGCTGGGAGATGTCGAACAGGTGCAGGTACCACTGCCCGTCCTCGATCTGCTGCCAGGCGCCGCCGCCGAACGCGGCCGGCCAGTTCGTCGGCGGCAGGCCACCCGGCTTGCCGTCGCGGAACCAGAACAGGTCGCGCTCCCGAGAGCCCTTGCCCGCCTCCAGCGCCGCCTGGAACCAGGGGTGCTCCCACGAGCAGTGGTTCGGGACCAGGTCGATCAGGATCCGGAGCCCCAGCTCGTGCGCCTCGGCGATCAGCGCGTCGGCATCCGCCAGAGTGCCGAAGTCCGGGTGGATGCCGCGGTAGTCGGACACGTCGTACCCGCCGTCGAGCAGCGGGGACGGGTACCACGGACTGATCCAGATCGCGTCGACGCCGAGGTCGGCGAGGTACGGCAGGCGGGCCCGGATGCCGTTCACGTCGCCGGTGCCGTTACCGTCCGCGTCGGCGAAGGAGCGCGGGTACACCTGGTAGACGACGGCGCTACGCCACCAGTCGTCAGCTGGTCTGGTCTGTCCAACGGTCATGCCGCCCAGCCTTTCACGAGATGCCAAGTACTCTGTGACGGTCGTCTCAGCGTGTACCCCGGCTGTTGCGGTGCACACGCAGGTGGCTAGTCTCGGGCCGACGGAACGCGCCGGCGACCGTGCCCTCCTACCGGGAACTGCCCGCCTGCCGCGGCCTACTCGAACAGGTGCGAGAGAGGGACCACAGTCGTGGACTTGATGGAATACCAGGCGAAGACTGTCTTCGCCAAGCATGGAGTGCGGACGACGGTGGGTGAGGTCGTCACCACCCCCGAGGAAGCCCGCGCGGCAGCCGAGAAGATCGGCGGCCGGGTGGTCGTGAAGGCCCAGGTCAAGACCGGCGGCCGCGGCAAGGCCGGCGGCGTGAAGCTGGCGTCCTCGCCCGACGAGGCGGAGGAGAAGGCCCGCGAGATCCTCGGTCTCGACATCAAGGGCCACATCGTCAAGACGCTGAACATCGTGCCGGCCGCGGCGATCGCGGAGGAGTACTACTTCTCCTTCCTGATCGACCGGGCGAACCGCAACTACCTGTGCATCGCGTCGGCCGCCGGCGGTATGGAGATCGAGGAGGTCGCGCACACCAACCCCGAGGCGGTGGCGAAGATCTCGATCGACCCGGCCACCGGGGTTGACGAGGCGAAGGCCCGCGAGATCGCGGTGGCCGCGAAGTACCCGGAGGACGTGCTGGACGCCGTCGTACCGGAGATCGTCAAGCTGTACGACGTGTTCATCGCCGAGGACGCCTCGCTGGTCGAGGTGAACCCGCTGGTCAAGCTCGAGGACGGCAACGTCGAGGCGCTGGACGGCAAGGTCACGCTGGACGAGAACGCGGACTTCCGGCACCCGGACCACGCCGAGTTCGAGGACATCTCGGCGGCCGACCCGCTGGAGGCGGCGGCCAAGGCCAAGGGCCTGAACTACGTCAAGCTGGACGGCACCGTCGGCATCATCGGCAACGGCGCCGGCTTGGTCATGTCCACGCTTGACGTGGTCGCGTACGCCGGTGAGGCCTATTCGAACGGTGTGGATGGCGGCGGCGTCAAGCCCGCGAACTTCCTCGACATCGGCGGCGGCGCGTCGGCCGAGGTGATGGCCAACGGGCTGGAGATCATCATCTCCGACGCCCAGGTGGAGAGCGTCTTCGTCAACGTCTTCGGCGGCATCACCGCCTGCGACGCGGTCGCGAACGGCATCGTGCAGGCGTTCGAGCTGCTGGCGAGCAGGGACGAGCACGTCACCAAGCCGCTGGTCGTCCGGCTGGACGGCAACAACGCCGAGGAGGGCCGCCGGATCCTCGACGAGGCCGGCCTGGCCGGTCTGGAGCGGGTCGACACGATGGACGGCGCCGCCAAGCGGGCCGCCGAGCTGGCTGCGAAGTAAGGGATCGCCGAACAATGTCTATCTTCCTGAACAAGGACAGCAAGGTCATCGTCCAGGGCATGACCGGCTCCGAGGGCACCAAGCACACCACCCGGATGCTTGCCTCGGGCACCAACATCGTCGGCGGCGTGAACCCGCGCAAGGCGGGCCAGAGCGTTCAATTCTCAGCCTTCGACGGCCAAGACACGACAGTGCCGGTGTTCGGCACCGTCGCGGACGCCGTCAAGGAGACCGGTGCGAACGTCTCGGTCATCTTCGTCCCGCCGAAGTTCACCAAGGACGCCGTTCTCGAGGCGATCGAGGCCGCCGTACCGCTGGTCGTGGTGATCACCGAGGGCGTGCCGGTGCACGACACCGCCGCGTTCTTCGCCGCCGCGCAGGCGTCCGGCACGACCCGGATCATCGGCCCGAACTGCCCAGGCATCATCACCCCGGGTGAGTCGAACGCCGGCATCATCCCGGCCGACATCGCCGGTCAGGGCCGGATCGGCCTGGTGTCGAAGTCGGGCACGCTGACCTACCAGATGATGTACGAACTGCGCGACATCGGGTTCTCCACCGCGATCGGTATCGGCGGCGACCCGATCATCGGTACGACGCACATCGACGCGCTGCAGGCGTTCCAGGACGACCCGGACACCGACGCGATCGTCATGATCGGCGAGATCGGCGGTGACGCCGAGGAGCGGGCGGCCGCGTTCATCAAGGAGAACGTGACCAAGCCGGTCGTCGGGTATGTGGCCGGCTTCACCGCGCCGGAGGGCAAGACGATGGGTCACGCGGGCGCGATCGTGTCCGGCTCGTCCGGCACCGCGGCCGCGAAGAAGGAGGCCCTCGAGGCCGTCGGCGTGAAGGTCGGCAAGACGCCGACCGAGACCGCCAACCTGATGCGCGAGATCATGCAGAGCCTGACCAAGTAACACCTGCTCAAGGCGGCCCCGGGGTATTCCCCGGGGCCGTTCGCGTTCCCGGGGCCGAGCGTCGTACCTAGCTGAACGTGACCGAGCGCTCCGCCGCGCGGGTCAGGGTTTCGTTGAAGGCGGTGTCGCTGATGTCGAGGCCCTTCAGGACCGGGAAGACGACGTAGACCGCGCGGCTCCCGGCGGTCGCGATACCGATCCGGTACGTGAAGGTCTTCCCGCCGACGATGTCGTACGTCGCCCGCCAGCTCTCGCCCTTGATCGAGGCGGTCGACACCGACCCGGTCGACTTCACCTTCGCGTTCGAGACGTTCTTCTCGCAGCCGTCGACGTTCTTGCGGATCTGGCTGACGAAGTCGTTCGCCGCGGCCTGGGTGGCGAACTTCGCCACGGTGTCGTCCAGGCCGAACTCGGTCGGCACCTTGGCCTCCGGAGCGACGTACGTCTGGGCCTTGAACTTGGTCGCCTTGGCCTTCGTGAAGTTGAGCTTCTCGCACCCGGTGCCGCTGCCGACCTGCGCACTCGCGCTCACCCAGGGCTTGTCGATATCGTCCAGCACCGGCAGGTCGACCGGCGCCATGAACCCGGCGGGCTCGGTGGTCGGCAACAGGCTGGGCTTCGCCGTCGGCGTCCCGGTGCCGCAGCCGCCGGTCTGTGCGCAGATCCGCTTCACCCCGGCCGCCGCCCCGGCCAGCACAGTCTCCGGCTTGGGCGGCGTGGATGCGGTGGTGTCGTGCTCGAGCACCATCGTCGCCTGACCTGCCACCGACACAGCGATGGTCTTGTAGTTCGTCTTGCCGTCGGACGGCTGTCCGAAGACCGCGATCATGCCGCGCTGGCCGACGCCGGTGGTCACGTAACTGGAGGTGAGCCGGATCTGGGGAGTGTTGCACTGCCCCAACCAGCCGAGGATCGAGCTGTACGCCTTGTTCGCGGCGCTGGCGTCGTTCGACACCTCGACGTACTGGACGGCGGTGTTCTTGGTGGCGGAGTTCTGGAAGGTGCGGACCCAGGTACGCAGCCCGGCCGGGTCGGCGAACCGCTGCGACTGGCAGACGAACGCGTGGTCGGGCGCGGTGCTGCCGTCGGCGGTCTGGGTGATCGCCCAGGCACCGGTCGCGCCCAGCTGCTTCGCGGTGGTGGCGTCGAGCAGCACCTTGGCGTCGGCGAGCACGTTCGACTGGGTCGACTTGTCGTCAGAGGTGCTGGAGTTCGAGCTGGGCGAGCCGTCGCCGCCGAAGGCGTTCAGCGCCGCGACCCCGCCGCCGCCGACCAGCAGAACAACCGCGACACCGGCGGCGATCGTCTGGTTCCGCTTGCGCGCCTTCTGCCGGCGCGCTTCCCGGGCAGCGGAGCGACTGCCCGCGCGTGCGGCACGGTGGGAACCGGCCAAAGCTCGACCTCCTGACTGATTCCACCCGACAGTACCCGGTGGTCCCTGGTCACCCACACCCAGCCGCATCGCGGACAGCTTCCGGTGGAGAGCCGCCAACTGAGCGTGAACAAGCGGGGTGAAGTCTCCCATATCCGGCGTGTCAGAACGAGCGGTCCCCCGCACGGGGGCGACCATGGGAGTCAGATGACCGACATGCTGAGCCGCCCGGGCGTCCGTGACGGCGGTCCACACCAGGCGCCCGGGCCCGCCCGCTCCGAGGATGCCCCGCCGAACAGGCCCGTGCTCCTGTCGGCTGTGATCTCCGCGGGCGCGTGCCTGCTCACCGGTCTGCTCACCTGTGCCGCGGTCGCCGTGATCGGCTGGCTCGCCGCGTCCTTCGGTGGCGCGTCCGGAGCCGTCCGAGCAGGCGCCTCGGCCTGGCTCGTCGCGCACAAGGCCGGAGTGACCCTCGGCAGCGGCGCCATCACGGTCGCGCCGCTCGGGCTGACGCTCTTCTTCGGCTGGTGCCTGTACCGCGGTGGCAAGTCCGCCGCGCGGACCAGTGGCGCTGACCGCACCCGGGACCTCATCCTGCTCTCCGGATCGTTCGCTGTCGTCTACGGTCTGGGAGCGCTGGTCATCGCGCTGCTCACCGCCGACGGCTCGCTGCGTGTGTCTCCGCTGTCCGCCTTCCTCGGTGCCGCATCGCTGGCTCTCGTCGCGGGGACTCTCGGCGTTCTGGTCGAGTCTGGCGCGGCGGAGGACATCGCTGACGCGACTCCGAACGGGCTGCGTGATGCTTTCCCAGCCGCGGCTGCCGCCGCACTCACTGTGATCGCCACAGCGTCCCTCCTGTACGGCGTACTCCTGGCGATCCACTTCTCACGTATCACCGGGATGCTGGAGCTGCTGGACGCCGGTGTGGTCGGGTCGGTCGTGCTGTTCGCGATCTGCCTGATGCTGCTGCCGAACATGGTTCTGTACGTCGTCTCGTTCCTCGCCGGGCCTGGATTCCAGCTGGGAGCGGGTACGACGATCGCCCCGACCGGCGTGGACGTGGGTAACCTGCCGGCGCTTCCGCTACTGGCCGCCGTACCTGCTGACGGTGCGACACCGTCGTACCTGTTGGTGCTGACCGCTCTGGTTCCGCTGGGGGCCGGTGTGGTCGCTGGACTGGTTGTAGCTCGGCGTGGGCTGGCGGACCAGGACGCCGATGCGCTGGGGTGGGACGCCTTCGCTCTGCGCGGCGGCATGGCGGCTCTGCTCGCTGGGGTGATGCTCTACGTCCTCATGGCGTTGTCCGGCGGCTCAGCCGGGCCCGGGCGGATGGCGGCTGTCGGGATCCCGGCCGCGCTGCCGGCGGCCGGCGTACTGGCTGCCGGGATGGCGATCGGGGCCTCGATCACGGCTGCGGTAATCGCCTCCCGCCGACCGGCTGACGGTGAGGCTGACGCCGGGCGATAAGCTTCGGCGCGTGACAGACCCGGTTGCGCCCACTCCCGCAGTGTCTGATCCTGGGCAAGCGCGACTCGTCGTGCTCATCTCGGGATCTGGGTCGAACCTGCAGGCCCTGCTGGATGCCTGCGCCGATCCGGCGTACGGCGCTCAGGTCGTCGCAGTCGGCGCCGACCGCGAGGGGATCGCCGGGCTGGACCGGGCCGCGGCCGCAGGTGTGCCCACCTTCGTGCACAAGGTGAAGGACTACGCCGAGCGGGTCGGGTGGGACCATGCGCTGACCGCATCCGTCGCCGAATACAAGCCTGATCTGGTCGTGTCGGCGGGCTTCCTGAAGCTAGTCGGCGACGACTTCCTGGCCGCCTTTGGCGACCGCTACATCAACACGCACAACGCGCTGCTGCCGTCCTTCCCCGGCATCCACGGACCGCGGGACGCGCTCGAGTACGGCGTCAAGATCACCGGCGCGACCCTGTTCTTCGTCGACGGCGGGGTCGACACCGGCCCGATCATCGCGCAGGTCGCCGTACCCGTCCTGGCCGACGACACCGAAGAAACCCTCACCGAACGGATCAAGGAGGTCGAACGCCACCAGTTGGTGGAGTGGGTCGGCCGGCTGGTCCGGGAGGGCTGGACCATCACCGGACGAAAGGTTCGACTGAAGTGAGCACCGACCGCAGGCCGATCCGCCGGGCGCTGATCAGCGTCTACGACAAGACCGGTCTGGAGGAGCTCGCGAAGGCGCTGCATACCGCCGGCGTCCAACTGGTGTCGACCGGCTCGACGGCCGCCCGGATCGCGGCAGCCG
>WNGE01007826.1_pt1 | contig 11554 bp, 6 predicted proteins | sample 5400651 | NCBI WGS metagenome assembly WNGE01 (sample SAMN13153370, study PRJNA577476) | soil metagenome | isolation source: 60 cm soil or saprolite under grassland replicate 2 | place: USA:California | collected 2016-06-15 | reverse complement strand
CACCATGCCCTGGACGTCATTAGCAGAGCGGTTTTCTATGCTACCTCTTCTTCTCGCGGGTCCCATGCTTCGGCGTGCAGAGCCGGGTGCCGTCACCGTGTGGCTTGCATTGAAAGAGGCCCGAACCGTTACCTTGCGTATTTATAGTAAGAACACACAGGGAGAGCTTCTGCAACAACTCGTGGGAACGCGCAGGACGGTTCGCCTTGGCGATCACTTACACATTGTCGCCATTACCGCTCGTGCTACAGCCGGAGATCAACCGTTGGCATGGGGTGGCTTCTACTATTATGACCTCTTCTTCCAGGCGGATAACACTGTTGAAAAGCATGTAGCAACGACTGCGGCTCATCTCTCTACCCCCGGGGTACTGATCCATGATCCCTCATCGGCTGATGTCCTTCATCGTCTGGTCTATGCGGGACACCCTCTTCCAGGTTTTATGTTACCACCTGAAGATGTAAATCAACTGCGCATTATGCACGGTTCCTGCCGCAAACCACATGGCATTGGGAAGGATATGCTGGCAGCCCTCGACACTCTTCTGGAAACGACGATCCAACATAATGCAGATCAGCGCCCACAACATCTCTTTCTGACAGGAGATCAAATTTATGCCGACGACGTGGCTGCACCGCTCTTGTTTGCACTTATTGATGCAGGTACATTTCTCTTCGCAGGCAACCAGGAAGAGGTGCTCCCGCTCGTGAACAGGCCGGCCTATGCATTCCCACCTGGTGGACGTACATCGATCGTGCGCAACAGAGCGATGCTGACAACGACGACGGCTGGGAACCATTTGCTCTCACTGGCTGAATATGTCGCAATGTATCTTTTTACCTGGTCGGATGTCCTCTGGCCCGATGACCTGCCTGAAATTGAAGATATGCGGAAGATGTATAGATCTTTGCGTGTAGATGATATACCACATGAGAAAGTGGAACGGTATGTCGAGAGCGTGCAGAAGTTGCGTCAGTTCCGCTCTACCCTTCCTCATGTCCGGCGCGTCCTGGCGAATATCTCGCTCTATACCATCTGTGATGATCACGATGTCACCGATGACTGGTATCTCGATGGGGCATGGTGCCAACAGGTTTTGAACAGCAAACTGGGACACCGAATACTCCGCAACGCGCTGCTGGCCTATGCGCTCTTCCAGGCATGGGGCAATACCCCTGATCAATTCGAGCAGTCCCATGGAAAGGCATTCCTCGCTGCGCTGGACACGTGGCGTGGTGACGAAGCGGGAGGGCAGGCAGAAACTATTTCCACAATGCTTGGCTTGCCTGATTCTTTCGCGGGGCGTGGGGAATTACCTCATGTGGAACAGGCATTCAAATGGCACTATACGTATGCAGGTCCGCGCTACCTGGTCATTGTCATGGATACGCGTACACAGCGCCTCTACCGCTCTCCGGGCGCATTTCCAGGTCTGTTGTCTCCTCGCGCATTAAATACACAGGTGGTTGCAATGACACGCGAGGATGCAGATGTCACCATCATGATCTCCGCGACTCCTGTGATTGGCCAGAATTTTGTCGAAGCGGTCCAGTTTTGGGGCCACTGGAGCCTCAGGAATAACTATGCATTGGATCAAGAGGCCTGGGCTCTCGATTGGGATACCTTCCAGCCCTTTCTCAAGACGGTGAGCGCGATGAAACGGATCGTTTTTCTCTCAGGAGATGTCCATTACGCGTTTGGTTCGAGTTTAGAGTACTGGGACCGTACAGAGGGCGCAACTGCTAAGATGGTCAATTATATCTCCAGTCCGTTGCTCAATGAAGTGTCAGGGCCCGAAATCGCGGTGCTCACGACCATCTATCCCCAACTCACCCATTTGATGCGAGGGGAGGCTTCGTCGCAAGCCGATTTCTTTGCCTGGGATACCGATATTGCGAAGCGCTACCTCTTCAAAAAGATACTGCGCATTATTCTGCTGCGTCTCTATTTCGTCTGGTGGTCCGTGCCAAAATTGATCGATGCGTTGCGATCTCGCACTGAGATCGTCATCCCTGCCACGGGATGGCCGAAGGGAGCATTCGATGCTATGCCACCAGATCGCAGGTATCGTGTGCATTATTTACGCGACCAGCTCGACCTCGTTCAAGCACAGGATACAGGTGAAAAAAAAGCGCAGCGAAGGAGACTACCCGCCTGGTTGCTTCGATTGATCCGTCTGGCCTTAAAAGGGGTAACAATCCTGGAGGCGAGGGTAGGGCAGACCAGGAAGAAGATAGCCAGAAGAGCTGGAAGAGTGGAGCAAGTATCATCGCATGTGCGCAAACATGCGGTCCATGGTGCGATACGGGGAACAGATCTCCTGGAGCACAGGCTGGAAAAGCGCAAGAATACGCTGGGTGAAGCCATATTCCATCACCAGCAATGGCTGCGGGCGTGGAAAATCGGAGCGCATATCATTGGGCATACCAATATTGGTGAAATAGTCTTTCGTTGGAACGCAGAAGAGCAGGAAGTGATTCAACGCCTATGGTGGTGGCACCCCAGCAATGCGGAACAACCTGCCCTGGCGACGGAGTTTCATGAAACGCTCAAGGTACCTGCGCCTGATGCAGGGCCTCGACTGCCATAATCATTCAGAAGCCCCTTCTGATTCCTCTTTCGCACATTCTCAGGTCCAACTCAGAATCGTCTCAGGTTCGCTTCATACCCATGTGTCATACTCAATTTGTCGTAGAATGAGGGGTAAACAAAGAAAGAAAAATGACCACCGTACCCTTCTGTAAAGGATCAAGGATGAGCAGATTGGAGAGTGTTCAATGAAAGCGCATATTCTGGTTGTGGATGATGATCCACGTATTACCAATCTCCTGCGGCGTATTCTCGCCTACGAAGGATATAGCGTTGCCGTTGCCGCCAGTGGCCATGAAGCGTTAACACGCTCTTTAGAACGCGCTCCTGATCTCATCATCCTCGATATTATGCTCCCAGGCATCGATGGATTGGAGGTAGCACGTCGACTGCGTGCGGCTGGTGATAATGTGCCTATCTTAATGCTGACTGCTCGTGATGCTGTCTCTGACCGTGTGAAGGGATTGGAGACGGGTGCTGATGATTACCTTGTCAAGCCATTTGCGCATGAAGAACTGCTGGCGCGGGTCAAGGCGATGCTACGCAGGAACCAGACGGAGCGGCACGAGGTCTTGCGCTATGCTGACGTTGAGCTTGATACCGGTACACGGGTCGCTCATCGTGGTGGGCGCGAAATCGATCTCTCACCAACGGAATATGAACTGCTTGCGCTCTTTTTACGCCGCCCGCGCCAGGTTCTTACGCGTGAGATCATCCTGGATCGTGTCTGGGGCATTGACTTCGAGGGCTCATCCAACGTAATGGAGGTGTACGTAGGTTACTTACGGACGAAGTTAGAAGCTGAAGGCGAACCTCGACTGATTCATACGATTCGTGGAGTGGGATATGTCTTTAAAGAATGAAAGACTCACAGCGCGGCTATCCTCTCTACCTTCTGTTTCTCATCAACGGCAGCCGCGTTCTTTGCGCTTGCGGCTTGTGCTCTGGTACGGGTCACTCTTAACCATTGCCCTGGTCTTTTTCGGCGTCCTTGTCTGGGAGCTGACGACCAATGCACTTAATCAAAGTGTGGACAGCTCGGTGCAGGCAGAAGCGCGAGTCGCTGATCTTGCACTGAGTCGCGAAATCCTCCCGATCTCACCATACTGGCCCGCTCAGCTTTCATTACACTCTTTGAATACGTATCAAGAATCAGGGATAGCGGTTGAGGTTATCGATGTCCAGGGCTCGATACGCTATGACTCAGATAGGAACAGTACGACACATATTCCATTCGATACTGGTACGGCACATGCCATACTTGCAGGTCAAACGAGCTGGTATACAGCAAATGTGGACGGAGTACGTGTGCGCGTGGAGGCACTCCCCGTGCGAGCTCAGGTTCCTTCTTCCAATAAAGAGACAACCTCTACCACAAACACAGGCCCTGTCATTGGCACACTTCTGGTGGCAAAGTCGCTTACTGAGGTGAATGCGACTCTGCTTCTTTTACGAACGCTCCTTTTGCTCGTTGGTATAGCAACATTGGCGGGTGCGCTGCTTGGTGGATGGGCCATCGCAGCCCGTGTGCTCTCTCCTCTGGCAGAGATGGTGAAGACTGCACGCGCTATTGCCGCCATGACGGCACAGGGCACGCGCATAGGCAATTTAAGCCAACGTGTGAGAAGACCTGGTGGCCGTGATGAGATGGCCCAGGTTGTTGATACATTTAACGAGATGCTGACCAATCTGGAACGGGCCACACGCACACAACGTCGCTTTATCGCGGATGCGTCTCACGAACTACGTGCGCCGCTTACTACCATCCAGGGCAACCTTGCCTTCTTGCGACATCACATTGATGAATTGTCGCCTGAAGAGCGACACACCATGCTCGCTGATGCACATGCAGAGACACTCCGGCTGGCCCAACTGGTGGAGGAGCTGCTTCTGCTCGCCCGTGCCGATGCAAATGTGGATACCCCCCTTCCCCTCTCTGAGAAAGAGACGACGCAAGGAGAAAGAGAACGCCAGCTTGTTGAACTTGACCGCACCGTACTGCAACTGGTGCGCCAATTCCGCGGGCGGTTGCACACAGAGGAAGTGAAGCTCGAAGTTGGTCATATTGAGCCGCTCCGGGTGCGGGGCGACGACGAAAGTATCCGCCGAGTTTTACTCATTTTGCTCGATAATGCGCTCAAGTATACACCAGAGAATGAGCGGAACGAGGCGGGTCGTGTGGTTGTCTCTCTCGAACGGATACAGAACGAAGCCGTGCTTCGGGTGCGTGATACTGGCATTGGTATCGAACCGGATGATCTTCCACACATTTTCGAGCGTTTCTATCGTGCCGACCGTGCTCGCTCACGGCAAGGAACAGGGCTTGGACTCTCAATTGCCCGAACGATAGTGGAACAACTCGGTGGTCGTATTACGGCTGAGAGCACTCCTGGTCACGGTAGTACATTCAGTGTCTGGCTTCCACTCGCTGTATAAATATTCTCCCACCTTACCAGGTGCAAACAACGACCTTCTCAGCCTCAGTTCAGCCAGACCACAGGGTCATTTCACTTAACCACGCTATATTTGTGAGGTAGGGGCGCGGTTTACAAGCCCGTGGCGTCCACAGATCGAGCAGCGGGCTTGTAAACCGCGCCCCTACTGGTAAATCGTGCCCCTACCAGGGTGGAAATGATGATCGGGACCTCAGCAGGTTGATCGCACTATTACTATGGAGGAAAAAATGCTATCTACATTTCATACATTTCGTACACGTCTTCAGCACCTCATCGTCTGGCATACACATGCGGTTGCCCAACTTCCGCGTTGGCGTCACCCGTTGATTGGATATCTTGTTGGCCTTCTGCTTGTCAGCCTCGGCCTCTTTGTCGGACTGGTGGAAACCCAACTCCTTTCATCATTCTCATTTCCAGGCGTATTCCTCCTGTTCGCTCTCGTGGTCGTGGCCCTGCTCTGGGGAGTTGGCCCGGCAATCTTCGCGCTTCTGCTGAGCCTGCTCGTTCTCGACTATCTATATGTTCCTCCCTTTGGCAGGCTGGGTGGGTATGGATGGAGTGGGGTGCTTCAACTCTTCACTTTTACGAGTGCGGGCATTATCATTGCGCTGCTTACCAGTCAGCGTGAGGTTGCACGTCTCAAGGCATCAGAGGCTGAGCGTGAAGCTGCTCTCCGTGCTAATCAACTAGAGGCGATGTTTGAGGCGATGAGCGATAGTGTGGTTGTCTACAACAGGCAGCGACAGGTCGTACATACCAATGCGGCAACCACTCGCCTCTTTGGTCTCACGCTTGTGCCAGAGCGCGATGCGGCACCTCTGAGACAGGAACTGTTGCGACAGACGGCAGAACAGGGTGAGCAAGGGCAACTCCTGCCGGAAAAGCAGCGTCCATTGGCTCGTCTGTTGCACGGAGAAGCGCTCACCGGTACCAACGCTACCGATGTGTTGGTGCAAACTCCTGATGGACGGAAGATGATCCTCAACATGAGTGGGGCCCCGATACGAGATGAAGCAGGGAGGATCGAGCGTGCCGTACTGATCTATCGCGATGTCACCGAGAGACGACGACTCGAACAGCGCACGGCTGAAGCTTTGCGTGCATTACTCGCAATGGCAGAGGTTCTTGGCCAATCTGTAGATTTGCATGAAGAAGGCGTGTCCCCTGTGAGTGAATTAGAGCGCGTCGGGGAGCGTATAGCCGAACTCACACGAAGCGTCGTTGAGGGCGTGCATGTGGTTATGCTCGCCGTGGAGCCAGAAGAAGAGAGCGTACATCCTGTCGCCTCCGTCGGGTTCACGTCTCTCGAAGAACAGCAGTGGCGCGAACAGTTAAGTCCTTCTCCTTCTCTGGGAAATTACCTGGGAAGTCCAGCTCTGCTCTCGCCTCTGAAAGATGATGAAGCTCTTTTGCTTGATGGTATGGCCTTGCCGGTGCATACTCCTGTTCTTCCCTATTATGTACAGACGGTGCTTGTCGTCCCCATTTGTGTCGAACGTCAGCTCGTCGGGATTCTTTGCGTGGATGATGGCAATCGAGAGCATACCTACAGCAGGCATGAAATCAGTCTCACCCGGACGATTGCCAGATTGACGGCTCTCATTCTTGCACGAGCACAACGGCAGCGGGAACTTACAGAGGCACGGGCAAGTGAACAGGCTCTACGTGAGACCAACCGTCACATGGAAGAGTTCATCAGCATCATTTGCCATGAGTTGAAGACGCCGTTAACGGTTATGAGAGGCAGTGTCCAGCTCGCAGAACGTAAGGTGAAACGACTCGTTGCGGTGGACGCTCTCCTTCCCGATGAGATGAGACGGTTTGCATCGGTCCAGGCGCTGCTAGAGCGTACAAAGAATCAGATCAGCATTCAGGATCGATTAGTCAACGACCTCTTAGATGCCTCACGGATTCAGACGCAGACGTTGAAGCTCTTCATGGTCTCGTGCAATCTTACGAGCATTGTCCAGGAGGCAGTTGAGGACCAGCAACAGGCGGCGCTTGCACGAACCATCCATCTACAGATGCCTGTAGAGAAAGAGGTGCCTGTTTATGGTGATGCTGATCGTCTGGTACAGGTGGTCACAAACTATCTGACCAACGCACTCAAATACTCGTCAGCGGATCGACCTGTCGAGGTCTGCCTCTCTGTGGAAGGACAGATGGCATCGGTTGCGGTGCGAGATGAGGGGCCAGGGCTCCCGCTGAAAGAGCAGGAGCACGTCTGGGAACGCTTCTATCGTGCACCGGATATTGAAGTGCAAAGCGGCTCTGGTGAAATCGGACTGGGAGTCGGCCTTTATCTCTGTCGGACCATTATCGAGCAACATGGGGGGCAGGTGGGAGTACAGAGCCATCCAGGAAAGGGCTCAACATTCTGCTTTACGCTGCCTCTTGCCAGACAAAACGACGCGGATGGGGATATAAAGTCGTGAGAACTCTCTGAGAGATGTACAGCCCTACCATATCGCATCCTTGCGGAGAGAAGTTTGCTGCTATGCCATCAAGCCAGCCGATGTGGTATGTAGGTTCAGGATAGATACCTCCTCCTAAATAGAGCGTCGAAGGGATTCCAAAAAGCGGATGAAGAATTCGCCGCAAAGCGGTCATGACGCTCTATAAAGTCGGTTATCACACTCTATAAGGAAAGTCGTCAAGTAGCGACTTTCTCCCCTCTCCTTGGGTATACTGGCGCTGTGTAGGCAGCTTTTCGTCTTTGCTGGTCCTCAATCTTTTAGAGTGGATGGTGAAGCCCATGGCAAAAATTCGCAAAGTTCTTATGTTAGTACAAAATGCTCCTGTACCCAAAGATAGCCGTGTCTGGCCTGAAGCCATTGCACTGCGTGAACACGGTTTCTTAGTGAGTGTTATCTGTCCCAAGGAGTCTCCAAAGTACCAGGAATCGTACCTGTATCTTGATGGAATACATATTTATCGGTATCAAACGCCCATGAGTCGTAACCCATATATTACTTATATTCTGGAATACAGTATTGGTTTGATTATGACGTTCCTCCTAAGCTTTAAAGTATTAATCCGACACGGTTTTGATGTGATTCATACTGCCAACCCTCCTGATATATTTTTCGTGATTGGATTGTTCTATCAACTCCTGGGGAAAAAATTTGTGTTTGATCAGCATGATATTACTCCAGAGGTGTTTCAGGTCAAGTTTAAGCGTCATGGGCAGCTATTGCATACACTGTTGCTCTTCCTGGAATGGTGTACGTATCGAACAGCTCATGTGGTTCTCGTGGTAAATGGATCATTTAAAAAGATTGCCGTTGAACGTGGGGACCTTCCTGCCAACAAAGTATTTGTAGTCCGTAACGGGCCTCGTTTGGAACACGCGAAGCCGATCACACCTGAGCCTGGTTTGAAAAAAGGTCGCCGTCATCTGCTGGCTTATGTGGGGGTAATGGCGGTTCAGGATGGCGTTGAGTATGCCCTGTATGCCCTGCATGACCTTGTTCATAAACGTGGTCGTCGAGATGTCCTGTTAGTTCTGATGGGAGATGGTGATGTTGTCACCGCGCTACATACACTTGCTCATAACCTCGAACTTGATGAGTACGTCAATTTCACTGGCTGGCTTGAAAGAAAAGATGTCTTGCGCTACCTCGCAGTGGCAGATGTGGGACTCACACCTGATCCACAAAATGGACTGAATGAGTACAACTCAACCATCAAGACCATGGAGTATATGTCACTAGGAAAGCCTGTCGTAGCCTTTGATCTTGCTGAAACACGCATTTTAGCACAGGATGCAGCTCTTTACGCCACACCGAATGTTGTAGAGGACTTCGCCAGCAAAATTGAAATCTTGCTCGACGATGAAGAACTCCGAGTCAGCATGGGAGCTGTTGGGCGCAAACGTATCGAAGATGAGCTGAGTTGGGAGCACGACAAAAAGAACCTCCTACTAGCATATAAGGCGCTTTCCCCCATGAGCTTTGAGTGACATTCTGCAGACCCGTGCTTAGAGTACGTGACAATTACCCCATGGAAGAAAACTACTAATGGTATAGTGATTTATTGCCAGGAGAGAGTATATGAAAAAAGAGGCTATAGTCATGGGCAAAGGATTGTTGGCAATTCGTATTGCAGAATGGTTTTGTGAGAGTGATGAATATGAGCTAGTTCAAATCGTTCCTGTCGTTCCAGAGCCAGGGTGGACAGATTCATTTATTGAATGGGCTAATAAAAAAGGCCTATCGACGGTTGCATCAGGTCACTACAAAGACGTGTCTTTCATTGAGAATGAAGATAAAAAAATTGATCTGGTTGTTTCTGTATTTTACGACAAGATTATAAAGAAGTGGTTCATTGATAAATGTAATAAAATACTAAATCTTCATAATGGCCCTTTGCCTCGATATAGAGGTGTATCACCAATCAACTGGGCATTAAAAAATAATGAGATTAAACATGGCGTTACTATTCATGAAATTGATGAAGGAATAGACGATGGACCAATATATGCTCAATTGGAATATTCAATATATCCGGAATTTGATGAAGTAATCGATGTATATAAAAGATCATTAGAATATGGATGGATGTTGTTTTGCCAAACTATGCCAATTCTAGATAAAATTGTACCACGACCACAAGATCATTGTTTAGCTATATATTTTGACACAAAGAAAAATAATTTGCTTTATGAAAGAAGAAATTTTACAAAGCAGCAGTCGAAATGAATCCTTGAAGCGGCGAGCATCACTGCTCGGCGAACGCCTTGACTTAGCACTTTGAGAGATAATAGGAGGAAAGATATCTTGCACGATAGCTTAACTACTCAAACCTCTTCGCACCCGGCTGTTGCCGTGGTTGGCCTGGGAAAAATTGGTTTACCGCTCGCGGTGCAATACATGGGTCATGGAAGACGTGTAATTGGATGTGATATCAATTCTTTAGTAGTTGAGAAAATCAACGCCGGACAATCACATATCCAGGGGGAGCCAGGACTGGACGCAGGAGTTGCCGAGGCAGTTCATAGAGGATTGCTTTCTGCTACTGTCGATGTGACAGGGGCGATAAGCCAGGCCGGGGTCGTAGTTGTCATCGTACCGGTTGTCATCGATGCCAGCCATGAAGTAAACTTTGATGCTATTGATGCTGCAACTAACGCTATCGGAGACGGACTACGCCCAGGTACACTGGTCATCTACGAAACTACCTTGCCTGTCGGTACAACTGCAAAGCGCTTTGGTCAAATGCTTGAGCAGCGTGCAGAACTCAAGGCCGGTCGTGACTTCCATCTCGCCTACAGCCCTGAGCGGGTAAAATCTGGACGTATCTTTCATGATCTCTGTGCCACTCCAAAGGTAGTCGGTGGTATTGATGAACAAAGCACTGGCGCCGCTGTTGCGTTTTATCGTTCAGTGCTTGATGCTGAAATTATCACCATGGCTTCAACTGAACAGGCCGAGTTTGTTAAACTCATTGAAACTGCTTACCGGGATGTCAATATCGCGCTCGCTAACGAATTTGCACGCTTTGCTGATCCTCGTGAACTCGACGTTGTAGAAGCTATTGCCGCTGCAAATACTCTACATGAATCGCATATCCATACTCCTGGAGTTGGTGTCGGGGGACATTGTATTCCAGTTTACCCATATTTTCTTTTTTCTAGTCTAGATGAGGCTCACCTCCGACCTCAGAGTCCTGAACTTCCGATGCTCATGCTGCCTCGTTATGCTCGCCGGATCAATGACTCAATGGCAGAGTATGCTTTGCAACGAATTGAAGCGGAAATCGGACCATTAGCGCAGCAAGCGGTTCTCATTCTTGGAGTGGCCTATCGAGGCAACGTCCATGCAACAGCGTTTACTTGTGCAGAATTGTTGAGAGATGCACTCTTGGCACACGGCGCAAGAGTCTATGTGGATGATCCGCTCTTCAGTGAAGAGGAGCTATATGCGTTAGGATACACGCCTCTTCCTGGAGAGCTTGAGGGCGAGATACGGGCCATTATTCTCCAGGCTGCTCACACAGCATATCAATCATTTGATTTCAGTCGCTTCCGGAGCTGCCAGGTTGTGTTTGATGGGCGGAATGTGCTTCGTCGCGAAATGCTTGAGTCGCTAGGCATGCGTTACATTGCTATCGGGGATGGCAATTATATGCGACCAACGCGTGAGCATTATGAGGTGGACATGACCTTTTCTGCCCCTCAACGAGAACGATAGAGAGGAGTAGAACCGGAGTTATGAAGAAAAGGCGAACTGCTATAGCTCTTTCTACTGTTATTCTCCTCGCTGGAATTGCTCTTAGCGTGTTTTTTCAACGACATCAGCAACCTATGCAACAAAATGCCCCGTCGCAATTGAATACAATTCAACGGGAAAATCAATTACCTGGAACAACAGAATGGCAACTCACTCGCCCTGCATCTTATGATACTCAAACCGCTCGCTTCCCGGCAATAGAAGGATACGCGTGGACGACCAGCGCAACAGCAGGTGATACCATCTCTTTTTCCGTAAGCACAACCGCGCCTTTCTTTA
>WNGE01008719.1_pt1 | contig 11556 bp, 10 predicted proteins | sample 5400651 | NCBI WGS metagenome assembly WNGE01 (sample SAMN13153370, study PRJNA577476) | soil metagenome | isolation source: 60 cm soil or saprolite under grassland replicate 2 | place: USA:California | collected 2016-06-15 | reverse complement strand
CACGCCGACGGGCGCGAGCTCGACCTGCTCGGGGAGGCGGCGGCGCGTGTCTGCGCCTGCCCGACGACGGAGGCGAACCTGGGCGACGGCTTCCTCCCGGTCGAGCGCCTCCTGCACCGTGCCGTCGGCCTCTGCATCGGCTCCGACTCGAACGTCCGCATCGACCCGCTCGAGGAGCTGCGCGAGCTCGACGGCGTCGCGCGCCGCCAGGCGGGGCGGCGGGACGTGTTGACCGTCGACGCGCTGCTCTCGATCGGGTCGGACGAGGGCGCGGCGTCGCTCGGGCTCGAGGCCTGGCCCTCGCTCGAGATCGACCTCTCGCATCCCCAGCTGCGGGGGGTCGCCGAGCCGCTGTGCGCGCTCGTCGCAGGGTGCTCCGCCGACGTCGTGGCGTATCCGGCCGGCGCCCGGCGGCGTTTCTGGCGGCGTACTGCCGAAAAGGAGGTTGGACAATGGTCGGACTCGGCATCGCGTTGCTGATCATCGGTGTGCTGCTCTGGCTCACCGTGATGCCGGCGATCGGCTGGGTCCTGATGGTGATCGGTGTGATCCTGGTCGTTGCAGGGATCCTCATGGGCGCCGTCTGGAGCTTCAGCCGAGCAGGACGCGGCGGCACCGTCTACTGAGGTAGACCGCGAGGGGCGCCGGCTCGGCCGGCGCCCTCCTCATGTGGGTGATTTGGGCCGCGGCTCGGTCCGCCGAGACAACTCTCAGGCTAAGTGCAGTTGATCCGGCCGCGAACGCTTCGGACCAAGGAGAGAACCCATGCGCATGATCGCCCTGCTCGCTGCCCTGGCGCTCGCGGTGCCCGCCGCTGCGCTCGCGACGAAACCCCCCTCCCCCGGCAAGCCTGACACCGCCTCGAAGGGCAAGGCTGCGCCGCAGGTGCTGTACGTCCTCCACGGCACGCTGACCGCGTACGCCGCCGCAAGCGGCGCGACCGACGGTTTGGTGTCGCTCTATGTCAAGGGCTCGAACCATCACGCGAAGTCTCTGCAGAAGCAGACGCTCACGTTCGCCGTGACCGCGACGACGAAGGTGGTCGCCGAAGGCGGCATCGTGACGATCGGCGACCGCGGCGTCGTGAAGGTTCGAGGTCCGAAGAGCCTGGCCAAGAGCGCCGACCTTGCGACCCAGCTGCAGGCGATCGCCGCCCGCCAGGTGGTCGATCAGGGTCAGCCGACCGGGTAGCTAGGAATCGCTAACCGACGGCGGGGGCTCCGAACGCTTTCGTGTAGAGCGCTTCCCAGCCGGAGGCGATCTCCTGCCGCACCCTGCGCAGGCTGATCCGGCCGTCGCACACCAGGTCGTGCACCCTGTTCTCGAGCTTGTCCTTCACGCGGTAGCCCGGAGCGGCGTCGAGCTTCTCCGGGAAGAGGTTCGCGATGTCGTTGGAGCCGCCGAGCTCGAGAGAGATGATGTGGTCGATCTCGAGCGCCGAACCGTACGACTTCGCCGCCAGCCCGTACTCGACCTCGACTGCATGCTTCTCCGAGGTCGGCACGTGGCGGTAGTCGCTGGTCCGGAAGCTCGCCGAGCAGATCACTTTCTTCGTCAACCCGCTGTAGTAGGCGCCCGGCGAGCAGCGCCGGTCGGGGCGGGCGCCGAGCTTGCAGCCGCTCGTCTTCGTCCTGTGCTCGAGCAGCACGGTCTCCCCCGCGGCGGCGATGGCCGCGTGGCTGAAGGCCGCGCTGCGAATGCCCGAGCGGAAGGGCGAGCGGTCGGTCGAGCGGGAAGGCGGCGCATTGCTCGCCGAGACGGCAGCACCGGAGACGGCACCTGCGACGAGCAGTGCGACCAGCACGCGCCTCACCTCGAGCCCCCTTTCTGACGTACAACGGCTGCCTAACTATCGCCCTCCAGCCGCGAGTCTTCAAGTCGAGCTACCACTCTGTCCGTGGGTAGAAGTATTGTTCTCAAAGGGGTGAGGGTGCACTGCCACTGTCGGGCTGGGCTCGAGGCGCCACGGCGCTGTTCGAACCACGCCCTGGAGGAAACATGAAGCTCGCCACGGGTCTTGCCGTCGTCCTGGTAGCACTTTCTCTCGCCGGGGCGGCCGGCGGCACGGACTTCGGGATCACCGACGACGCGGGGAAGTACGCCGACGACGGCGGCGCGTCGTTCTTCTCCACCCTCGACGACCTCGGGGTGACGGCGAACAGGGTCGCCGTGCTGTGGGACCCCGCGAATCCGACGACGATCATGGATCAGGCGTTTCTCGACCGCTCCGTCCCCCAGGCCGTCAGCCACGGGATCAACCTCGTGTTCAACCTCTGGCCGGCGAAGGCTCGTGGCCTCGCGGACACGCCGAACGGGGTGCAGCTGTTCGCGCAGTTCGCCGCGACGGTGGCGCAGCGCTACCCGCAGGTGACGAAGATCACCTGCCTCAACGAGGGGAACCAGACCCGCTTCCACCAGCCGCAGTACGACGCATCCGGGCACGGTGTCGCGGGAGCGCTGCAGGAGGCGGCGATGGCCGCCTGCTACGACGCGCTCAAGGCGGTCAATCCGGCCATCGACGTGATCGGCTTCGGCTTCTCGCCGCGCGGCAACGACGACCCGAACGCGCCGAGCAACGTCTCCCACTCGCCCATCCGGCTGCTGAAGGAGATCGGCGACGCGTACCGCGCCAGCGGCCGCACGCTGCCGATCGCGGACGATGTCGCGATGCACTGCTACCCGAACGTGAACACCGATGCTCCAACCGCCGGGTACGTGTGGCCGAACGTCGGCTGCGCGAACCTCGACCGCTTCAAGCAGGCGTGGTGGGACGCCTTCCACGGCACCGGCCAGCCCGTCTTCCAGGACTCAGCAGGCGGCGGCACCGGCCCCTTCGTGCGGTTCTTCCTCGACGAGGTCGGCTACCAGGCGACGATTCCGGCCGATCGGGCCGCGACGTACAGCGGCAGCGAGAACGTCCCGACCATCGACGACGCGACACAGGCCGCCTACTACACGCAACTGATCGCGACGATCGCCTGCGACCCGAGCGTCGCGCTCTTCGACATCTTCCCCCTCGTCGACGAGAGGGATCTGAGCGGCTGGCAGAGCGGCCTCGAGCTGGCGGATGGTACGCGCCGAGCCTCGTACGCCGCGGTCAAGGCCGCAGTCGCCGCGAACCGCCAGTGCCACGGAACGCCGCACGCCTGGACGCATGCGACCGGCGTCGTCGGCGCCAAAGCCAACTTTCGCGGGCTCCTCGGGCGGTCGATCGTCGTGGCCGCCTCGGAGGGCTTCACCTACAAGGTGCGCGTCTTGCGCGCGAAGAAGACCGTGAGCTCGAAGGCGGGCCTCCGCCGTGCCGGCGCAAGCCTCGGCGTCACGCTGCCGAAACTGAAGAGCGGGCGCTACCAGGTGCTCGTGCAGCTCAGCGCCGAGACGAATCCTCTGCGGGTGTCGACCTTCACGAAGACCTTCCAGGTCCAGCTCGCGAAAAAGAAGCGCCGCCCCTAGCCCCGCTTGGAGCGGGCCTTCGCTGGATCGGGGCGCCGAGATTCGAACTCGGGACCTCCAGTCCCCCAGACTGGCGCGCTAACCAGGCTGCGCCACGCCCCGTAGGGTCGGATCGTAGCGAAGCGCGTCGCCGTGCGGCCCCACCGCGCCGGCTAGCCGGGCTTCCTCCTCGGCGGCCTGTCTGTCGTGGTGTCGCCTCGTCGTGTCTCTTCGCCCTCGCCGTGGCGGACGGTGTCGCTCGCCGGCGGCGGTGCGCCGCTGTTTCGGAGGCGGGCAAGCTTGCTCAGAGTGTCGAACCAGAAGGGCGCGCCGAAGGTGATCGCGACCGCGGTCAGCGATAGGCCGATCAGCTTCGCCAGAAGCGTCCAGAACGTGCTCCACTTCTCGTAGAAGGGGAAGCCCTGCGGGTCGTGGCGGGCGCTCGCGAGGTGCCAGCCCAGCGCCACCGGGAGGGCGTCGAGCTCCGCCGACGGGTCCGTCTTCGCCTGCGTGCGGCTGCCGGCGTTCTGGGCCTGGCTCACGAGCGCCGCGCGCACGCTCGGCTCCACCCAGAGCCGCTTCGCGATCTGCAGCGAGTCTGCGTTCAGGGTGAAGGCGGTCACGACAGCGAGGATCCAGAGGACCCTGTGGATACGGCGCCGGTACCAGCCGGACACGCGCTCCATGTGGTCGTCGTACCACTGCTCGGCGCTGCGCCGAAACGCGACGGCGTCGCCTTGCGCGTTATGGAGTAGCGCGGTCAGCGCCTCCTGGACGGGCTGGCTCGGGATTTGCTGGATCGACTGGTCGACCTTCCGCAGCTTCTGCTTCAGATCCTCGTCTGTCGCTGCCGAGACCGCCTTCTGCTCCAGGCCGAGCAGTGCGCTCACGAACGTGCGCGAGGGGATGTAGGACGGGAAATCGGTCCTCCGGTTCGTCTTCAGGTGCTGCCCCGGCCGTGTCGCTCTCGCGGGTCTCGCAGCCCTCGAAGACTTGTCCGACGGGCGCAGCATCGGCTTGATCAGCGGGTGCTGCTTGAGCATCTCGAGGGCCTCCGCGCCCCTGTGTGGGTCCTGCAGCAGCGCCCACAGCCCGCGCTCGAGATCCTGCGCCCGCCAGCGCGCAAACGTCGCGACCGCCTCGTTGATGCCGGAGCAGACGATGGCAAGGATGAAGTACAGGAACATCAGCCCCAGCGCGACATCGAGCGCGGGAAAGTTCAGCATCGCCCGGGGCCCCCGGCCATCGGTGGACTCTGGCACGCCGCCGCGCCGGGTTCAAGGGCCTCGGGCACGGGTTTCGCTTGGCGCGGCCGGGGTCAACCCGTACACGAGGTGAGCATGCGTAGGCCTGATATCCCCTGCGTGCGAGCGCTTTGCGCCGTCGCCCGACTCGGCGTGGCCGTGCTGGCCGGCGCCGTCGCGGTGTCGGCTGCCGGTGCAGCTCGAGCAGACAGCGGCTCGATCGTCGTTCGCCTCCTCACCGAGCCGGCGCCGGCGCGCGTCGACTGGTCCTACTCCGGTGTCGGGCAGGCGTTCCGCCTCGGTACGGCGGGCGGCAGCAGGACGGTGTCGGGCCTCGCCGACGGCACCTACCACCTGGTCGAGAGCCCCGCAGCGTCTGCGCAGCCACGGACCCTGACGGCGCTCACGTGCACCGATCCCTCGGGCGGCACGACCGTCGAGACGGCTTCCGCCACCGCGAACATCACGCTGAGCTCGGGAGAGACGGTCACCTGCACGTTCGTCCATCGTGCGCTCGGCCCCCGGCCGGCCGCCACCGCCATCCAGCTCGCCGCCCGCTACGCGCCGGTGCTGCGGCTCGCCACCGCGGAGCGCTACCGCCCGCTACGCCTGGAGGACTACCTCACCACGACCGTCCTCCGCAGCGGCGTGCCGCCCCGCGGCACCCTCGACCAGGCGCGGCCGACGCTCTTCTCCCTGCCGGTGACGCCCGAACCGACCTATCTCGACATCCGCGACGCCGAACCGTCCAGCGGGTCGTCACGCTACCCGACGTTCGAGCAGCAGCTCGAGGGCGCGCGACCGAGACCGACGGTCTACTTCCACCTCGCCTACCAGCCGGCAGCCCACCGCGTCGCGATCGAGTACTGGTTCCTCTATCTCTACAACGACTTCTACGACAAGCACGAGGCCGACTGGGAAGGCGTTACCGTCTTCCTCCAGGGCGACACGCCGCTCGGCGCGACGTACTCGCAGCATCAGGGGCGCAAGTGGATTCCATGGTCGGCGCTGTCCAGGAGCGGCGGCCACACGGCCGTCTATGCCGCGCGCGGCAGCCATGCCGAGTACCCGAGGGCCGGCAGGTACTCGATCCGCGTGTGCTGGACCCTGCACGGCCACCACTGCACGCCGTCGCCGAGGGTCGACGACGCGAACGGCGCCGGCTCGACCCTGACGTCCTCGGCATACGATCTCCAACCGCTCGGCGGCGCGGGCTACACCGGCGGGTGGGGCTCCGGCAACTACATCCTCGGGATCGGACGCACGAAGGACCGGATCAGCGATCCGCGACGGCGCTCCGAGTACACGAACCCCTTCGCCTCGATTCCGCAGTAGGCGTCCTCCTCACGGCAAGACCCAGACCGCGGCCGGCGCGAAAGGCGCCATGTACGTCCTCGGCGCGAGCTCCCAGGTCAGGCTCTCGTTGCCGAGGCGCGCCCCCGCGGGCACCGGAATCTGCATCTCGAACAGCACCGTCCCGTGCGGCGGAATCGCGGCGACCGGGCGGCAGTTGAGCACGTACGCCTGCGGGCGGCCGGCGAGCTGCTCGAGGTAGGACGGGCAGCTGGAGCGCGTGAAGCGAAACGCCGTGGCGCCGGTGTTCGTCAAGGCGACGCGATAGTGCAGGAGCTCGCCGCGGCGGACGCGGAAGGCCCGCAGGCCCGGCTTCACGGCGACCGGTCGCGGCCCGACGATCGCGACGGCGAGCGGGAGTCGCGAGCTCGGCGGGAGCCTGCGCGCCGTCGGCGTGAACGGCGCTACCGACAGCAGCGACGGGGACTGGGCTGCGTCGCAGCGAGGCGCGCGGGCGAGCGGGACGACGAGACTCGTGCGGCTCTCGAGACCGATCCGCAGCCCGTCGGGCGGAGTTCCCGAGCCGCCCGCCGAGCGGGAGCCGGGCCCGCACCAGTTCGACCAGTACAGGCTGACCGCGGCGCTCTTGCCGGGCTGGAGCGCACGCAGGGAGCCCTGCGGGTCGACGATCACGTCGGGAGGTTCGGCCGAGCGCGCGATCCGCTTCACCCGCCAATGCGTCGCCGCGGCCGCTGCGCCGGTGAACGAGACGTCGGGCCGGCCGAGCAGCGAGCACGCCGACGTGCCTGCGTTCGTCAGTTCGACGCCGCCGACGAGCGAGCCGGTGGCGCCCTGGAGGAAGAGGTGGGCGTGAAGCTCGCTCGCCCGGCAGGGTCGCGCGAGCGCCGGGTACGCGGTCGCCGTGACCGGGCGCCGGTCGAGCCACGGGACGACGGGGCTCGGCGACGCGGCGGCGAGCGCCAGCGCCAAGGCGGCCAACGACCCAGCGCTGTGGGACATGCCGGAAATCTACGCCCGCCTTGTAAAGGGGCGTGCGCTACAACCTCGCCATGAGGATCCTCGGGGCCGTCGCCGCCGCCGCGCTCTCGGTCGCGCCGGCGGCCGCGGGCGGGCTGCCACCCTCCCCGAATCCGGGCCCGGGCTTCTCGCACGTCTCCAACTACGGCCCTGCGTGGTCGCCCGACGGCTCGCGCATCGCCTTCGCGACGTACGCGGCCGGGCACGCGCAGATCGCCTCCACCGACACCGACGGAAGCCGCGTGCTCCGGCTCACGCACGACTCGTACAACGACTTCTCGCCCCGCTGGCGCGGCGACGGCCGCCTTCTGTTCAGAGGCCAGGCGAGAGGCGAGGCGTTCGTCGCCACCCTCGACGCGCGCGGCCGCACCGTGAGGCTGCCCCTGCCGGGCCGCGCGGTCGACTTCTCGCCGGACGGGAAGCGGATCGCCTACCAGGTCGAGGACCCGCAGATCCTCCAATACCAGCTCTGGGTGGCGAACGCCGACGGTACTGACGCGCACATGCTGGTCGCGAATGCCGGCCACGACGGCGCCGACCCGCGCTGGTCGCCCGACGGCACGCGGATCGCCTACGCGGCCGGTGCGAACACCGACTTCCGGACGATCCACGTGATCGACGCGGACGGCACGCACGATCGCGAGGTCACGACCGCCGGGCACGAGTGGCAGTGGGACTGGTCGCCCGACGGCCGCCGGCTCGTGTACGCCGAGGGGCCGTACGCGCAGCCCCGCTACAACCTCGCTGTCATCGACGCCGACGGCACGAATCGCCGCGAGCTGACGAAGCCGGCGAGCTGGAGCGACTACCTCCCCGCCTGGTCTCCCGACGGCGCGTGGATCGCGTTCACGAGCAGCCGCAGCGGGCGCGACGAGATCTGGGTGATGCGTGCGGACGGCACGCAGCAGCACCGGCTCACGTTCGGCGGGTGCACTCGGATAGGAACCAGGCACGCGGACGTGCTCGCAGGCGGCGCCGGTCGCGACGTCCTCTGCGGCTTCGACGGCGACGACGTCCTTCGCGGCGCCGCCGGGAACGACGTGCTCGTCGGAGGCCCCGGAAACGACCGGCTCGCCGGCGGCGTCGACAACGACGTCCTGTACGGCGAGCAGGGAGACGACGTCCTCGTCGCAGGAACGGGAAGCGACTCGCTGGACGGCGGCGCAGACGTCGACACCGGGTTCGCCGACTCGCACGACACGCTGCGTTCGATCGAGCACGCGCACGGCGGCCGGATCGTCGTCCCGGAGCCCTTGCCGACCGCCGCTGCGCTCGAGACTACCACGCGAGCCGCCGCAGCCGCGAGCCGAGCGAAGATCGTGGCGCTCGACGTGCGCGTGCCGGCGCTGTACTCGCTGGCCGTGCGCGTCGACGACCCGGCCGCCTACCTCCGCCATCGGGCGAACACCCTGCTCGATCCCGTGCTGAAGGCGATCCGCCCGGTGCGCTTCACGACCTTCCGCTTCTCGGCCCGCGACTCCGCCGGGGTCTTCCTCAGCTACTCCGCAACGGGCGGCAGCAGCACGTGGTTCGTGCGCCCGGGCCTCGCCAACTGCGCACTCGCGATCGACCTCGAGATCGAGGTCACCGACAACGGCGACCCGCCGTGTCCGGCGCCGTAGCGCTCCTCAGCGCGACGAGAGCGCCCTGACGAGCTGCTGCTTCGACATCTTCGAGCGCCCCGGGATGTCGCGCTCGCGCGCCCGCTCCTGCAGCTCCTCCTTCGTCAGCCGCGAAACGTCGCTGCGCCCACGGTCGCGGCGCCCGCCGTTGCGCGTGCTCCCGTTCCGGGTCTGCCGCCGGCCGCCCTGGACGCGGTCGAGGCTCTGACGCAGCGCCTCCATCAGGTCGGGCGGGCCCTCCTCCTCGGGCTCGGCCACGCGATGCACCTCGTGACCCTTGCGCTTCTGCTCGACGATCTCGGAGAGCGCGTCGTGGTAGGTGTCGCGGTACGCCTCCGGCTTCCAGTCCCCGGAGAAGCTCTTGATCAGGCTCAAGGCCATGTCCAGCTCGCGCTTCGGCACGGTCGGCAGCTTGCCCGGCAGGATCTTCTCGGGTGGGTCGATCTCGTCCGCGAAGTACATCTGCTCGAGCGTGAGGCTGCCGTCGCGGACGCGTAGGCAGCCCAGGTACTGGCGGCTGCGCATCACGAACTTGCCGATCCCGGCGAGCTCCGACTCCTCCATCGCCCGCACGAGCAGCGCGTACGGCCGCTCGGCTCCCTCCTGCGGGCCGACCAGATAGGTGTGCGCGAAGAACGTGGGGTCGATCTCCTCGTAGGAGACGAACGTCTCGAGGTCGATCGTGTGCTGGCCCTCGACGCGCACGGCGGCGAGGTCCTCGTCGGTCATGTGCACGATCTTGCCCTTCGCGTACTCGAACGCCTTGACGATCTCGTCGTTCGGGACGGGCCGCTCCTCGACCTTGCAGATCTTCTGGTAGCCGATCGGCCCGTCGTCCGGCTCGTGGACGAGATGGAAGCCGAGCTTGTGCTCGTGCACGGCGGTGTAGACCCGCACCGGGACGTTCACCAGCCCGAAGCTGATCGCGCCCGTCCAGATCGCGCGTGGAGCCATACCTGTGCATGGCCCGTCCGGGGCGCTTGAAAACCACCCTGCCAGCGAGAATCGGGGACTCCGCCGATGGACTGCGACCGTGCCCGAGGGACACTCGGCTCAACCCGAAGGGGAGGACACATGGCCGCAATCGACACCTTCCGGCGCACCGACCTCGAGAGGCTCATCCGCGAGCTCCGCCGTTCTGCCCGGACGATCCGCGCCGAGACGCTCGTGGAGCGTGAGGCGACGATACGCGGGCTCACGGCTGCGCTCGACGCCGGGCTCGAGGCGCACGCGGACGCCGACGAGCAGGGCCTCGAGGCGCTCCGGCGCTGGGTCGCCGGGCTCGAGCGGGCCGACGTCGCGGATCTGGATCTCCTGCAGGAGCTCCTCTACGGCCTCGATGCGCTCGCGCGCGTGCACATCTGGCGCGAGACCGGGCTGCCGCTCGTGCCGCCCGAGCCGCGGCCACCGGCAGACGTCTAGCGAAGGGGCCTAGCCGAGCCGCCGGTAGAGCCGGTCGATCAGGTCCGGCATCGCCTCCAGGCGCTCCGTAATGACGCGCAGGCGGTACTCCCTGAAGTGCTCAGGGGCGACGCCGAGCGCGTCGGCGAGCGTCCGGACGACGTCGTTGGACGGGACGGGCCGGTTCCCGTGGACGAGGTGGTTGAGGTAGCCGGCCGAGAGCCCGGTTCGCGCGGCCAGCTCGCGGTAGGTGACGCCGGCCTCGCCCATCAGGGTCTCGATCGTCGGCCCGAAAGGCTCCTCGCTGAAGCGGCGGCGCCGTGCCATCTAGAGCCCCTTCTTGCCCAGGTCGGCAACGTCTAACCGCTGCTCCTCGCCGGACGCCCGGTCGCGGACGTCGACCCTCCCGTCGGCGAGGCTCTTCTTGCCGGCGGTGACCCGCGTGGGACAGCCGATCAGGTCGGCGTCGGCGGAGCAGCACGTCCTGCCCTGCGGCGGAGAGCGCCTCGGCGGCCTGCTCCGCGATCTCCTCCGCGCCGGGAAGCGCGACGAGATGGGCGTCGTACGGCGTCACCGCGGCCGGCCAGGCGATGCCGCGCTCGTCGTGGTGTTGCTCGACGATCGCGGCCATCACTCGGCCGGGCCCGATCCCGTAGCTGCCGCCGAGCAGGGGCTTCTCGGTGCCGTCCTCATCGACGAACGTCGCGCCGAGCGGCTTGGAGTAGAAGCTCCGGAAGTCGAAGATATGGCCCACCTCCACCGCGACTCGAAAGTGGAGGCTGCCGCCGCACTCCGGGCAGGTATCGCCCTCGCGCGGCTCGCGGAGGTCGGCATAACGGGGCTCGTAGTCCCGGCCCGCCTCGACGCCGCGCAGGTGGAAGCCGTTCTTGTTCGCCCCCGCCACGAACTGCCCCTCGCGGAGCGTGAGGTCGGCGACGACTTCGCCGCCGAACCCGACCGGCCCGAGCGAGCCTCCCCCGGCGCCGAACGCGTCGCGGATCTCCTCGCCGGTCGCAGGACGCGACGAGCCGGGCAGCGCGTCGTAGAGCTTCATCTCGCTGAGCCGGTCGTCGCCGCGGACCAGGGCCAGCACGAGCGTCCCGTCCTCTTTCACCACCGGCATCGCCTTCGACGTCGCGGCGGGGTCGATCGACAGCAGGTCCGCCAGCCCGTCGATCGTCGTCACGCCGAGCGTCTCGACCTCCTCCGGCGCAGGCAGTGGCTCGGGGAGCTCCGGCGCGCGCGGCACCGCGAGGGCGATGTCGCCGTCGGCCGCGTAGTCGCCGTTCTCGCAGGTGACGAGCATGTTCTCGCCGGAGCCGGCCGGAGCGAGGAAGTCAACGCTGAACTTGCCTCCCATGATCCCGCTCTCGGCCTGGACGTCGTATGTCTCGAGACCGCAGCGTTCGAACATCCGCCTGTACGCCTCGCGGTTCGCCTCAAAGCTCCGCTTGACGCCCTCCTCGTCGGTCGCAGGACGCGACGAGCCGGGCAGCGCGTCGTAGAGCTTCATCTCGCTGAGCCGG
>WNGE01016253.1_pt1 | contig 11559 bp, 11 predicted proteins | sample 5400651 | NCBI WGS metagenome assembly WNGE01 (sample SAMN13153370, study PRJNA577476) | soil metagenome | isolation source: 60 cm soil or saprolite under grassland replicate 2 | place: USA:California | collected 2016-06-15 | reverse complement strand
CCAAGCGCCAGGGCCACCGGAGAAGCGCGTCAGGCACGCTGCGGCAACTCCGCCCCGTTGCCCGCTACGACGCCGAGCTCGCGCATCGTCGCCATCACCGAACTGAAGTCTGCGGCGGTCCGCACATTCGCAATCGGCTTCGCCAGAAGGTTCACGGCGCGTCCGCTTACGATCAGCGGCAGATCCTCGGCCAGCTCACCGCGCAGCGAGCGTATCTCCTGTCCTGCGATCTTGCCGGAGATGCCGCGGTCGAATAACAGGACGGCAAGGCAAACCCGGTACGCGCGCGCGGCGCCACCGATTTCCTGTGCCGGTACTCCGGCGCCGAGCGTAAGGCAGTTGACGCCCTCGGTGAAGAGCAAGAGCTCGAGGATCGCGAGGCCGAGCTGGTTGGGATCGTTCGGAGGGGTCGCGAGCAGGATCTGTCGCGCGTCCCGAGTAGGTCGCACCAGCCGCGTGACGTCGCGCAACAGCCGCTGCGCGAGATCGGCGAATCGCAACTCCTGGAAATTCTGCATGTCGCCACGGACCACGCGTTCGTGCACCGCCTCGTTCAACGGAATCAGCGTCTGTTCCAGGAAGCGCCGCAGGCCCTGTCCGACGAGCAGCTTGGACAGATGGTTCTGCAACTCGCCGACGCGATGCTCGCCAAGAAGCTTGACCGCGGTCTCGATCTCGCCGGGCAGCGGCGCCGGATCCTCGATCGCGATGCCGAGCATCGACTGCAATGCCGAGTCGGCGAGCGGCACAACCGCGCCGGCGCGCCAGCCTTCCGACAACAGCTGCTTGATCAGCTTGAGCCGCGCCACCTGGTCAGGCGGATAGACGCGGTCGCCGAAGCCGTCGCGCGAGGGATCGGGAAAGCCGTATCGCCGCTGCCACATATAGAGTTGCTCGCGACGAAGTCCGGTAATACGCACGACCTCGCGGATATGCAATGCGCTGCGCGTGTCGGCGCTGGCGGGCGGAACGACGACCGGTTCGCCCGTGTCGCGCCGACGCGTCGGCGCCTTGATCAAGATGCCCATGAACGATTCCTTCCGATTCTGTGTGCCACAAGTATAAAGAATTCGCCTGTCCGTTTCACTTTGACCCATTTTGCGGCAAGTCCCGCCGCCGCGCGTCAGCCCAGCAGACCTCGCGGCGGCTCGTATTGCCCCAAAAAGAGCTTTGGCCCATCATCTCGCTTTCGGAACAAGGACTTCCAGCGCAACTCGCCCCTTAGTCTCGGCCCCAACGCGGATAACGATTTCTTCCGTGCAAGCACCGTGCCGGCGGTAATGCGCCTTTCCCGATGTTCGGATTCGGCAAGACGATCAAAGAGCCGCTGGCCGACGCGAAAACCGCCGAGCGCTGGCTCGCGTCATTTCCCGCCAATGATGCGCTGGCGGTACACGGTGCAGTCCTGGTCGGACTCGGTCGGCTCGCCGAGCGCGACGCGAAGCGAACGCCCGCGAGACTCGAAGCGGTGTTCTGCGTCGACCGCTTCACCGACCCCCTGCGCAAGAATCTGACCGCGCAATACCTCGAACACAGTAACCGTTCAACGCGGGTGGAAAACCAGTTGTGGCAGGCGCTGTTCGACCTGACGCAGGGGTTCCTGTTGTGTTACCAGGCGTTCGCGCGCGAAGTCGCCGATCATGCGCAAAGCAACAAATGGCAGTCGCTGCTGCCCGAGTTGATCGCCCGACAGATCATGCATCAGGGTCTGGATGCCAAGATCAGGCTGTTTCGCTACGAGCAGTGGATCCCGGCTAAGTGGTCGGATCTGCATTCGCCTTTCCAGATGGCGTGCTCGGCGCAGATCGAAAGGCAGCCGGTCGCGGTGCTTCCCGGCGGCGGGCTGACCACCATCGAGCAGGAATACTTGCGCGTGCTGGTGCTGCAGCTGATGAACTCGGGCAACCTCACGCCTCGCCATCTCGAGTGGATCGCCGAGCAGCTTTCGGAATGGTGCACGCCGCTGCGCCTGAATATCGAGTCGTCGATCGTGACGACGTTCTACGTCGATCTCGCCTCGCGCACCGGCCTCAAGCGCCGCACCCCGCAACCCCTCGAGGGCCGCGTGCTCTTCCTCGACACGAGGCCGCTGCACGCGGTGCTGATGCAGAACGTGGTCATGCTCGATCAGAAAGTTCGCAACAATCCGCTCTCCGACCGCACGCCGCGCCGCGCCGACCAGCTGAATCTCCTCTCCAAGCTCGCGTCGCAGGTCGATCCCGAGTTCAAGCCACTTGCCCGCCGGGGAGAACGAACGAGCGCCGAGGGCAGCGTCGATGCGATTATCGGCTTCGCCAAGATTGCCGCCTTTCTTCGCGATGACGAAACGCAGCCTTTCATCGAAGGCAAGCGGAGCCCGAGCACGTTCGGCGAAACCATCGAAATCGCCACGTTCGGCCGCATGCGCAACGAGAACGCACGCGCGATGGAAGTGGCCCGTCGGCGCCTGGCCAACTACGCCGTCCCCGGAGGAGCCTGGGATGTCCGCGACGTCTCGCAAACCGGATTCCGACTGATCGCGCCGATGAGCGTGATCAACGCAGTAACGCTCGGCACGCTGGCGGCGATCCGGCCGCAGACTCAGCTGCGGTGGACGCTAGGCATCGTGCGCCGGATGAAACGGCTCACCACCGAGCGTGCTGAAATCGGTCTCCAGGTCATCGCCAATAACCTGGTCGGAGTCGAGCTTACCGAAACCAAGCGCGCCGAGCCCGATTACTCCATCGAGGGCGAGGTGCCAACGGTGAACAGCCGCCGCTTCAATGGTCTTTTCCTGTCGCTGAAAAAACGCGACAGCGAGACCGCGGTGCAGACGCTGGTCGTGCCTCCGGGAGAATACCAGCCAGGGAAACGCCTGCACATGAGCGTGGCGCGATCGTCGCAACGCATCGCATTCGGCCGCGTCCTCGAGCAACATCTGGACTGGGTCTGGGCGACCGTCGAGCCGCTCGTTTCTGCGACGCAGCCCGCCGCGAGCACCTCGCCCTGACCGCTGCCGCGACGTCGATGGCGACCGATCGATACCGCGAGCTCTGCGCCACGCACCGCTGGCACGTGCCGCCGGACTTCAACATCGCGCGCGCGGTCTGCGGGCGCCATGCAGAGGAAGCGCGCGTCGCGCTGCTGTGGGAGGACGAAACCGGCGCGACTGCGCAGTACACCTACCGGGAACTGCAGCAACAGGCGAATCGCCTGTCCAACGTCCTTGCGGCGCAAGGTATAGGCCGCGAGGACAAGGTCGCGATCATCTTGCCACAGCGGCCGGAAACGGCCATTGCCCACATCGCCTGTTATCAGCTGGGTGCGGTCGCGGTGCCGCTGTCGTTCCTGTTCGGCGCCGACGCCCTCGAGTACAGGCTCGCGAACTCAGATGCCAAGGCCGCGCTGGTCGACCCAGCGTCACTGCCTAATTTGGCGCCGATCCGCGACAAGCTGCCTCAGCTCGCCCATATCCTCGGTGTCGCCGGCGCGCGCGAGTCATGGACCGAGGATTGGGAGTCAGCGCTTGCGATGGCGTCCGATCGCTTCGACGCCGTCGCCACCCGCGCCACCGATCCTGCGCTCCTGATCTACACCAGTGGCACGACAGGACCCCCCAAGGGTGCGCTGATGCCGCAACAGTGTCTGCTCGGCAACCTGCCCGGGTTTGTCTACTCGCACGATATGTTCCCGCAGGACGACGACCTGTTTTGGTCGCCCGCGGATTGGGCATGGACCGGCGGCCTCATGGATGCGCTGCTGCCGACGCTCTACTTCGGGCGTCCTATCCTGGGCTTTCGGGGGCGGTTCGACCCCGAGCGAGCGCTGGCGCTGATGGCGAAGTACCGTGTGCGAAACACCTTCCTCTTCCCGACGGCGCTGAAGATGATGATGAAGGCGGTGCCCGCGCCGCGCACGCGTTTCGACCTCGCGCTGCGTAGCGTGATGAGCGCCGGCGAGGCCGTCGGCACGACGGTGTTCGCATGGGCGCAGGATGCGCTCGGCGTGACGATCAATGAAATGTTCGGCCAGACCGAGATGAACTACATCGTCGGCAACTCGCACACGCTTTGGCCGGCGAAGCCCGGGTCCATGGGCCGCCCGTATCCGGGGCACCGCATAAGCGTCATCGCCGACGACGGCAAGGAAGCGGCTGTTGGCGAATTGGGCGAAGTGGCGGTGCATCGGACGGGATCGGACGGCACGCCCGACCCGGTTTTCTTCCTCGAGTACTTCAAGAATCCTGAAAGCACGGCGAAAAAGTTCGCCGGCGATTGGTGCCGCACCGGCGATCTCGCCTTGACGGACGACGACGGCTACCTCTGGTACCAGGGCCGCGCCGACGACATGTTCAAGGCAGCCGGCTACCGCATCGGTCCATCCGAAATCGAGAATTGCCTCGTCAAGCATGCCGCGGTGGCCAATGCCGCGGTTGTGCCGAGCCCCGATGAAACGCGAGGCAACATCGTCAAGGCATTCATCGTCCTGGGGCCGGGACAGACGCCCTCGCGCGCTCTCGAGGAAGACATCCAGCGTCACGTGCGGCAGTTTCTCGCGCCCTACGAGTATCCCAAGGAGATCGAATTCATCGACGCGCTGCCCATGACGACGACCGGGAAGATACAACGGCGCGTGCTGCGTGAGCGCGAGCGCGAACGCAAGATGCGCGTGGCAAACGCCTAAGGAACCTAACCTCATGGCGCGCCGGCTTTCCCTGACGCTGTTGCCCGAATCGATTGCGATCTGCCGCCTGGAGGCCGGGGATCCGATGCCGATGTGGGCAACCGCGGCGCCCTGGTGGTCGATCACCCGCACTCCCGACGAGCTATCGGTCGTCTGCGCGGAATCCTGCGTGCCCGCGGGGATCAGCGCAAGTCGCGGCTGGCGCGCGGTCCGCTTCGCCGGCCCGCTGCCGCTCGATCAGACGGGCATCCTGGCAAGCGTGACCGGGCCGCTCGCGGCTGCGCATATTTCGGTATTCGCGCTCGGGACCTATGACACGGATTATGTCCTGATCCCGGAAGCGCAACGCACGGCGGCGATCGAAGCTCTGGAGCGCGCCGGTCACAGCGTCGGCAGCGCGGGCTACTAGCGCGTTCTAGGTGGCGTTGCCCGCGCCACCGTCGCGCGCGCGAAAGCCCTCGACGAAACGGCGGTGCGTCAGCACCCAGAACACCGCTGGCGCGACCGTCGGCAGGATCAGCGACCCAAACTGGTAGGCGAAGGCGATCGCTTCGCGTTGCAATGGACCGAATCCGGTCTGCGCGGCGACTGACGGCGCGGTGTCGAAGGTGACGCGTTTGAGGAATTCCGCGACCAATCCCCAGACGACGAGCGGGGCCAGCACGGCGTAGCCCAGGAGAAGCTTGCGCAGCGAATGCGGCTCGCGCGCCGCCAGAATAAGTGCTGCGAGCATCGGCAATCCGAAGCTGTAAAGCAGCGTGTTGACCTCGACCGAGATTACGCCGGTAACGCTCTGTTCGGTCGTGGCGAGCGCCGGCTTGAGGGTCGAGACGATGGTGAGCAAATGTCCTTGCTGCTCGACGCCCTGGATCAGATCGCGAAAAGCGAGCCTGGCGACACCCTCGGTCAAGAACGCGATCGGCCACGCGAGGACCGGTCCAGCGAGATACCACACGAGGAATGCCAGCGGCAGCCATGCCGCGACCCGGAGCACAAACCGGCCGGGTGAAGCGTCCTGCATCGCGCCCAAGCCGCTCAGGCGGCAGCGTACGCCGGCGCCGCGCGCGGCAGCGTACGCACCCACAGCAGCCAGACGATGAGCACGTCGAGCATGATCAGCGCCTGCCACACGTACTGATGCGCGAAATCGAAAGCGTCGAAGCTCCACTGGCCGAGGTAGAACAAGCTAATCACGCGGATGATGTTGAGGGCCTGAACGGCAACGATGCCGATGGCGAGCCCGACCAGCTTGCGTTTCCACGGCGCAGGGAAAGCGAGCATCGCGGCCACGAGCACGATCGTTGCTTCGACGCCGTTGCATCCGGGCTCGATCGAGACGGCGAAGCCGTTGCTGCCGCTCTGCAGCAGCTTGCCGTCGGCCATCACACCTGGATCGAAAACCTTGACGATACCCGCGCTGATCGCCGCCAGCGTGTCGGTCCACGGCACGACGAACCAGCGCTGCCCCCACGGCGTCAGCTCGGCGCCGAACAGGAGCGCCTGCAGGACGAGAAAGCCGAGAAAGAAGCGAACCATCGGCCGCATGCGAGCCATCGCCTAGCCGGTATAGGCCCGTGCCAGCGGCGGATTGCGCGCGAAATACTGCTTGATCCCGGAGCGCATCGATGCGGCGAATCTTCGCTGGTAGCCTTCGTCGCGGAGCTTCTGCTCCTCGTCGGGATTGGAGATGAATGCGGTCTCGACCAGAATCGACGGAATGTCCGGAGCCTTGAGTACCGCAAACCCGGCCTGCTCGACGCCGCCCTTGTGCAGCGCGTTGACCGTGCCGATGCCGTCGAGGACCGAGCGTCCCACGCGCAGGCTGTCGCTGATCTGCGCCGTCTGCGACATGTCGAGCCAGGTCCTGGCGAGGACCGGCTCCATGGCGTTCAGATTGACCCCGCCGATCAGGTCGGCCTCGTTCTCGCGCTGTGCCAGCCGGCGTGCGGCAGCGCTGGTCGCGCCGTGCTCCGAGAGCGCGAACACCGACGAGCCGCGAGCAGTCGGTGTCGTAAACGCGTCGGCATGGATGGAAATGAACAGGTCCGCCCGGACACGGCGCGCCTTCTGCACACGGACGCCGAGAGGCACGAAATAGTCGTCGTCGCGGGTGAGCATCGCCCGCATCCCCGGCTCCTCGTCGAGCAAAGCCTTCAGCTTCCTGGCAATGGCGAGCGTGACGTTCTTTTCGTAGGTGCCGCGGCGGCCGATCGCTCCCGGGTCTTCGCCGCCATGGCCCGGATCGATCGCGACGACGATGCGTCGCCTCGACGGCGGCTTGCCCGCGGCGCGATCGTTTGCCGCTGGCGCGTTCGCTACCGGCGGCTCCGCGCTTGCCGGTTCGTGCGGGCCCTCATTGCGCTCGATTTCGAGCAGCGCCATCAGCGGGTCGAGAGGGATCAGCGGATAGAGGTCGAGCACGACGCGGTGGCCATATTCGCCGACCGGTCTCAGCGCGAAGAGCTGTGGATTGAGCTCGACGCCTTCCAAATCGAGCACGAGGCGCTCGGGATTTTTCATCACCAGCAGCTGATGCGCCATCGGCGCCGGCGTCTCGAGGATGAGCCGCGTGTATTCCTGCGCCGGCCACAGGCGCGCGGACGCAACCATCGCAGCGTCGGCGCGACCGACGACCCACCACTGCGCCGCGGGCAACAGCAGCCACCCGCACACGCGCCGTCGCTCGAGCGAGACGCGACTCAGGCCGCCGCGGCGGAGTACGCGTCCAAACATGCCTTACCCGGTTGAGTGCCTGCCCGCAGCATGAGCGTGCGCCCCGATTCGCAGTGCGCGAGCACCGCCGCAACGTCGACCGGCGCCAAGCATCCCGCGATGCGCTCGGGCCACTCGATGACGCAAATCGCATCGGGTCGAAAATATTCGGCAAAGCCCGTTGCGTCCCATTCGTTGGAGTCTTCGAAACGATAAAAATCAAAATGATAAAAGTATAAGCTCGAAATTGTATAATGTTCAACCAAGGCGTAGCTGGGACTCTTGACCGCACCGAGCCAGCCCAGCTCACGCAGCATGCCGCGCACCAGCGTTGTCTTGCCAGCCCCGAGCTCGCCGGAAAGCGTAACGATCATGCCGCCGCGAAGTCCCGGCGCGAGCGCCGCGCCGGCTCGCAGAGTGGATTCCGCGTCCGGCAGGTAGCCTTGCAACGCTTCTATAATCCTGGCGTCTTTCATCCTGAAGTTCGCTGCCTCGTTTCCGCCATGTCCGCAACAACGGTCCCTCGGCTAGTCGATCTCGCGGCGCTTGCCCGCGATATCCGCGGCTGGGGCATCGAGTTAGGCTTTGCCGAGATCGGTATCGCCGATACCGCGCTTGCCGCAGAAGAGGCGCGATTGTCGGCGTGGCTTGCCGCGGGCCGTCACGGCGAAATGGATTATATGGCACGCCATGGCCTGCGCCGGGCGCGGCCAGCCGATCTCGTGCCCGGCACTATCCGGGTGATCAGCGCGCGCCTCGACTATCAGCCGCCGACGGCGCGCGACGCGGCTTCGGTCCTCGCCGACTCGCGCCGAGCCTACATTTCACGCTACGCGCTCGGACGCGACTATCACCGCGTCCTGCGCCGCAAGCTGCAGCGCCTGGCGGATCGCATCACTGCCGCCGTAGGCAGCTTCCGCTATCGCGTCTTTACCGATAGCGCGCCGGTGCTGGAGGTTGCTCTCGCGGCCAAGGCAGGGCTAGGCTGGCGTGGCAAGCATACCCTGCTGCTGACGCGCCACGCCGGCTCGTATTTTTTCTTAGGGGAGATCTATACCGATCTGCCGCTGCCGGTCGCAGCCGCGGCGAGCGAGCATTGCGGCAGCTGCCACGCTTGTATCGATGCGTGCCCGACTGGCGCCATCGTCGCGCCTTACGAGCTCGACGCGCGCCGGTGCATCTCCTACCTCACCATCGAGCTTGAGGGCAGCATACCCGAAGCCCTGCGCCCCTTGATCGGAAATCGCGTCTACGGCTGCGACGACTGCCAACTCGTGTGCCCGTGGAACAAATACGCGCAGGCAAGCGCAGAGCCGGACTTCGCGGTGCGGAACGGTCTTGACGAGGCCGATCTGGTCGCGCTGTTCGCGTGGACCGCGGATGAATTCGCCACGCGCATGGAGGGCAGCGCGATCCGGCGCATCGGCTACGAGCGCTGGCTGCGCAATCTCGCCGTGGGACTGGGCAACGCGGACTACGACGACGACGTTGTCGCAGCGCTCGCGGCACGCGCCGACGATCCGTCACCGCTGGTGCGTGAGCACGTCGCCTGGGCGCTGGCGCGCCAGAGGTCGAAACCGCGCGTGCGTCCGGCGTAATGCGGCCCGTGCGTTGCAAGATCCTGCGCCGAGGCAATCGTCGCGGCGCGCGCTGTTACTCTGCAAAAGCTGCCCGGGAGCCGTCGCGAGCGCCGGCAGAACATGTACACGGCTAGTACATGAGGATTCCGAAGCTCCGAGTAACAAAGTTGTGCCAAGCGCAGCAGGCTCCCGGGCAGCTTCTGGGAACCTCTGAACAGGTCCCGCGCGGTTGCGACGGAGGCTTTTCGGGATGGGATGCCTCATTTGCCAACTGAGGCGAGGCGACGCCAATGGCAGGCACCATTGGCGAGCCTCGCGACAACGCAGACCGCCCGAAAAGCCCCGTCCCATTCGGGTTGCGGCAAAATGCGGCGCTAAGCTTCGTCGCGCTCCTCGGCATCGTAGCCCAAGCTACGACCTTCGTCGCGCGTCTCGCATTCATCCGCATTTTGCCCGCAACGCAATCCGCGTGGGACTTGTTCAGAGGTTCCTTAACGAATGAGCTGGTTCATGGAGACTATGGGCAGCATCACGGCCAACACGAGCACGAGGACGATGCCGCCCATGACGACAATCAGGACCGGCTGCACGAGCGCGGCAAGCCACGTCAACCTTCGTTCAACGTCGGCATCCTGCTCACGCGCAGCGCGCTCGAGCATTGCTGGCAGCTGCCCGCTCTGTTCTCCGTTGGCGACGAGGTGCACGAGCAGCGCCGGAAACACCCGCTGGCTCGCGAGGGCACGTGCAAGCGACACGCCCTGTCGCACATGCGCGGCAGCGGCATGCGCCGCGGCGCGGATGGGGCGCGCCCAGATCACCCCCGCAGCCGTGTCGAGCGCGCGCATGAGCGGGGCTCCGCTTCCGGTGAGGATCGAGAGCGTACTGGCGAAGCGCGCCGTGTCGAGGCCCGAGAGCACGCTGCCGACGACGGGCGTCGCGAGCAGCAGCGCATGCCAGCGCTCGCGCCAGCGCTCGTGCCGCAGCAACAGCACCGCCACGACGCCGATCGCTGCGAGCAAAGCCAGCCAGTACCAGCCGGTGGTGCGCAGGAATTCGCTGCTGGCAATCAGGGCGCGCGTGAGCCACGGCAGCGTTTGCCGGCTCTGTTGATAGACGGCGACGATTTGCGGCACGACATAGAGCATCAGCGTCGCGATGACGGCGAGCGCGATGACCGTCACCAGCGCAGGATAGATCAGCGCCATGGCGAATTTCTGTCGCAGCGCCTGCCGCGCTTCAAGGTAGTCCGCCAGCCGCGACAGGACGCCGCCCAGCTGACCGCTCTCGGCACCGACCGCGACCAAGCCGCAATACAACTCGGAGAACGTGCGGGGAAACCGCGACAACGCACCGGAAAGCGATTCGCCCGCCGCGACCTGCTCGCGGATCGCGCCGAGTACGCGCGCGGCGCCGGGATGATCCGCCTGCTCGGCGACCGCGCCCAATGCCTGGTCGAGCGGCATCCCCGATGCGACCAGCGTTGCGAGTTGACGCGTCGTCAGCGCCAGGATCGCCGGCGCGAGCCGTGTGCCGTCGGCCTTGGCCGCGAACGGCTTGGCGGCAGGCTCGACCGCCGTCGGAAACAGCCCGTCGCCGCGCAGCACATCGCGCACTGCGCGCGCCGACGCAGCGTCCAGCAGTCCTCTGCGGGGTCGCCCCGTTGCGTCGACAGCTTCGTAGCGGAACGCCGGCATCACCGCCGTCGCTTCGTCAGCGGACGAATCCGCGCAAAGGAGCACGCAGCAGGAACTGGCTGGGCTTGGCGAGCATGAGGTTCACGAGATCGTCGAGCGCCCTCGTGTCCAATGCCGGCGTCTCGAAATCGAGGATTACCGGCTCGAAGCGGTCGACGTTGCGCAGCGTGGCCACGATGCGCCCATTCTCGAAATCCGGATCGAAGCGTACTTCGCAGCGCAGCCCCGGCGCAATCCGAATGACGTTGTACGTCGCGCCGCTCTGCACCGTGGAATCGGTGTCGCAGGAAAATTCGATGTTGGCGTGGACGAGCGCGCGCTCGACCTCAGGCGAGCGGCGGATCGCGATGCGCAGTGGGGGTGGCGATGGACCGGCGAGGCTGTAATAGACGACGACGTAATCGTACACGTCGCGGTCCTGCAGACGCTGCTTGCGGCACATCACCGACGCACGCTCGAGATGCAAGCCTTCGTAGCGCACGATGTGCGGCAGCTCGAACGAACGCTCGACCGGCGGGGAGATCACCTGCAGCAGCTTGCAGGCTTCGTCGAGATACTGGAACACATGGTGCATGCGCTGGTCGATGCGATCGACGACTTCGCGCGAAAGCTTGAGCTGCTGCACGCGTTTTGCCGCGACTGCGTCGGCTTGCGCGCGCAGCTGCTCGAGCAGGAAGGATTTCGGCGACTTCGCCATCGGTCGCCTTCACGCCGCAGCGCCGGCGACGCGAAGCAGCTCCGCGAGCGAGGTCGTGCCATCGGCGAGCCAGCGGGCGCCATCGACGAGCAAGCTGCGCGCGCCGGCGCGCGCGCACGCGTCGCGCAGCGCGGGCTCGCCCGTGCGGTCATGAATGAGCCGGCGCAAGCCATCGTCGATGAGCACCAGTTCGTAGATACCGGTGCGCCCGCGG
>WNGE01012606.1_pt1 | contig 11561 bp, 3 predicted proteins | sample 5400651 | NCBI WGS metagenome assembly WNGE01 (sample SAMN13153370, study PRJNA577476) | soil metagenome | isolation source: 60 cm soil or saprolite under grassland replicate 2 | place: USA:California | collected 2016-06-15 | reverse complement strand
TAAGTATTATATACTAATATTTGTACTCGTCTTACTCTATATCTTTAAAGTATTTCAATGACTTCCTTTTTGAACTCAGCCCTACTATTAATAGTTAGTCTCCTAAATATTCTATATTAGTATATAACTTCCTACTAAATAAAGTCTATAATAGCCTTAGTAGTAACAACACGAAGAGCTCAAGCTTTAGGCCATCTAGAGAGTTTGTCTTAATATATAACAAGACTAGTATATCCTTTAGTACTTAGAGGATAAACTATATTAATAATAAGGTCAGTGAACAGTTGACTAGCTTAAGTAAGGAACAAGGCTTCCTCTAAGTATACCTTCGATTTACACTAATACTTCTTGTAACTGTTTATATACTTTTTAATATCAAGATACATTCTGTTCTAGAAATACTAGGTAGTCAAGTAGTTATAGGTGCTTTCTCTTCCTCTATGGCCTACTTTATCATAGAGAGCTTTAAGTAGTTCTATATAGTACTCATCTAAGTCGATTACTAATCTTAGTAGAAAGGCTTTACTTATATTCCTCTATAGCTATTAGTTTCGAACACTATATTTAGTAGCTTCTCTCTTAAGTGTATAGAACTCAACTCAAGACATACTATTAGACTTCTTTAACGTTATTAGGAATCAAGTAAGACTTTGTGAGTGTTTTAAGAATCCTTTATCTAAGGGCTCTTCTAGATTACTAGTAGTTTCCTTAATAGATAAAGCCAATATCCTAAGATAGTCTAGTTTAGTTATAATCTAGTTATTAATATCTCTCTTATATAAGTTATCTAAGTCATTAGACTTAGTCTAAGGTCGTCGAGAAAGCCTATTAGTAGTAGTGTGTGTGTTCCCTCTTACGTATTAAACCTTGAAATCGAACATCTAAATCCATGTAATCTACTAAGTAATAAGAGTTCTAGGAAGATCTATAGTAGTGTAATTAAGCTAAGTAACAAGAACCTTTATATTAGTTTCCAAGATAAAATAGACTCTATATAACTAGTATCAAAGCCTTTGAAGGCACTTAAGAACTTCTTAACATTCTCTTTTTATAGTATTATAATTACGCTCTACTTTATTCTAGAGTCTAGATTTATATTAAGTAACCTTACGTTATCTATTCTTAGTAAACTGTCCTATAACTCCTCCTTAACCTTTAAGACTTATATTTACTCTAATATAAATAGTACCTTATCCTAGCCTATACTGAATTTTGTATAAGGCTAGTATAGTAGTAAGAGCTATTTTAAGGCTATCTATAGCTTTTTCTTGTTTTGTTCTCTAGTTCTACTTAACATTTTTCCTAAAGAGCTAATAGATAGGTATAGTGATTATAGTAAAACCGTTAATCTAGATCTAGTAATACACATAAACTCTAATAAACGCCCTTCCTTTAGTAATGTTCTTACAAGCTAGCTATTCTAGTATCTTGATTACTTTCGAAGTAGTAAAGGTCTTACTATTATACCTATTAATAAACCTAATGATATTTATCCTATTATAACAAAACTGTGATTTAGCCCTAATATAAGCTCCTGTATACTTAATCTAATCTATAGTTTTGTCAAGATTTAGAATATGTTCGTATATATACTATTAGATCCTAAGAAGAGTCTCTTTATTATTATATGTAGTATAGGGGCCTTTGACTCTAATGTTATCTAGGAAAGGCATTGTAATAATTAGGAAGAGTTTATCTAGAATCCTTATTATTATATATACGAATTGTGTTATTGAATTCGTTGCCTCTTATAATAGTGTAGTCATTTAGAGAAGTCTAAGAGGCGTTATAAAAGCTATCATGTCTCTATACTTAGGTACTAGAACTAGCTAGTTATATCTAGAAAAGAAGTCAATTAATGAAGCTATAGTACATCTAGTAAACTCTTTAGAGAATTCATTAACTAAGAGAGGTAGGTTTACATTGTACAAGGTAACTGAATTAAGCTTTATTATAGCGTTAATAAGTTGATATATACTAGTGAGTTTCTTAGTAACTAGGAACTATAGATTTCGATATAGCCTATTATAATATTCAAGTACTCCTCTTTAGAGCTAATCCCTAAGGATTTCAAGAACAATTAGTAGAAGTGCTCTTAGAACTAGAAAGCTTAGTTCTTGCTAGGCTTTGTGTTCAATTGTTTTGATAACGATTAGAGGGCTGATATCCTTATGAATTTAGGAGCTTTCGGTCTAGTCGAATGCAATTACTACTTCATGATTAATTAACATTTCAATTAACATTTCTCTCTCTCTTAGCTAGAGCCAGTCCCTAATATCAAGCTTCTTGATTCGTTCTAGGGTCAACTAGGATCCTCATAGAATTACAGCCCTTCGTAGTAGTAGGTGATCCTTAAATTAGCTAATGTGTTCTTGAGGAGTGTCTCTTGTAAATGATTGTTCATACTAGTCTAGCTTCCCTCTAGGGGCGTTTCTAGTACTATCGTTCCTATTGACTAGTCGTATCTTCTTAGCTTTGAGCTTGTATACTATGTTAAGGGTAACCTATTCCTTTGTCAGTTTTAGTTCCTTATCTATATCTCTCAACTCTTCTTCTATCTTTAACACCTCTAACTGAGCTTTTGATTTCCTCTAGCTTGCCTTTTATATCCGGTCTACTAGTGAATCTAGACGAAATCGTATCGATATGTTGTCGACTTTCTTCGAAAACCTATATTCTAGGTACTAGCCCTTTAATACTCTACATATCCCTTCATACAAGTCTCTTTCATTAAGGGAGACCTAACCTTCCTTATCTAATATAAAATCAATAATCTTATTAGTAAACACATAGAGATAAGAGTAACCTTCACGTAACTCCTTTCCTAGAACTCTAGAACTACTAGAACCCTAATAATAAAATCCTTTTCCTTTACCTAATTCCTAGTCCTTCTTATTACTAGTACAAACTTAGGGAAGAGTACTAACGGCTAGTTTTCCTCTCCTGAGCCCTTGTCCTCAACATAAGCCTATCAATGATGTCTTGCGTGAACAGATCTTTTAACTAGAGGAACAACCGAAATAGTACAAGTCTAATAGTTTCAAGGGTCGTGAAAAACAGTATCTATAGCTCTATAATCACTATGCTCAAAGGTCATTCATATAGCTTACGTAAAGGGCTATCTAAGAAGAACTATTAGTAGTATCTATCCTTTCGTCTCTTATACTAGGAAAAAGACCATGGTGTACCCAACTCTGTGTTTAATTTCAATATCTACTTTTACTATTCTAGTAAACTAAAGAATCTAACTAGAAACCGTCTTGAGCTTAAGATTTTCAGTACTTAGGATCAGACACCTAAGGCATTTAGCAAGATCATATGACATAACATTGGCCTCTGCCCTAGTATTAAGCATTGCCGATTCTAACGCTATATCTATAAGTCCTATAATGTTCACTAATAGCTTAGGAGTCACTACAATCTATCCTCGAGTTATAAACTCATCTAATCTAGTAGATTAGACATTAACTACCACTTCTTCTACAATAGGTTTTCCTTTAATAAGAGACTTTAGTGTTGCCTGAGTAGTATTAGTGACTTCGAACAATTCCTAGTACTGAACCAAATCTACTAAGAGCTTCTCTCGAACAGCTTTAGTAGGATACTTACTTCCTAGCTAGGTAATAAGATCTCTATACCCTTTTAACTTCTTTAAGTGTTTCGTAGTAAGCTTGATCCTACGTGGCTCCTCTCTAACTATAGTATCTAGTGAGATACAGTCGAATTCTTCAAGAGATCTCATAACGTTAGTATCTTAGGAAAGCTCAGGCCTCAGAACCACTTCAATTGTCTTATCAATAGTCATGTCGTCTAGTTCTATAACCTCTTCAGGCACATATGTAGATGGTCTTCTTGATTTGGGTTAGGCTAGCCTAGCCTCTACGTCCACTTTTCTCTAAAGCTCGGCCCTGTTCTTTTAGGCTTCACTCTAATCGACTGGCTTAGTGACTCTGGTCTAGACAGGGTTAGTTGACGTCTTGGCCTTAGCCTTGGCATTCTAGGCAGCATTGGTACCAACTATCTCTTCAGGGTCAGAATCAACCCCTATAGAACAAGCATGTATTCTATCCTCAAGAAGGTCGTCGATTTCCCTCCTATTATCATTAATCACAGAGTAATATCGAACTAGAATTCCTAGAGTATCTAGACGCTTTATGATAGTCTTAAGAACAGTATTAGTACCCGTAGTATCGGCATTAGCTCAAGCCTAAGTAGCCTCTCGTGTTTGAACTTCCTCTATCCGAACGTTACTAGCCCTCTAAGAGATATTAGGGTCGTATCAGGTATCTTAGGCTCTTGAAATAATTTGCCATACCTAAGGGGCATCTTGATAGAGCATGATCTCTTCTATATCTTCTCTCTAAGGGCCAAAGCAAAGTCTCTCATTGTTATTCTTATAGTAAACCCTATTCTAAATTAGTTCTTGAAGTTAAGGGCATCGGTCTGAATGGCCATATAGGTATTGTTCTAGATTTCCATTTTTATCAATGTTATAGTATCCAAAGCAGTTGAACCCTAAGTTACTATCATAGCCTCCTCCTCTACCAAAGTTCCCATAAGCCACAGACGCATTGACTGTACTATTAGCAGGATCCTAGTTGTTATAAGTACCCTGAGAGTATTAAGGTACATTATAGGGTCACTAATTATACCCAGGTCCACGTTCACGAAACCCTCTACATCCTCGACCACCTTGATAGTATCCTCGATTATCATAGCTAGAACTACTCTGATCAAAGGCAGCTCGAATCTCCTAGCTGATTTCCTATCGTACTTCACAAATCACATTTGTTTGAGCAATCTAAAGCTCTTCTAATTGTTAGGCTAAATCATCTCGTAGGTCCTAGTTCTACTTAGGAGGATCGAACTTTGTTAGAAACATCTTGTCAAAGGCTAGAGCACAAACTAGAACTTTCAATACTATTGACTCAATAGGAGGAACAGGCTATACTTTCGGAAGTACTAAGGCATTGCTTCTACTAGCGTTCAGAGCGCTCATGATGTCGTTCATAGTAGTAACCTTAGAACTTAACATCACTAGATTAGGGTTCTCCTTATATCTCTTGATCACCTCGTCTAATTCGTATACTCTAAGAGCAGTTTTGTAGAATTCTAGGTATATAAGTGTACTCCTATTATCTTGATCTATATTGTACTTCTTGACAATCTTTGAACGAATGCGGTCTAGTAGTGCATAGAGGAATAGGTTGGCCTACTCGACCTCATCAAGTAGTTTCCTAGCCTTAAGGTTAACTAAGACCTAGTAGAAAAGCTCAATAAAGTCTTTTGGCTCAATCTGTCCATACTAGGCTAATAAGATTAATACGTCTAGAAAAGGGCGTGTATACTTAGTATAGTCGTTATTATAATCTCAGTACTTCTTTTTCAAGGCAATAAAGAAGGCATCCTTATCGAACGGCGTTTTAGTATATTTAGGAATTACTCTAACATTATCACGAAGTGTGATATTAACGTATTAGAGAATACGTTCGTACTAGTCTGTCCTAGAACAGCCCTAGTCCTTAAAGAAGGCTAGGATTTCATCAACCCAGTGTATTGCCCCTCTATTATCAAAAATAAGTCTAGTAGAGGCAGGTGTTAGAATAACCACTCATAGTACATTGATATTACCAGTAGGGTTAGCTAAAACAGCAAGATCAGTTGACGGTATTTCGGCTAATAGGGTACTTGGCGTAGATAGATCTGATCGTTATACTTCTGTTGAAATAGACTGGTTTTCTAGTTAAGGCCGTTCCTGTTCTTCTAAAGAACTACTTTGAGGAGTGTTTGAAGTTGTTGAAGGAGATCTTCTAAGTGTAGGCAGTGCTAATATAGGCTTTAGCTGGTTATTAGTAGGCGTTCTTCTCCTTAACGACAAGGATCTATTATATATTCCCTAGACTCGTAAACGAATAACGATAACGCCTTCTCGTTACTATTGTCGTTTCTAATAATGTTTTCTCTATTGTCCTTGTTCTTGTCATAGTTCCTACTCTTGTCGTTTCTGTTACTCTTACTTATTGTTCTCTTTCTCCTATTACTCGCTATTCTCCTCTTCTTTTTCTCGAGTAGGGCCCTCTTCTTTTGACCTCCTCTATAGCCGTCTCTTATAGGGCCCCTGAATCCTTTGATCCTACTCTATCACATCTCGGTTCTGTTCTACCTGTCCTCTTGAGACAATAACTCTAGTAGTCTCAAACTCCACGTAGTGACACTTCCCCTTAGAATAGCCCCTAAAGACCCTGTGGCTTTGTCCTAGGGCACTCTAATAAGGCTCAAAGTCAAGTCCTAAGCACCTCTTTCCCAAGGCTAAAACTCCCCTAAGTATCAGTTCTATGATAATACAAAGAGTTAGGAGAACTACGACATAAAGCATTATCAAAGTGTAACTCCCAAGCTCTCTAACTTCTTCTCATTTGTCATAATGACTCTTTTTACCCCTTTTCAAACCCGTCCCTATCTGATCCTTTCTTCTTATTATATAGGCTATGATCTATGGCTTACTAGCCATAACAGAAGGCACTCTAATCTATACCCAAAATGTTATCATACGTTACTCGATCACAATAAACCCTTATTTAGCTAAGACAAACTATGTCTCCTCCCTTCTAATCAACGATAATTCTGACCTAAAGTATAGTAATACCTAAAACGCGTAGTTCACCCTGAAAATGCACTACTAAAGAACATTAAAACCTAGAACCAAAGTAAACAGAGCAAACATCCCTTACTTGAGAGTGTGAATGGCTTCACTTGACTACGAGAAAGGATCTCTACGATAGGTACCATTGTAGAGGGACAAAAGGCGAGTATAGTGCTTCCTGATTACGCTAGGTATCGCACGTGTTCTCAGTGAAGGATAGTCGCTCGAACAGGCTCAAAAAAGAACAAATAAACACATGTCGTGACTACTAAATACACTGAACTGTATTATTGTTATACTATAGGTGTGTTATAGATATCCCTTAGAATAATTGAGGAAAGTAAGAAAAGAAGTGCTCTTAAAGCCTAGTTAAACTACTCTAATAAGTAAAGCAAGAAAATCATACTTAACCTTAGATATTAAGTATCTAATATAACTAATTCTCTTATTACATTAGTTTTATTATCTATTATTATTATATAATGATTAGTAAGAGTAAGAGACATAGTATAGAGAGATTTAAGAAAAGAGTATATAAGCTTAGTAGTAGTATATTAGTAGTTCTTATTCTATAAAGAGAAGGAAAGTATTATAGGTTATATATAGAAATAGAAGTAAGCTTAGACTATATACTAGACTAGAGCTTAGTTCATAAGCTAGGGTAAGTATACCTAAGGCTTGCCTAGTATTAGCTAAAGGTTCTATAATATACCCCTTAGCTTAACTACTTATTAGTTAAGCTATAGACACTAATTTAAGTAATTCTCTATTCTTAACCCTTTGTGATTTATATGCTTACATTTACTAGTACTAGTCCTATTTAAGTATAAGAGTTTCTAGAATAGCCTCTAACACTTCACTTAGCTTATGGCTTATATAAGCTCTAGTATATAAATACCTTACGCTTTTCATACTCCTTAATCCTTCTATTAATTAATAACAACTTTATTCCTTTTAGCTTTTAATTTAATTAATTATCCTATTTAGTAATAATAAGATTATTATGCCTTTTAAGTCATTAAAGTATAAAACTAAGAAGTAGTAACAAGATCATATAACTTATACTTATGTTATATATAACTCAAGTTAAGCTCGTAAAGTATAATCACTTCTCTCTTAGTCTATTAATTGTTCTAAAGCTAATACTTACTCTATAGTCTAATTGTAATCTAAGTAATTACAAAGATATTATCTTTATTAATCTAGATAATAATAAACTCAATATTATCTAATCTAGTTAAGTAGATCTTATACTATGTATCAAGGTCCCTATTACTATTTCTTAGTATAGTTAATCTTCTTAAAGTGTCTTATAATTACCTTGAAAATCTATTCCTTATACTTAAGGCACTTATTATAAGATTCCTTATCTTAGGTATATCTACTCTATAATCACTAAGTACTCTACTAAAGAGTACTTTAATAACAAGTCTAATAGTAATCGTTACTTTTATTACTTATCTAGATACATTTATTAAGCTCTCTTATCTTTTATAGTATATACTACTTAGAAGTTTATAAACGCTTATACTTCTAGTACTTTAACTAAGGTAAGTTCTTTATACTTAATTATAATAATCGTGATTCTGATTTGTTTATAGAGAATTAATACTCTTTATACTACTATCTAGGTTACTTTAGAGGATAAGGAGTATAAAGACAAGAAAGAAGATAATAAAGAAGATATAGATAATTATCTTAGTAATAAGCTATATAATTATAAACCTCGTGATAATAATTCTAATAATAAGGGTACTATGCTTAGTAGTAGGTTAAACACTAAGTAATAAGTTAGTATTACTATATATAACTCACTTATAGAGCTCTTAAAGTCTTGATTAGGTATTAGAGCTTAGTAATAGAAACATTACTCTTTATATATCTTATATAAGCTTAGTAACTCTAAGATACTACTTAGAAACGTTACTCTTCTCTTATATAAGCTTAATAACTCTAAGATACTACTTAAGAACGTTATCCTTCTCTTATATAAACTTAGTAACTCTAAGATATTACTTAAGAACGTTATCCTTATATAATAACAAGTAGGACAGTTAGTACTAGGCTAGTACTTAGATGTTTAAGTGATCTCTATTAAATGTAATTATTATTCTTACTTTATAATACTTATTTAAGTAAAGATAAACGAAACTTAGGTATTAATAAAGGAGACTTATATAACAAATAAAAGCTTCTCTTCTATTCTTCTTTAGTTTACTCTAGTTTCTTGATCTTTGTTCTTATATCTTATAGGTTTAATAGTACTTAGAATTACTCGAATTTGTAATATAAGAGGTTCTTTATAAGTTTATCTATAGGTATATTACTTATAGAGAGATACGTAACTTAGAACGTACTAAAGGTATACTCTTAGTATAACTATATGTTCTAAATGTCTATATAGTATAACTTAGTTAATATTCTCTTATTCTTTCTTATAATAAGTCTAATTACCTACTAATTGTTATAGAAGATTATCTAAGGTTTATTAAGCTCTAGACATAGCTTCTTAAGAAAGTACTTGAGTACTATAATCTCTTTAACTATGTACTCTATACTTAGAAGCTTGGCTTAAGTAATAAACATAGAAATAGTAACTTAACGAGTTACTTTCTAGGTAATTAGACCTCTAAATAGTAAGATAGTATAGTCTTAAGATAATCGTCTTGTTTCTACGTTATCTATAAGAGAAGTATTAACTATGATTAGTAGTTACTATAGTTTAGAGTATTGTCCTCTATATTTAATTACTAGGAACTATATTCTCTAGAGATATATAATTATCTAATTAACTATAACTATATACTTAATACTTAGATTTGTTAGGAAGTAAGAGAGCTAAGAAGTAGTAAATACTATATTAGGTCTAATTATGATTACTATATAAAGTATAGAACTAACTTTCTCTTAATATACCTTAACTCTAGATAGTTATACTAGCTCTCTATTATTCTTAGTAAGCTTAGTTCTAAGTAGTAGAGTACTTAGGCACTTTTAATTATCTAATCTAAACTTCTTTATAATCTTCTTAATATACGTATTATATACTAGCTAGATCTTATAAGCTCCTCTATTATAAATGACTTAAATGCCTAAGAACTACTTAATATTACTAAGGTTATATAGCTTATATACTTCCTTTAGACTAGAGATAAGCTCCTAAGCTTTAACTTTATTATTATAGTAATATATGATTTATATATTATTAATAAAGAACACTATAATTACCTTTCTCTACTTGTCTATAAATAGACACAGCTCTTCTTTATAGGCTATAAGCTTTAGTTACTTAAGAGTATCTAAGAGATTACTATACTATAGTATAAGAGAATCCCTTATGTTATATAGAGCTTAATTAACTTTAATGTACATTCTTAGAGCCTTGAATCTATTAAGAAGTTTATATACTACTAGAGTACTATACTAATTACACTTTGTATTTACAAACACGTTAATTACATTAAACTGTTTAATCTCTAAGTCAAAGTAAGTAACTAATACTATAACTACTCTAAATGATTTAGTAGTAAGTATAGTTATATAGGTTAAGATAATTAACTCTTCTTCTTAATAATCTCCTCTAATAACAATCTATGAGTAGTATTAAGTCATATACCTATTAGAGTCTATCTTATATAAGAATACTCATTTTAAAGGGATTAGTATAGTTATTACTTTACTAATTAGTATAACTCTCTAGTATTCCTTAGCTTTAAGGTTACTAAGCTTAGTCATAGTGTCTTTTTCAAAGTAAGCTCTATATAAATGTTTCTTAAACTTAACTTAGTTATAGAGTACTTTTAGAAGATTACTCTAGTAAACTCAGGTTAGACTAAGAGCTACTCCTAGCCTTGATTTCTTGTTTTATAGGACTAATATAGTGATTACTATATATACTACCTTAAATTGTTTCTTGTTTTCTTGATCTTCTAGGTAATTAAGCTAGAAAGTATCTAAGAACTTATTAAGCTAATCTCTTATAGACCTATACACTTTAGTAATCGTTATAAAGACTAATCTACCTTTAGAAGTGTTATACTTAGGCTTCTAGTCTCTTAGTTATCTACTTGAACAAGTAGCCTAAGACCTACTTAATTACTTAGACGAACATTTAACTATAGGATCTCTTTTACTTAGATCTAGTAGCTTTTTAGATTCCTCTTTAAGATCTCTAGAGTTATAATAGCCCTATACTTAGCCTCTTAGTAGGTTTCTCTTTTACTAGATTATAATCTAAGGAACTTTTCTCTTACCTATACTATAGTACTCTCTATCTTTAGTAGACTAAGCTATTATAGTACTAGTAATCTCATTTAGTTGTACTACTTCTATTAGTATAATCTAGAGCTTATTATAAAACTAATAGTAGATCTCTATCTAGACTAAAATAGAATCTATATATATAGAGCTTAGACATATCTAATAATTAAGAAATATAAGATAAGGAAATAGAAACAAGCTTTTAAAGTTCTACCTTATAGGTATATTAAATATCTAGTTAGATATAACATGTTTAATATATATAGGATCTAGGTACTATAACTAGATAGAGTAATTGTCTCTAGGAATATAACATTTAATAAGTCGAAGTACTACTCTATAGCTCTTAAGTAGCTAGAAGGCCAACTAGTTATAATTACTAAGAAGATAATAGAGATAATTAAGAAGAATAATGTAATTTAGGACACTAGATCGATTATTAAACACATAGGCTTAATGAGTAACGTCTCTATTAGTCTTATAAGAGTACCTACTACTCTAATTCTAAGGAGTAAGCTTCTAAGTAAGGTTTCAAAGAGTTAAGACTTAGAGATAAGTAAGAATACAAGACTCTTAACTTCTAAACAAACTCTTAAGCTAATAATATAATTAGGTAGTAAGAGTAAAAGTAATGCTTAGAGTAGTATATTAGTTAAAA
>WNGE01007816.1_pt2 | contig 11563 bp, 10 predicted proteins | sample 5400651 | NCBI WGS metagenome assembly WNGE01 (sample SAMN13153370, study PRJNA577476) | soil metagenome | isolation source: 60 cm soil or saprolite under grassland replicate 2 | place: USA:California | collected 2016-06-15 | reverse complement strand
TCATGCCTCCGGGTTCTCGTTATCCGCTGGTGTCATGGCGTGCCGGCTGCAGCCGCCGTTTCCAGGTCGTGCAGTTCCTGCGCCTCCTCGGCCGACACTAGCCCAATCTCGACCAGATCGAGCGGGCTGATGAAGCCGTCGCTGATCCGGAACCCCCCGGCCCGCACGACCGCGTCGCGCAGCGGCACGGCCCAGTGGTGCTCGAGCAGGATCAGCGCCGCCGCGGAGCCGTTCGGGATGTCTTCCAGCACATCCCAGCCCTCCTGCTCGGTGAACACGTGCACGCCGCCCTCGGCCGCCGCCTCCTCCGCCCCCGCGACCGCGCCCGCCTCGGCTCCCTCCTCGCCGGCGATGCCCAGGCCGATCAGCGCGCCGATCTTGCTGCCGACCTCGATTGCCTCATCCTCGGTGAGGTTGCTGAGATGCTCCACCTCCAGCTCGCCGTCGGCGTCCTTGTAGACGGCCAGCGAGTCGATCACGCGCACCGTGCCGCTTTCGTGCAGCCGCTCCAGCTCGGCGATGATCTCACCGTGGAAGTCCGGCTGGCTGAACCCCAGCGCGATGAGCTGTACAGGACCAATTGCCATATTCCTACCTCTTCCGCCAGATTGATGATGGTGGTGGTGCTCGGTGGTCATGCCTGACTGTCGCCTGGGTTCGTGATTGCGGCGGTGTGCGAGCGTGGCGCGGCGGGCTGCGGGTCATGGACAGCGTCTGGATGGTGATGTAGGCGACCACGACGGCGACGATGATCAGCGGGGCGGTGGCGAGTCCGGCTTTGGAGGCCAGCAGCAGGACGATGACGGTTGCTGACAGCGGGAGCCTGAGGATGGACACGACCGCGGCGCCACCGCCCTGGCATCCTTCCCTCGCGCCGCCCGGTCCGCGCGGCTCAGCTGCTCCGCTGTTTCTGCCCGCGCCAGACCTGGGCGAGATGACCGCGCACCAGATCTCCTAGCCGCGACACTAGCCGTCTTCACCGTCATAGCTACTCCCGTCCGCGCCACGGTGGCGTGGGGCCCGCGATATCACGGATCTTCACCTCGTATACGCGGGACGTTTCGTCCCCGTATACGCGGGGGACGTTAATCCCGTCATCTGTCCTCGTGCGTGGCGCCCACGCCTACTATCGGCTGTGGGTGGCGTCCGGGCATCACCCGGGGATCACCCGCGGCAGGGTGAACCTGGCGACGTGGCCGGGGGGAGGTTGCCGCGACCTACGTCGCCCGGGGGGGTTACCATCGAGACCGGCAACAGCATTTCCGTGCAGAGCCAGCTGACCGCTGTGCCCCGGCCCGCGGGGTCCCGGGTGCAGCGCGCTGTGTTGCTGCGAAGGCTGGAGTCTGCTGGCGAGCCGCTGGTGCTGCTGGTGGCTCCCTCCGGCTTCGGCAAGACTAGCCTGCTCGCGGAATGGGCCACGACGACAGGCGCGCAGGTTGCCTGGTTGTCTTGCGATGAATCCGACGGGGAGCCGGCGCAGTTCTGGTCCCGGCTGACCGCCATCCTGGCTGCGCGGTGGCCCGCTATGGGCAGTGACGCGGCGTTGATCGTGGAGCGGTCTTCGTGGGACGACCCCGAGCTGGTGGACTCCCTCGCCCGCGACCTGGCGGACCTGCCGGCCGCCGCCGCGGTCGTCATCGACGACGCTCAGTTCGCGGAGGCGTCGCAACGCACGCTGGCACGTCTTGCGCAGCATCTGCCGGCCCATGTCCGTTTCCTGGTGGCCAGCCAGCACAACCCCGTGTTCTCCACCTCCCGGCTCCGGCTGGCAGGCGTTATCACCGAGCTGCGCGCCGGCGATCTCGCGTTCACCCAGGTCGAGGTCGAGCAGCTGCTCGAGCTGGCGGGCCTGGGACAAGAGCCCATCGATGGCCGGCGGCTTCGCTCCCTCACGGAGGGCTGGCCCGCCGGGCTCCAGATGGCCGTGCTGGCGATGCGCGCCGGAGGTGATCCGCGCGAGGTGATCGACGCCCTCGCTGCCACGACGCAGGAGGCGAGCGATTATCTGGCCAACGAGGTCATGAGCCGGCTGCCTCCGGAACTGGCCGGCTTCTTGGTGAGTATCTGCGTCCTGGAGGAGTTCGACGTCCAGCTGTGCGCGGCCGTCAGCGGCCGGGATGATGCTGGCCTGCTCCTTGACCGCGTGGTCGCTGATGACCTGTTCATCTACCAGGTCGACCGCGCAGGCGAACGGTTCCGTCTCCACCCGATGTTCGCGGCGTTCCTGCGGGCGCGGCTGAAGTCCCTCGGCGGCGCGACGTTCCGGGAGGCACACCTGCGGGCGGCGGCAGCGCTGCAGGAGCGCGGGGACCGGCTGGGGGCGTTGCGCCACGCGATGGCCGTGGGCGATATGCAGCTGGCCGCGGCTATCTTGGTCGACTCCATGCTCACCATCCTGGAATTCACCGACGCGCAGGAGGCCAGGGCGGTCGCCCGGGCATGGCTGGCCAGGTTCGGCGACGCCGCCGCAGAAGCCAACCCTGGGCTACTGCTCCAGTTCGTGCTCCCGCTGGCGTCAGCCGGGCACCGGGAGGCGGAGGGCTGGCTCACCAAGGTGGACCGGGCCCACCCGAGCCCCTCACCGGGCGTGGACGCCGTGGCGCACGGCACCTGGGCGGCCTACTACAACAATCAGGGCAGCATCGATCTTGCGCTGGAGCACAACAGGCTGGCCCGCGAGGCGGCCGATGCCGCGGCCGGCCAAGGTCCGCTGTTCCCGATGCTCGCGCAGCTGCCCCTGCAAGAAGCCGGAGCGCACCTGCTGGCCGGCGACCTCCCGGCTGCGGCCGCCGCCCTCCAACCCGGCACCGCACCCCTGTCGGTTCCCATCATGGATGAGCTCCGGTCACCCGTCGTTGCGGCCTGGGTGGCATTTCTGCAAGGCGACCTGGTCTCAGCCGGCGCGGCGCTGGACCGGGTTGCTGGGACCGCCGCGGAATACGACGCCGTGCCGCACGGGGTAGGACAGATCTTCGCCAACATGATCCAAGCGGGGATCCACCTGGAGCGCCGCGAACACGAGGCTGCCGCGGCCCTGCTGGCCGCGGCGCGGGCGGCGGCACGGATCAACGGCCGCCCGTTCATCCAGGTCATGGTCGACACCTGGATCGCCCGGCTCGCCACGGCTCAGCGGGACCAGGCGGGCGCGCTAGCGTCTTTGGCCCAGGCACGCCTGGCCCTCGCCGCGCCGGACGACAGGGTTCGGGCACAGCTCGCGATCGAGGAGTTCCGCGTCGCGCTCGCTCTGGCGCCAGCCGAAGCCAGCGCGCTGGTCCCGCGGCTGCCGGCGACCACCGCCTCGCGGCTGCTCCAGGCCCGGCTGCAAGTCCTGCGGCGGGAGTGGGCGAAAGCCGGGCAGATCCTGGAGGAAGTGGAGCCGCTCACTATCCGCGAGCGGGTGGAATGGGGAGTCCTCCGGAGCCTGTCAGCACAGGCGCCCGACCTCGCGCGGGCGCACCACTACCTAAAGACGGCCCTGGCGCTGGCCAGCCCTCACCGGTACCTGGCCACTATCATCGAGCAAGGACCCGGCATGACCGCCTTACTCCATTCCCTGCCAGCCGGCACCGATCTCAAGCCCTACGTCGATGAGCTGTCGGTACGCGCGGAGGCGGCCGCCGCCACACCCGAGGGCCCGGCCGGACAGTTGCCCGGCGGGCTCCTGAGCAGCCGTGAACTGACGGTGCTCCGGTTGCTGGCGAGCCGGCTCACCACCACCGAGATCGCCGGCGCGCTGTTCGTATCTCCCAACACGCTCAAGTCACACATGAAGAGCATCTACCGCAAGCTAGACGTCAGCTCCCGGCCGGATGCGGTCCGCCAGGGCGAGACCCGCGGGCTGATCTGACCGAACCGCCGGCAACCACCCGAAGGACCGCCGCTGAACGGCCTGATCCCCCGGACCCAGACCAGGGCGTCAGATGCCGCGGCTCATCGGGCTGTTCTCACGATCACCGCAGATCACCCCGCCCGGGTTGATGCCCGGGTGGTGCGGACAACGGCCCGGTGCGGCAACGTCGGTCACGATGAAGCAGAACCGCAACCTGTGGGGCAACGCTAACGGCCCGCAGAAAGGGGCGATCCGAAGCGGGGCGGACCGCCAGGTGGAAGACCACCGCACAGATTCCCAATAGCGTCGCTCCACTTGCCGAGATGCCACGTCTAACGGTGAGGTGTACGGGTCATGAAGCTATCTGCCAAGCTGCCCCACGATGACGAAGGCGCGCAGCTCATGCGCTTCGAGAACGTCCGCGGCCAGCGGTACATCGAGATCTTCCTGATCGGCGGCCATGCGATCACCCACCACCTGGTCGGCGGGGTCTACAACACGATCGGGATGAACGACCCCGCCGGGACCGGAGATACCTGCCCGCAGGCCGTCCTGGACAAGGTCGATGTCGATGACCTGAAGGAGGCCTACGACGTCCTCGGCGCGTTCAAGAACGGTCCCAGGCTGTGGTGCCTGGACTGGGTGGAGGTCACGGTGGGCGGAGAGCGCGACTTCAGCGGGCTGAGAGCACGGTGGTCATGTGGCTGGACGTGCCCAAGGAGATGCGCAAGCACGAGAGCGTCGCCTACAAGTCGATCAGCGGCAAGCGCGACACGCGGCTCGGCATCAACAAGGGTTCGCCTGCCTTCCTCCTTGATGACCCCGACGGTGATTCGTGGTGCATGAAGTCGGCCAGCCTCATCGTTGACCCCGGCCAGACCTACGAGAGCCTCAAGGACCTCGGCAGCCGCCTGAAGCCCGCGCCGGGCTGGAAGTTCCGGGCGGTGGTGCTCGAAGAGGACCTGGTCCTCACGTCGGATGAAGGAGCCGTCAAGATCACCCAGGACGACCTGGGAAACACCTACGACCGAGTCGGAAGCGCGTACAGCAACTACAAGCCGTGACGGCGTCATGACCGGCAACCGGACCCGAGAGCACCGAACATGAAGGATCGGCGGCACTCAGCCGCCCGGAACCAGTCGACTGTTGCGCGAAACAGGGCTGATGCGGGACTGCCGCGGCCCGAGATGGCAAGGCTGAAGCCGGTGGCCGATCCACGCGCGCGAGCGGGCTCAGTGAGGCGCAGATACAAAGTCGACTGCACCCTCACGACGTGGCCGGCTGGGACGGGCTGAGATCTTTCGGAGGCGCCCGCGATAGCGCGGTGCCCCCGGCGGCCATAACGGCGAAAGAAAGGACGGCGACGGCGATCTTTGCCGGGCTGTCGGTGAAGCGCTCGTCGAACAGCTAGCCGCTCAAGACCGCCGCCAGAGGCCAGGGACCGCATGGATTCGGATCCAACGCCAGCATCCTGGGCGAAGCGAGTGCGGAACCAGGCTCCTGGGCGAGCTCGACCTTGATCGTCTTCACCGTGACCAGGCGCCCACCGGCCGACCGCCGCAAATAGACGCGCCCATCGCACCAACGCTCAGGACCTAGCCGCCGACCTGCTCCGAATCCCGCCGACGTAGCGGCTCCACTAGCGCCTGATGCGCGACCTGACCGGCTCACAGGTCGTCTTCGTCGTTTCCGGGCGCGTTATCCGAGACTGCGCCCTCGTAGCCTTGCGTCGTGTCGGGGCTGATCCAACTGATCCGCAGCAGGCTGGAGGACAACATGGCACGCGCCAATGCGGACAGCAGTACGAGCACTCCGGCCACAATTAAGATGATGCCTGCGATATGCAGGGAACTGGCCGTCAGAGCGAACAGCAAGACCGAGCCGACGGCGATGAGGAGAATGCCCAGGCCTGCACCCTTCGCGCCCCCCCGGGCCGCAGGCTGGCCCGGCTCCATGACCCCGCTCACCGGCGTGGCAGTCTGTTTTCGGCCCGCTCTCCGGAAATGGAGTCTTCCTGCGGCCGGGCCTGACCGGGCCGTTTCGATGATGCTCAATAGAACCAACTCCCCCTCTCCGCGTTCGTACGGAACGTTCATGCCTGCTGCCGGACGGCAGCGTCGGCACCTAACCGACGTTGCCGCACAGGGTCGTTGTCCGCACCACCCGGGCATCACCCCGGGAGGGGTGATCTGCGGTGATCGTACAAGTGAGCAGCCTGAAAGCCCAGGTCAAGACCAACGGCACAGTCCTGGAACCCCACAGGGTATTCGGGTGCCGCACGGCCCGCATACGCCCGGCGTCAGCCTCAATGCATGCAGTGTGAAGGCGCCGGGAACCGGCGGCGCGGCCTGGCGCAGGAAAGGGATTCAGTGCGGCCGGAGGGATCGGCGGATCTTGAAACCCTCCAGGAGCAGCAGCGTCCCGCCAATCAACCCCCAGGCGCCGACCGTCGCAGTAACCAGGCGGAGGTTACCCGAGCCGGCGTACAGCACGATGGCCCCGAGCACGATCTCGACTGAGCCAAGCGCGAGCCCGCCGTAGGTCCACCATCGCCCGGTCTGCCGCTCGACCTCGAACGCCCCCACTAGCCGAAGCGTCCCCGTCAGGACCGCCGAGACACCAAAGGCATCGACCAGGAACCGGGCGGACACGACCGGTTCCAGGACGTGGCGGCCCAGCACCAGCAGCCCGGCCACGAGACCGATCATCCCGGCCAGAAGGCCCAGCCGGGAGCCAGGCTTCCACCGGGCCCGCAGGGCCCAGGCGATGATGAGGACGGCGCTGAACAACCAGTAGATCCCGAGGAAGTTCACCAGCGCCTCCCGGTCGCTTCCGGTGGCGATGGCAAGGACCCCGAGTGCCATGGCGATCGCGCCGCGGATCGCCGGGATCTGCCACCGCCTGGCCGGCGGCGCGCCACCGTCTTCCCTGATGGAAGCCGCCTCGCCACCGCCCGGGCCGCTGGAGGTCATCGGAGCGTGTTCACGGTGGCGAGGCACGTGTCACCCACTGGCGGCGGGCGGTGAGGGCCCGGGTTGCGGCGAGGGCCTGCCGATCAGCTCGATGAGGCCGAGCACCACCAGCAGCAGAACGGCGATCACGATGGTCACCGCGGCGGTCGGCTGGCCCTGGAAGACGAAGATCAATCCGGCCAGCGCCACTGCCCCGATCCGCAGCGCATGCCGGTGCGCGTAGGTCCAGGCGCCGACCGGGCCGGTGGACAGGCCCGCGGATTCGCCGCCGCGGCGCAACCGGCCGAGACCGGAGGAAAACGCCGAGCGGGTCCGCACCGCCGCCGAGGACGGCCCGGTGAACAACGCGCCCACGGCCACGATCAGGCCCACCACCAGCAGGGTGCGCAGCGCGGTCTTGATGAACCGGACCAAGATGTCGAACGCGGCAGCGGCCGCGGCCGCGGACGCACTGGCGGGCACGCTGTTCAGGTAGAGGGCCCGGGCGATCGCCAGGCAGGCGCCGAGCACCAGCATGGACGCGGCGAACCCGAGCCCGGCGCCGATCAGCGCCCGCCGGCGGCCGCGCGCGATGAACACGCCGAGGCCGAGCAGCACCAGCGTGAGGATCGGCAAGACGATTTTCAGGTCGTTGATGAGCCGGTACGCTTTCTGCGCCTTGACCAGGTTCTTGGACGGGAACAGCGCGAACGTGGCATGGACGATGGGGATCTTGCCCGCGATCGTCAGCCCGCGCGCGACCAGGTCCTGCTTGGCGACAGCCTCCAGCGGCGCCAGGTCGAGGATGACCTTGCCGTTGCTGACGCCGATCGCGCCGTTCTTGCCGCCGCGGCCGGACAGGACCGCGACGAGCTGCTGGCTAGCCACCCGGTTCACCTGCGTCCACGCGTTCGCCATCCGCGGGCCGGTGATGATCTTGTGGATGCGGCTGTGCACGAATCCCTGCACCCCGCTGGCGAGCGAGCCGGACACGCCCTGCAGCAGCCCACCGATCTTGGGCAGGCCCTTGTGCGACAACTCGGCCGCCACCTGATCCGTCAGCCCCTTCACATCGATCTTGGTGACGATCTCGCTGGTGAGCTTGTCGGTGAGGGCGTTCTGGATGGCCGGGTCCTTGATCAGCGGCGCCACGTTGGCGACGTACTGGCTGGTGTCGGAGACCTGGTTCGCCGTCCACACGGCCAGCACGGAAACGGGCGCCAGCACGCAGCCGACAACGATCAGCAGCGCGGCGAGCGGGGTCCGCCAGCTGAACCGGTGCTGGCGGTGTGCCTGCCGCGGCCGGCCGCGCGGTTCGGCCACCTCGGCTCGCGCGGCTTCACGTTCGGGCCGCTCGCCGGAGCCTAGGCCCTCGCTTGCGGGCGCCTGGCCCTCGTCCCCGTTGGTGCCGGACATGGGCCACTCCCCCTTTCATCGAAACTTCGCGGGCGGCCGCGGCGCTGGTCAGACCCGGTCAGTTGCGGCCACGAATGGACCGGGCAGCGCCGAGCGTTGCTGGTCTACCGAGACCTCGGGGCTGGCCGCACCTGCAGGGTGATGAACCCCTACTAGGCATGGCTGCGCCCCGGCCACCAGACCGGCGCCCCGGCGGCGCCGGTCTGGACTGCAAGAGCAAGCGCATCAAAGACTGTGCTGACCTGGACGATCTTGTCGTCCTTGAGGGTCAGAAATGCGGCGCCTTGGAGTTCGATCAAATTACCGCTCGCCGGCAGCTCGGGCCGTTCGCCTGTGTGCGTGCCGGTAATCAGCCATTCGATTGCGATCTGGTCTTTCTGCCGGATCTCCTGTGAGAGGTCCATCGTGAGGTCGGGTATGATCGCACGCCAATACTCAACGCTCTCCTTGGCCGTCGCCGGGCCGTCGCCGTCGGGGGCCGAGTCGTCGGTGAAGCCATTGATGGAGATGGCCACGTCCGGTGCGACGTACTTGGCGGCCTCGCTGAAGTCGCCCTCGTTCCAGGCAGCGAGAACGAACTTCACGGCTGGGTGCTTCGGCCCGTGCTCCCCCTTCCGCTTGCCGCGCCTGAAGTGCTTGGCCGCCAAGACGGTGAGCGTCGGAATGACCGCAGCGTGGGGGCCGGGTGACAGCACGAACTTGGCCAGCAGCCAGCTGCAGATTGCTACCGCCGTAAGGAGGGCAATGTCGCGCGCTCGCCGGCGGGCGCGGGCGCTTGCGGACTGATCACTCATGAGACCTTCTCGTGGCTGGATTGGGGTCGGTGGCCCGGAGCTGGCACGGCGCGATCAGGACGATCGCAAGGATTGCTCCGGTGGGCGGCGCCCAGCATCGCCAGGACGTCCTTGGCGGTTGCTGGCCTGGGCTGGTTACGCTGGGGGGGCGGTGTAGTACTGGAGGAACTCGTCCCCGACGGCGTAGATCGTCTGGTCCGGCTTAAGGTCCAGGACCAGGTCCGCTGTCAGGGTGCGGGTTCGGTACTGCCAGTCCTTGGGCAGCTGCTTCATCTGCTGGCCGAGTTCCGCGAGCGATCCGATCGGATGCGCCTCGTCGTGAGCCTGCAGAACGTAGGCTGTGCCGTCGGGATCGACGAGCTCGTAGACCGGCTTGCCCGCCGAGTACACCAGCTTCTGCGTCTTCTTCGGCTCGAAGACCTTGTACGGCACGGAACCGTGGGCTGCCTTTATTGCGATGTGAAAGCCCAGCTTGGCGGCCCAACGGGCGTCCAGGCCCTCGAATGAGGCTTTGTCTCCGAACTCTGCGGTCATCGAATCCATCATCCAGTAATGTGGCCCGTTCTTGATGACTTTGTGCGCGTGGTACTCCTTCTTTAGCTTCTCCGGGTCCAGCGCATCCCACAGTTCGGCGGGACAGTCGTTCATGCCCGTTGTGTTGTAGACGTCGATGTGGGCCTGCTTGAAGACGAGGATCTCGCCGTAGCGCATATCGCGCGTGTTGTCGAATTGATACTGGGGGGTGTCCATGCCCGGCCCTCTCTCTGACAGGGTTACTACTTCTTCGGTCCGTCCGCCTCGAAGGCTTCCTTGGTGGTGTAGTAGCCCGTGGGGTAGTACGGCCCCATGACCTTTGCTTCGGTGCCGGGCGTCGTCGCCTTGGTGGGGTTGTTCTCCCAGTCCGGGTCGCAGGCCATGAACCGCATGATCATCATGCCGAAGTCTGTGCGGTTTCTCGGATCGTCGTCCAGCCCTTCGCCGGGGCCCCAGTCCATCCACGCGACGCCGTTTTGTTCGGTCGCGTTCGCCGGCCGGTCTTCGGGGCGGCTGACGACGATCGTGTAGTAGCGATCCTCATCCAGCGGCACCTGCATGTCGGACAGGCCGTCCCACAGCTCTCCGGATGGCCCGGAGCCGACGGTCGTGTTCGACCAGTACTGGACCTGCCCGCCGGGCATGACCTTCGTCGCTGCGTAGGTGTCCGGGAAGGTCGGCATCTTCGCCTGGAAGACGTACACGGGGCCGAACGTCCGGGAGGTGAAGATGACCATGTACGCGGTGGTGGGATCCCCGCCAGCCTCCATCTTCTGCTGGACACCCATCTTCGCCCGCGCCCCGGGGCCTTTGAAGGCGCCGACGACGGTGTACCTCATGCCGTAGAAGTTCTCCCACGGCGAATCGATACGGGCGGGAGCCGACCCGGCATCGAGGCGCGGATCGTTGTCCTTGGCTTCCACCAGCCCGAACCACATCTTCGCGTCGACTTGCGGGGGAAGGTCCTCCAAGGGCCGCCCGAATCGCTCAACGACCTGCTCCTCGGTAAGCGGGGTGCCGTCGGCGAGCGTGCCCTCGAGCGTGTAACCGCGCCCTTCTGTAAACGGGCCATCCGCCGGCCCCCAGCCCGCACCGTCGTATCCCTCGTCCGAGAGGTAGATGCGGTACATGAGCTGGATTTCGGTCTCCTCGGTGCCCACGTACATCGTGTTCGCCGGGCGGCCGGCAGGGTCGGCCGGCGGATCCTCCGCCCGGACGTGGACCGTGAAGTTGCGGTCCTCAACCATGCGGTCCGCCCCGACCACGAAGGGATTGCCCGAGCCCGGGTCGGGCTCGATGTCCTTCCCGGCGAGAGACTCGCTGACCATGGAGGTGAAGGTCCCCCCGACGTACTTGTACATCGCGAGCTTCATATAGCGCGCGTGCGGGAATACGCCGCGCATCGTCATGGCGCTTCCCGCGGGCATCACCAGCTGCGCCCAGAAGTACGTCGGCCGCTTGTCCGGCCACAGGTTCGGATTCTGGTGCGGGGCCGGGTCCTCGAGGCGATTCCAGTAGTCCCAGCCACGAGGCCCATTGAACAAGCCGGGACGGTTGTAACGTTCGTCGCCGCGGATCACCGCCCCCAGGGGAAGATCGCCATACCGTTTCGCGTTCTTCGCCTCGGCCCGATTCGCGAGTTCGTACGTCGTGGCCATCGGTCATCGTCCCCTCTATGCGTCTCTGACAAGACCTACCGGAACAGCCGGGACGGGGAATCACCCGGGCCTCACCCTGGTGGGGGTGATTGCCCGGTGACCGTCCACGCGGCTGCAGCCCCTGTCACCACGTCATGACCTTGACGGTTGCCGTCCAGCCACCGGTGCACGTCCGGCGCCGATCAGCTGATCTGGCCCGCGGACTCGACGCCGGTGGGCTGGCCACACGAACGCCGCGGCGCCGGGCTGTTCTCGCGATCACCGCAGATCACCCCGCCCGGGGTGATGCCCGGGTGGTGCGCAGGACGGCCCGGTGCGGCAACGTCGGTCAGGTGCCGGCGCTGCCATCCGGCAGCAGGCATGTGAGCGTTCGGTGTGAAC
>WNGE01008297.1_pt1 | contig 11564 bp, 9 predicted proteins | sample 5400651 | NCBI WGS metagenome assembly WNGE01 (sample SAMN13153370, study PRJNA577476) | soil metagenome | isolation source: 60 cm soil or saprolite under grassland replicate 2 | place: USA:California | collected 2016-06-15 | reverse complement strand
TGAACGCCCGCATAGCCTCGTTGTCCCCTGCGAGCAGCGCGGCCGGCGTGGAGCCGAGCGCCTGGTCGAGCTTTTTCACCGTGACCTGCTTCAGGTCCTCGTCGTAGATCCATACTTTGGAGCCGTCGCCGACGATGAGCTGGCCGTATGGCTTGACGTAATTCCATCGGAATTTTCCCGGCCGCGAGAACGCAAGCGTCCCGCGCGATTCCTGCAGCAGCTTGCGGTTGCGGTCGAAGATTTTCTGCTCGAATTCGCCCCTCGCGGTGAGGGTTTCGTTGATGAACTCCGAGAAGCGCTGGAGGCTCGCCGCCGTGGCGACCGAGGGCATGAGCGCCAGAAGCGTTCCGAGGGAAGCCCCTGCGAAGCCGAAACGGATGGCCATCGCAGCCGGCTACTGCGCTTTCGCGGGCGCGAGTACGTCGCGATTTCCGTTCGATTGCATGGCAGAGACCAGTCCCGCCTGCTCCATCTGCTCGATGAGTCGCGCGGCGCGGTTGTAGCCGATGCGCAGATGGCGCTGGACGAGCGAGATCGACGCGCGCCGGGTGCGCAGCACGATCTCCACGGCCTGGTCGTACAGCGGATCCGCCTCAACGCCCTGCTCGCTCAAGGCCGGCTCGGCGCCCCCGTCGGCCTCCTCGGCTTCGAGCAGGCCCTCGACATACTCCGGCCGGCCGAGCGATTTCAGGTAATCGACGACCTTGTGCACTTCCTGGTCGGCGACGTAGGCGCCGTGCACCCGCTGGGACATGCCGGCCCCGGGGGGCAGGTAGAGCATGTCGCCCTGCCCGATCAGCGACTCGGCGCCCTGCTGGTCGAGGATGGTGCGCGAATCGACCTTGCTCGAGACCTGGAAGGCGATGCGCGTCGGAATGTTCGCCTTGATAAGCCCCGTAATCACATCCACGGACGGACGCTGCGTCGCGAGGATCAGGTGCACGCCGGCTGCGCGCGCCTTCTGCGCGAGGCGCGCGATCAGCTCCTCTATTTTCTTGCCCGATACCATGATCAGATCGGCAAGCTCGTCGATGATGACGACGATGCAAGGGAGCTTCTCCAGCGGCTGCGGCTCGCCCGATTCGAGCGTGTCCGGATCGATGAGCGGCGCGCCCGATTTTTCGGCGTCGGCGACCTTGTGATTGTAGCCCGAGAGGTTCCGCACCCCGATCCAGGTCATGAGCCGGTAGCGCCGCTCGACTTCGCCCATGCACCAGGCGAGCGCGTTCGCCGCCTGCCGCATGTCGGTGACGACCGGCGCGAGCAGATGCGGAATATTCTGATACGCGGAGAGCTCCAGCATCTTAGGATCGACCAGGATCAGCCGCACCTCGCGCGGCTCGGCCTTGTAGAGAATCGACAGGATCATCGCGTTCAAGGCAACCGACTTCCCCGAGCCGGTTGTCCCCGCGACCAGCACGTGCGGCATCTTGGCGAGGTCGGCGACCACCGGATTGCCGGCGATGTCCTTGCCGAGGGCGAGCGCGAGCGGCGTGTGCAGCTCGTGGTAGGCCCGCGAGCTGATGATCTCGGAAAGGCGCACTATCTGGCGGTGCGGGTTGGGGATCTCGAGTCCCATGCAGGACTTGCCGGGAATGGTCTCGACCACGCGGATGCTGTACACCGACAGCGCGCGGGCGAGGTCCTTCACCAGGTTGACGATCTGGCTGCCCTTTACACCCACGGCGGGCTCGACCTCGTAGCGCGTGATCACCGGCCCCGGGTAGGCGGCGAGCACCTTGACCTGGACGCCGAAATCGCCGAGCTTCTTTTCGATCAGGCGCGAGGTGTATTCGAGGGTATCGGCCGACAGGACCTCGACGTCACCCGCGGCTTCATCGAGCAGCCTGATGGGAGGCAGCGGCGTGTCGGGCAGTTCGCGGAACAGCGGCTCCTGCCTCTCCCTCTGCACTCTGGAGGATTTCGGAATTTCCACCACGGGGGGTTCTATCCGGATCGGCGGGTGATCCTCGATCAGCAGCCCGCGCTTCTCCCCCACCGCCGCCTCGCGCTTGCCCGCGGCGATTGCCCCGGCTTTTCTGTCCTGCCAGCCCCGCAATCTCTCGAGCGTCCAAAGGTACGAGCACTCCAGCACCGTCCCCAGCTTCTCCATGACGGCAAACCATGAGAGCCCGGTAAACAGGGACAGCGTCATCACGCAAAGCGTGAGCAGGATCAGAGTGGCACCGGTGAAACCGAATCCCGACTGCAGCACTCTCGCCACGAGGTCCCCGAGCAGCCCTCCGGGCGCGAGGGGGAGCGATATCCTCAATGAATGAAGGCGCAAGGCCTCGAAGCCGCTCGAGGCGAGCAGCAGGACCGCAAAGCCGGTGAGAGCGATGGCGAACGAGCGCCGGTCGCCGCTCAAGCCTCCCTCCAGGCGCCGAAAGGTCCAGATCGCGGCGAATACCGGGAGCGCGACCCACCACCAAGCCGATACGCCGAACAGTAACAGCAGCATATCGGCTATCCAGGCGCCCACCCTCCCGCCGAGGTTGCGCACCTCGCCCGCGGCTACGCTGTGCGACCAGCCCGGGTCGGCCCGGTTGAAAGTGGTGAGGACGAGGGAAAGATAGAGGGCAGCCGCAAGCAGGACGAACAGCCTCGATTCGCGCAGCAGCGCGGCAACCTTGCCGGGAAGGGGTGCCTGGTTCTGTTTCAACTCGCTCGCGGCCTGTCAACGCTCCGCCGGGCGGCGGTCCTGGTCGATGCTGGAATTTTAGCACTCCGGGCCGGCTTCGACGGCGACGGAACCGCCCTGCTGGCGCCCGACCCCCTCAATCGATCGTCAGGATGGTTTCGTGCAGGAAAATCGAACCGGGCCGAACCTCGATGAAGCCTCCCGACTGGAGGTCCTTCATCACCCGGCTGACCATTTCGCGCGAGGCCCCGATCATCTTGGCGATGTCCTGCTTGGCGAGCTTCTTCGTCACCACTTTCTGACCGTTCACGGTTTCCGCCATCTCGAGCAGCAGTCGCGCGACCCGCCCGTAGACGTCCATCAGGGCGAGGCTGCCGATCTTCTGGTCGGCTTCCCGCAGCCGCTTGACCAGTCCGCGCATGACGGTCATGGCCATCTCGAAATTCTCCGCAAGGCAGCTCTTGAAGTCGCGCTTCGAGAGGGTCAGGAGCTCGCACGCCTCGATCGCCACCACGCTCGCCGAGCGCGGGTGGTCGTCGATCAGGCCCATCTCGCCGAAAAACTCGTTCGGTCCCAGGATCGCGAGGATCACCTCGCGCCCCTCGTCGTCGCTCATCATCACCTTGAGCCGGCCCGATACGACGACGTAAAGCGACTCCGTCACGTCGCCTGCGGAAATGATGGTCGTGCCGCGGGTAAAGCTCCTGCGGCTGACTGCGCTGGTGAGAAGGACCAGCTGCTGCTCGGGCAATGCCGAAAAAAGCGGTACGTTGCGCAGCAGCAGCATCGACACGCCGGCCGGGGCCGCCATCGTTTTCCTTTCGGGCGCTTTGACCCGCATATCTTATCAGACTCGCCGGGCCTGCCTTCGGCGCGTGCGCAACCCGCGACTCCCGCGGAGGGACCGATTGGCGGACTCGCAACGGCGCGCCTCAGAGCCGGAGCGGCAGTCCTTCCGCGCTATAATTTGGACCGCTCCGCGGTTGAATTCGAGCATCCCCGTCCCAACCACCCTGATATGTCGAAAAAAGCGAGACATTCCCGCCTGCTGATACTGGGATCCGGTCCGGCGGGTTATACGGGGGCGGTCTATGCGGCGCGCGCGAACCTGAAACCCGTTGTCGTCACGGGCCTCGCTCCGGGGGGACAGCTGATGACGACCACCGACGTGGATAACTGGCCGGCCGACGGCAGCGGAGTCCAGGGTCCGGAGCTGATGGAGCGTTTCCAGAAGCATGCCGAGCGCTTCGAGACCGAGATCATCTTCGATCACATCCACACGGCACACCTGAAGGAGCGGCCTTTTCGGCTCGACGGCGATGCGGGCGAATACACCTGCGACGCCCTCATCATCGCCACCGGGGCCTCCGCCCGCTACCTCGGGCTCGAGTCGGAGGCGAGGTTCATGGGCAAGGGGGTCTCGGCATGCGCCACCTGCGACGGATTCTTCTACAAGGGCCAGGACGTTGCGGTGGTAGGCGGAGGCAATACCGCGGTGGAGGAGGCGCTGTACCTGGCGAATATCGCGCGCCAGGTGACCGTGATCCACCGGCGCGACAAATTCCGCGCCGAGAAAATCCTGCAGCAGAAGCTCTTCGAACGAAGCAACGTCACGCTGCGCTGGAACCACGTGCTGGACGAAGTCCTCGGCGACGCCAAGGGCGTGAACGGCATCCGCATCAAGGACGTCCGGACGGGCGCAGCCCAACAGCTCGGCGTACAGGGATTGTTCGTCGCAGTCGGCCACACTCCGAACACCGGCATTTTCGAAGGACAACTGGAGATGAAGGGCGGATACATCGTCACGCGCGGAGGGAGCGAGGGCAACGCCAGCGCGACCAGCGTGCCGGGCGTGTTCGCCGCGGGCGACGTGCAGGATCATGTCTATCGGCAGGCGGTGACGAGCGCCGGCAGCGGCTGCATTGCGGCGCTCGACGCGGAAAAGTACCTGGACGGCCTGCGCTGAGCACCACAGGGGAGGAGCGGCCATGCGCAAGCCCACGAAGAAGAGCCTGCCGGAAGACGCGGCGGCGCTGTTTCGCGAGGCGGTGCGCGATGCCACGCCTCTGCGATCGCAGGCCCGCGTGCGGCCTGAAGCCGGATCGCTGCCGTTGCCGGTCCAGTCGCTTCTCGACGTGCACGATACGCTCGCCGAAAGCTTGACCGGCCCCCTTCCAGGGGACCCATCGATCGAAACCGGCGAGGAGCTTTTCTATCTACGCGACGGTCTGGGCCGCAGTGTGCTGCACAAACTGAGGCGGGGCCACTGGGTCGTTCAGGACGCCGTCGACTTGCATGGCTCGAACCGGGACGAGGCCCGGTCGCTGCTCGCGGAGTTTCTCGGCGACTGCCTCAAGCGAGGCCTGCGCTGCGTTCGCGTGATCCACGGCAAGGGCTTGCGCTCGCCCAAGCGCGAGCCGGTACTGAAGGGAAAGGTGCGGCAGTGGCTCGCGCAACGCGACGAGGTGCTCGCCTTCTGCCAGGCACCGACGAATCAGGGCGGGAGCGGCGCGCTGCTGGTGCTGCTTAGGGCCTAGACCGCCGCCTCGTTGGTTTCGCCGGTGCGGATGCGCACGACCTGTTCCACCGAGGTCACAAAGATCTTGCCGTCGCCGATCTTGCCGGTGCGCGCTGCCTTGACGATCGCCTCGATCGCTCCCTCGAGCATCTTTTCCGTCACCACGACCTCGATCTTGACCTTGGGCAGGAAGTCCACGACGTATTCCGCGCCGCGGTAGAGCTCGGTGTGGCCCTTCTGGCGACCGAAGCCCTTCACCTCCGTCACCGTCAGCCCCGTAACCCCGACTTCGGCCAGGGCTTCACGCACCTCGTCGAGCTTGAAGGGCTTCACGACCGCTTCGATCTTCTTCATGGCCGTTCTCCTGCCTTGACTCCCGCGCCAGTATAACAAACGGCGGTCGAACTCGGCCGCGCCCGCTATTCGTAGGGCTCCCGGTAGCGCGACGTGATCGGATAACGCCAATCCTTGCCGAAACCCCGGTGCGTGATGCGGATTCCGATCGGGGCTTGGCGGCGCTTGTACTCGCTGCGATGGATCATCTCGACCACCCGCTTCACGTCACCGGCGTCGAAGCCCTGCGCGACTATTTCGGAAGGGCTCATGTCGTTTTCCATGTATGCCGAAATGATGGCGTCCAGGACATCGTACGGCGGCAGGGTGTCCTGGTCGATCTGGTCGGGCCTGAGCTCCGCGGAGGGAGCGCGGGTCAGCACGCGTTCGGGAATGACGTGCTTGACGCCGTTCCGATACCGGCACAGACGGTACACCAGCGTCTTGAGGATGTCTTTGATGACCGCGAACCCTCCCGCCATGTCGCCGTAGAGAGTGGCATAGCCGACCGCCATCTCCGATTTGTTGCCGGTGGTCAGGACGATCGCGCCGAATTTGTTCGACAAGGCCATCAGCAGCGTGCCGCGGATGCGCGCCTGGAGGTTCTCCTCGGTCGCGTCGGGGGGAAGGCGGCTGAATTCTGTTGCGAGCGACGCGAGAAACGCATCGAACACCGGACCGATCGGAATCTCGTCGTAGCGCACCCCGAGGTTCCCGACGAGCTCGCGGGAATCTTCGAGGCTCATATCGGAGGTGTATTGCGAAGGCATCATGACCGCGCGCACCCGCTCCGGTCCGAGCGCATCGCAGGCGATGCACAGCGTCAACGCCGAGTCGACTCCTCCGGATAGGCCGACGAGCGCTCCGGGAAATCCGTTCTTCCCGACGTAATCGCGCACTCCGAGGCGCAGGGCCTTGTACACTTCCGGCTCGAGCGACTCTTCTTTCGCGGTTTCGCCCCGCTGCGGTTCGCCGTCGGCAACCGTCACGAATCCCAGCGTCTCCTCGAAGGACGGCAACCGGCAGGCCACCTCTCCCCGGCGGTCGAGGGCGAACGAGGCGCCGTCGAAAACCAGCTCGTCCTGGCCTCCCACCATGTTGGCGTAGATGAGCGCCATGCCGGTCTCGGATACCCGCTCGCGCATCACGTCGTAACGGGACTCCTGTTTGCGCATGTGATAGGGCGAGGCGTTCAGCACGAGCAGCACCTGCGCGCCCGCCTCGCGCGCGGCCCGGGGCGCCTTCGCTTCCCACGCATCGGCGCAGATATTGATGCCGACGCTCACCTTGTCGGCGCGCGGCCGGGTGGTGAGCGGTCCCTGGGAGCCCCAGGTGTCCTCGCAGATGTTCACGCCGAAGCGGGTCTCCCCTACCGTGAACACGCAGGCACGGTCACCGGGCTCGAAGTAGCGTTCCTCGTCGAAAACGGTGTAGTTCGGCAGCGTATACTTGTGATAGGTACCGACGATCCGCCCGTCCCGCAGGACCGACGCCGCATTGTGGCGCTTCCCCTCGAATTGATGCGGATGCCCCACGACGAGCGTGATGCCGGCCACCTTGCGCGCCAGGCCCTCGAGCGCGGCCTTGCAGTCGCGATAAAAGCCGTCGCGCAGGAGCAGGTCTTCCGGCGGGTAGCCGCACAACGCGAGCTCGGGCGTGAGCACCAGGGCCGCGCCGGCGGAGCGCGCCCGTTCGCAATACTCGAGGATCTTGGCGGCGTTGCCGGCGAGGTCGCCCACAGTACAATTGATCTGGGCAATCGCTATCTTGACGATGCTCGCCATGCGGCAAGTTTACCATCGCGGCATTCGCCGCCCGAGGCCGCAGGCGTACATCGACTTCTGAGATCGGCCCGCCGCGAGGGCCGCTTTGGACCGCACTGATTGAAGGAAGACACGCCCACGGTCAAGCTTGTCGACACGCTCGCGGCCGTCGAGCCGCGGGCCTGGAACGCGCTTGTCGGCCAGCAGCCGTTCCTGCGCCACGAGTTTCTCCATGCCCTGCACGAGACGGGGTGCGCCTGCGAGCCCACCGGATGGACGCCGCACTATCTCACCCTGTGGCAGGGCGAATCGCTCGCCGGCGCGATGCCCCTGTACCTCAAGTCCCACTCCTACGGGGAATACGTTTTCGATTGGGCCTGGGCCGACGCCTATCACCGCCACGGACTTGCGTACTATCCCAAGCTGCTCGGCGCGATCCCGTTTTCTCCGGTCACGGGACCCCGCCTGCTTGCGGGCGACGCGGCCACGCGGGCGCTCCTGGTTCGCGCCGCGATCCGGCTCGCGCGCGAAACGTCTTCGCTGCACGTGCTGTTCCCGACCGAGCCCGAGGCGCGCGAGATGGAAGCGGCGGGAATGATGCTGCGCCGCTCGGTACAGTTCCATTGGGAGAACCGCGGCTACGCGAGTTTCGAGGAGTTCCTGTCCGGGCTCGCTTCGGCCAAGCGCAAGAAAATCCGTCAGGAGCGGCGCAGGGTGCAGGAATCGGGCGTACGCCTGCGGCGACTCGCCGGCGGGGAGATTCGCGACGAGCACTGGAGCTTCTTCACGCGCTGCTACAACAGCACCTACCGCGCGCACCGTTCGACGCCCTATCTCAACCTCGCCTTTTTCCGGCGCCTCGGAGAGACGCTACCCGAGCACGTGCTCATGGTGCTTGCCGAGCTCGACGGCAAGCCGGTCGCAAGCGCCCTCAACATCTACTCGCCGACGGCGTTGTACGGGCGCTATTGGGGTTCGGTCGTCCACGTCCCGCTGCTGCATTTCGAGGTCTGCTATTACCAGGCGCTCGAGTTCTGCATCGAGCGCGGCATCCGGGTCTTCGAGGGGGGCGCGCAGGGCGAGCACAAGCTCGCGCGCGGCTTCATGCCGACCCAGACCTGGTCTGCGCACTGGTTGCGGCACCCGGAGTTCTCTGGCGCGGTGGAAAAATTTCTCGCGCAAGAGACGGCGGGGATCGAGCGCTACGTGGACGAGTTGAACGAGCGCAGCCCGTTCCGCCGGGAAAGTTAGCGGCGCTTACTTGTTCCTGGGGAGGCCGCCAAGGAGCGCGGCGACCTGGCGCGGCGAGCGTTGCGGAGCCGAGGCGCGGGGCGCGGCGGGCGCCGCCTTCTCCGGTTCGTAGGGAGAACTGAAAATCGGATCGAGGTTTTTCGCGCCGTGCTTCGCGCGCGTCAGCCGGTCGCGCTCTTCGCCGCCGCGTCGCGGCCGGCGCTCGCGCGCACCCGGGTTCCGACGGCCGTTTGCCGAACCCATGATCAAGGGCGCCGCTCTGAGATCGGGCTCGAAGCCCGGGACTATTTTTCTCGTGATGCCGATCCGGATCATCTTCTCGATCGCCTCGAGCCGCTCGTGCTCCTCGGCGCATACGAGCGAGATCGCCTCGCCGCTCGCCCCCGCCCGTCCGGTGCGGCCGATGCGGTGCACGTAGTCCTCGGGCGCGCCGGGCAGCTCGAAATTCACCACGTGCGGCAGGTCCTCGATGTCGAGGCCGCGCGCGGCGACATCGGTCGCCACCAGCACGCGCACCTTGCCCTCCTTGAAAGCGGCGAGCGCCTGGAGCCGCTCGGGCTGGCTCTTGTCGCCGTGGATGGCGGCGGTGTGAATGCCGTCGCGGTTGAGCTGATAGGCGAGGCGATTCGCGCCGATGCGTGTCGATGTGAACACCAGAACCTGGCGCAGATCGCGCGATTGAACCAAGTACGAAAGCAGCTCGCGCTTGCGCTCGCGCCTTGCCGGGTGGACGAGGTGCGTGACCGACTCGGCCGCGGCGTTGTTCCGCGCCACCTGCACCAGGACCGGGTCGCGCAGGAACGAATCGGCAAGAACGCGGATTTCCCCGGTAAGCGTGGCGGAGAACAGCAGGTTCTGGCGCCGCGTGGGCAGCAGCGCCATGATGCGGCGCACATCGGGAATGAAGCCCATGTCGAGCATGCGGTCGGCCTCGTCGAGCACAAAGGCCTCGACTTGCTGCAGGTTGACCGTCTTCTGCTGCACGTGGTCGAGCAGCCGCCCGGGGGTGGCCACCAGGAACTCTACGCCCTGGCGAAGCGCCGCGGTCTGCGGCTTCATGTCGATGCCGCCGAATACCACGGTACTGCGCAGGCCGATGTACTTGCCGTAGATGCGCACGCTCTCCTCGACCTGCGCGGCGAGCTCGCGGGTGGGCGTGAGGATCAGGGCCCGCACCGGATGCCGCGCAGGGGAGGCGCTGGTGTTGGCGTGTCGCGCGAAGCGCTGCAGCAGAGGCAGCGTGAAGCCCGCGGTCTTGCCGGTTCCGGTCTGGGCGCCGCCCATGACGTCGCGTCCCTGCAGAACCAGAGGAATCGCCTGCGCCTGGATCGGCGTCGGCTCGGCATAGCCTTGCTCCGAAACTGTTTTCAACAGCTCGGGTAGCAGGCCCAGTTCGGTAAAACTCGGCAAACGGATTTTCTCCTTCCGCCCCGGGTCCGGGCCGAAGAGTCGTCAGTCAATGGCGGGAAATCTGCGGACGGGGTGGATGACGATCGAAAACATTATAGCAAACACATCCCGGACGCCGGAGCTCTTTTTCCTGCCGGGTCCCGCCTCGGTTCGGCGGGCGCCACAGGGTTCCTCGGATCGCGACACGCGAAGGGCTCCAGTCAGCTCGCTGCATGACGCGCGAGCGCCCAGGCGACGTGCTCGCGCACCAGCGCTGAAGGGTCCCTCGCGCGCGAACGCAGCGCCGCGACCACGCGCTCCTCCTTGGGTGCATTGCCGAGTCCCACGGCGAGATTGCGCAACCAGCGCTCGTAGCCGATTCTCAGGATCGCGCTGCCTGCCATGCGCTCGCGGAACTGGCTCTCGGGCCAAGCGAAAAGCTCGACGAGCTCGGCGCTGTCCAGGCCGTTGCGCACCCGGAAGTCCGGCTCCGGCGTGACCTGCGCGTAGCGGTTCCAGGGGCAGACGAGCTGGCAGTCGTCGCAGCCGAAGACGCGGTTGCCGACGAGCGGCCGGAGCTCCAGCGGAATGCTGCCTTTCAGCTCGATGGTCAGGTAGGAAATGCAGCGCCGCGCATCCAGCGTGTAAGGTGCGACGATCGCGCGCGTCGGGCAGACGTCGATGCACTTGGCGCAGGTGCCGCAATGTTCGCCCACCGGAGCGTCCACCGGGAGCGGAAGATCCGTATAGATCTCGCCGAGAAAGAAAAACGAGCCCGCCTCGCGCGAGAGCAGCAGCGTGTGCTTTCCCCTCCAGCCGAGCCCCGCCTTGCGCGCCAGCTCCACTTCCATCACCGGCGCCGAGTCGGTGAACACGCGGTAGCCGAATTCGCCGATTTCGCGTTCGATTCTTCCGGCGAGCCGCTGCAGGCGTCCCCGCAGCACCTTGTGATAATCGCGTCCGAGAGCATAGCGAGCGACGAACGCCTTGCTGCCGTCGGCGAGAACGCTCCAGCTGTCGGCGGCATCGGGACGGTAGTCAATTCGCGCCGAAAGGCGCGTTCTTTTGACGCCGTGCTTTCGCATATAATTCAGCTCGCCGGCGAAACCCCTTTCGAGCCAGGCGGCGAGGCCGGGCTCCACCGCCGCCAGGTCGGTATCGGCGATACCGACGGCCTGGAACCCCAGCTCGCGTCCCCAGGTCTTGACCGTCGCGGCGAGCGCCGCAAAATCGTGCGCCCGCGTCCGCCGCGCCCGGTGGACTGGTGCTTTCATGTGACCCATTCTTCAAATCATAGCCAGCTGCCGCGGGAGATGCACTGGACCACGCATCTGCCTGACGAGGCGGCGACGTCGCGGCTGGGAACGCTGCTGGCCGCCGGCATCGCCCCGGGCATGCGAATTTACCTGCGCGGTGAACTCGGCAGCGGCAAGACCACCTTGGTTCGAGCGCTGCTGCGGGGCCTCCGTGTCGAGGGGGTGGTAAAGAGCCCGAGTTACGCCCTGGTTGAACTTTATGTAGTTTCTAGATTACACTTGTACCACTTTGATTTTTATCGATTCATGAATCCTAGTGAATTTGGCGATGCTGGCTTGGCGGACTATTTCCGCGACGGCGACGGGGTCTGCATGGTCGAATGGCCGGAACGGGCTGGCGGCGTACTACCCCC
>WNGE01007814.1_pt1 | contig 11565 bp, 9 predicted proteins | sample 5400651 | NCBI WGS metagenome assembly WNGE01 (sample SAMN13153370, study PRJNA577476) | soil metagenome | isolation source: 60 cm soil or saprolite under grassland replicate 2 | place: USA:California | collected 2016-06-15 | reverse complement strand
AAGTGGGAGATCGAGGCCGCCGCGCGTTCCGGGCCCAGCGATCGGGTCCGCGTGAGCCAGCAGGTGATCAGCGCAGTGCCTGTCCGGACGTACCAGGCGACGCTCTTGCAGTGGGAGCGGACGCTGCGCGAGCCGGTCGAGCGGCCGGCCGATGCATTGCCTGGACAGGGCGGCATCCGCGTCCAGCTCCGGCCTTCGCTCGTCGAGGGCATGACGGGCGTGCGTGACTTCATGCGCGAGTATCCGTACAACTGCCTTGAGCAAATGGTCTCGCGCGCCGTGGCGCTCCGCGACCTCTCCCGCTGGCGGGGCATCATGGCCGGGCTGCCGGCCTACCAGGACGGCGACGGGCTTTTGAAGTATTTCCCAACGGGGGACTATGGCAGCGAGGTGCTCACCTCCTACGTGCTGGCCATAGCCAACGAGGCGGGCTGGAGCATTCCGGACGGCTCGCGCGGCAGGATGGAGCAGGGGCTCAAGAAGTTCGTCACCGGCACCATCGTCCGCCGTCGGGAGCTCGAAACGGCCGACCTGTCGATTCGCAAGCTCCAGGCCGTCGAGGCCCTCTCGCGCTATGGCAAGGCCGAGGTGGGCCTGCTCGGAAGCGTCGCGATCGAGCCCAATCTCTGGCCTACGTCCGCCGCGCTCGACTGGTGGAGCCTGCTCTCGCGCATGCCGGCGGTGCCCGAGCGCGACCGGCGTCTCGCCGAGGCGGAGCAGATCGTGCGGGCGCGTCTCACCATGCAGGGCACGGTGATGAAGTTTTCCACGGAGGCCACCGATGGTCTCTGGTGGCTCATGGTCTCGCCCGACGTCAATGCCGTGCGGCTGGTGCTTCATCTCGTGCGCACCGGGCAATGGCAGCAGGACGTGCCTCGCCTCGTGGGCGGCGCACTCGCCCGCCAGCGCCGCGGCGCCTGGGACCTCACTCTCGCCAATGCCTGGGGCGTGCTCGCTGTCGAGAAGTTCTCCGCCGCCTACGAAAAGACGCGGGTGACCGGCACGACCACGGCCGCGCTCGGCGCCGTGTCGCGCTCCGTGGACTGGGCCAGGACGCCGAAGGGCGCCGGCATCGCTCTGCCGTGGCCGTCCAGGCGAGAAGACGTCGTGGTGGAGCACACGGGCACAGGCAAGCCCTGGGTCACGCTCCAGGCGCGCGCGGCTGTCCCGCTCAAGTCAGCGGTCGCGAGCGGCTACACCATCAGCAAGACCCTCGTGGGCGTCGAGCAGAAGCAGGCTGGAACCTGGAGCCGGGGCGACATCGTGCGGGTGCGCCTCGAGGTCGAGGCCCAGAGCGACATGACCTGGGTCGTCATCAATGATCCGATCCCGGCGGGTGCCTCGCATCTGGGATCAGGGCTGGGCGGCCAGTCGCGCATCGCGCTCACGGGTCAGCAGTGGTCTGCCTGTCCTTGCGTGGCGTTCGAGGAGCGCGCCTTTGACGGCGTGCGCGCCTATTTCCCATACGTGCGCAAGGGCAAGTGGGTCTACGAGTACACGATACGGCTCAACCAGTCGGGCCGCTTCGAGCTGCCGACCACGCGCGTCGAGGCGCTCTACGCGCCCGAGGCCTTCGGCGAGCTGCCCAATAGCCCATTCGAGGTGAAGCCGTGAGACGGCGCCTGGTGGTCGCCGCGGCTCTCGCGCTCACGGGCATGGTGGCGGCCCTCTGGCTCGGGCTCGACGCCCGCGTTCCCGGGCCGCCCGCTTTCGACAGCGTGCGCTCGGCGTGGAAGCCATCGGAAGTCTATCTCCTCGACCGAGGCGGCGCGGTTATACACGAGCAGCGTGTGGATTCCAGGCGGAGACGCCTCGAGTGGGTCGGGCTCTCCGACGTCTCGCCCGCTCTCCAGGCCGCAGTGCTGGCATCCGAAGATCGGCGCTTCCACGTCCATGGCGGCGTGGACGGGCGCGCCTTCGCCGCCGCGGCCTGGGAGCGGCTGTCGGGCCACGGCACTCGAGGCGCCAGCACGATCACGATGCAGGTTGCTTCCCTTCTGGATCCGGGACTACGCCGCCGAGGCGGCCCGCGCTCGCTTCCGCAGAAGGTGAGGCAGATGCGCATGGCCTGGGCCATCGAAGCGGCCTGGAGCAAGCCCCAGATCCTCGAGGCGTATCTCAACCTCGTGACTTTCTCGGGCGAGCTCCAGGGCGTGGATGCCGCCTCGCATGTCCTCTTCGGTAAGGTGCCCCATGGCCTGACTGAGGCCGAGGCGCTGGTGCTGGCCGCTCTGCTCCGCGCTCCCAATGCGGGCCCGGCGGTAGTGATCATGCGCGCCCTGAAGCTGGCACCTGCGGGCACAGTGCCGCGTGAGACCATCGAGGTTGCGGCCTCGCGGCTCGCCTCGGCGCCCGCGGGCTCGGGCCAGCGCGTGACGCTGGCACCTCATGCCGCCTCGCGCCTGCTGAAGGCACTGCCCGGCGGCTCGGGCACCGTCGTGCGAATGCCCTCGACACTCGATGGTGCGCTCCAGCGCTTCGGGGTCGAGACGCTCAATCGCCAGCTCCTGGCCGTGCGCGATCAGCGCGTGCAGGACGGCGCCGTCCTGGTCGCGGACAATGCGACGGGCGAGGTGCTCGCCTATGTCGGCGGTAGTGGCGATCTCTCGGGCGCGCGCCACGTGGACGCCGTCCAGGGGCGCCGCCAGGCCGGCTCGGCGCTCAAGCCATTCCTCTACGGCATGGCGTTCGACCAGCGGCTGCTCACGCCCGCCTCGCTCCTCGAGGACGCCCCGCTCGAGGTTGCGACGCCCACCGGTCTCTACCGCCCGCACAACTATGACGAGCACTTCCGCGGCCTGGTGAGCGTGCGCACGGCCCTGGCCGGCTCGCTCAATGTCCCCGCGGTGCGCGCGCTCGGCCTGGTCGGCGCGGAATCCATGGTCCAGCAGCTGAGACGGCTGGGCTTCGCCGGTGTGGTAGAGGCGGGGGACTTTTACGGCCCGTCTCTGGCATTGGGCTCGGCGGACGTGAGCCTCTGGGAAATGGTGGGCGCCTACCGTGCGCTGGCAACGGGCGGCGTCTGGAGCCCGCTGAGGATGACCGCGGGCGAAACGGCGGGCGAGAGCCGGCGCGTCTATTCGGAGAGGGCGGCCTTCCAAGTCTCGAACATTCTCGCCGAGCGCGAGAGCCGGAGCGTCACCTTCGGCCTCGAGAACCCGCTCGCCACGCGCTTCTGGACGGCGGTGAAGACCGGCACGAGCAAGGAGATGCGCGACAACTGGGCCGTCGGCTACTCGCGCCGCTATACGGTCGGCGTCTGGGTCGGCAATGTTACCGGTGAGCCCATGCGCAATGTGAGCGGCGTGACGGGCGCGGCGCCGGTGTGGCTCGAAGTGATGGCACGGCTCCACGAGAAGATGCCGAGCGCGGCACCCGCGCCGCCGGCCGGAGTGGTGGGCAGGGAGGTCGCTTTCGCGCTGGGAGTCGAGCCCGCCCGCCGCGAGTGGTTCAGCGAAGGCACCGAGCCGGCAGCGACCGATCACGGCGAGAGAGCCTTGACGGCCGTGCAGGCCCGCATCGTCGCGCCGGTGGGCGGCACCATTCTCGCTCTCGATCCGGACATTCCCGCGGGCCGTCAGCGCGTGCCCTTCGAGGCTCACGACGTCATGCCCGGCCAGCGCTGGCTCCTCGACGGCGCCGTGCTGGGGGAGGCCGCCGACTTCGTTCTCTGGCCTCTTGAGCCAGGTCGCCACCGCCTCAGCGTGGTGGCCCAGGACGGCCGCATCCTCGACACCGTGACCTTCGTGGTCCGCGGCGCGGGCATCGCCGCCACTGAGGGGGGCCGGGATCTCTCGCCCTAGCCTAAGCCTAGCCCTAGCTCGGGCTATGCGTGGACACTTGCCCACCCTCACCCTACCCTCTCCCTCTCCGAGGGAGAGGGAATCCTACCGATCCCCTCGCCCCTGGAGGGGGAGAGGGTAGGGTGAGGGGAACGTACGACTACAGCTACGCGCTCGTACATAGTCCAGGCCTACACTGTTGACATGAGAAGTGGACCGGGTTACCCGCTGGGAGTGCGCGTCAAGCATGTGGCGAGGGAGGCGCACGGGCCGAAGAAGGAAGGAGGATCTGCCATGCCTACCTACGTTTCGTTGATCCATTTCACCCAGAAGGGCATCGAGGGCATCAAGGAAGGACCCGCGCGCCTCGACCGGGCCAAACTGGCGTTCCGCGCGGCGGGCGGCGAGCTGAAGGCCTTCTATCTCGTGACGGGTCGGTACGATGCGATCGCGGTCTCGGAGTTGCCAAACGACGAAGCCGTCGCCCGCGTGACGCTGGCCAACGCATCGAACGGAAATGTCAGGACGGAGACCTCACGGGCCTTCACCGAGGATGAATACCGGAAGATCATCGCCGCTCTACCCTGAGCAAGCCTACCGGGTAGTGAGCTAACCGTGCGTACTGCGCCTCCCTCCCTCGCGCGCACGTAGGCTGCCGCCGCCAGACGCCGTGGCCGTAGCGGACAGCAGACACAGGTTCGAGGAGCTCGAAGAGCATCAAGAATCGCGCGGTTGACGTGGGTGGCCGTGCCGCCTATACTCGCCCGACTCGACCGATAAGTCCCTGATCGGCGGAGGATAGAAGTCAGCCATCCCGCCGTTCCGGCAGAGGTGCCGAGATAGCGACGAGGCGTCAGCGGACCGGTCACTGCAAGTGAGGCAACGAAGCCGGCGCGAGCCTGCGTCGGTTTCCTCCGCTCAGCTTCCTCCCACCGCGGCGTCCGTCCGCCAGCATTCCGGTCCGCGTCCCGAATGCCGACTCGGAAGAACCGCATCGTACCCCGCAGGCCAAGCGAAGGGGTCAGCATGATCAACGACCGACGCAGGTTCATCGCGAAAGCGGGCGGTGTGATGGCGGCGGCTGCTGCGGCAGCCATCGTCGACGCCCCTTGCGTCATCGCGCAGCCGAAGATCCAGTGGCGAATGTCCACGACCTGGACGCCGGCGCTCGACGTGCTCCAGGGAGGGGCCCAGCGGCTGGCGAAGGTTGTCGAGGAGATGAGCGGCGGGCGGTTCCGGATCGAGGTCTTCCCGGGCGACACGATCGTGCCGGCGCTCGGCTGCTTCGAAGCCGCCTCGCAGGGCACCATCGAGTCATTCATGGGAGCGCCATACTACTGGACCGCGAAGGAGCCGGCGCTCGAGTGGTTCGCGACGGTCCCGTTCGGCATGGACACCGCGGGCATGACGGCCTGGTACTACCAGGGCGATGGGCTCCGGCTTTGGGAAGAGGCGTACGCTCCCTTCAACCTCATGCCGCGCCCTGGTCCGGGCATTGCTCCGCAGATGGCCGGATGGTTCCGGAAGAAGATCAACACGATTGGCGATTTCAAAGGACTCAAGATGCGGATTCCAGGCCTTGGCGGCAAGGTGGTCGCCAAGGCCGGCGGCACCGTGGTCCTCCTGCCGGCCGGGGAGATCTACGCCGCCCTCGAGCGAGGTGTCATCGACGCCAGCGAGTTCGTGGGGCCGCACGACGACATGAGGCTGGGCCTCCACAAGACCGCGCGCTACTACTACTACCCGGGCTGGCACGAGCCCGGCACCATGACCGAGTTCGGCTTCAACCGGAAAGCCTACGACGCGCTCCCGGTCGACCTGCGCCGGACGCTCGATCACGCTGCCGAGGTCGTTCAGATTTACGGGCTCACGGAGTACCACGTGAAGAACGCGATCGCGCTGGAGCGGCTCAAGGTGGAGTTCAAGGGCAAGGTCGAGATCGTCCAGTTCCCGGTGCCGGTGCTGCGCGATCTGAAAAAGATGGCGGCCGATGTCGTCAGGGAAGAGGCAGAGAAGACCCCAATGACCCGGAAGGTACACGCGTCCTTCACGAAGTTCCAGGCCATGCTTGGCCTCTGGGACCATCTCGCGGAAGGCGCCTACCATCAGTTCGTGGCGGTGTGAGGAGGTGGCGTGATGACCGAGCGGCGCAGGTTCATTGCGACGGCGGGCGGTGTGATGGCGGCTGCCGCCGCTGCTGCCGTCGTCGACGCCCCCAACGTCATCGCGCAGCCGAAGGTCCAGTGGCGGATGTCCACGACCTGGACCCCGGCGCTCGACGTGCTCCAGGGCGCGGCCGAGCGGCTGGCGAAGATCGTCGAGGAGATGAGCGGCGGGCGGTTCCGGATCGAGGTCTTCCCGGGCGGCCAGATCATGCCGCCGCTCGCCTGCTTCGACGCCGCCTCGCAGGGCAAGATCGAAGCGTTCATGGGTCCGGGGCAATACTGGACTGACAAGGAACCCGCGCTCGAGTGGTTCGCGACCATCCCGTTCGGCATGAACCCCGAGAGCATGGCCGCCTGGTTCTACCAGGGTGACGGGCTCAGGCTCTGGGAGGAGGCGTACGCCGCCTTCAACCTCGTGCCGCGTCCCGCTATATCGAACGCCCCGCAGTTGGCCGGGTGGTTCCGGAAGAAGATCAACACGATCGGCGACTATAAGGGGCTCAAGATGCGCATTGGCGCGCCCCTCGGTGGCAAGGTCTATGTCAAGGCGGGCGGCACGGCGGTCCTCATCCCGGGCGGCGATATCTACGGCGCGCTCGAGCGAGGTGTGATCGACGCCGCCGAATTTGTCGGACCGCACGATGACATGAAGCTCGGCCTTCACAAGACCGCGCGCTACTACTACTACCCGGGCTGGCACGAGCCCGGCGCCACGCAAGGGTTCGGCTTCAACAAGAAGGCGTACGAGGCGCTCCCGGTCGATCTGCGGCGGACGCTCGACCATGCCGCCGCTGCCGTCCAAGTCTATGGCCTCACGGACTACCACGCCAAGAACGCGATCGCCCTCGAGCGGCTCAAGACGGAGTTCAAGGGCAAGGTCGAGGTGCTCCAGCTCCCGGTGCCGGTGCTGCGCGATCTCAAGAAGCTGGCGGCCGAGGTCGTCAGAGAAGAATCCGAGAAGACCCCCATGGCCCGGAAGGTGCACGCGTCCTTCACGAAGTTCCAGGCGCTGGTGGGCCCGTGGGACCACGTCGCCGAAGGCGCCTACCATCAGTTCGTGGCAGTGTGAGGAGGGCAGCGGAATGACCGAGCGACGCAGGTTCATAGCGACGGCGGGCGGTGCCATGGCGGCCGCTGCTGCCGCCATCGTCGATGCCCCCAACGTCATCGCTCAGCCGAAGGTTCAATGGCGGATGTCCACAGCCTTCACCGCGGTGTTTGACATACACCAGGGCGCGGCCCAGGGACTGGCGAAGGCCGTCGAAGAGATGAGCGGCGGGCGATTCCGGATCGAGGTCTTCCCGGGAGAGCAGATCATGCCGTCGTTTGCGTGCTTCGACGCCGCCTCGCAGGGCAAGATCGAGGCGTTCATGGGTCCGGACCAGTACTGGATTGACAAGGAGCCCGCGCTCGAGTGGTTCTGTACAGTCCCGTTCGGCATGAACCCCGAGGGCATGGCCGCCTGGTACTACCAGGGTGACGGGCTCAGGCTCTGGGAGGAAGCGTATGCCGTCTTCAATCTCGTGCCGCGCCCAAGTGTAGCGCTTGCCCCGCAGATGGCCGGATGGTTCAGGAAAAAGATCAACACGATCGGCGACTACAAGGGGCTCAAGATGCGTATGGGCGCGCCCCTCGGTCGCAAGGTCATCGTCAGGGCGGGCGGCACGGCAGTCCTCATTCCGGGCAACGAGGTCTATGGCGCCCTCGAGCGGGGCGTCATCGACGCCGCCGAATGGATCGGGCCGCATGACGACATGAAGCTCGGCCTGCACAAGACCGCGCAGTACTACTACTACCCAGGCTGGCACGAGCCCGGCAGCACGCAGAACTTCGGTTTCAACAAGAAGGCCTACGAGGCGCTCCCGGTCGATCTGCGGCGGACGCTCGACCATGCCGCCGCGGCAGTCCAGGTCTATGGCCTCGCGGACTACCACACCAAGAACGCGATCGCCCTCGGACGACTCAAGACGGAGTTCAAGGGCAAGGTCGAGGTAGTCCAGCTCCCGGTGCCGGTGCTGCGCGATCTCAAGAAGCTGGCGGCGGAGGTCGTCAGGGAAGAATCCGAGAAGACCCCGATGGCCCGGAAGGTGCATGCGTCCTTCGCGAAGTTCCAGGCGCTGGTGGGTCCCTGGGACCACGTCGCCGAAGGCGCCTACCATCAGTTCGTCGGGGCATGAGGAGACCAACGTGACGACCGAACGACGCAGGTTCATCGCGACGGCAACCGGAGCGCTGGCGGCTGCTGCCGCGGCGGCGATCGTCGACGCTCCCAATGTCATCGCGCAGCCGAAGGTGCAGTGGCGGATGTCCACGGCCTTCACCGCGGCGTTTGACATACATCAGGGTGCGGCCCTGCGGCTGGCGAAGGTGGTCGAGGAGATGAGCGGTGGGCGGTTCCGGATCGAGATCTTCCAAGGCGGCCAGATCATGCCGTCGTTTGCGTGCTTCGACGCCGCCTCCCAGGGCAAGATCGAGGCGTTCATGGGTTCGGGGCAATACTGGACCGACAGAGAGCCGGCGATCGAGTGGTTCTGTACCATCCCGTTCGGCATGAACCCTGAGGGCATGGCCGCCTGGTACTACCAGGGTGACGGGCTCAAGCTCATGGAGGAGACGTACGCCGCTTTCAACCTCGTGCCGCGCCCCGCCACGGCGGTTGCCCCGCAGATGGCCGGATGGTTCCGGAAGAAGATCACATCGATCGGCGACTACAGGGGGCTCAAGATTCGGATCGTGAACCTCGGTGGCAAGGTCTACGCGAGGGCGGGCGCTACGACGGTTCTCACCCCGCTCGCCGACATCTACGCCGCCCTTGAGCGGGGCGTCATCGATGCCGCCGAAATGGTCGGGCCGCATGTCGACATGAAGGCGGGCCTCCAGAATACCGCGCGGTATTACTACTACCCGGGCTGGCACGAGCCCGGCACCACGCTCGACTTCGGCTTCAACAGGAAGGCGTACGAGGCGCTCCCGGTCGATCTGCAGCGTACGCTCGACCATGCCGCCGCGGCAGTGCAAGTCTATGGTCTCAGCGAATTCCACGCGAAGAACGCCATCGCGCTTGAGCGGCTCAAGATGGAGTTCAAGAGCAAGGTCGAGGTGATCCAGCTCCCGGCCCCGGTCCTGCGCGATCTCAAGAAGCTGGCGACCGAGGTCGTCAGGGAGGAATCCGAGAAGACCCCCATGGCCCGGAAGGTGCACGCGTCCTTCACGAAGTTCCAGGCGCTGGTGGGTCCCTGGGACCACGTGGCCGAAGGCGCCTACCATCAGTTTGTGGAGGGGTGAGGGGGACGTAGGCCAAGGCGGGAGCCTAGTCCCGCGGGCGCGGCTGGACTCCGGAAACCGTCGTACCTACAATGGCTACAAGGAAAAGGTGCAAACATGAGTGCGGTGGGTGTTCGGGAGCTGAAGAACCGGTTGACCTACTACCTGCGAAGGGCCAGGAAGGGCGAAGAGGTCATTGTCACTGAGCGCGGCCGCCCCGTGGCAATCCTGCAATCCCTCCAGCACCTGGACCGCGCGGCGGCCTTGGAGACACGACTCGCCCGGCTGGCCGCGCTCGGGATCATCACGCTCCCGACCCGGAAGGGATTCGGGCGAACCCGTCCCTTGCGAATCTCTGGTCCTCCGGTCTCCCGGGCGATCCTTGAGGATCGCCGGTGACCTATCTGGACACCAGTGCTCTGGTCAAGCGATTCGTGTCGGAGGCGGGATCCAGTGAGGTCCGCGACCTGTTGACGGGGGACGAGCCGATTGCGTCGGCCACGATCGCGTACGCGGAACTGTATTCCGGGCTCACACGACGACACCGGGAAGGGGTTCTCTCCCAACCCCAGTACCGACTCGCGTGCAGGCGCTTCGAGAGGGACTGGATGGCGCTCGTCAAGGTGGAGCTGGGCGCCGAGATCCTGAGCTCGGCCCGAGGTCTGATCCAGCGTCACAGCTTGCGTGCCTTCGACGCCATTCACCTCGCCTCAGCTCTCGGATTGCAGGCGGCCGCGAACGAGCCCGTGACCTTTGTGGCAGCGGACCAGCGTCTGTTACGGGCTGCTGCCGGTGAGCGGCTCGCCACGGTCAACCCGGAAACTGCCAGCGGTCGATAGCGACGGCCGATGCCCGCCCGCTTCTTGAGTCCGCTTCGCTGGATCTGGATGGCGGCGATTCTTCTCTGGTTACCCGCCCACGCGGCCGAAGCGCAGCAGGCTCCTCGCCCGTTCCGGGTCGGCGTCCTGAACGCGGCGTGGGCGGCGAGCCATCCCACGGTAGAAGGGCTCAAGGCCGGGCTCAAAGAGCTCGGGGTCGAAGACGGGCGCGACGTGACGTTCGACATCCGCTTCACCGAAGGGAAGCTGGACGCGATGCCCGCGGCCGCCGCGGCCCTCGTCCAGGCCGGGGTCGACCTGATCTTCACGAGCCAGGAAGCAGCCACGCTGGCCGCCAAGGACGCGACGAAGAGCGTGCCGATCGTGTTCACCCTGGTGGGCGACCCGGTAGCCGCCGGCATCGTCGGCAAGCTCGCCCAGCCCGGCGGCAACGTGACGGGTGTGTCGAGTCTCCAGACCGAGCTCGTGGCGAAGCGCCTGGAAGTTCTCAAGACGCTCGCCCCGGCCGCCCGCCGGGTCTGGCTCATCTATGACGGCGTCGACCTGAGCACGGTGCCCATGGTGCGCAAGGCGCTCGAGGCGGCACAGCGCATGAAGCTGGAGGTGATGCCGAAGGGTGTGCTCGACGCGAGCGAGCTGAGGCGGGTGCTGCGCGAAGTCCGGCGCGACGACGCGATGCTCGCGCCGGAAGGCTCGAACCCGGACCTCGCCATCGCGATCATCGAGCAGTCGCTCGCGCTGCGAGCGCCGGCTGTCTTCGGGACGGCGCTGTGGGTCGGCTATGGCGGTCTCATGTCATACGGCCCCGACTACTACGCCCAGGGCGTCCAGGCCGCCGCGCTGGTCGCCAAGATCCGGCGAGGTGTCCGGCCTCAGGACCTGCCCGTCGAAGGCGCCGAGAAGATCGATCTCGCGGTGAACCTCAAGACCGCGGAGGTGCTCGGCCTGACCGTGCCGCGAAAGATCCTCCTCCGCGCCGACGCGTTCCGGCGATGACGATCTTTGGCACGCGTGGGCGGCTCTTCCGCAAGTACGTCGTCGTCCTGCTCGTTCTGGTCGGCGGCGTGCTCATGGCGTCGAGCCTCGTGGAGCTGTACTTTTCTTACCGGGAGACCCAGCTTGCGATCGTCCGGGTCGAGCGCGCGAAGGCGGTGGCGGCAGCCGTCGGGATCGAGCAATTCCTGCGGGAGGTCGAGCAGCAGGTGCGCGAGACGACCCGGACCGCGTCCGACGATCCCGACGCGAGCCAGGTGGGTCAGGGGAAGCTCGGCTATCGCCAGGGGCTGGGAGCGGCGCTGGCGGAGCAGCGCGAGCTCGATTTCCTGCGTGTCCTTCGCAATGTGCCCGCGGTCAGCGAGCTGAGCCATCTCGACCTCGCGGGCAAAGAGCAGCTTCGCGTCTCTCGCCTCGACCCGGACGTCGTTGGCAGCCAGGAGGACTTCTCCAAGGCGCCCAAGTTCCTCCAGGCGAGAACGGGCAAGACGTACTGGAGTCCCGTCTATTTCAAGAACGAGT
>WNGE01018796.1_pt1 | contig 11567 bp, 10 predicted proteins | sample 5400651 | NCBI WGS metagenome assembly WNGE01 (sample SAMN13153370, study PRJNA577476) | soil metagenome | isolation source: 60 cm soil or saprolite under grassland replicate 2 | place: USA:California | collected 2016-06-15 | reverse complement strand
CCCTCCCCCTCCGCGTCGAGCGTAAGCAACTGGGCGCAGAGCCGGGTGGCCGACTCACCGTCCAGGCAGCCGTGTGCCATCACGATGCGCTGGTTCAGCAGCCGTTCGTATAGCCTGCCTGGCCACTCGCCCGGTTCGGTCCATACCCGGGCCGGCTGGATCGCCGGGTTCGGGCGGGGAGGCTGCGGCGGCTGGCCAGGCCGCTCCGGTGGCCCCGGCTGCCACGGCGGAAAAGGCGGCCGGGGCGGGAACGGGCCAACGCGGTACGTGATCATCAGCAGGCTTCCTCCTTGTCACTGTGGAAGGCCGGTCAGCCTCCCAACCGCCAGGTGATCTCGCTGCCGATCGCGGCGGCATACCGTTCGAGCGTCGAGGCGCGCACGTCCGCGTCCCCGGCCTCGAGCCGGGCGACAGCCGATTGCGACGTGCCCATGCGGGCGGCGACCTCGGTCTGGGACAGCCCGGCCGACCTGCGCTGCCCGGCCAGTTCGCGCACCAGACGGCGGCGTTCGGCGGACATGTTCCGGATGGCCATCTCGCGAAACCCCGGCAGCAGCGGCAAGGGCAGCCCCCCGGGCTCGCTAGTCCCGCCGGATCCGCCAGGCTCGCTGGTCTCGCCGGGTCCGTGGGGACCCGCCTCCGCACCGACTCGCTCCATATCCAGAACGGTATCTCACAAACGAGATTTCCCCCGAGAGCTATCGCTGAGAGCGGACGTGCTCACGGGTTTCAGCTGTTCCAACGCCTGCGCCAGATCAGCGAACGGGGAACGCTGGACGTGGTGGTCGTGGAGGACATCCACTGGGCCGATGAGGCGACCGTTGACCTGCTGCGGTTCCTTGGCCGGCGGCTGGCGAACGCCGCCGTTCTGCTCCTCGTCACCTACCGCGGCGAGGACCTGGCCCCAAGTGACCCCCTGCGTACGGCTCTTGGTGAGCTGGTCAGGCAGCGGGCGACGCGGCGTATCGAGCTTGCGCCCTTGTCCCCGGACGCGGTGCGGCGCCTGGCCAGTGCAAGCGGGCTTGATGCGGCCGCGCTGTACCGGTTGACCGGCGGAAACCCGTTCTACGTCACAGAAGTGCTCCAGGCTGGGATGAGCGAGGTCCCGGCGGCGGCACGCGACGCCGTGCTGGCGCGCGTCGGCCGGCTGAGCGGCCAGTCCCGCGACGTGCTGGACGCCGCGGCATTGATCGGCACCCGCAGCGATCTGCGCCTGGTCGAGTCGGTCACGGCTTGCCCGCCGCCGGTCCTCGATGAGGTCCTCGCGTCCGGGCTGCTCGTCGGTGATGGCGGCTGGCTGAGGTTCCGTCATGAGATCGCCCGCATGGCAGTGGAGCAGGCGATCGCGGCGCACCGCCGCCGTGCCTTCCATGCCCGGATCCTGGCTGCCCTCGAAGCCGCTGGATGTGACGACGACGCCCAGATGGCCTTTCACGCCGAAGGCGCCGGCGACGGCCCGGCGGCCCTGCGCTACGCCACAGGGGCGGCGCGGCGGGCGGCCGAACTGGCCTCACATCGCGAGGCGGCGGCGCAGTTCGAGCGGGCTCTGCGCTTCGCGGCCGGGGAGACTCCGGCGGCGGCCAGTCTGTGGGACGGGCTTGCCTACGAAACGGGGCTGCTTGACCGGTGGCAGGACGCCGCCGATGCCGGTGAGCGTGCGCTCGCGCTGTGGCGCCGGGCCGGTGACCGGCTGCGCGAAAGCGCCACCCTGGCCCAGCTCTGGCGTCCTCGCCGCGCTCACCGCTGCCCTGGTGGCATTCGGCGCCACACCCGCGTTCGCCGTGCCGCCGCCGCCCGAGCCCAGCGGATCGGCCCCGTCCCCGGTCGTGATCCACGCCACCGGCGCCGGTGGCATGCCCGGCTGGCAGATCACCCTCATCGCCGTCGCGGCTGCCCCGTTCGCGGCCACGCTAGCAGTGCTAGCAGACCGGGCACGAGCCAGCCGCCGGAAAGCAACGACTGCGGCCGCCTGAACCATGCTAGGGGACGAAGCAGGTGCCGCCAGCCTGCAACTCTGTGCCAGGCGGTGCCGCCTGCGGCGACGGACATCAGGTGGACAGTCTCACCTGATCAACGAGAGGTGCGTCAGCGACTGGTCGCCTACTGCCGCAGCCCCGCCGGGGTGCCACGGTCGGCGGCCAGCATGGCCTTGAGCGCGGCCACGCCATCCCGCCTGGCATCCAGGTGGCGGCCGGCCAGCTCGAACTGGGCCCGGGCGTCGCCCGCGAAGGCGGCCACGCACCGTTCCGGCTCGACGTTGGCAAGCGCCAGGATGGCACCGGCCGCCCCCATCGGCCCGGCCAGGGCGAGCACAGCAGACGAGCCGACGTAGGTCGCCCCCGGGTAGTGGGCCAGTTCGTCCAGCAGCCGGTCCGGATCGCCGGAGGAATCCTTGACCCCGGCCACCGGCAGGCCGGCCAGGGCGTCCACCGGGACCCCGGGCGCGGACACCAGCGGGTAGTGGTACGCGAGCACCGGCCGGCCGCCCGCCGCGCTGGCCACGGCCTTGTAGTATCCGGCAAGGTCGCGGCTTCCTGGCGGCGGGAAGGCGAGCACCGCCTCGGCGCCCGCCCGCACCGCGTCCCCGGTGAGCGCGGCGGCCTGCCGCGCGGACGGCGCTCCGGTGCCCGCGATGACCGGGGTGCCCGGCGGCACGGCGCCCCGCACCGCCTCAATCAGCGCGACGCGCTCGGGCCCGGTCAGCGTGGCCGCCTCGCCGGTGGAGCCGCACACCACCACCGCCTGCATGCCGCGCGCCACCAGGTCACCCGCGAGCTTGCCGGTCGCGCCGGGATCGACCTCGCCGTCGTCGCCGAAGATGGTCACCAGCGCGACCCCGACGCCGCGGAACGGTTCGGTCGTGGCGCCGCTCGCGCCACCCTGGATGGGAGATGATTCCTTCACGCCTACGTCCTCCACGTTCGGCCGCGCGGGTTTCCTCCCGATCGTAACCACCGCTTTCCTGACCGCCCGCGCGGGCGGCGGGTGACGTGCCCACCGGGGCTGGCAGGATAATGCCCACGGTAGAGCCAGGATGGTGGCGGCGAGGGGTGGCGGCATGGTGGTGCGGTGGGGAGTCATGGGCACGGCCGGCATCGCGCGCAGGAACTTCCTGCCCGCGGTGCGAGAGGCGGGCGGGGAGGCAGCCGCCGTGGCGGGCCGCGACGCGGAGCGGACGGCCAAATGGGCACGTGACAACGGCATCGGCCGGGCCGTCCTCGGCTACCAGAGCCTGATCGACGACCCGGGGCTGGGCGCGCTGTACATCCCGCTGCCGAACGCGCTGCACGCGGAGTGGACGATCCGGGCGCTGCGGGCCGGCAAGCCAGTGCTGTGCGAGAAGCCGCTGGCGGGCACGCTGGCCGAGGCCGAACAGGTGCTGGCCGTAGCGCGCGAGACCTGCATCCCGATGTGGGAGGCGTTCGTCTTCCCCTTCCACGACCAGATGAACCGGGTCACCGCGCTGCTGGCCGCCGGGGTGATCGGTGAGCTGCGGGAGATCCAGTCGTGCTTCCACTTCGCCATGACCCACCCGGAGGGCAACATCAGGATGTCGGCCGCCCTGGCCGGGGGGGCGCTCAACGACGTCGGCTGCTACCCGGTGCGTCTCGCCCGCGACCTGTTCGGCGCCGAGCACACCAGCGCCTGGGCCGCCGCCGTCTACGACCCCGGCGGCGTGGACGTGGCCACCTGGGGATGCCTCGGTTTCCCCGGCGGCCGCCGCCTGCTGCTGTCGTGCGGCTTCCAGCAGGCCCAGGACACGTTCAGCCGGCTGATGGGAACCGACGGCCAGATCAACCTCACCAACCCGTTCCACCCCGCCCGGCAGGACCGGTTCGAGGTCTGCGTGGAGGGCCGCGAGGCGGCAACCCACCCGGCCGCCGGGCCCAATGAGCACTCGTTCACGCCGGCGGTGCGCCATATCCAGGCCGTCGTCACCGGGCAGGAAGAGCCCCGGCTGCTCGCGGTGGATACCTCGCTCGGTTCCGCCCGCGCGCTGCACGACCTCGCGGGCAGCGCCGCTGCACACGCGGCCTGACCGCCGCCAGTGCGCACGGGCCTGCGTCAGCGGGCGGGCCCCCGGTGAGGTAGTTCTCGGCCAGGTCGACCGACAGATCGTGAAGCTCCATGTCCGGCATCCTCGCTCCGCCGCCACCGCGGCGGGCGCCCGGACAGCGGGCGGGCGCCCTCTGGCCTGCACGCGATTACCCAACCTTGCCTTTCGCTTTATGCGGGCGTTACCTAGACGGTAACAACTCACCGAGGAGGGAAGGAGCGTTGCCGTGTCCGGCCCCTGCCGGGTCATCGTCGGCACGAGCGGCTCGCCGGGCAACCTCTGCGCACTGCGCCACGCGGAGCACCTTGCCCGCGCCTGCGACGCCGTACGCTGACCCATGTCTTGTCCGGGCGGGTGAGCCGCTATTGCCTGGCCCATGCGCAGTGCCCGGTCCTGGCGGTCCCGCCGGCCACCGTTTCCCTGCACGCGGGCCACGGCCCGTTCCGGTGGGCGTTCTGGCACCGCACACTGACCCGGACCGCATTCTTCGCGATAGCAACGGGACTGCCGTCTAGAACCAAGGCAACGCCGTCCGGCGCCCCCGCCGGCGGTTACCGCCCGTCGGCTCCGGGCCCATGAGCCATGTGTCTTCGGCCGCGGCCGAAGACCGGCTTGAGCGCGAAATATACCTCCCGGTACAACCGGTAGGCCTCCTCGTATGCGTCGTGGTATCCCGCATTCGGCTGATGCTCGTCCGGCTCGAATGCCACGAAGGATGCCACCGCCTCGCCGATGCCCGGGCACTCCCCCGAGCCGACGGCCGCGATGATCGCGGCTCCCGCCGCGGTGGTCTCCACGTTCCTCGGCACGCGAACGGGCAGCCCGGTCACATCGGCCTTGATCTGGCGCCAGAGCGGCCCCTTGGCGCCCCCGCCGACGATCGTGATGCGGTGAACTCCGAGACCGGCGCCGCGCATTGCTTCCAGTACGTCGCGGAGGGCGAAGGCGCTACCTTCAAGGAGCGCCCGGAGCAGGTGGGCCCGCGTGTGCGCGAGTGAAAGGCCGTAGAACACCCCCCGGGCCGCGCCGTTCCATTCCGGGGCCATCGCGCCTTGCAGGCACGGAAGGAAAACGACTCCTTCGGAGCCCGGCGCGATACCGGCTGCTGTCTGGGTCAGCAGGTCATAGGCGTCACCGGCACCGCGCGCTTCGGCCTCCTTCTCACCGATCCCGAACTCGTCACGCCACCATCTCAGGCTCCCACCGGAGACGAATCCCGGGTTCTCCAGCAGCCATCCACCGGGATCTGCGTGCGGGTGGCACTCGACAAGCATCGTCGGGTCCTCGCTGGGCCGCCCGCACGCCGCGCACACCGGCTCGGCCGTGCCCACGACGTCGCAGACCTCGCCCGCGGTGTACACGCCGGCCCCGAGCGTCGCCGCCATCTCGTCCCCGCACCCCAGCACCACGATGGTGTCCGGGGACAGGCCGGTGGCATCGGCGAAGGCCGGGTCTACCTTGCCCGCGGGCTGGATGCTCGGGGCGAGCTCGGGAAGCAGGCCCGGGTCGAGGCCCACGAGATCCAGCACGGGCTGGGACCAGGTGAGGGACCGCGGGTCGAGGAGGGCCAGCGACGACGCGTTCGAGAAGTCGACGGCGAGCACGCCCGCCGCCTTGCCGGCGACGTACGATCCCGGCGGCATGACCCGGGCGGCCTGGGCGAAGATCTCTGGCTCCTGCTCCCGGACCCACATCGCCTTGAACGCGGCATGAGACGAGTCGAGGTTCACCCCAACGTGGTGGTAGAAGTCCGCGGGCGAGATCTGCTCGGCGAGCGCGGCTGCCTCCGCCTCCGCCCGGCGGTCCATCCAGATCAGCGCCGGGCGCAGCGGCCGGCCCCGGGAGTCGCAAACCACGATCCCGTCGAGCTGTGAGCCGAAGGACAGTGCCTTCACCGCGGACGGCCCCCCGGGGACCGTCTTCACCAGCCTGGCGATCGTGGCATGCAGCGCCCGGGTCCAGTCCTCCGGGTCCTGCTCCGCCCAGGCGGGCCGGGGGAACGTGAGCCGGTGCGGTTCGTACGCGGAGGCAACGAACGTCCCGTCGACCGAGTACAAGGCCGCGTTCGTTCCCTGGCTTCCGACATCGCAGCCGATGACGTACGGGCCGCTCACGGCAGCATGACCATCTTCAGGCCGGCGCCGGAGCGGATCGTGTCGAAGGCCTCGGCGATCTGCGCCAGGGGGAAGCGGTGGGTGACCACCGCGCCGAGCTCCTCGCGGCGACGGTTCAGGTAGTCCATGGTCAGGCGGTACTGGCGGCGCGTGGCCCCATAGGCGCCGAGCACGGTGAGCTCCTTGTAGTGGAGCTGGTTGATGTCGAGCGCGCTGACCGGGTCGTGTTTCGGAAGGCCTGCGAAGTACACGACCCGCGCCCGCTTCGCGGCAATCTCCAGGGCAGCCTGCTGGGCGTCTTTCGAGGGAGCGGCCACGCTCACCCGTTCGGCTCCGGTGAAGAACGTCCTGGCGTCGGTGCCACAGATGCCGCAGGCCTCGACGCGAAGGATCGCGCCGCCCGGATCCAGGGTGGGATCGGCGGCTTCGCGGACTTCGGCGGCGTCGCCGCCCGTCATATATGCCGCCCTCATGCGCCCGCTCCCCGGTCCCGGGCCATGACCGCCTGCCAGCATCCGATCGGGCCGGCGCCGACGATCACGACGGTGTCGCCGAGGCTCACGTCGAGCGCCTCAATGCCGTTCATCGCGCAGGCGAACGGGTCGGCTACGGTGGCGAGGTCCGGCGGGAGGTCCGGGGGCAGGGAGATCAGGTTCTTGGTCGCGATGGGCGGGACGGCGGCGTATTCCGCGTAAGCCCCGGGGAACGGGTCGTAGCCGTAGAGCAGGTGGTGGTCGCAGAGGTTCTGGAAGCCGTCCGCGCACCACCGGCAGTCACCGCAGGTAAGGATCGACCCGAGGAACACGCGGTCACCCTCCTTCACGCCCGCGGGAAGGACCGCACCGGGGCCGACCTGCTCGAGGATTCCGACCGGTTCATGGCCGAGGATCCACGGCGCCGGGGCCCGGGGATCGCCGTTGAAGAACGTCCTGGCGTCGGTGCCACAGATGCCGCAGGCCTCGACGCGAAGGATCGCGCCTCGCGGACTTCGGCGGCGTCGCCGCCCGTCATATATGCCGCCCTCATGCGCCCGCTCCCGGGATCAGCTCGTCTTCGAGCGCCTGAGCCGCCTTGTCCGCGGTCCACCGGTCCCGGATCACCCTCGACAGCGCCCGGGTGATGGCCTCGGGCGAGGCGTGCATGAAGATGTTCCGGCCAACCGAGCAGCCGACCGCGCCCGCGGCCATGGCCGCCTCCATCCGCCCGAGCAGCTGGTGATCCTTCAGGCGAGAGCCGCCAGCGAGCACCACCGGCACCCCGTTCGCGGTCTCCACCAGCCGGCCGAACGCGTCCGCGTCTCCCGGCCAGTTCGTCTTCACGATGTCGGCGCCGAGCTCCGCACAGAGCCGGACGTTGCGCTGGAGGTACTCGAAGCCGTACTGCTCGGTGAGCTCCTCGACCGAAGCGTAGGTGGTCGGAAACTCGGCTTCGGCGATGAGCGGCATGCCGAGCGACGCGCATTCGCGGCCCACCCCGGCCAGCGTGCGGATCATGCCGGACTCGCCGTCGCCACCAAGGGCGGTGAACAGAACGACGGCGTCGGCGCCCAGGCGCGCCGCCTCCTCCACGTCGGCGACCTGCACCACGGCGGGCCGCGTCCCCTCGGGGTTCGCGGAGGCCGACAGCAAGAGCGCGAGCGAGGTCGTGGGGGAGAAGGCGGGCTCAGCGATGCGGACCATGCCCCGGGACATCATGATGACGTTCGCTCCCCCGCGCACAGCCTCGGCCGTGCGGGCGGCGATGTCCGACAGCGGCTCGAGGAAGGCTGGTGAGGTCATCCCGTGGTCGAGGGCGCAGATGACCGAGACCCCCTTGGGGTCGATCACGCGCTTCAGGCGCATGGCCTTGCCGACTCCCGCGGTCATGAGAATCTCCTTCCGGGACCTCGACGTACCACCGAGAAATCGAAGGCGTCCGCGAGGTGGTACTCGTGGGAGGAGAGCACCGCCGCCCCCCCGTCCGCATAGTCGACCTGCCAGAGGTACAGCAGCAGGTCCCCGGTGCGGGTGCCGAGCAGCCGGGCGACGGTACGGTCCGCCTGCGTGGGACGGAAGCTCGCTACCCCGTGATGGATGACGATCCCGAGGTCGCGCTCGAGCACTTCGTAGATCGACCGCTGCACCATCTGGTCGGCGATATCCGCGCGGTCACCGATGATCCCGCCGGGCATGATGTCACGGGAGAACACGACGGGCCTGCCGTCTGCCGTCCGGACCCGCTCGATGACCAGCACATCCCGGCCCGGCTCGAGCCCTAGGCGTTCCGCTTCGCTGGCCGACGCCGGCCCGATCCAGTGCCGTCCCTGCTCGGTGCCAGCCTGCATCCCGGCCGCGCGAATCGCGTCGGAGACGCCGAAGTTCAGGTCCAGGCTGTTGGCAACCCGCGTCCTGTCGGCCACGTACGTCCCGGATCCCCAGAGCCGGCGGACAAGCCCCTGCCCCTCCAGGGCCCGAAGCGCCTCGCGAAGGGTAGCGCGGGACACGCCGAACTCGGCGGCGAGCTCGGGTTCTGAGGGAAGACGGGTCCCCGCCGCAAGCCGGCCCCGATCGATCCGCTCGGCAAGCTCGCCCTGAACCGAGACCGACCGCAACTTCGAACGCTGTGCTGAAGCATGCCGGTCGCGGCTCATGCCGCGAGTATTCGTCAGACAACTTCCCCACGTCAAGCGGGCGATACGTGCACCGGGCTGCCACAACCTGGGCACATGACCGGGACCACTGCCCAGTTACACCGCGCGCAGGCAGCTTGCAGGCAGCTCATTGCCGCCAAAAGTGGTCTTGACGCGCTTTACAAAGCTCAGGTAACGTCCGCGCCAAGGCGGAACCTGTCAGACAAATCGCCCCGGCCGCGGCGACCTGGCGTGCGGGCGGCACGGCAGAAAGGGAGGCCCGCCATGAGCATGGAGGGACGCAAGGTCGGCTCGGTCCGCTATCAGGAGGCCGGTACCGACTACTTCACGAAACGGGGCCTCAACCGTCACGCCGCGTTCTGGTCCCTGTGGTCCCTGGGCGTAGCCGCCGTGATCTCCGGTGACTTCTACGGCTGGAACCTCGGCCTCGACGCGGGCGGGTTCGGCGGCCTGCTGATCGCGACGGTCTTCATCGCGGTCATGTACTACGGCCTGTGCTTCAGCATCGCCGAGATGTCGCCCGCGCTGCCCCACACGGGCGGGGCATATTCGTTCGCCCGCTCGGCGATGGGGCCGTGGGGCGGGTTCATCACCGGGCTCGCCGAGAACATGGAGTACGTGATCACCCCGGCCGTGGTGGTCGGGGCGATGGGCTTCCTGATGCAGGACATCGTGGTCTCGCTGTTCAGCGTGACCGGCTCGCCGTGGTGGAACAGCCCGATCACCTGGTGGGCCGTGTTCTACATAATCTTCGTGGGGATCAACTACATCGGGATCAAGATCACGATGAGGTTCACTGTCGTGATCAACATCCTCGCCCTGGGGATCCTCGCGTTCTTCTTCATCTCGGTCCTGGTGTCCGGAAAGTTCGACGGAAGCCTGCTGTTCAACATCAAGCCGGATCCCGGCCAGTCGACCTTCCTCCCGCACGGGCTTGGCGGGATCTTCCCCGCCATACCGTTCGCCATCTGGTTCTACCTCGCGATCGAGGAGCTGCCGCTCGCGGCCGAGGAGTCGCACGACCCGAAACGCGACGTCCCGCGCGCGACCATCTGGGGGATCAGCACACTCGTCCTCACCGGCGCGCTGACGCTCGTCCTCAACCCCGCGGTGGACGGGGGCGCGGCCAAGATCGGCGTGTCCGCCACGCCGCTGTTCGACGGCTTCAAGGGCGTGTTCGGCGCGGGGACGGCGGCCACCCTGCTCGCCCTGATCGGCCTGGTCGGACTGATCGCCAGCTTCTTCACGATCATCTACGCCTACGGGCGGAACACGTACTCACTGTCGCGGGCCGGCTACTTCCCCAAGTGGCTGTCGCTCACCGACCGCAAGCGCAAGACCCCCCACGTCGCCCTCGTCGCGGGCGGGCTCGTCGGGTACGGCCTCGCGGTGCTGATCTACGAGCTGGGGAAGTCGAGCGGCTTCCTCGCCGGGCAGATCGTGGGTGCGCTGCTGTACATGGCGGTGTTCGGCGCGGTCATCTCCTACGCCATGCAGTGCCTGTCGTTCATCCTCCTCCGGCTGAAGCTGCCCAGCATCGAGCGGCCCTACCGGAGTCTCGTCGGGATCCCGGGGGCGGCGATCGCCGGCATCATCGCCGTCGTCGCGCTGATCTCCCTGTACTCGAACTCCGACTACCGGCCTGGGGTGTACGGGACGCTGATCTACTTCGTGTTCGGCATCGCGTACTTCGCCATCGCCGGCCGGCACCGCCTGGTGCTCTCGCCGGAGGAGGAGTTCGCCCTCACAAGAGGCGAGCACGGGGACCCGGAGACCGAGGGCTACGGCACCACGCACGTCACGGACATTCCCGTCGGCGAGCCGGTGGTGGAGCAGGCCCGGGAACCCGACCAGACACCGTCATGAGGTGACCCGGCCCCGCGCCACGGGACCGTGCCCAGGGGCGGGCCAGGGACCCCATGACCACCTGACCGCGGCAGGTGGCGCCGGGCCGCCCGGTGGGCAGATTCACCAGCGTGGGCGATGATCTGGTGACGCTGTTCCTCTGCGGGGACGTGATGACCGGCCGCGGGGTCGACCAGATCCTGCCCCACCCGGGTGACCCACGGCTGCGGGAGGCCTACGTCCGGGAGGCCACCGCATATGTGGAGCTGGCGGAATCCGCCAGCGGCCCGATCCCCCGCCCGGTGGACCCGGCCTGGCCGTGGGGCGAGGCGCTCGGGGTTCTCGACGACCTGGCGCCGGACGTCCGGCTCATCAACCTGGAGACCAGCATCACCCGCAGCGGCGACTTCGCGCCGGGCAAAGAAGTGCACTACCGGATGAACCCCGCAAACATCGCCTGCCTGACCGTGGCCCGGCCGGATGTGTGCGCGCTGGCGAACAACCACGTGCTCGATTTCGGGCGCAGCGGCCTGGCGGAGACCCTCGACACGCTGGCCGGAGCCGGGCTGCGGGCGGCGGGAGCGGGCCGGGACGCGGCCGCGGCGCGGCGGGCGGCGGTGGTCGGCCTGGCGGGCCGCGGGCAGGTGAGCGTCGTCTCCTGCGGGGCGGGCTCGTCCGGCATCCCGCCGCGGTGGGCGGCCGGCGCCTCGCGGCCAGGCGTCGACCTGCTGCCGGGCCTGTCCAGGCAGGTGGCCGACCAGGTCGCCAGTCGGGTGCGAGCTGGCCGGCAGCCCGGCGACATCGCGGTGATCTCGCTGCACTGGGGATCGAACTGGGGGTATGAGGTCGGCCGGGAGCAGGTCGCCTTCGCCCACCGGCTGATCGAGGGCGGGGTGGACCTGGTCCACGGGCACTCGTCACA
>WNGE01007812.1_pt1 | contig 11567 bp, 10 predicted proteins | sample 5400651 | NCBI WGS metagenome assembly WNGE01 (sample SAMN13153370, study PRJNA577476) | soil metagenome | isolation source: 60 cm soil or saprolite under grassland replicate 2 | place: USA:California | collected 2016-06-15 | reverse complement strand
CGGGTGGCGATCGTCGCGCTCACCGGAGACCGCGGCCTGGCCGGCGCGTTCAACGGCCAGATCCTCCGGCGGGCATTCGCGCTCGAGCGGAGGCTGCGCTCGGAAGGCTCGGACGTGCGCTGGCTCGTGGTCGGCAGGAAGGGCCGCTCGACCCTCCGCTTCCGCCGCTACGAGGTCGAGCAGGCGTGGATGGGCTTCACCGACCGGCCCGCCTACGCGGACGCGCAGGCGGTCGCGCACCGGCTCGCAGAGCTCTACGGGAACGAGGAGATCGACCGCGCAGTGCTCGTCTACAACCACTACGTCTCGCCGCTCGTCCAGCGCGTGACCGAGCAGCAGGTCCTGCCGATCTCGGAAGAGGTCCTCGCGCGCGAGGAAGACGAGGAGCACGTACAGGCGCTCCTGGGCGACTTCATCTACGAGCCCGAGCCTGAGCAGATCCTCGAGAGGCTTCTGCCCGTCTACCTCGAGACGGAGCTCTACCGCGCGCTGCTCGAGTCCGCCGCCTCCGAGCACGGCGCCCGCATGACCGCAATGCGAAACGCCTCCAAGAACGCGGGCGAGCTGATGGACAGCCTCACGCTCGACCTGAACCGAGCCCGCCAGGCCGAGATAACCCAGGAGATCCTCGAAGTCGTCGCCGGGGCGGATGCGCTGACGCAGTAACGCCGATGCCGACGGGGGACAAAGACGTCGTCGTCTCCGGCGCCGCGGGCCTCGGCGCCGCGATCGCGGCCGAGAGCGGGGACGACCTCGGCGGGCTCGAGTCCGTCGGCGCCCGCGGCTACTGGGAGCTCGTGTGGTGCCGCCTCAGGCGCGACAAGATCGCGATCGCGAGCGGGATCTTCATCGTCCTGCTGATCTTCATCGCCTTCGCCGGTGCACCGATCGCCAAGCGCGCGCTCGGCCACGGGCCGAACGACCTCTTCATCGGCAGTAACGCCGTCTCGCCGCAGCTCCAGCCTGCGGGGCCGTGGACATGGATCGACTACGCCGACAAAGACGGGCACAAGCACCACACCTTGCTGATCCTGGGCGCTAGCAACACCCTCGGGCAGGACGAGTTCCTGCGGCTGCTGTACGGCGCCCGCGTCTCGCTCGAGGTCGCGGTGCTGTCGACGCTCGGGGTGATGATCGTCGGGGTCGTGATGGGCGCCGTCGCCGGCTACTTCCGCGGCTGGATCGACGCGGTCGTCTCGAAGGTCACGGAGGTCACGATGGCGTTCCCGGCACTCCTGTTCGTAATTGCCCTGGCGGCAACCGTCGGCCCGCGCCTGGACTCGTTCACGCTCGGGCTCTTCGGGAGAGGTGTGTTGACGCTCACCATCATCTTCACGATCTTCGGCTGGTTCTATCCGGCCAGGATCATGCGCGCGCAGGTGCTCTCGATTCGCGAGAAGGAGTACATCGAGGCGGCGCGGATGATCGGAGCGGGGGACGGGCGCATCATCCGTTCGCACGTGCTGCCGCACCTAGTCGCGTCGGTCACCGTCTACTCGACGCTGATCGTCGCGCACTTCGTCCTGGCCGAGGCGGGGCTCTCGTTCCTCGGCCTCGGAATCCAGCCGCCCGACGCGAGCTGGGGAAACCTCCTCGCAGACGCGACGCAGTACTACCTCGCCCGCCCGTTGCTCGTGCTCTGGCCGGGTCTCGCCGTGCTTCTGGCGACCCTCGCCTTCAACCTGCTCGGGGACGGCCTGCGAGATGCGTTCGATCCGCGCGGCAACCCGCTCGGCGCCTAGCCCTCCACCGGCTCCCAACTTCCGGCGTTTGCGCGCGTCTTTACATATAGTTCCCCCGCTGATGGCGACCCACGGAAAAGAGCTCATCGTCTCCGGATCCGCCGGGCTCGGCGCGGCGTTGGCGGCCGAGAGCGGCGCCGACCTCGGGGACATGGAGGCGGTCCGCGCCCGCGGCTACTGGGAGCTCGTCTGGATCAGGTTCAAGCGCGACAAGATCGCGATCGTGAGCGGGGTCTTCATCGTCTTCCTGATCTTCGTCGCCTTCGCCGGCGCCCCGATCGCCAAGCGTGTCCTCGGGCACGGGCCGAACACGATCTTCCTCGGTACCGCGGCGGTCTCAGAGGACCTGCAGCCCGCGGGCCCCTGGACCCACTTCACCTACAGGGACCCGAACACCAACAAACAGCACAAGAGCATCCTGATCCTCGGATCGGCGAACACCCTCGGGCAGGACGAGTTCATGCGGCTTCTCTACGGCGCGCAGGTCTCGCTCGAAGTCGCCGGCCTCTCGACGCTGGGGGTGATGATCATCGGGGTTCTGATGGGATCGATCGCCGGCTACTTCCGCGGCTGGATCGACACCATCATCTCGCGCGTCACCGAGATCACGATGGCGTTCCCCGTGCTCCTCTTCGTGATCGCCCTCGCCGCGACGGTCGGTCCGCGCCTCGACTCGATCACGCTCGGGATCTTCGGTCGAGGGGTGCTGACCTTAACGTTCATCTTCTGCCTGTTCGGCTGGTTCTATCCGGCCAGGATCATGCGGGCGCAGGTGCTCTCGATTCGCGAGAAGGAGTACATCGAGGCGGCGCGGATGATCGGAGCGAGCGACGCACGCATCATCCGGTCGCACGTCCTCCCGCACCTGGTCGCGCCGATGATCGTCTACTCGACGCTGATCGTCGCCTCCTACATCCTGCTCGAGGCCGGCCTCTCCTTCCTCGGTCTCGGAATCAAGCCTCCGCAGTCGAGCTGGGGTAACCTGCTCGCGAACGCGCCGGAGTACTACCTCGCCCAGCCCTGGCTGATGCTCTGGCCGGGTCTTGCCGTGCTCATGACGACGCTTGCGTTCAACCTGCTCGGAGACGGCCTCCGCGACGCGTTCGACCCCCGCGCGGCCCACTAGACGAAGCCGAAACCCTCGTCTGTACCCCGCGTTCACACGTGGCTAAACGCCACTAACCAAATCCTTACCTGCTCGTCTTAGAGATCTAGGCGGGGAGGAACCCGTCCGGGTTCGGCTTTGGCCGATCCCGAGTTCACGGAAAGGAGTGACATGCAGAGACGGCTTTGGTTCTCGGTCGCGATGCTCGCGGCCGGGGCAAGCCTTCTGGTCGCGGCCAGTTTCGCCAGCGCTTCGGGTTCGTCTCCTAACATCAGGAGCGGCGGGACGCTGAAGATCGGCGGGACGGGCAACCTCGACTCGGTCGACCCGGCGATCGCCTACGGGACGACGTCGTGGTGGTTCGAGTTCGCGACCCGGGCGAACCTGTATACCTATCCGGACAAGCAGGGGGCTGCAGGCGGCAAGCTCATCCCTGAGGTTGCCAAGCGGTTCACGGTCTCCAAGAACGGCAAGGTGTACAAGTTCTTCCTGAAGAAGAACTACCGCTTCAGTGACGGTGCCAAGGTGACTGCGGCGAACTTCAAGTACGCCATCACGCGGTCGCTGAACAAGGATCTCGGCTCCGAAGGCGGGCCCTTCGTCGACGATCCGGCGAACGTCAACATCGTCGGTGCAGCGAAGTACGCGGCCGCCAAGGCCGGCGGCGTCAGCGGTGTGATCGCCAAGGGCTACGTCCTCACGATCAAGCTCGTGAGCCCGCAGCCGAACCTGATCACGATCATGGGGATGCCGTTCTTCCAGGCAGCCTCGTTGAAGCTCCCGCTCAAGACGGAAGTGATCAACATCCACTCGATCAAGGACATGCCGACGGCCGGCCCGTACGCGTGGTCGTTCAACGACCCTGATCACCAGGCGAACATCGTCCGCAACCCGTTCTACCGCGGACCTCGGGCGCACCGCATCGCAGGCGCGCAGTTCAACATGCGCCTGAACGTCAACACCTGCTACAACCAGACCAAGGCGAACGATCTCGACATCGGCTGCGTGCCGCCTGCCGAGATTCCTGCCGTGATCAAGCAGTACGGTAAGAGCACGACCCGGCCGGTCAAGACCGGTCAGTTCTGGGTCAGGCCTGCGACGTGCACCTTCTACCAGGCGATGAACATGGCGAAGTCGCTGTTCTCGCCGAGCAAGCTGAAGGCACGCCTCGCCCTGAACTACGCGTTCGACCGTAAGGACTACATTGCCCAGCGCGGTCTCTACGGAGGCGTCCCTTGGACTCACATCCTGCCTCCAGGCCTGCCGGGATCGGTCAGCAAGCAGCCCTTCCCGTTCCGCCGCAACCTCGCCAAGGCGAAGTCGCTCGGCCCGGGTAGAGGCCAGAAGCTGATCTACTACTACCAGTCTGCGGGTTCGGTTGGCCCCAAGCAGTACCAGGTCGCCCTGCGTGACCTGACCGACCTCGGCTACAACGTCGAGGGCAGGGGCTTCGCCGGCTTCAACATCTACGAGGCCGCTGGCAACAGGGGCTCGGCGCACGACGTCGTCGGCCAGGTTGGTTGGTGCCAGGACTACCCCGATCCGTACGACTTCATCAATGTTCTCATGGATGGCACCAAGATCCAGGCTGAGAACAACGTGAACATCGCGTACTTCAACATCAAGAAGTGGAACAACGCGATGCACAGCGCCGCAAGGCTGACGGGCAAGAAGCGCTTCGCGGCCTACGCCAAGCTCGACCTGAACATCAGCACGAAAGCCGCACCCTGGGCTTCGATGGGAGACTCGACGAACCAGTTCTTCTACTCGAACAAGGTTGCGCCGTCCACGATGGTCTACCAGACCGTCTACCAGTACCCGAGCCTCAACATTCTGGCGTTCAAGTAACCCGGACGAGGCACGGAGATGCAGGACACGAGGCGCCGGTTCCGACCGGCGCCTCGTGGTTTCTCGGCCAGAGCTTCCTGAGGTAAGGTTCGGCGGCGGCTAGCGAAGGAGAGGTCAAGCGACATGTTCCGATACCTCGTCAGACGGGTTCTGTGGGCAGGACTGCTCTTCCTCGTGGTCACGTTCGTCACGTTCGTGATCTTCTTCATGGCGCCGGTCGCGCCCGAGCGGCTCGTCTGCGGCGGCGACCAGGCGAAGCCGCCCTGCATGAAGGCGGCGATCGAGCGCCTCGGGCTCAACAAGCCGGTTCCCTATCAGTACGGCTTGTTCCTGAAGCGACTCGTCTACGAGCGGTCGCTCGGTAGGTCGTTCATCACCAAGCAAGACGTGAACCACGTCGTCGGCCAGGCAGCACCCGTCACCGCGTCGCTCGTTTTCGGCGGGGCCATTCTCTGGCTTGCGATCGCGCTCACGGTCGGCGTCTTCTCCGCGCTCCGGCCGCGCTCGCTCTTAGACAGGGTGGGGATGGTGTTCGTCCTGGTCGGCGTCTCAGCACACCCGCTCTGGATCGGCTTGATCTTCTCCTACTTCTTCGGCTTCAAGCTGCGCAATTTCCCGATCCACACGCCGATCGCCGGCTACGCCCACATGTTCAACGCGCCTCCGGGACAGCCCGGCGGGCCGGTGCAGTGGTTCTACCACCTGATCCTGCCCTGGGCGACCTTCGCGATCCTGTTCGCGGCGCTCTACGCCCGCATGATCAGGGCGAACGTGATGGAGACCCTGAACGAAGACTTCGTGCGCACCGCGCGTGCGAAGGGAGCTCCCGAGCATCGCGTCCTTCGTTCGCACGTGCTGCGGAACGCCCTGCTGCCGGTCGTGACGATGCTCGGCATGGACATCGGCCTCGCGCTCGGCGGCGCGATCTTTACCGAGACGATCTACAACCTGCCGGGGCTCGGTTTCCAGGCGATCCTCGCCGTCTCGAACTACGACCTAGCCGTCGTCCAGGGCGTGGTCGTCTTCTCGACCTTAATGATCATCCTCTTCAACCTGTTAGTCGACATCCTGTACGCCTGGATCGACCCGCGAATCCGGCTCACCTAGACCGTTGGCCCTTCTCGAAGTCAAGGACCTCCACACCTCCTTCCGTACCGATGACGGGATCGTCAGGGCGGTCGAAGGCGTGTCCTTCTCGATCGAGAAGGGCCAGACCCTCGGGATCGTGGGCGAGTCGGGCTGCGGCAAGAGCGTCACCTGCCTAACCGTGATGGGGCTGAACCCGCGGCGAAACACGATCACCTCGGGGCAGGCGCTCTGGAAGGGCAAGGACCTGATCTCCGCACGAACGCGCGAGCTCCGCGAGATCCGCGGGAACGAGATCTCGATGATCTTCCAGGATCCGATGACCTCGCTGAACCCGGTCCACAAGATCGGCAAGCAGCTCGTCGAGGCGGTTCAGCTCCACCGTGACGTCACGACGCGAGTCGCGCGCGCCCGCGCGCTCGAGCTGTTGAAGGCGGTCGGGATCCCGCGCGCCGAGACCAGGATGGACGACTACCCGCACCAGTTCTCCGGGGGCATGCGCCAGCGCGTGATGATCGCGATGGCGCTGATCAACGATCCCGACCTCCTGATTGCCGACGAGCCGACCACGGCTCTCGACGTGACGACGCAGGCTCAGATCCTCAACCTGATGAAGCGGCTGCAGGACGAGTTCGGCAGCGCGATCATGATGATCACCCACGATCTCGGCGTAGTGGCGGAGATCGCTGACGACGTGCTCGTCATGTACGCGGCCAACGTCGTCGAGCAGGCGAACGTATACGACCTTTTCCATCGGCCCCAGCACCCCTACACCTGGGGGCTGATGGGATCCCTTCCGCGCCTCGAGGCCGACCTCGACCGGCTCGTCCAGATCCCAGGGCAGCCGCCGTCGCTTCTGCGTCCGCCCGCGGGCTGTCGCTTCCATCCGCGCTGCCCGCACGTGATGGAGGTCTGCAAGACGACGGTCCCGAGGCTCGAGCCGGCGCGGAGTGACACGGAACATCTCCAGGCCTGCCATCTCGACGACGAGACCAAGCAGCGAGAGGCGGCGAAGCTGCTCGAGACGACGATGGCGGAGGCCGGCTAGGTACCCATGTCCACGAACCAGCAGCCCACGTCCACCAACGAGCAGCCCGCGGCCCGCGGCGACGAGCTGCTCATCGTCGACGGCGTCAAGAAGTACTTCCCGATCACCCGTGGGATCATCTTCCAGAAGCAGATCGGCGCGGTGCAGGCGGTCGACGGCGTCTCGTTCAGCGTCAAGCAGGGCGAGACCCTCGGCATCGTGGGCGAGTCGGGCTGCGGGAAGTCCACGCTCGCCCGCTGCGTCGTCAAGCTCCTCGAAACGACCGGCGGCAACATCCAGTTCGACGGGCACGACATCACCAAGCTCTCGCGCATGGCCATGCGCCCGTTCAGGCGCGAGATGACGATGATCTTCCAGGACCCGTACGCATCGCTGAACCCGCGTAAGCGCGTCGGCTTCATCATCGGCGAGCCGCTGGAGGTGCACGGTCTCGGCACCGCCGCGGAGATCAAGCGCCGCGTGCAGGAGCTCCTGGAGGTGGTCGGACTCAACCCCGAGCACTACAACCGGTTCCCGCACGAGTTCTCGGGCGGGCAGCGCCAGCGAATCGGCGTCGCACGCGCGCTAGCGGTCAACCCGAAGCTGATCGTCTGCGACGAGCCGGTCTCGGCGCTCGACGTCTCCGTGCAGGCGCAGATCCTCAACCTCCTCAAGGACCTGCAGGACGACTTCGGGCTCACCTACATCTTCATTGCGCACGACCTGAACGTCGTCCGGCACATCTCGGATCGCGTGCTCGTGATGTACCTCGGCAAGGTGGTCGAGGTCGCCTCGCGCGACATCCTCTACCGCGAGCCGAAGCATCCCTACACGGGCGCCCTGCTCTCGGCCGTCCCGATCCCCGACCCCGAGCGCGGCCGCAAGCGCGAGCCGATCGTCCTCGAGGGAGACGTCCCGAGCCCGATCAATCCGCCAAGCGGCTGCAGGTTCCACCCGCGCTGTCCGCGGTTCGTCGAGGGGCACTGCGACGTCGAGGAGCCGCCGCTCTATCCGTTCGGAGAAGGCCATGTGGCCGCCTGCCACTACCCGCTCGAGCGCTGGCCGCTGACCCCGGACGAGATCCGGCGGCATGCGGCACCGAAGTCGCCTGAGCAGGCGCTCCAGACGTAGGCGCGGCGATGCTGCTTCCGGCGCTTCGTCGTCTCGTGGCCCTTGTGGTGTTGGGCGCCCTCGTGACCGCGGTGATCTCGCTGCTATTCGGCCTGCTGCTGGGAAGCTCGGTCGAGCGTTCGCTCACGCTCGGCTTCTACCTCGTCGGCTGCTTCCTGATGGTGATCGGCTTCTTCGCGGGCAACCGCGGCCCGGCGCGCGTCAAGTCGGAAGGTCCCGGCCCGGCGATCTTCCCGGGCGCGTTCGCCGGACGGCGGCTCCGTTGGGCCACGCTCGGGGAGCAGAACGAGACGATCAACAACTCCGCGATCTTCATCAGCCTGGGGCTGATTCTCGTCGTCTTCGGGCTGCTCCTGGACCCGAAACACTCGATCTTCTGAGCTTGTTGTTTCGGTGGAAGGTTTCGGCAGTCTCCGGCGGTGGAACAAGCCGCTAACTTCTGGGCACCGCCGCCGTCGGAGGTAGTGTGAGAGTGATGCACGGTCACTGTGAGCGCGCCCGCCAGTGGGCGTCGGCGGACGTCGACGGAGAGCTGTCGACGTTCGAGCGCGTCCTGCTCGCGGACCATCTCGCGCGCTGCCCCTCGTGCGCGGCCTTCAGCAGCGATCTCCGCGGGCTGACGAGCGCGCTCCGAGCAGCGCCGCGAGAACGGTTCGAGGGCGTGGTGATCGGCCGGGTGGGGCGCCAGGCCCGCCTCCGGTTCGCGCCGGCGGCCGCGGCGATGGCGATTGCCGCCGTCGGTCTCGGCAGCCTCCTTGCCTCGTCCGAGCTGAACCGCGCACCCGGGATCGAGCCCACCGAGGCGGTGGCCGGCGTCGGCTCCGACTACGCGCTGAACCTCGGTCGCAGCCAGAGGCTCAAGGAGCGCCAGATCGCCCGCCTCATCGATCTCGCGCAGCGGCCCGGCCCGGTCCTCCCCTAGTAGGAGGGCTTGGCGAAATACCGACTGTGCCGCCGGGCCGCGCTGCTCGCCCCGATGCGGCGTCCTCAGTCGCGCCCGTACCTTCCAGGTACGAACGCTCCCTGCGTCCTTGCCTCGGCACGAGCATCGCACCCCGTCGACGAGCGCTATTCCGCCAAACCCTCCTTGCAGAGGAGGGCAGCCCGCCGGCGTAACGCCGGCCGTCGTAGGGATACTGTTCAGACAGTGATGGCCTCACTCATCACCTCGTACGTCTGAAGCCTCGACCACGAGGCCCGGGTGGCCTCGATCGAGAAGGACAGGCGCGCGCTACCCCTCCTGGAGGGCCGGGACCGATTGCGCTTCGATAGACTCCGAACCCTGAGCGGCCGTCTCTCGCGCCGCTCGCGCAGGACACCCGAGACACCTCTCCAGGAGACACATGCCTGACCAGAAGAACGGCCGGAACGTCGGCAAGGTGATCGAGATCAAGGGCGTCGTCGTCGACGCCGTCTTCCCAGACACGCTTCCCGAGGTCAATACCGCGCTCAGGATCACGGTCCCCGAGCGCGACGGCCGCCCTGCGATCGACCTGATCGCCGAGGTCCAGCAGCACCTGGGCGACGACCGCGTCCGCGCGGTCGCGATGGACTCCACCGACGGCCTCCAGCGCGGGGTGGACGTCGTCGACACGGGTGGGCCGATCACCGTGCCGGTCGGCAAGGAGACGCTCGGCCGTCTCTGGAACGTGCTCGGCGAGCCCGTCGACCAGAAGGAGCGGGCCACGGGCAAGCGGTGGCCGATCCACCGCGACCCGCCGCTGTTCCGCGACCTCTCGCCCAAGGCCGAGATCTTCGAGACCGGGATCAAGGTGATCGACCTGATCGCGCCCTTCGTGCGCGGCGGAAAGATCGGCCTCTTCGGCGGCGCCGGCCTCGGCAAGACGGTGCTGATCCAGGAACTGATCCACAACGTCGCCGAGCAGCACGGCGGCGTCTCGGTGTTCGCCGGCGTCGGTGAGCGCACGCGCGAGGGCAACGACCTCTGGCTCGAGATGACCGAGTCGGGAGTGCTCGACCGGGTCGCGCTCGTCTACGGGCAGATGAACGAGCCGCCGGGCGCGCGGCTGCGCGTGGGCCTCTCCGGCCTGACGATGGCCGAGTACTTCCGCGACGAGGGCCAGGACGTGCTGTTCTTCATCGACAACATCTTCCGCTTCGTCCAGGCGGGCTCCGAGGTCTCCGCGCTGCTCGGCCGTATGCCGAGCGCGGTCGGCTACCAGCCCACGCTCGCTACGGAGATGGGCCAGCTCCAGGAGCGGATCACCTCGACGCGCGCCGGCTCCGTCACCTCGGTGCAGGCGATCTACGTGCCGGCGGATGACCTCACCGATCCTGCCCCGGCGAACACGTTCGCCCACCTCGACGCGTTCATCGTGCTCTCGCGGGGGATCTCCGAGAAGGGCATCTACCCGGCGATCGACCCGCTCGACTCGAACTCACGCGCGCTCCAGCCCGGCGTCGTCGGGCAGGAGCACTACGACACGGCGACGCGCGTCCAGGAGGTGCTCCAGCGCTACAAGGACCTCCAGGACATCATCGCGATCCTCGGCATGGACGAGCTCTCCGACGAGGACAAGCTCGTCGTCCAGCGGGCCCGCAAGATCGAGCGCTTCTTCTCGCAGCCGATGAACGTCGCCGAGGCCTTCACCGGGCGCCCGGGCACGTACGTCAAGCTCGAGGACACGGTCAAGGGCTTCGCGGAGATCCTCGAGGGCAAGCACGACGACCTCTCGGAGCAGTCGTTCTACATGGTCGGCACGATCGAAGAGGCCGCGCAGAGCGCCCGCGAGGCCGAGGCCGCCGCCGCGTAGGGCACTGATGGCGGACGACACTCGCACGTTCGCGGTCTCGCTCGTCACGCCGGATGGCTCCGCCTACGACGGTGAGGCGGAGATGATGATCGTTGCCGGCGCGGACGGCGAGATCGGCGTGCTCGCCCGCCACGCGCCGCTGGTGGCGCTGCTGAAGGCGGGCTCGACCCGCGTACACGTCCGGCGCGGGCAGGACGTCCGCGAGTTTGCGACCGGGCCGGGGTTCTTCAAGGTGGAGCAGGACCGGGCGCTGGCGCTGGTCGACGATGCCGTGGACGTGGACGAGATCGACGCCGCCCGCGCGCGGGAGCAGCTGGAGACCGCGCAGGCCGAGCTCGCGCGCCTCGAGGCGGGGGAGTCGGATGCCGACCGCTGGCAGCTCGAGCAGCGGGTCAGGCATGCAGAGAACCAGCTCGGCGTTGCGAACGGAACGGATTCCTCGCCAATCCGCCCGAAGGCGCCGCCGGCGGGTTGAACGGGGCGCCGCTGGTACGCTTCGGAGTACCCGGAGAGCTTTGAACGGCAGCTTGGCGACCGGGTTACCAAACGCCTAAAGAGCCCCGCGGTCGGTCCGCGACTCTTTCGGCAAACGGAGCGCGGATGACGAACCGAATCGAACAGCTCAGGCAGCTTCTCGACGAGCGGATCGTCGTGCTCGACGGCGCCTGGGGCGTGCTGCTCCAGGGCCGAGGGCTCACCGAGGAGGATTGGCGCGGCGAGGCATTCGCAGCGCATCCGGCCGACGTCCGCGGTGACCCCGACCTGCTCAACCTGACGCACCCGGAAATCATCGGCGAGATCCACGACGCCTACTTCGCCGGGGGGGCCGATATCGCGACCACGAACACCTTCAC
>WNGE01007809.1_pt1 | contig 11570 bp, 9 predicted proteins | sample 5400651 | NCBI WGS metagenome assembly WNGE01 (sample SAMN13153370, study PRJNA577476) | soil metagenome | isolation source: 60 cm soil or saprolite under grassland replicate 2 | place: USA:California | collected 2016-06-15 | reverse complement strand
CCCGATTTCGATCTCTATCGATAAGAGCCGGCGAACCACCGTTCCCCGGCGGCAAACGCCGACCGCGCCGAGCACTTCGCAGCAGCAGCAAGTGATTATGGAGGCACTGGAGAAAGTGATCACTGCGATCAATCAAGCCGATGTGTCGGAGCAGGAGAAAAATGAAGCGAAAATTTTGTTGCGAAGACTGCTGGGTAGCAAAGCAGCGGTTAGCGTATTAGGCCCTGGCGCGCAATCCCTCGCCGCGAAGTATTTCACGGAATAAAGCAGACAGCGGGCGTCAAAGATTCGTTGGCTTCGTTCTGAGTCTGGGATTCGCAAGACGAGGCGCTTTGGGCTGATCTCTCGCAAGACGAAGATCGCTTTGAATCTCCAGCGTGGCATGAGCACGCGCTGCGCGATGCGGAACGTGCGGTCAAGAGTGGGAAGGCAAAGTTCACGGATTGGGAGCAAGCAAAGAAACGGATTCGCCATAAGGCAGCGAAGCTCGCGTGACGCTTCGGGTCTTCAGTCTGGCTGAAGCCGATTTGCTGACCGGCTTTCGGTTTTATGAGCGACAAATCGATAGCAGATCGCGCTGGTTGATTTGCGGCTGGGGCAGCCGCCGCTACAGTTCGAGGCATGCGGACATTCAAGGCCGTGGTTGAGCGAGATCCTCAGACGAAACTATTCGTTGGCTATGTGCCGGGATTTTCTGGAGCTCATTCGCAAGGCGCCACACTCGAAGAGTTGCGCGAGAATTTGCGCGAAGTGATCTCGATGCTGCTGGAAGATGGTGAGCCGAAACTGGAAGCGGAGTTCGTTGGGACCGAAGCGATCCTGGTCTAGTGATGGCCAGGCTGCCGGTGCTCAAGTCGCGCGAGGTCGTGCGCGTCTTGGAAAAACTGGGATTTGTTGAGGTTCGCCAGCGCGGTTCGCATAAACAATATCGTCATGCCGATGGACGCTGCACGACAGTCCCGTTTCACGGCAGCCGAAACATTTCGCCACTGCTTCTAAAATAGATTATCAAAGATATCCGGATTACTTCGGAAGAGTTCGCGAAACATTTATGAAGCATTTTATTAGCTTTCGCTTACTGCAGTTTGGTAGCGTCGGGCTTCGGCGTGCGTGCGGCGGATGACATGAACGCCGTCGCCGAGCGGTACGCGCATATCCTGCTGGCTCTGGGACAACATGATCCTGATTATGTCGACGCGTTTTACGGGCCGGCTGATTGGAAGACGCAGCGGGAAGAACACGGTCAGATCTAGATATTTAACGTTTCGCCTGGCTCTCCAAACCGCTAGACGAAAACACCGGAAAGTCTTGACCAGTCCCACAACAGGTATTCGAGTAATCAGGGACCAGCAATTACCACTATGAAACGAATTACTTCGATTGCCACGGCGCTCACGGCTCTGTTCGGATTGGCGGTGTCGGGCTGCGACAAAAAGACGTCAGAGGACCTCAAACAAAAGGCGGAGGAAACGAAGCAAACTGTAGAACGCAAAGCGAAAGAGGCAAAGGAAGCTGCCGACAAACAGATTGAAAAAGCGAAGCCGAAGCTGAAGGAGTTTGGCGAAAAAGCGAACGACGCGACCCAGGAGGCGATGGAAAAAACGAAGGAAGCCGCCAATTCTGCCGCGGAAAAGCTGAAGGAGGCCACCAACACTTCGCCTCAGCCAGTGAGTCCAACGCCTGCGCCATAAGGTCCGGGAACATCCCGCGGCGGCGGGACTAGGCTGTTGTTGCCGGCAAATTCTTCTTCGACAAGTTCGTATCGGCGCGGCGACCGACACCAACAGGATGAAGGTGGATCGGCTCGCCGCGGCGAGCCGATGGCTTAGCACCCAACGACAACGCGCTGGGGACAGCGCCTTCGACCTTTTCGCCCGCTCTCGCTCGCTGCTACCCGTCGCAGCTTTGCTGATTAGTTTTTCTTCGTGGTCTTCGTGTCCTCCGTGGTGAAAGATTCTTTAATGCGCCGGATATTATTTGTTTTCGTTCTTTGCGGTCGCCTAATTTCGAGCGAAGGCGCGTACGCCGCGGAGGGCATGAATCCCTGCGCCGAGCGGTACGCGCACCTCGTGCTGGCTCTGGGACAGCATGATCCCGATTACGTTGACGCGTTTTACGGGCCAGCGGAGTGGAAGACGCAAGCGGAGAAGGAAAAGAAATCGTTGGATGCGATCGGCGCCGAGGCTGCGGAGCTGATGCAGAAGTTGAGAGTTGAGAGAACGGCTGCGCCTTTAGTTGAAAGTTCTAACAGCGGCGATTCAGGCGATGAGATGCTCAAATTGCGGCGCGAGTATTTGCAGAAACAAATTTCCGCGCTGGCGGCGCGGGTGCGGATGTTGAAGGGCGAAAAATTAAAGTTCGACGACGAATCGCGCGCGCTTTACGACGCCGTTGCGCCAACTTTTCCGGATTCGCATTTTATCCAGATCATTGCCCAACTGGAGGCAAAGATTCCGGGAAAGGGTCCGAGCCGGACTGGCGATTCGTTGTGGCAGCGCTACGAAATGTGGCGCAAGCCGTTCGTGATCCCGAAAGAAAAACTCGATACCGTCTTTCAACTCGCGATCAAGGAGTGCCGCGCCCGGACGCTGGCGCACGTTGCGCTTCCGCCTAACGAGAGTTTCACCGTCGAGTACGTGACCAATAAGCCGTGGGGCGGTTACAATTGGTACAAGGGCAATTTTCACAGCGTGATTCAGGTGAACACTGATCTGCCCATCTTCATCGATCGCGCGGTCGATCTCGCGGCGCATGAAGGTTATCCTGGCCATCACGTTTACAATTCGCTCTTGGAAAAGAACCTGGTCCGCGATCGTGGGTGGATGGAGTTTTCGGTTTACGCGCTGTTCTCACCGCAATCGCTGGTCGCGGAGGGAACGGCGAATTTCGGCCGGGACGTTGCGTTCCCGACTAAGACCGAACGAATGAAGTTCGAGAAGGAAGTCTTGTTTCCCGCCGCGGGAATCGATGTATCACGCGCGGACGAATATTACGCCGTGCAGGATTTGATGAAGGACCTCAACTACGCGGTAAACGAAGCGGCCCGCAGGCTGATCAACGGCCAGATCGATGAGAACGCCGCGGCCCACTGGTTGCAAAAATACGCGGTGATGGAACCGGCTCGCGCGCAGCAGCGGGTGAAATTCATCCAGCGTTACCGAAGTTACGTGATCAATTACAATCTCGGGGAAGACATGGTGCGCCGGTACATCGAGAACCGCAGCGGCGCCGATCCCGAGAAACGTTGGAGCGAATTTGGCAAGCTTCTCGCGTCGCCACGACTTCCCAGCGGGCTTCAAAATCAATCAGGAACCCAGGAAACCAGGAAAGTGAATAAATCTCCTGGATTCATGGTTTCCAGATTCCATCTTCTTTGAGGGAGATCGAAGTGGGGGAAATCAAAGTGGGGTCGTGTCTATGAGCTCCGACGATCAGGTACTCAACGCCGTGGGAGTTTAGTAACGCGATAAACTCTTTCGAGTCGTTGCTCAGGGGCATGGTTTAGAAGTTCGAGGAGAATTGCCAGACGCTCCTGGAGAGTAAGCCTTTTGTAGAAATCGCGGTCGGCTCTCTCTGCTTCCTCGAAGCTACGGAATTTCGTAAGCGTCTTCTCCATTGCTGATCAAGTTTAACATGCGATTGCAAGTGCGCGAAGTCGTCTTTCGAGCTACCGAAGGCGTTTGACATTCGCACGAACAAAGTAGTGGCAAGTGACTCTTTACTCGATTCCACAATTGCTGAGACAATTGCGACGCGGTAAAGTTGGTCAATGAGTTTGGCTGAAATCCAGAGCGCGATCGAGCGACTCTCGTTCGAAGAGCGGGCTAAGCTTGCGGCGTGGTTGCACGGCTGGAAAGATGACGAGTGGGACGAGCAGATGAAACGCGATATTGCTGCTGGCAAACTCGACAGCATTCTGCACGAAGTCGAAGAGGACATCAAAGCGGGACGCGTCCGTGAGATGCCGTGAAGTCCAGAACGCACCGGCGATTCTGGCACGAGTTCAATCGACTCCCAGCTCATGTCCAATGCCTCGCACGAGAGAAATTTCAACTCTGGTTGCGTGACCCGTTTCATCCGTCGATGCAGTTCAAGCGGCTTGTTGGAAACGTCTGGTCAGTGCGAATCGGAGATCACTACCGCGCGGTGGCACAGAAGCACGGCGATCTCGTCGTCTGGTTTTGGATTGGCACCCACGAAGACTACAACAACTTCGTCAGGCAACTGCGGTAGTTGGTTAGCTATTCGGGCATCGTCTCGCCCGACCCACCGATCGCCACGGGAAAGTCTTTAAGCTTAGGTAAGCCGTCTCTCATTCGAAGGACGGTCTCGGCATAATTCAGGTGCACAGTTGGCTTGAACGTGAAGTTGCTGAGCGGCACGCGAATATCGGCGAGGCGGAGGGTCGGATGATCGATCATCACGTGGCCACCGCACTTGGTGCAATACCGGCGGTCACTCAACTCGCTGGCGTGGAATTTACCGAGAAATTGCTCGCCTTTGCTAATCTTCACAGTCTCGGGTTTCCACAATGTGAAGATGCTGACCGGCGCCGTGCAATAACGCCGGCACTCGTTGCAATGACAGTAACCCATGTCGAGCGGCTCACCGGTCGCTTCGACTTCCACCGCTCCGCAGTAACATCGGCCTGTATGCGTCTCCGCCATGATCAAGATATTTAATCAGCAAAATAGGAACGCAGGAAGCGCTTTTTCTTTATTCCTAAGGTGCCTCATTTTTGCTCGACGGCTTGGAAGCAGTCGAGCCTTGGTGTAGCGTCGCGCATGCTCTCGATGCTCGATCTGGAGAAGTTTCGGAACACTCTACTCACCAGTGAACCATTTGACTTCTTGATCGTCCCTGAATTTGTGAAACCCGGCGTGCGCGCTGCGATCGACAAGGATTATCCTGAGGTGAGTCGACCCGGGAGTTTTCCTTTAGGCGAGGTCAGTTATGGGTCCGCGTTTGCAAAGCTCGTTGAAGAAATGCGCAGCGACGAATTTCGTCAGGCGTTTGAGGAAAAGTTCAACGTCAATCTCGCCAACCGTCCGGACATGATCACTGTGCGCGGTTGTTGCAGCGAAAAGGACGGCAAAATTCACACTGATTCGGAGACGAAGATCATCACCATCCTTATCTACATGAATTCCGGTTGGGAATCTTCCGGCGGCCGGCTTCGGTTACTGCGTTCCGGAAACAATCTCGACGACATGATCCTTGAAGTGCCGCCGACGGAAGGCACGCTGCTGGCGTTCCGTCGCAGCAACAATTCGTGGCACGGTCACAAGCCCTTCTCTGGGCCGCGTCGGGTGATCCAATTCAACTGGGTGACCAGCGAAGCAGTGGTACGCCGCGAGCAGAATCGCCATCGGTTTTCGGCATGGATGAAAAAACTCCGCGGCGCGTTCTTGGGCGAGAAAAAAGGCCGCCTAGTTTTGCTCGCCGACCTCGAAGAAAACGCCGAACGCCCAACATCTAACATCTAACATCGAACGCCGAACTATCTCAATTTGACGTTGAGCGTTGGGCGTTGAGCGTTGGACGTTACGGTTTTTGCGCGAGACAGCAATTGAAGAACCAAATCGAAAACGCACCGATAAGGAACGCGAAGTCGGAACTCCAATCCGCTGAGTTCTCGCGCATTTTGCTGATCAAACCATCAGCGCTCGGCGACGTGGTGCATACGATTCCGGTGCTGGTGAAGCTGCGAGCGCGTTATCCGCGTGCACGGATCGATTGGCTTATAACACCGGAGAACGCCGAGGTCGTGCGTCACCATCCGGCGCTATCGAATGTCGTTCTTTTTGCGCGACGCGATTTCTCGAAGCGCGGCCACAGATGGCGGGCGATGCTGGAGTTCCTCCATCTGCTCAGGCAAATCCGTCGCGCGAAATATGATCTGATCATCGACATGCATGGCCAGGTACGTTCGGCTTTGTTCGCACTCATCAGCGGGGCGCGTGTGCGCATCGGATTTGATCGGCCCGTGAAATTTTCACGTACGATTTCTGCGGAGCACGATCTCAAAAATATACCGAGCCATGGCTGGCGCGGGGCGCGTGAAGGTTCATGGATCGCGTACACGCATCGCATCCCGATTCAGACCCTCGATGTTCATGCAATCGATCGTTATCTTTGGGTCGGAGAATTGCTCGGATTCGATGACAATCCGCCGGACCTGACAATTCACCTTTCACCGGAAACCGTGCGCAATGTGGAACGATTACTTGAGGAGCACGATGTGCCCGCTGGCAAACCACTTGTTGTTTTGGTGCCCGGAACTATTTGGGAAACCAAGCATTGGACCATTGAAGGATTTGCAGGTGTTGCGCGCGAGTTCCTCCGCGAAGGATTTGCCGTGACTCTCGCGGGGACGAAACGTGACGAGACGCGATGCCGGCTGATCGCTGCGGCCGCGCCCGGAGCTTGCGATCTTTGTGGCAAGACCACGCCGGCAGATTTGGCGGCGCTGATTCGCCGCGCAGAGGTGGCAGTGACCAATGACTCTGGCTCGATGCATGTCGCCGCGTCCTTGGGTAAAGCGATGGTAAGCGTATTCGGACCGACGAATCCGGTTCATATTGGGCCTTACCAACGTCCCGAATCGGTGGTTCGCATGAATCTGCCGTGTTCGCCATGCAATTATAAGCGGCTAAGCCAATGCCCGTTTGATCACGCCTGCATGAAACAGGTTACCTCCGCAATGGTCGTGGAGCGCGTGCGGAAAATTATGACAGTCAATTCAAATTGATCGGTTGCCTTGCGATTCGACGACCGATGTTGCTTACATTGATCGGCTCTGTGTTGCGCGCGATGGGTCGCCGTCAGCGGCTATGCGCGTCAGCTTCGAGAAACAGTCTCAATAGAGATCGTACGCTTCGACTAGAGCAACTCCGGTGGTGTTATTTACCCCGCGCACAATCGCGGTGTAGTTACCCGGTGGCAGGTTTGCAATGATCGCAGATTCGCTCGGGTCCCCTGGCGCATGGCCGCTGTTCTGAATATCGTCGACCTGGTCTTGGGTGATAATCCCGCCGATGATCGTTGTCTGCCAGTTATCATTGGAGGCAATCAAAGCTCCATTGCCATCGTGCAGTTCCAATGTCGGATTGGCTAGTGGATTGGGAACGCCATACTGACTAAGCTCAGGCCCAATGGCACGAATAATCACGCTCCTTGGTGTAGTCCCTTGGACAATGAATCCTCCAATCATCACGTTGTCACCTGTCTGCACCAAGCTGCGGGTGCTGATGTTACCCAGAATTGAGCTAACATCCGGACTAAGATCGTACACCTCGACCAGAGCAACTCCGGTAGTATTGCTTACACCGCGCACGATCGCGGTGTAGTTACCCGCTGGCAGATTCGCAATGATCGCAGATTCTCTTGAGTCCCCAGGAGCGTGACCGCTATTCTGAATATCCTGGACCTGGTCTTGAGTGATGATCCCACCGATGATGGTGGTCTGCCAGTTATCATTAGAGCCAATCAAAGCTCCATTGCCGTCGTGCAGTTCCAATGTCGGATCGGTCAATGGATTGGGCACGCCATACTGACTGAGCTCAGGGCCAATGGCCCGAATAATCACCCTCTTTGGTGTAGTCCCTTGCACGATGAAACCGCCAATCAGCACGTTGTCACCTGTCTGCACTAAGGCGCGCGTGCTGATATTGCCTAGCACTGTCCGATTAAGATCATAACCAATGACGTCCAGGTTGATGCCCTCGGGCGACGTCGCCGAGATGTCAGAGTACTGCCCTGAACAAATAAACGCATTTTGGACATATGGTTGCGTCTGTGGGCAATCCTCGCTGAGCCAGTCACCGAAATCGCCAGTACCGTCCTGATTGAAGTCCACAATGTTTGTGGTGCCACCATCAATCGAGAAGTAGCGCGCGCCGGAAGAACTGATGTTTCTTACGCCGGCCGACGACCAGCTGAACAAGTCCTGTGGCCGAAGATCGTTACCCATTTGACCAAGGCGCGACCCAAGACCAATGACCTCATCTATTTCATGCTCAGTCGAACGCTGCGCATCGAAGATACCGCCGCCCGGAGGACGCGTAAACTGATATGGCAGAGCCGAATTAAGTGTAACAATCCCGTCGTACGGGCCGCCGTTGCCGATGTGGCCGTTTGCAAACATCGCTGTCGGCGTGTCCAACCCTATTGCTCGACCATTCGCACTCGAGGGTCGAATGATCGTAGACAATGCACTACCTGGGAGGGTGGCATTCGCAAGGTTGTCGTGGCTGGGTGTTGCATCTGCTATCAGCGCACTGATGCAAGTGTCCCATGGGATCAAGTAGACCACCAAGTCGCTCTGTGAGGCAGTCCCCGGCGGCAAAGGAGTGCCGTCTGGGGCAGTAGTGGCGTAGCGGAAGCGAATCTGGATTGTAAACGGATCGTCGAACAGCGATTCGTAAATCGAAATGGCCCGGCTGATCATCGCCTCGATGGCAGCGGCGTCTGGATCATTCGTGATAGAACTGTCGAACGTCGGATTAATGATCAGCCCCGTGGTGGGCGCCGTAGCACCCCGCATCGGCTGCGAGTAACTGGCCAGACCGTTGTTAGTGTAAGGCCGTACTCGATAATAATAAGTCGTCCCTGGATTTAATCCGGTCACGACTTGCCGAATTACATTTCCCACATCCAAATCGCGATAACCGCCTACATAAGTACTGAAGGAGTCGCTCGTGGAGACGTCCAGCAGGTAACCCTTCGCGCCGCTGACGCTCCGCCAAGTCGCCGTAAAGGTGCTGCGCGTCGGCGGCGCCGCCGAGAAACTTCCTTCGTTGGCGGTAATTTCGCGTGCGCTTGGAAACTGAAGCGCAAGTTCTGAGGCAGCCCGGGTTTGGTGCGTCGCGACGCTGGGTTCGAAGGACGTGCGAGAAACGAGGTTGTGCTGTGGCAAATTGATGTTGCCAGCGAGTGCGGCCAGCCCCAGCGCAAAAGCACCAAAAACAACTGAACAAATTATCGAGAAGCTAGGCCGCCTGCTCATTTCCCTACAAGATCGGTTAATCTAGATCGGCCTTCTCGATGCACAAGTCGGAACGCCAAGGACCAGGACGTCTTGACGCTCCTTGTCGCGCAACAATTTTCGTCACATCCGACCTCGCCGTTGATAGAATTTGTAGCGGTCCATGATTGACTCGACGTACTTTCGCGTGGCGGGGAAATCGATGTTTTTGAGAAATGTTTTCACCGGGACGTCGCCGACTCCGTGTCCACTCCACCGGTCCACCCGACTGGCGCCGGCATTGTACTCTGCCAACGCGAAAGGAAGCGGATCGGACTCATGTTTCCAATGCCCGACGGCGCGTTGGAGATACCACGTGCCTGCCTCCAGATTTGTCCTCGGATCGAAAAGCTGGTCGACATGGAAATTGTTGATCCTGTTTTCCCGCGCCCATTCGTTAGCTGCTTTTTCGGTTACTTGCATGAGGCCGCGCTCTCCATGGCTCCCATACTTTCTCGGATGAAATCGGCTCTCACGCCAAACGACCGCTTTCACCAGCATCGGATCCAGGTGATGTTCAACTGCCACCGTGCGAATGAGGCGGTCGTATTGTTGAAACCGCGCCGGGCTCATCCATTCGTAAAACGTGTAAAACGGATCCCCGGACACGAGTGCGAGATAGGCAAAGCCCGCAGCCAGCGCCAGCATCACGCAGAGGATCAGTTTGAACAAAAACCGGATCATTCAGTTCGTGCTACAATAATCGATTACGATTGAGAGCACGAGCACGAGCACGATTTGTGAACAGCGCATGGCAAAGGCCAATTATGTTCGCGTAATTGTCGATCGGGCCATCCATCGCGAACTCGACTACTCGGTGCCGGAAAGTTTAGCCGAACGTGTGGGAGTCGGTTCGCGCGTCCGCGTGCCGTTCCGTGAGAAATCCGCGCTTGCCACAGTCGTCGCACTTCCAGAACAGACCGAAGCGAAAGGAATCCGGCCGATCGAAGCCGTGATCGGCGAAACGCCGGTCTTGAGCGAGCACTTGCTCGAGCTGGCGCGATGGATCGGCAATTACTATTGCTGTCGCATTGAAACCGTGATGCGCAGCATGCTGCCCCAGGTGATTCGGCGCGCAGAAGTGGGATGGAAGAAACAGCTATTCGTGCGGCCCGGACGCAAGACCGACAACGACGAGCTTGAGAAATTGCGACGACGCGCGCCGCGACAGGCGGAACTCCTGGACGCAATTTCCAAATTAGAAGCGCCATTGCGCGCAGCAGAGCTCCTGCGCCAGACATCGCTCGACAATCAAACTTTGCGTGCGCTTGTGAAACGCGGTCTTGCGGAGTTGCGCGAACAACCTGTCCCCCGTGATCCGCACGCCGATGAGCAGTTCGTCGCAACGTCCAATCTTGTTTTGAATGAGGAGCAAACGCTCGCGGTGAAGGAAATCACGGATGCACTCGATTCACCCGAGAACGCGCGCCCGATTTTGCTCCATGGTGTGACCGGTTCCGGTAAGACCGAAATTTATTTGCAAGCAATCCGTGCGGCGCTCGACCGCGGGCGCACCGCAATCGTTCTCGTCCCGGAAATTTCGTTGACGCCGCAGACGGTGGAGCGTTTCAAGAGTCGCTTTGCCGACGTGCCGTATGCGGTCGCCGTCCTCCACAGTCATTTGTCTGAAGGCGAACGCCACGACGAATGGCACAAAATTCACTCGGGCCGGGCACGCATCGTGATCGGCGCGCGCAGTGCGATTTTTGCGCCTCTCAAAAATCTCGGGCTCATCGTGGTCGATGAAGAACACGAAACAACCTATAAACAAGAGGAAGCGCCCCGTTATCAAGCGCGCGATGTAGCAGTTGTCCGGGCGAAGATCGAGAAATGCGCTGTCGTTCTGGGCAGCGCGACGCCTTCTCTTGAAAGTTATCACAACGCCACGACCGGCAAGTACCGGCTCGTTACGCTCACCCAGCGCGTGGATGAAAAGCAGATGCCGCTCATGCGCATCGTCGATCTTCGCCAGGAACGACGGAAAGAAAAGAAAGCCGCAATACTTTCGGAAAAATTGTCGCAGGCAATCGCCGATCGTTTGCAAAAACGCGAACAGACGATTTTGTTTCTGAATCGACGCGGTTTTTCCACCTCACTGCTTTGCAGCGAGTGCGGTGAAGCGCGCAACTGTCCGAATTGCAGCGTCGCGCTCACGTTTCATCGGCATCCGGCGGTCTCCGGAAGATTGAGCTGTCATTTATGCGGCCATACCGCTGCCGTGCCAAAAAAATGTCCCGCTTGCGGAAAGGACGTGCTGATTTATTACGGCTTCGGCACCGAGAAAGTGGAATCAACAGTCGCACAGATTTTTCCGAAAGCTGTGGTGCGGCGCATGGATGCCGACTCGATGACGCGCAAGGAAGCTTATCGCGAAACTTTAAGAGATTTTCGCACCGCCAAGATCGACATTCTCGTCGGCACGCAAATGATCGCCAAGGGTCTGCATTTTCCAAATGTGACGCTGGTCGGTATTATTAACGCCGATCTTGCATTGCATCTGCCCGATTTCCGCGCAGGCGAACGCACGTTCCAACTTCTGACCCAA
>WNGE01007805.1_pt1 | contig 11573 bp, 9 predicted proteins | sample 5400651 | NCBI WGS metagenome assembly WNGE01 (sample SAMN13153370, study PRJNA577476) | soil metagenome | isolation source: 60 cm soil or saprolite under grassland replicate 2 | place: USA:California | collected 2016-06-15 | reverse complement strand
GAACCATCCCTCTCCAAGTTGCTGGCGCCGGCAGGTCTCGTCCAGCGCGACGACAATATAAGGCTCCTCGGTTTTGAAGTCGGCGGGAGGGTCGTTGAACGCGAGATGCCCATTCTCCCCGATGCCGACAAAGGCCACGTCGACGGGCGCAGCGCGCAGTGCCTGACCGGTGCGGTGGATGACCTCGGCCGGATCTTGTTCTCCGTTGAGCAAGAAGTGTTTTGTAATTCCCGTCTTTTGAATTAAGCGCTCCTGGAGAAAGCGGCAGAAGCTGGCGGGGTGCGAGGCTGGAAGCCCAATATATTCGTCCAGGTGGAACATTTCCACCCGCTTCCAGTCGATTTTCGGCAGACCCGTGAGAGCTTCGAGAAACTCAAACTGAGCGGCACCTGTGGCCGCAATGATGCGGGCCTTTCCTCGTTCTTGTATGGCTTGGCCAACGGCCGCGGCAGCTTGCTCGGCCGCGACCTTGGCCATCTCGCGTTTGTCGTTGAAGCACTTGATCACCATGTTGATATGCCCCAAATCAGGTATTCGCGGGAACCACGTTTCCCGCGTTCTTCTTCGCAGTATTTGCCATTGCCAGGCAGAGCTCCACGGAAGGAAACACATCTTTAATCGAGGGACGTGGAACGGCCTTGACGGTTAGAGCCCTGACAAATTCTGCGGCTTCGCCAGAACATCCGTTCAGCACCTCTTCCGCCATGCCCTCGGGAGCAGTTTCCTGTACCACTAGACGATTCTCTCGGAAACAGCGCCATCCGCGCTCAGGCCCGAACGGGCAAGTGACCGAAGCGCGAAACCCTTCGCCCATTAACTCGTAGGTTTCTTCGAGCATGCCGGCCGTCGGGAGAACGTCAATGTGTCCGGAAGCGCCACTCTCGAAGCGAAGATCGATCCCATACCATTCCGCTGACCCGCTTGCATCTCTCAGGTTTCGAATCTGTGCCTCTGCAACCTGACCCGCGATATAGCGCAGTGCATCCACGGCATGAACCGCAGTTGTCCAGAGAAACTCAGGCTCACTTCGCGCATGCCGCGTGAGCGTACAACGCACGTAGCGCAGAGGTCCGACGGTACGCGTCCATTCGATGGCGCGATTGAGAAACGGCATAAAGCGCCGGTTCACGGAAACCATGTTGGGCGTACGAGTTGCTCGGGCTGCGTCGAGCAACGCCTTCACTTCCGTAAGTGAGGCGCCCAGCGGCTTCTCGACCACGCATGGAATACCCAGGCCCAGCAATTTGATGCCGAGCTGAGAAATTCTCTCTACCGGAACAACCGCAATGCAGCCATCGAGCTCTTGTCGGGCCAGCATTTCATCAACGTCACTGTAGGCGCTCATGAATCCGTACTTGCGGCAAAAGGATTGCGCTCGCTCTGCCTTGAGATCGCATGCGGCGGCTAATTCAATCTCGGCAGGGTGTGCAGCTTTATGCCTGGCCAGCGGAATGGCATGTCCGCTCTCCGAATGCTCCCCGCAGCCAATTAGTCCCAAGCGGATCATAGAAATTGAGAACTGCTACTCATGGCGCGAAGTTGGGGCCACGCCGTCGCCCCATACCGTGGCTTTTTTCAACCACGGGCTGTCGACCTCGCACCAGATGCAACGACCCACCCACTGAAAGAGTAAGAGCCGCAAACCACAAGACCGTCATCCGCTGACCGGGGGGAGCAGTTAGCAGCAGGAGCAGGCTCAGCAATCCGATACACGAGATTGTCCGGCTGAGAAAGCGGAACACAGGTGCCGTGTAATCCGGAAAATCTTTCAACTCCTCGGCAACGTCGATGGGAGTGTTGAGGTTCTTGAACAACTGAGCCCGCGCGGGCGTGTCCCCCTGATCGAACAGTATGCTCAAGAAGAAGACTCCGAAGGATGCTGGAACAATGTACACGACCTGCTGAATTAGCGACCAGTGATACACGAACGCGCCCAGCAGCCCCAGAATAAGCCCGATGGCGAATGAGGCCAGCCCGGACCACGGCGGCGTCCGGCGCACGGCCAGACCTAGCAGCGCAGGCGGTCCGTACGCCAGCGAGATAAGAGTATTAAACGTCAGCATGACCTGGAAAATGCTTTGTCCGCTGGCCGCCATTATGGCCGCGAGCAAGGTGGTTGCTCCCCCGACCATGAATGTTGTGACCCAGCCCACCACCAGTAACTCACGGTCTCCGGCGCTCCTGCGGAGCAACGACTGATACACATCCTTGGTTAGAATCCCCGACTTTACATTGAACTGAGCGGAAAGGTTGGCCATGGTCGCGCTGAACATCGCAGCCAGCATGACACCGATCAGGCCGTGCGGCAGCAACGTCAAACTGGCGACAGCGTACGCGGCTTCGCTGGGGTGGGCGAGAGAGGGCCATACTGCGTGCAGATCGGGATAAACCACGCGCATGGCCATAGGCGGAATGAACCACAGGAACGCACCCGCAAAGAACAGGCCGCAGCACAGCAAAGCCACCTTGCGCGCCGAGCGTTCATTGTCGACGCTGAAGTAGCGTTGCGCCATCGCGCTGGTGTTGTATCCGAATGAGACCATGATGGTCCAGGACACAAGATAGATCCAGCCAAATTCCCCTGAAAGGTGCAGCGTCTTCATCTCCGGGGGCAGGGACTGGACAAGCCCAGTCACTCCCCCCACTCGAGCAAGAGAGGTGATGACGAGAACCAGGCAAAACGGCATGAGGATCGATGCTTGAAGGAAATCGGTGACTACCACTGCCCAGAGCCCGCCCAGGACACAATAGAAAACGATAATGGCTCCCGCTCCCAAGATGGTCCAGGTTACGGGAAAGCCACAGGCGGAAGAGACAAACAGGCTGAGTCCATACAGCATGCTCGCGCTGGTAAACAGTTGAAACAGAATTGTGGACCAGGAGAAGGTTTGATGGGTGGTCTGGTTGAAGCGGCCGGTGAGATATTCCATCACCGTCGTAACCCGGCTGCGCCGCCAGCGCGTGGCGAAAACAAAGTACCCGAGCAGGAAGCTCAAAGCGTTGCCGATGTATAGTCCCGTCGCCGCCACTCCGGCTCGGTAGGCCACTCCGGCCGCTCCGGTAAACGTCCAGGCGCTGAAGCCAGACATGAAACAACTCAAGCCGGCCACGAGCCATGGAATACGGCTTCCCCCCCGGAAATATTCCGCTGCGCCCCGATTAAAGCGCATCACGTAGAGCCCTACCAGCACCATCAGCAGTGCGTATAGGCCAATCACCACGTAGTCAACGGAGTTTACGCGCGCCATGCCCATAGAGGTGCCTACTTCTTATACTGTGTTCTGAAAGAAAAGAGAAGCCAAGAGATACCAAAAGAAAGAATAAATCGCAAAACGATGTTAGACTAGGCCGGGCATGTTGCGTCCGCATCTCATTGTCTGCGCCGGCCAGGACCTGTTCGCATCTTTTTTCCTACCCGCGCAGCAGCGGAGATTGTCTCGCTTGTTTCAGTGGCACAGGGATGGCGCCAGCAAAATGACTCCCGCGCTCAGGCGAAAGCTCCTTACAGCACAGGCGCTGATCACCACGTGGGACAGCCCCAATTTTTCGGAAGACTTGCCTCGGCTGGCACCGCAACTGCGCATCATCGCTCACTGCGGCGGGGAGGTGAAATCGCGCTTTGCCCGGCCTCTCTTCGATGAGTTGACGATTACGACCGCGCCTGCCCCTATGGCGCGCGCGACCGCAGAAATGGGGGCGGCGTTGCTCCTCTATAGTGCACGCAATGTTGATTTATATCGAAGCGCACTGCGCAATCGCTCAAATCGCATCTACGACGACGTGCACCTTCATGGCGCCACTGAATCGCTCATCGGACGGGAAGTTGCCATGATCGGTTTCGGCCGGATCGGTCGCGCCCTGGTGGACTTGATGCGTGGCTTCGACCTGGAATGGTTGGTGTATGACCCCTACGTGCCGAAATCTCTGGCCAAGAAGTACCCGGTTCGCTTGGTGGGTCTGCGGACACTCTGGGCCCGTGCTCATCTGCTTGTGTTAACCGCGGCCTTGACAGAAGAAACGCGCGGCCTTCTAAGCCGCGATCGTCTCTCCCTTTTGCCGGATGGCGCCGTGGTGATCAACATTGCCCGCGGAGGTCTGGTCGACCTCGCGGCGCTGACGAAGGAAGTGCAGCGCAAGCGCCTTCGCTGCGCCCTCGACGTCACCGATCCCTGGGAACCGCTCCCGGTCGGGCACGCCTTGCGCACCCTGCCGGGCGCGATCATCACGCCCCATATAGCGGCCAGCGACCGACGAGTTCGACACGAGATGGCGCAGGTCGTTGTGAATGACCTGGAAAGCTTTTTCTGCGGCAAAGGAGTCGACAACCGGGTAACCACCGCGATGCTCGACCGGATGACGTAAGCATGAAATTGTCGTTCTCCACTCTCGCCTGTCCGGACTGGACGCTGCCGCAGATCATCGCGATCGCCTCTGCGGCAGGTTACGACGGCATCGAATTGCGTTTTGTCGAAAACGAAGACTCGCTCTGGAAATTGCCTGTTTTTTGTGGACAGGAACTGGCTGCCGCGAAACGGGCATTTTCCGATCACGGGCTGACGATTTCATGCATGGACACAAGCTGCCGATTCCATTCACCCGATGCCGATGAACGCGCGCGCTGGCTTACGGAAGGCGAGCGCATGGCCGACTTGGCAGCTGCCCTGGGTGCGCCCGGTATGCGGGTTTTCGGGGACACGGTCCAGCCCGGCGCGGACCGGGCTTCGACGCGAAGCTGGATTGCCGACTCCATCCGCAAGCTTGTCGAGTACACCGGCCCAAAAGGGATTGAAGTCTGGCTGGAAACCCACGGCGACTTTGCCACCGCATCCGAAACCGCGGCGATTCTGGCGCAAGCCAGTTGTCCGGAGTCCGGAGCCGTTTGGGACCCGGCGAACTGTTTCCTCGAATTCCAGGAGCGGCCACAGGAAGGTGCAGCCCGCCTCGGCGCAAGCATTCGCCACATTCATGTCAAAGACCTGCGTCAAAACCATGATTGCTGGAAGCCGGTCCTTACCGGCGAGGGCGATTTTCCTCTGCTCGAGGTTCGAACTGCGCTGCGCCAACTGGGCTACGATCGTTTCGTGTCCTTCGAGTGGGAGAAGAAATGGCATCCGGAGATCCCGGACGCTAACATTGCTCTGCCGCATTTTACGCACTGGTTCCGGGAGAATTGACCCATGGGTGATTGCGCCGGTGCAGTCATGCGCCTCTTGAACCTGAGCGACATTCCCGCAGCCGTTCAATTGTCTGAGGAAGCCAGCTGGAATCAGACCGGTGAGGACTGGCGCATGTTGATCGACCTGGCTCCGGAAGGCTGCCTGGCAATGGAAGTTGACGGCGAACTAGCTGCCACCACCACTCTGTTGTGTTACGGACGGCGGCTGGCATGGATCGGCATGGTGCTGACCAAGTTGCAATATCGCGGGCGGGGCCTGGCGCGCCGTTTGATGACGCAGGCACTGGCGCAAGCCGATCAGATGGGGATTGAAACGGTGAAGCTCGACGCCACGGACCAGGGTAAGCTGCTCTACGAAAAACTGGGTTTCCGTTCCGAACAAGCGGTCGAACGCTGGTCGCGGCCAGGCTCAGTCGACGCACCGTTGCTCCGTTCTTACGCGCATCCCTCAAAGGAATGGCGCGGTGCAGACTTACAGGTGTTTGGAGCGGACCGATCGCAATTATTGGAGCGGCTCGCGCGCCGCAATCCGCCGTTCTCAGTCGACCACTCATACTTGTTCACCCGGCCCGGGCGGCAGACGGCATACTTAGGGCCATGCGTGTGCGACGCTCCCGAAACCGCTCGAACTCTGATCGAACGCGCCCTGCAGACCGCCGGCTCCTCCGGCTGGTCTTGGGATCTGCTTCCCAACAACGCTAACGCCGTTGCCATCGCCCAGGACCTCGCTTGTGCTCCGACAAGGCGCCTCCTGCGTATGGTCCGCGGAAAGGACCTGCACGGAAAGGAAGACGCGATTTACGCCATCGCTGGTTTTGAACTTGGTTAATGATGAAGATCCAGAACGTAGCAGAATTGGAAGAGCGGCTCTCGCGTCCTGGTGATGCCGACGCTTCGGCGATGACCGCCTTGAACGGCGATCTTTTGGTCCTGGGCGTGGGCGGCAAGATGGGACCGAGCCTGGCCCGGCTGGCGCGCCGCGCCGCGGACCTGGCCGGAACCAGGCAGCGCATCGTCGCCGTGGCCCGTTTCAGCAATGCCAGTTTGCCGGCTGAGCTGGAAGCACAGGGCATTGAGACCATCCCCTGCGATCTGCTCGAGCCGGGCGCGTTAAACAATCTCCCGGATATTCCCAACGTCATCTTCATGGCAGCGCGGAAGTTCGACACCGCGGGCGCGGAACACTTGACCTGGGCCATGAACACGCATTTGCCCGGTTTGGTTGCCGAACGGTATCGCAACTCACGCATCGTCGCCTTTTCGACCGGCAACGTTTATCCGCTGCGTACCGTGTCGCAAGGTGGCGCGGTTGAGTCCACGCCACTCGGTCCCGTAGGAGAGTATGCGCAGTCGGCGCTCGGCCGCGAGCGCATGTTTGAGAACGGCTCAATGCGATGGGGAACGCGCGTCGCGATCCTGCGTCTGAACTATGCCGTCGAGCTGCGTTACGGAGTTCTGGTTGATATTGGACGAGCTGTGTTCGAGGGCCGCCCCATTGATCTGTGCATGCCTTTTGTAAATGTCATCTGGCAACGGGACGCGAACTCCCGGTGCCTGCGCTCGTTCCCTTACTGTCAGGCGCCACCCTTCGTGTTGAACATCACCGGGCCCGAAACTCTTTCGGTGCGTGAAGTCGCGGTAGAGTTTGGCCGCCACTTTGGAATCGAACCTGTATTCCTTCCTGAGACTGAAGGCTCCGCTGCACTACTCAGCGATGCCAGCAAGGCACACACCCTCTTCGGCTGTCCCACGGTAAATCCTGCAGAAATGATCGAATGGATCGCGCATTGGATTCGGGAAGGCGGCGTGATGTTGAACAAGCCGACGCACTTCCAGACGCGCGACGGGATATTCTGATGCAGCTTCGCGAAAAACTCCGCTCGGGTCTCGTGATTCCGGCCCATCCTCTCGCGCTTAACTGCGAACGCAAGCTGGACGAGCACAGACAACGCGCCTTGACGCGCTACTATCTGGCCGCAGGCGCGGGCGGCATTGCCGTGGGAGTTCACACCACTCAGTTTGCGATTCGCGATCCGCAATTCGGATTGCTGGAGCCTGTCCTGAGGCTCGCGGTTGAACTGTGTCGCGGCCGTGAGGTAGTGAAGATCGCCGGCGTTTGCGGGAAGCGCGGCCAGGCGATGGCTGAGGCGCAGATGGCGGCCGAGTTGGGCTACGACGCTGCGCTCCTGAGTCTCGCCGATCTGAAGGACGAAACCATTCCCGCTCTCCTGGAACATGCTCGCTCCATTGCCTCGGTGATTCCGATCATGGGCTTTTACTTGCAGCCTGCGGTTGGAGGGCGCCTTCTGCTATACGAATTCTGGCGGCAGTTCATCGAGATCGAAAATGTGGTCGCGATCAAGATCGCGCCCTTCAATCGCTATCAGACGATCGACGTGGTCCGCGCTTTGGCTCACTCCGGCCGCGCGCAGGATGTCGCTCTGTACACTGGAAACGACGACAACATTTTGAACGACCTGTTGACCCAGTTTGACTTCGGCAGCAACCAACGAATTCGGATTGTCGGCGGCTTACTGGGGCAATGGGCAGTGTGGACAAAGACTGCGGTTTCTCACCTGGCGCTGGTGAAACGTCATTCCGATGTCGTTCCAGGCGAATTGTTGACTCTCACCCAGCAGATCACAGACGCGAACGCTGCAATTTTCGATCCCGCCCACCAGTTTCGCGGATGCATTCCCGGCATACATGAGATTTTGCGGCGTCAGGGGCTTCTCGAAGGACGCTGGTGTCTCGATCCGCGGGAGGACCTTTCCCCGGGCCAGATTGAGGAAATCGATCGGGTTTGCAGATCGTACCCACATTTGCAGGATGACACGTTCGTGCAGGAGCATCTGGATGATTGGCTTAGCTAGGGCTTTGATGGTCGCTTTTCTTGGTTCTGTGACAACATTGGCTGCGGACTCCGCGGTGGTCGAGAGCGTGCACGCAGAGCGAGACGTCCCTCTGAAACTGGATTCAACGTCGTCCTTCTGGAGCGGTTCACGCCCCATCTACATGGAGCAAGACACTCTCGGGAAATCCGTTCCCGCGTATCGCACGGAGGTCCGCTCACGCTGGACGAAAGACAATCTGTACTTTTTGTTTATTTGCCCCTACGAGCAACTGCACCTGAAGCCCAAGCCGAATACCAGCCAGGAAACCAATGAACTCTGGAAATGGGACGTCGCGGAGGTGTTTGTCGGCTCAGACTTCGACGATATCAAACGCTACAAGGAATTCGAAGTTTCCCCGCAGGGCGAGTGGATTGACCTGGACGTGGATCTTCACAAGCCTCACCACGAGGATGGCTGGACGTGGAACTCAGGGTTTGAAGCGATCGCGTGGATCGATCAGAAAGAGCACCTCTGGTATGCCGCAATGCGCATCCCGTTTTCTGCGATTGATTTGCGGCCACCGGCGCCAGGAAACACGCTGCGCTTAAACCTGTTCCGCAGCCAGGGTCCTCCTGCGAATCGCCACGAGATCACTTGGCAAGCCCCCATGAGCAAAACATTTCACATTCCGGAACGGTTTGGTCTGATCAAGCTCGTGAAAAAAGTGCAATGAACATCTGCCGTTTTCAGAGAGGGCTGGGGCTTAGATTTTCAATAATTGTTGCTGCAGAAATATCAGACCGGCGGCGCCCAGAACCCCTCCGTAGCCAAGCGCCGTCTGTAAGACGATCGGGACTTCTCGGCCGAGCATACCCTGAGAGCGCCGGGCTACCACAGAGCGAAGGGGGACCAGCAACTGATCGCTCGCTGCGGCAATGTTGCCGCCCAAAATGAGGAGTTCAGGATCGAAACTGTGCAGCAGGCTCACTACGGCTGCGGTCAGATATTCAAGCGCGCGATCCAGCACACGGCGGGCGCTCTTGTCCCCTTTTGCAGCCGCTTCGAATATCGCCTCGGCATCGGGGGGGTGGCCTGCCCTGCCGAGAGACAGCGTGGTGGCAGCCGCACGATGGAGATGAGCAAAATAATCGGCCTCAATGGCCCTCGCGGAAAATCGCGTCTCCAGACAACCGTAGTTGCCGCAGATGCAGAGTCCACCCTGAAGGTCAACTGTCATGTGACCGAAATGCCCGGCGATACCGGCAGTGCCGTGCAAGATCACGCCGTCCACCATGGCAGCGCCACCGACTCCTGTACCCAACGTCAGCAAGACTACGTTGCGCCGTCCGCGAGCCGCCCCCCACAGCACTTCGGCTATGAGAGCCGTCCGCGCATCGTTGTCGGCGCGGACGGGCAGATCGCCACCAACCAACTCATTCAGAAATTTGCCTTCCAGAAAGTGCAGATCACCCGGCAAACGATTTACTCGCGAGGACTCGGCGTCAATAATGCCTTTGCAGCCTATCCCGATTCCCCGCAGAGGTGTCTTAGCCTGTTTCACTGCGGAATGAACGACGCTACGCAGGGCCTCAGCGGTCCGCGGCGATGGTGCCTGAAAGGGTTCGAGCAGATCTCCGCTCGTATTTACAACTGCAGCTTTGATCGCGGTAGCGCCGACGTCAACGCCCAGCGCCAGCGGAGTTCCATGAGCGCTGGAACGAGTGTGGCTCACAATGATTGTGCATTATACGTAACGTATGCAATTCTACTAAGCGCAAAGCAACCGGGTCACCGCGCTGCAAATACTCCCATCTTGAATAAAGGAGATGATCCCATGGGCAAGCGGGCAAGTGCTCGGACGTCTTCTCGCGATAAACCGAAGGCTGCCTTGGAATTTTTTGATCAGGCTGTGCGGCTGCTCGAAAAACTGAGGCGCACGCAAACCGACGTCGTTCAGCAAGCGGCGGACGTGTGCGCGGACCGGATCGCCCGCGGCGGCCTGATATTTCTGTTTGGTAATGGCCACTCGCGAATGCTCTGCGAAGAGATGACCCCTAGGCAAGGCTGTTTTCCCGGGTTTGTGGCGCTGGTTGAGTGGGCACTATCGAACCACGCGGCCATCGTTGGTGCGAATGGACTGCGAGCGCCACTGTATTTGGAGAATTACGAAGGCTACGCCGAGCAGATCCTCCGCAGTTTTCGTTTCGGACGGGATGACGCTTTTATCGTAATTTCAACCAGCGGGATCCGTCCTGTAGTGGTCGAAATGGCTATGGGCGCCCGGCGGCGCGGATTGCCGGTGATTGCGATTCTCTCGAAAGCACATTGCGAGCAGGCAGAAGCGGCACACTCCTCTGGCAAAAAGCTGATGGATTGCGCCGACATCGTAATTGACAATCAGTGTCCCGCCGGCGACTGCCTGATTCAGTTGACAGGCCTTGACTGGCCGACAGGCCCGGTTTCTACCATCACCGGTGCGATGATTATCAATATGATCCGCTGTGCCACGGCGGAAGGCTTGCTTCGCCGGGGGACGACCCCGACTCTCTTGCCCAGCCATCAATTTGTGGGTAATTCCAGTTCGGAGGAGCAACTGGAGGCGTTCTACGAGGCCTACCGCAAGAGCCTTGCCCATCTCTTCGAGTAGCGGGAGATGACGGCGCCTCGCCGTATTTTGGAAATAATCACTACGTTTTCGCAAAGTTCTGGAGCCTGCCATGCGTATTCCTCACACCAGTTCTCTGATAGTTGCGTTCGCAAGCTTGACGATTGCTGCGCACTCCGCCTGGGCGGCCGAATCGTACGCCGTAGTTATCGAACATGGTGTTGTGGCAACCATGCGAGATGGCACGGCTCTTCGAGCTGACATCTATCGGCCAAAAACGGACGTTAAGTTTCCTGTTCTTCTGAAACGCACTCCCTACGACAAGAGCAACTCCGACGCTACCGGCTTCGGTGTGAAGGCTGCAGCGCGCGGCTATGTCGTAATCATTCAAGACGTTCGTGGACGCTACACATCTGACGGGGAATGGTACCCATTCAAGCATGAGTCGAACGACGGCTATGACACTGTGGAGTGGGCGGCCTCTTTGCCCTATTCCAACGGCAAGGTGGGGATGTTTGGAGGTTCTTACGTTGGAGCAACCCAGATGCTGACGGCGATCGCGCATCCGCCGCATCTTGCCGGACTCTGCCCGGTCGTGACTGCCAGTAATTATCACGACGGATGGACTTACCAGGGTGGGGCCTTCGAGCAATGGTTCAATGAATCGTGGACTTCCGGTCTTGCGCAGGACACGCTCAATCGCTCCGTGCAGAAGAACACGAATGCCCTGAACGGAATTTGGAAGCTTCCTCTCGCTGGTTATCCACTCTTGCAGTTGCCGCAGGCTTCGTCAGACTCAGAGTTGATGCGGTCTTTGGCTCCTTATTTCCTCGACTGGCTGGCTCACCCCAATTATGACGACTATTGGAAGCGCTGGTCGATCGAGGAACATTATTCCGACATCAATGTGCCCGTATTGACGGTCGCTGCCTGGTACGACATTTTTCTTGGGGGATCG
>WNGE01020720.1_pt1 | contig 11580 bp, 9 predicted proteins | sample 5400651 | NCBI WGS metagenome assembly WNGE01 (sample SAMN13153370, study PRJNA577476) | soil metagenome | isolation source: 60 cm soil or saprolite under grassland replicate 2 | place: USA:California | collected 2016-06-15 | reverse complement strand
ACTCCCGATGGCCTGGATCGTATCATGTACTATGTTATCCGGGACTTTGTTCACTTCGACAAAATCGATCCGTTGATGCGGGATCCCTGGATCGAAGATATCTCCTGCAACTGCATGGGAATACCCCTCTACATATGGCATCGAAAACATGAATCGATACCCACCAACGTTATCTTCAACACCACGGAAGAGCTTGACAAGTTCATTCTCAAACTCAGCTACATGACCGGCCGCGCCATATCCATCGCCCAGCCTGTGCTGGATGCAACACTGCCTGACGGAAGCCGTGTTCAGATGACATACGAGAAAGAGGTCACCAGACGCGGATCAACGTTCACGATACGAAAGTTCAGAGAGAGACCCCTCACCTGCTCAGACCTGATAATCTACAACACCATGTCCGCCGAGATGGCGGCCTGGTACTGGTACATCATCGAGAAACAAGCCTCAGTCATCGTTGTCGGCGGCACCGCCTCAGGGAAGACAACTTGCATCAACACCCTTGCAATGTTCATCAAACCCAACGCCAAGATAGTCTCCATCGAGGACACGTCGGAAATTCAGCTTCCCCACGAAAACTGGCTTTCATCCGTCGTCAGAATGGGGTTCGGAGTAACAGGGGTAGTCTCCGAGATCACCCTCTTCGACTTACTCAAGAACGCTATGAGGCAGCGCCCCGAGTACATCATCGTCGGAGAAGTCAGAGGCAATGAAGCATACACCCTGATGCAGGCAATCGCTACCGGTCACGGAGGCCTCGCAACACTGCACGCCGATTCCGCGGAAGCAGCCATCCACCGCCTCGAAAGCGAACCGATGAACATACCCCGACCCCTAATCCCAACTATCGATGTCATCGGCGTCCAGACCAGAGTCCAGGTCGGCGACAAAAGCGTCCGACGCATGGTCAACATAGCAGAGGTCGTCGGGCTCGATCCCACAACGAAGGACGTGTTAACCAACGATGTCTTCAAATGGAATCCAAAGACCGACACCTACGTGTTCTATGGACGAAGCTACGTCCTCGAGAACATAATGAAACGTCACGGATACAAGCATGAGGAAGTAATGGAGGAACTCAACAACCGGCGCCTTGTCCTTGAATGGATGGTCCGGAACAACATCCGCGACTTCAAAGATGTCGTTGAAGTCATTCGCACTTACTACGTAAACCCGCAACAACTCTTGGATCGGGTCAAGCGCGAGAAGATGGTGCAACCATCAGGAGTTACTCCGTAAATGAGCCTAATTGACCCGATTCTTCCATACCTAGGACCGCTAGGGCAGATCCTTGCGACAAACTCCAACGACATCCTCTCGGTAGGCCTGGGACTACTGGGACTGATTTCTTTTGGCCTCTACAAGGTAAAGAAAGATCTGTTCGAGACAAGCAAGTCGTGGGTAGGAGCGACCGTCGTCCTCTCGTTCCTCACAATTCTCTTCAGAGGAATGGGTGCGGTTTGCGGTTGCACTTGGTACACGGACCCCAGTACAGGGGCCGTTCAGCAGCTTGTTCCAATCACCTATTTGCTGATTGCCGGGTCCTTCTTTGCCATACTGTACAACTTCAACATCGCCATTGTGAAAAAGCACAAGTGGTTGATCAGCATCCCATTATCCATTCCACTCTCAATCGTCTCTAACATGTTCTTCCCATTGATCGCAAGTACTCCGCCTTGGCTAATTATCGAAATCGTCATCCTATCACCCGCAGGTGCGCTCTACAGCAGCTTCGTCTATGAGAAGGCCGTTCTCCACATGGGCGACTACCGGGCGAGAATGCGTCGTTTCATGGAACAGGGTGAAAGGGCCAAGAAGGGAGGAGTCGAACTTCCACCTGAGAAACAAGGATTCTCCTACTTCACCTACGGCCTGCTTGGCAAAAGAATAGGCAAGCTCCTTCAGATTTTCAGCGGCCTCAAACAGGTTCTCTCCCTAGCGGGAATGAAGATCGGCTACAAAGCCTACGTGAGTAGTATGGTCTTCTTCGCCCTTGTTGGAGGAGGATTATCCTTCTTCGTATGGTTCGCCATCCTCAACCTGGGCCTCGGAGCCGCCTTCGGTCTTACCTTCTCGATAACCTCCATCCTATTGAGCATCGTACTCTCTATCCTCTTCGCCTTCGTGACAGGCGCCGCGATTCTCGGATTCTTCTACATACTTCCATCCATGAAAGTCGGGTCCCGAAGGCAACGGTTAGACAACTTTCTCCCGTTCACAGCGAGCTACATGACGGTTCTCGCGTCCGCTGGAGTGACCCCGGAGCGGATACTCAGATCCACCGCTGAGAAAGATCCCAAGTTCATGCTCTCCGACGAGATTGCGAATGTGATTGGAAGAATCGACCTTCTCGGTTACGATGTCATCAATGCGATGAACGCGGAGGTAGAACGCTCGCCCTCGGCAAACTACCAAGACCTTCTGCGAGGCTTTGCAGGAGTCATCAGGACCGGTGGGGACATGAAGAAGTTCTTCCAAGGCATAACAGATCACTTGTTCCAGAAACGCGCTCTCTCCGTCCAAGGATTCCTTGACACACTAGGAATTATCGCTGAGACATACGTGCTCATGCTCATCGCCTTTCCACTAATGCTCGTCGTCATGCTCTCGATCATGGCATCTATCGGAGGAAACTTGGGAGGAATCGACGTCTTCTCTTTCATGTACCTCCTAGCCTTCATACTCATACCAATATGCGGCGTAATGTTCCTCTTCATACTGGACACTATGCAGCCGAAAGGTTAGGAGAATAGAAAAATGTCACAACCAACCGAACCAGCACCGGCCCCACAGGCTCCAGACGCCGCAGTCCCTAGCAAGAAGACGAAAAAAATCAAAGAAGACTCGGGGGGCGGAGGAGGGAGAGGAATCTTCGGCAAGATCACTCGCAAACTAGCCTGGGTCTTCAGTGGAATAATCTTCGCTGGAATATTCTTCTGGGGACTCGTTGAGATCGCCCTATATGGGGCAACGCCAAACGTTTCATTTGCAGGTTTAGTTGGTAAGTTCAGCATTGACCGATTCCTCCTCTTAGGGGGAATCGTCGCGCTAATACCGCCGGCGCTAGTCTATCTTGCAGAGTCCAAGCGAAGAGACTCTATCGATAACAACATTCCGCATCTGATCCGAGATATCGCTGATGCGGGTCGAAGCGGCATGACTTTGGTCAGGTCTATCGAGATATCGGCGGAACGGGACTATGGTCCGTTGACAAAGGAGCTCAAGAAGCTAATTGCAAAGATCAGCTTCAGGGTCCCGCTGGAAAGGGCGCTCCAATACTTTGCGGACGCCACCGGTACAACTCTCTCCCGGCGAAGCTCGATGCTCATCGCCGAGGCCAACAAGTCCGGAGGAGACATCCAGGAGAGTATGGAATCCGTTGCCAAGCACGTGCAAGAGATCCAGTACTTGGAGAGAAAGAGGCGTGCCACTTTGAGACCTTTCATCGGGGTGATGTACATCAGCTTCGCAGTCTTCCTCGTCACTGTCTACCTGCTCATCTCGAGCTTCTTCAAACAATTGGCCAACACCGACTTCGGCGGCGGGGGAACCGTTGGAGGAGTAGGGTTCAACTTCGTTAGTCTCCCCTTGGACAAGATCACAACGGTATTCCTGTACATGGCGATGATAGAAGCTATGTTCGCGGGACTAGTCGGGGGCAAGATGGCGACAGGCTACCTCAAGGACGGGCTCAAGCATGCCATACTGCTCATGATGATATGCTTCGTGACCTTCATCTTCTTCATCTAGCCTCTAATACAGGCAATCAGGGTCCTCAAGCCACAGCCCCCATTATACAATAAACCCACATGACAACCATTTCGCGACCATGTTGGGAGAGTATCCGGCTTGAAGCCTAGCGTCGCCCAGGACTGGTAAAACGCTCCAGCTGGACGACGGCCAAGGACCACTTGAAAACGATATCGAAACTGGTTGTCTTGCGATAGAAATCAGACCTTTTCCTTAGTGAAAATTGTTCCGGAGAAGGGGAGTGATACCCGTCTGGAACGCTTTCTAAGCGTGTTAGAGAGCTACTTCCCGTCTCACAGCAACCGCCAGGAAGTGAGAAAGCGCCCCGGACGTACATGCCTCAGGTCCCTCTCTTGAGTAATGGTTCCCTACAAAATCCGACTCCGGCCCCCTTTTCCAAACCTATCAGCAAAGTTTTCGCATAGAGCGCCTTGGGTGAGGCCCTCCTTCAACTCCGGCTAGCAGCGTCTGTGGACCGGTTGGATGTCGACTTCTACATTTTCGCGGAGATAAATATCTGATCCTTCCCGATCAAACTGCCTGAACGCGTCATCTTACAGTTTTTGTCATCACAGTTTCATTGTTCAAAATTGTGGTCTTATACCGAACTATACCACAATGTATCTGTCATGGCCAAGTTTATCTTCTCAATGGGGAACGAAAACTACCGGAAGCTGCAGCTCGAAGCAAAGACGAGAGACGTGACCATCCAAGCGCTGATCCGAACCGTGGTCATACCTGAGTGGATCAAGACCCACATCGAAACGACCGCCACCAACCCTCACGTGAGCGTCACCGAGACATCGTCTCTCCTCAGCCACACAACCGGATTCCTCGGCCAACATCGTTCCCTCCCCTCCTCGGTTGGGCGGTCCCGGACCTAACCCAACCTCCCCCTTTTTTTGGTGGGGCGGCTGTGCCTCTGCTCGACTCAAAGAAACGCTCTTCTCGACTAGCTACGCGGGCGCCGGAACCTTTTGAAGGCCGGACTTCGTGTCGGCAAACTGTTGCGAGAAGCGCTCGTACATCCTAAGCTCCTGGCTAGAAATCGGCTTAACCTTCTGCATAGCCTCGTCAAAGTGACGCCTAGCCACCTTCAACCCCTTAGCCCTCTTCTTCGCATCCTCCGGATCCTTCGCCTTCCCGATATGTTCTTTGATTGACAACATTACGGCAGTGTTGCAGATGGACGCGATATCGGCCCCAGTGTACCCTTCGGTTTTCCTGGCAAGCTCGTCCGTCTTCACATCCTCAGCCAAGGGCGTCTTCTTCGTGTGAATCCGAAAGATCTGCTTTCTAGCCTCTAGATCCGGTGGAGGAACCAGAAGCATCCTGTCAAACCTCCCAGGGCGCAGCAGGGCCGGGTCCACGATATCCGGCCGGTTGGTTGCCGCGATAATAACGACGTTCCTCAGCTCTTCCAGCCCGTCCATCTCGGTCAGAAACTGGCTGATCACCCTCTCCGTCACATTGGAGTCTCCCGAACCGCTCCCGCGGACAGGTGCCACGGAATCGATCTCGTCAAAGAAGATGATGCAAGGCGATGCTTGGCGGGCCTTGCGAAAGACCTCTCTAATCGCCTTCTCAGACTCGCCAACAAACTTGTTTAGCAATTCAGGACCTTTCACGCTGATGAAGGCGTCTTCCCTGTTCCCGGCGGACCATACAACAACAACCCCTTAGGGGGAACGGCGTTAATCTGGGCGAAGAGTTCAGGATATTTCAGCGGCCACTCGATTGCCTCTCGAAGCTCCTCCTTGACCCCCTCTAGCCCGCCGATATCCTCCCATTTGATATCCGGAACCTCGACCAAGACCTCTCGCATCGCCGACGGTTCCACCTCCTTCAGTGCTTCTTGGAAGTCGCTCATCCGGACGATGATCTTGTTGAGGACCTCCACGGGAATGTTCTCAGCCTCCAAATTGATCTCCGGCAGAATCCTACGAAGCGCACGAATAGCCGCCTCCTTTGCGAGCGCTTCTAAATCCGCTCCTACGAATCCGTGGGTAACATCAGCCAGCCTCTTCAGGTCCACATCTTCTGTCAAGGGCATTCCGCGTGTGTGAATTTGCAGGATCTCCAGTCTACCATCCCGGTCCGGGACACCGATCTCGATCTCCCGATCAAATCTTCCGGGACGTCGGAGAGCTGGGTCTATCGAGTTGATCCGGTTAGTCGCACCTATAACCACAACCTTACCCCGGGACTGTAAACCGTCCATCACCGAAAGTAATTGCGACACTACTCTTTTCTCAACCTCACCGGTAACCTCCTCCCTTTTCGGCGCGATCGAGTCTATCTCGTCGATGAAGATGATCGACGGCGCGTTCTCCTGGGCTTCTTTGAAAATCTCTCGGAGCCGTTCCTCACTCTCACCGTAGAACTTGCTCATTATCTCCGGCCCACCAATACTGTAGAAGTTCGCGTTCGTCTCACTCGCCACCGCCTTGGCCAACAGAGTCTTACCGGTATTGTGGCTCAGTATGCCGTTCGTGAAGAAAGAGTGTGTACTCGGGACCTCGAAGTCGTATACTCTTTGCCACCCTTCGAGCTTCCTTACTGTCTTGATCTTCTCGAAGTCGTCATTAAGATAGGTGAGGTTACGCCTGTAGCCTTTGACTATGGCTTCCAGGCGCGCTCTTTTACGGGTAGAGATGAAGCCTATCTGTTCCTTGAACTTGCTTACAACATCTTTACCACGGATCGCTAACACGTAAGAGGCTGAGTCTCTTCCTCCTCTGGTGACGTAGGGACCTCCGTGAATCCTTGAGGTAATTCCGAACCTCAGAAGAAGTGTCTGCACTTCCTCCAACAATTTCCGGTGTTTGCTTTTGAGAAAGACACCGTGATAGTTGTTAGCCTTTCTTGCGTAGCCATCTCCCTCGAAAGCGCCCCGCAGGAATGCTGCCGCAACTGTGTTCGGTGACATCAGTATCGGCGGTGGCACCCTCTTCTCTACACGAGACCAGTATTTACCGAAGAATTCAGCGAGTCCTCTGTTGTCAAATCGCAGGACATTACACTGTTTACCTGATTTTGGAACCGTGTACCCTTCAACACCGAAAATCGCCATTCCTTTCCTTATCGCGGTTGCGAGTTCCTCTTCGTGACTCTCGATAGTGAAGAAGACTCTATCCTTGCCAGCGGTCCCCTCGGCAATGAATATGCCGAAGAGTTCTCCCAATTGCTCATCCCAAAACTTAGGCATTAGCGGTTTGGTCCATAGTCTCACCATGTTGATTGTATCACTGACAACAACGTACTGTGTAGGCGAGGGAATCCACCTAATCGTCTTCACTCTATCCTCGGGCTTGAGTTTCTCCGCCTCTATCCACCCATGTTCAGTCATGAGAGGATGGTTCAGAGTCGTCCGGAGCCTTTTTCCAGTCTCGGTGATCATCTCCATCGTTTCAGGCACGTCATAGATGTGAAGGGCCTTCGCACTGCCCGGTGGATAGATAGGAAGGTCAGCGATGTAGACGCCGGGAAGCACGCCTTTCGCGAGTTCTTCTATCCGAATTAGCCCACCATTTTCAAGGGCGATCAACGAGTCGCCAACAACGCAACCTGGTGGTCCGTGAAGCAGGACCCCTTTTGGCGCTTCGACTCCGAGTCGTTCGAACAGTTCCGGGTGCCTCAGGGGGAGTTCGATCATCTCGCGAACTTTCTGGATTACGGGCCGTAGACCACCGATGTGCTCGTAGGCGATCCTCGGGATCGCTCTAGGTGCTTCCTTCACTTGTTCGCCAACAGTAACCTGCGTCTGGTCTGTGACAATTACTGCTTCAGCGGTCGGAGTCGTGCTCGTGACGACAAGGTCGATCTTCCGGCCCATCACGCTTATCGGCACATAGTCTCCTCGTGCCAAGACCCTGCCTTCCAAGATCTGGCTGAGATATTCCTCTCCTCCCACGATACGGAGCGGTTCAGTTGGCGCCAAGGTTACGCGTTGGGCGATCTTTGCCTCTATCTTCCTAATCGTGACCTTGTCGTCTATTGAGACACCCGCGTTGTTCCTCAGATAACCGTCGATGCGGATCGTTCCCTTGCCATGATCCGATTCGTATCCAGGCCAGGAGAGAGCGGTTGTCTTCTTTTTACCGATAATCTGGATCACGTCACCTGAGGTCAGACCGAGTTCGTCCACAACTTTCGGGTCTACTCGAGCTATACCTCGACCGACATCTCTCTGATACGCGTCTGCGACTCTAAGCGTGAGTGTTTTTTCTGGCAAGATTGATCCTCTAGACTTCTGTCAGGGCGAAATCATCGTTGGAGTAATAACCTTACCTGACTGTAATCAAGAGAGGATATCGTTGTATTTCCGGGGCGAGTGTCTACCTTGGTTGTGGAGCTTGCAAGAGTTGAGGTTTCCGGAAAACCTCTATCATCGCTCTTGCGAATTCGGGAAGATCGCTGGGAACTCTTGAGGTGACGAGGTTTCCGTCGGTCACAACAGACTTGTCGACGTAGTGTGCGCCAGCGTTGATCATATCGTCCCTTATGCCGGCCACACAGGTAAGCGTTCGGTTCTTCACAATCCCTGCGGACGCCAAAACCTGCCCCGCATGGCAGATAGCTGCAATAGGCTTACCTTGAGTGTCAAAATCCTTCACAAATCTGAGGATCTTGTTGTTGAGTCGCAGCTTCTCCGGCGATTTCCCTCCAGGAACAACGAGAAAGTCGAAGTCTTCTGCCTTCACGTCATCGATAGATGCGTTTGGCGTAATCGAGTATCCTTTCTTGCCTTTGATAGGGTCTCTCGTCAGCCCGATGACCATAGTCCTGATTCCTTCTTCTTGCAAACGGTACATTGGATGGAAGAGTTCTAGGTCCTCGAACTCGTCCGTTGCAATTATCGCTGATGTTTTTCCTCTCAGATCGTTGAGCATCGCCTACAATCGCCTAGTCCTTGAGTAGGCTTTGATTTGGATAGCTATAATGGCTTTTTGGGTAGCCTTTGGGGATCCCGGGGATGGATGCTGTCCCTGAGGCTCTGGCCGGCTTATCCTGGTCCCGTACGATTTATAGCACGCTGATCACGTTATTCCTGTCAGTCGAAGATGTCTGAGGATGTGAAGCGTATGGCAGACCTGCTGAAGTCAGGAGCCACCATGCTCTCTGACGTCTGTCCCGTATGTGGTACTCCCCTCTTCAAGGTGAAAGGTGAGGTTTTCTGCGCCAAGTGTAACAAGCCGGTGGTCTATCAGAAGGCCATGTCCCCGCAGGCCACCCTCTCCCCAGGCTATCTCCTCGACTCAGTTGAGATGACGATCATCGGGAAGATTAGTGAGGCGAACGAGGTCTTGAAAATCGAGAAGGATCCTGAGAAGCTATCGTTGTACAGCAACCTCGTTTTCGGATGGTTGTCGATGCTGGAGAAGCTTCGGGGTCTAAAGGATTCTTTCAAGGAATAACTGTTAAGTTCTTCGGATCGAACAGTTTTCCATCTGCCAGGTTTATCAGCTCTACTCGGCGTCTCCTCCGTTTAGCCAGTATTATCGGCGTACCCGCCTGTTCAGCCAATCCGAGAAGCTCTTTCTTCCTGTCTCTTCCCAGGAACGATCGGTCTGTCTTGCACTCTATCAAAAACGACTTTCCATCTCTCATACAGACTAGGTCGATCGGTTTCGATTGCGCCGCCCTTATGACCACGTATCCTTCTCTTCGAAAGAGATCTCTGATCCGGTACTCTAGCCTTCTGCCCGTCGCGTAGTTCGACAAGTTTCTTCCGACTGTTGGATATTCGGTCTCTTAAGAACAGTGGACACCTGCGAAACTATTCAGACCCTTCTGTAGGAGGATGCACGTTTCTTCCAAGCGGGAAGAGGGCAAGTTTCGAATTTAGCAAGCCTTGGCCTACCGAGACACGAACTGAGAAGCGATTGAAAGCGTTCTCAAGGCGGAATCTTGTGAATATCATCTAGCAAATCGCGTATTTTCAGCCCTGATCTCGAATCTGGGACGCTACCTTCAACTCTCCCGAAATTCGTTCGGAATTGTCGTGATCTCCGCCAGACCATCCCCGCCTGGATTGTGCCCTGATCAGCCTGTCTCGCCGATAATCCATGCCAGACAGAAAATGTTCCTGGAAAAATAGGGGGTCTTAGCGACCGACCCTCGCGCCGCAAGAGAGGGTTCCTCGGACCCTTGTGAAACTAACCGTTCCGAGAATGAAAGTACAGATTTTCTAGCCAACATATATCAGTGCTAGTTCAGCATAACCCAGTCCTCGTCATCCAAAAGGGAAATGGAAATCTTTTAATCAGAACCCAGCCCGTCATCACCTTCTGGGCTAGGATGCGTACAGAGTCAAGACGCCCATCCAACAGACTGGTGAAAGCGCCTGCAAAAAGCAAAACGGAAAGAAGAATACGAGACACGGATAAAACAGGCCCTAGCCGTACTCAACGAAGTCTCGAATGACAATACGACTCCTCGCAACATCCGGCGCGCGGCCAAAGGAGCCATGGACGCGCTTCAGGCACAGGGTCATACAATAGGCGTTCGCGCCTCAAACGCCATTTCAACGCTAGACGAGATTAGCCAAGACCCCAACATGCCGCCGTACACGCGGGTGAAACTGTGGAATGTCGCTAGCATTCTCGAAGCAGTAAGAGACTAGGCGCCTTCCCAATTCCTCCTTGGCAGCCACGACGAGCGCGTAGTGCCCAATTGCCGGGTTATGCCTGAAACCAGTTTTTTGGACAAGTATTTATCGCCAATCGCCATACCTTCCACAGACAGGGAGCAAGGATTCTGAAAAGAAGCCAACTCTTACCCTTCCTACTAGGCCTCGTACTGCTAGCTTTCGCCCTCGGCTCCCTCCCTCGATCCCAGCCTGGAGGACCAAGCCTACTGTTCAACTCGTACTGGCTAATCTACATCCTCTACCTATTTCCCCTCATCGGGCTCGGGGCAATGGTAGTCCTAATAATCCTCCTCGCCTACAATTGGCGCCTTCTCTCCGACACTCTCGGTCACGGAATGGCAGGGAGAAGAAAGCAGCAGAAGAAAAAATCAAGGACCATCCAGATCATTGTATGGACAGGCGCATGGCTCGTGGCCGTACAGGTCTTACTCCAGAAATGCGGTGGAATTTTCTGCAAACCCTCCCAAAACACAGTCCCTCCACAGGTCGAGCAGTTCGTGACTGGCGGAGCTGTACCCGTGCTGCCTTACGTTCAAGCCGTTACCCAACTAGGCAGCATAGTCCAGACTAACTGGTTCTCAATCGCCTTCCTCGGCTTGCTTGCCGTGAGTTCCGTGATAATTATTCGAGCGGTCAAAGTATCTTGGGACGAAAGCAGAGAAGAAGTCAATCTGCTTCCCGGGCCCCGAGCTGAGGGGATATCGGCTGTGGAAGACGCAATTCAGATTCTAGAATCACACGATGCCTTGGATCCTCGGACGAGAATCATCAACTGCTACCAGCGAATGGTCCAGGCTGCTCAACACCTCGGAGCGCCAGTTTCATCCGACCAGACTGCTCGGGAGCTCGAAACTGCGATTCGCAAGATGCTGATGCTCAGAGGTCCGGCAATCAGGGAGCTAACCGAGCTCTTCGAGGAGGCCCGGTATAGCTTGCACACGATAACAGAGGAGGACGGAGAGAAAGCGCACCAGCGACTGCTCAGCATAGCTGAAGAGATGAAACTTCCAGTTAGCGTCTGAGACTTGAGACGGAGCACTCTAAAGTTTCTGGTCCCAGCATCTGCCGTTTACGTTCTCTTCGTCATCTTTCTTAGAAGCTTGATCCCCGAAACACAAACTCCACCGGTGACTCTCGTCGCCCTCCCACTAATCCTGCTCGTAGTGTTGCTCGTCAGC
>WNGE01007802.1_pt1 | contig 11580 bp, 9 predicted proteins | sample 5400651 | NCBI WGS metagenome assembly WNGE01 (sample SAMN13153370, study PRJNA577476) | soil metagenome | isolation source: 60 cm soil or saprolite under grassland replicate 2 | place: USA:California | collected 2016-06-15 | reverse complement strand
GCGTGACGAGGTCCGCCATCTCCCCGGGGTTGAGGATCGGCCAGTCACGCTTCTTCCCGGCGACGATCGGCGTGACGAGGGTGTGGTTCCACAGGGCGGCCAGGACCGCCGCCGACGAATTAAGCCCTTTCGCGTTGGTTAAGTCGCTCGCGGGCTTGCCGCGCTCGCCAGACACGCCGTGGCAATTGAGACAACCCTTGTTCGTCGCCACTGCCCAGCCCTTGGGGACACTGCCGCCCGACGCAAAGTAGCGAACCGAGTAAAGGTAGGCGACCAGGTCGGCCATCTCTTCAGGCCGAAGCTGCGGCACCGCGATCCCGTGGGAGGACATCGCGGCCATCATGGCGGGGGCCTTGTTCCAGATGGCCGCGGCGAACTCCATCGGGCTCCGTCGGACGCTGAGGGCGACCAGGTCCGGCCCGATCTTTCCGCCCGCACCGGCCACGGTATGGCACTGAATGCACTTTTTCTCCACGAAGAGATCGCGCCCCAGCTCGGGCCGCCCGGGCAGCACATAGAGCGGACCCTCGGGCGATCCCGCCGTGGCCGGCGCGAGGAAGGCGATGAGATCACGCAACTCCTGCGCCGTGAACGTGGGCCGCTCGACGCCCTTGGCCTTCATGGCCTCTGCCATCGCGGGGCCGTGGTTCCACATGGCGGAGGCGACGTAGATCGGAGACGCGAATTGCTTGAGCGAGTCGAGGTTCGGGCCCACCACGCCGCCCGTACCACCGGCCTGGTGACAGACGATGCACTTCTTCTCCGTGAAGAGCCGTTTACCCGCGGCCGTGTTGCCCGGCGCGTCGAAGTAGTTGAGCGTGTAGAGGAAGCCGACCAGATCTCCGGCCTCCTGCGCGGTGAGCTCAGGGCGCGCGATCCCGAGCTGCTTCATGCGGTCCGCCATGCGCGGGAGATGATTCCACATCGCGGTGGCGACATCATAGAACGAGTGAGGTTTGATGTTCCGAGCGAGGTCGGGGCCGACCTTGCCGCCAACGCCGTTGATCGAGTGGCACTTGACACAGCCTTTAGCCCCGAAGACGCGCGAGCCCGCCAGCGGGTCCTGGCTCGCGCTGAACACGGGCTGGGCCGATGCTCCGTCGAAAGCGACCAGCGAGAATGCGACGGCGACGGCCCCCATCACGGCTAGGATCATTGGCGACCCTTTCTGTCGGGGCCTCGGCGACCGGCGGGAGAATTTTCGCCCGACGGTCGCCGATGCTACTCGAATCACCGCGCAATCACAACAATTACTCGAACTTCAGCTTCAGTACGCCGGGCGAGTAGGCGTGACGGACCTGGGCATTGTCGAAGACGGCCACCCCGAAGGCATACTCCTTCTTGGGATCGGTGAACTGGACGTCGTACTCGCTGCCGGTGGCGAGCTTCCGCCAGAACACGCTCGTCCGCACGCCGTCCTTGTAGACGATCTTGGCCGAGATATCGCCGCGGTCTCCCGTGAAGGGGGCGACGATGATGCTGGGCACTTCGTCGCCGGCCTTGTACTTGGAGTCGTCGAAAGGCTCCTTCTCGCCGTCGACGATCCAGTAGGGCGGCGCCGGCTTATTGCCCTTCAGCGCGAACTTCGGACCGTTCTTGGCATCGTTCACGTTGTTGCTGTAGCCGCCTCCGGTGCTGGGATCGCTCTTCCGGCCGGCTTCGGGTGCCTTGTCCTTGTCATAGCGTGTGGCGTCGAGGTACTGGTCGTCGATCTGGCCGATGCTCCCCGTGCGCACGCCCTTCATGTGCCAGATGTCGGCCCGCTCGCCGGGGTTGGGCAGGTACTTGTTGCCGTAGGGCTTGCCCTCGCCGGTATGGCAGGCCGTGAAGCACCCCTTCTGCTCAAACGACGGCGAGTTGATGTTCCAGATCATGGCCCACTTGTCTTCGTAGTAGAGGTTGTTGTCCCCGCCCTTGTCGTTCGGGTCCACCAGCTTCTTCCAGGAGCCGTCGGCCTGCTTCTGCCAGGGCTCGCGCTTCACGCTGTCCGTCTCGTCCTTGTACTGCATGAGGAAGTACACCGTGTCCGCGGTGTAGACGGCGCGGACGGACACCTCCGTCGAGCCGTTCTGGAGGCCACGGCCGCCCACCACCTTGACCGTCAGCGGCTCGGCAGCCTTCCACGCGGCGTCCATGGTCCCGTCCAGTGCCGGTGCCGCGGCCGCCTTCTTGGCCACCATCAGGTTCTTCTGCTGTGCATCACCCTGACCGACAGCCAGCGCCAAGCCTATGCCGAGGCCCAGCGCCACTATCGGAAGCGTCCATTTCCAGGAACGTCTCATCGCTACCCCCTTTCGTCTCGACTCCGTGAACTACGCATGTGCACGTACACGCCCGTGAGCCGGCTACCGCAACGTGCGTGCCACCGCGGCCAGGACGCAACCATCCGGAAAGTCAGGCGCCCATTTCGCCCTCCGCGGGCGGGTCGGGGCACGGGCTCCCCGCGTGAGGTGCCCGCGCCCCATTCACACGAAGGGCCGATAGACGGGCTCCCACTGCGCCTCGGCGACGGCATGCGGAATGGCATCGTCGGCAAGGGCCCTGCCGACACCCGAATCGCGCGCCTCGCGAACTACCGCCTCGGCGATGCGTGTGGACACGCGCCTGAGATCGCGCACGCGCGGGTAGAGCGCGCCCGCGGCCAGATCGTCATCGGGCACCTGCTCGGCGAGGCATTCGGCGGCGCAGCGGAACATGCGATCGGTCACTTCGCGCGCCTCTGCCACGAGCGCGCCCAGTCCCATGCCCGGAAAGATGAAGGCGTTGTTGCATTGTCCGATCCGGATCTCACGATCGCCGTGGCTGACCGGCTCGAATGGACTCCCGGCCGCGACCAGGGCCTGCCCCCGGCTCCAGGCCATCACGTCGGCCGGCACGGCCTCGCTCTGGCTTGTCGGATTCGAGAGCGGAAGAATCATCGGGCGCTCGACGTGCCCGGCCATGGCCTCGACAACTTCCTTGCCGAAGGCTCCGCCCTGGCCGCAGGCGCCGATGAGCACGGTGGGCTTTACCGCTCGCACCACGGCCTCGAGCCCGTGGGGTCCCGCGAGCCCGCAGGCCCGGGCCAGCTCCGCGGGCCAGGCAAAGGGCAGCTGGAAATCGTCGAGCGGCTGGCCGTCGCGCGCCAGCACGCCACCCACGTCCACGAGGGCCAGCGAGCGCGTGAGTTGCTCTCCCGCGAGTCCGGCGCGCTCCAAGGCATCACGGATCTGGCGGGCGATGCCGATGCCGGCCGCGCCGGCGCCCAAGATGACGACGCGCTGGCCCTGGAGGGGCACGCCGGTGATGCGGGCCGCGGCGAGGATGCCCGCGAGCACGACGGCGCCCGTGCCCTGGATGTCGTCGTTGAACGAGGGCAGCACCTTGCGGTACCGATCCAGCAGGTTGAAGGCGTTCTGCTTCTTGAAGTCCTCCCACTGGAGCAGCGCACGGGGAAAGCGCCGGCGCACCGCGGTGACGAACTCGTCCACGACCGCGTCGTACTCGGGCCCGCGCAGGCGCCGGTGGGGCCACCCGAGGTAGAGATCGTCGTCGAGCAGCGCCTGATTGTCCGTGCCCACGTCGAGGCTGATGGGCAGCGTGTGGCGCGGATCGATGCCGGCCGCGGCGGTGTAGACGGCGACCTTGCCGATGGGAATGCCCATGCCCCCCGCGCCCTGGTCGCCCAGGCCCAGGATGCGCTCATTGTCCGTGACGACGATGAGCCGCACGTCCTCGCCCGGCCAGTTGCCCAGCACCTGGTCGATGCGGCCACGATGCTCCGGCGTGATCCAGAGCCCCCGCGCCCGCCGGAAGATGTGGCTGAACTGCTGGCAGGCGCGGCCCACCGTCGGCGTGTAGACGATGGGGAGAAACTCTTCCAGGTGCTCGCCCAGCACGTGATGAAACAGATGCTCGTTGCGGTCCTCGAGCGAAGCGAGCCCGATGTAGCGCTCGAGGGGATCGGTCTTGCGCGCGAGGTTCTCGTAGACGCGCCGCGCCTGCTGCTCGAGCGTGTTGACGGCCGAGGGCAGGAGGCCTTCGAGGCCGAAGGCCTCGCGCTCCGCCCGCGTGAAGGCCGAGCCCTTGTTGTAGAGGGGGTGACCCAGGATCTGGGGACCGTAGAACGGGATTTTCGCTGGAGTGTCAGTCATGGTCAAAGCCCCAGGTAGGCCTTCTTGACGTGAGGGTTCGTCCTGAGCTCGTGCGTCGGCCCCGCGAGCACCACGCTGCCGTTCTCGAGCACATAGCCGGTGGTCGCCAGGTCGAAGGCGGTGGCCACGTCCTGCTCGACGACGAACACCGTGGTGCCCTCGGCGTGGACGCGTCGGAGACCGTCCACGAGAGCGTCGAGCATGATGGGCGCCAGCCCCAGCGACAGCTCGTCCAGGATCAGGATCCGTGGCCGTGCCATCAGGCCGCGCGCGATGGCGCACATTTGCTGCTCGCCGCCGCTCATGCTGCCCGCGCGCTGCCGCTGGCGCTCCTCGAGGATGGGGAAGAGCTCGTACATCGCGTCGATGTCACGCTGGATCCCCTGCCCGTCGCGCCGGCGATAGGCGCCGATCAGGAGGTTCTCGCGCACCGTCATCTGTGGAAAGAGCCGCCGCCCCTCGGGCACCTGGGTGATCCCTTGGGCCACGATGGCCTCCGACGGCCAGCCGGTGATGTCGGTGCCGTCGAGCCTCACCCAGCCCGCCGTCGGGCGCACGATGCCGCACACCGTGTTGAGCAGAGTCGACTTGCCCGCGCCATTGCTCCCCACGAGGGTCACCATCTCCCCCGCTTCCACCGTGAGGCTCACGTCGCGGAGGATCTGCACCTCTCCATACCCCGCGCGGAGCCGCTCGATCTCAAGCACGGGACTGCTCCGCGTAGCGCCGCCCGAGGTAGGCGGACACCACCTCGGGGTTGTTGAGCACTTCACGCGGGGGGCCTTCGGTCAGCTTCTCACCGTGGAAGAGCACGAGGATGCGGTCCGACAGATCGCGGATCGCCTTCATCACGTGCTCGATGACGACCAGCGTCGTGCCGCGGTCGCGTATCCGCTTGATCAGGGCTACCGCCGCGTCGATCTCCGACGGATTGAGCCCGGCCATCACCTCGTCCAGGAAGAGCACCGTCGGCCGCATGGCGAGCGCCCGGGCCAGCTCCATGCGCTTGCGCTCGGGCACATTGAGCCCGTCTGCCGGCGCTCCCGCACGATGCGCGAGAGACACGAAGTCCAGCACTTCTTCCGCGCTCCGCCGCGCCGCCCCCAGCGCGCGCGCCCCGCCGCGGGCGCCGAAGAGGGCGCCGACCATGACGTTCTCGACCACGGTGAGGTTCCGGAAGGGCTTGACGATCTGGAACGTGCGGCTCACCCCCAGCCGCCCGATCGCGTACGAGGGACGGCCGCGCAGCGAGTCGCCTCGGAGGCGTACGTCTCCGCCCGAGTACGGCAGGGCTCCCGTGATCACGTTCACCAGCGTGGTCTTGCCCGATCCATTGGGACCGATGAGGCCAAGGATCTCGCCGTCCTGGAGGTCGAAGGTCACTTCGGAGACGGCGGCCAGACCGCCGAACCGCTTGGTCACCCCGCGTGCCTCGATGAGGGCCATGGCGCTACACGCGGTACTCGCGGAGGTTCCGGGCGAGCTTCTTCAGCGAGAACTCGCGCTTGCGGATCACCTCCGCGAGGCCTTTGGGCATGAAGAGCACGACGAGAATGACGATGAGGCCGTTGAACAGCTCGGCCAGGCTCACGAGCTGGGTGGAGAGCAGCTCGGAGACCGAGGCGAGCACGAGGGCACCGAGCAGCGGGCCCACCACCGTGCCCATGCCGCCGAACACCGCCATGATGATCATCTGGATGGTCACGATGACCCTGAACACGCCCTCGGGATCGATGAAGGTGATCCAGTAGGCGAAGACGCCGCCCACGAGGCCGGCAAAGGCGCCCGACAAGGCGAAGGCGGCGGTCTTGTAGAGCGCGGTATTGATGCCCATGGCCATGGCCGCGTCCTCGTCCTCGCGGATGGCGATCAGCCCGTAGCCGAAGCGGGAGGCCGAAAGCCACCAGTTCACGAGGGTCGCGGCGACGAGAATGGCCAGCATGAGGTAGAAGAACGGGAGCGGGCTCCTGGTGATGGGCATGGTCAGGCCGGTGCCGCCGCCGGTGATCTTGAGGTTGTACACGATCTCGCGCATCGTCTCGGCGACACCGAGCGTCGCGATGGCGAAGTAGTGCCCCTTGAGTCTCAGGATCGGCATCCCGATGAGGCCGGCGAACGCCATGGCCAGCAACCCGCCCGCCGGCAGCGCCAGGGCGAAGGGCCACTCCGCGACGGTGAGGAGCACGCCCGTCGTGTAGGCGCCGATGCCGAAGAACGCCACGTTGCCGAAGGAGGCATAGCCGGTGAACCCGCCGATGATGTTCCAGCTCTCCGCGAGCGCAGCCAGCATGAAGAGATTGATCAGGAACTGGACGAGGAAGGGCGAGAGCCCCGCCGGCGCCAGCGCCAGGGCCGCCACGATCAGCGCTCCGAACACGAGGGGGATCCGGCGAGAGGCCAATCGCATCAGGCCCTCCTGCCCACGATCCCGGTGGGGCGAAGGATCAGGATCAGCACGAGGAGGCCGAAGCTGATCGCATTGGGATAGGTGGGACCGAGGTAGGTCGCCGTGAAGGATTCGGCGAGCCCGAGCACGAGGCCGCCGACGATCGCTCCCATCATCGTGCCGAGCCCGCCAAGGACGGCCACCACGAAGGACTTGAGGGTGAGCCCGCCGCCCATGATGGGCGTGATCGGGAAGAGCATGCCCCAGAGCCCGCCCGCCGCGCCGGCCAGAGCCGCGCCGAGGCCGAAGGTCACCGCGTAGATGTGGGCGACCGGGATGCCCGTGAGACGCGCCGCGCGCAGCTCTTCGGAGGTCGCGCGGATCGCGCGGCCCAGCCGTGTCTTCTCGAGGAGGAGGAGGAAGAGGACGGAGAGAACCGCGGTGGTGACGAACACCCAGAGGCGGACATAGGGGATGGTGATGCCCCCCACGGCGAAGTTGGCACCGGCATAGGTCGGGGTGACCTGCCGGAGATCCGACGACCAGAAGATGCGCACGAGGTTGACCATCACGACCTCGACGCCGAAGGTGATGAGGAGGGTCAGGAAGAGCTGCGCCCGCACGATCAGGTTGAGCAGGAAGCGCTGCAGGCAGTAGCCGTAGACGAAGAGGAGGGCGATCGTCGCCGGCAGCGAGACGAACGGATCCCATCCCCAGAGCGTGAACAGCCAGAAGGTGACGTAGGCGCCCAGCATGATGAGGGCGCCGTGGGCGATGTTCACGATGTTCATGACGCCCCAGATCAGCGACATGCCGAGCGCCATGAGGCCGTAGAGACCGCCCAGCAGAATCCCGTTGATGAGCACCTGGAGGGCGAGCATGGCGGCGCTACTTGCGCATGCTCCACTTGGGCGCCGGGTACGCGGGCTTGGCGAGCATCTTGCCGGAGGCGTAGACGGGCACCAGCTTGCCCTCCTGGATCTGGACGAGCACCTGGCCCATGGCGATCTGGCCGGTGGGCTCGAACTTCACGCGGCCATAGAGCGTCTCGACGTCCACCGCGGCCAGCGCCTCGCGGACCTTCTTCGCGTCGAGCGACTGCGCCTTCTCGATGGCGGCCTTGTAGACGAGCACGTCGGCCGCGCCCGAGGCCACGTGGTAGTCCGCCTCGTAGCCGAAGCGCTCCTGGAACTGCTTCGAGAAGTCGCGGGCGCTCTTGAAGATCTCGCCGCCCACGTCCATGTCCGGCAGCCACGGCGTGATCCCGAAGACGTATTCCGCCGCCTTGCCGAGCGTCTTCCGGAAATCGGCGGTCGGCGGCCCGACCGTGAAGACCATCATCTTCGGGGCCATGTCGGCGGCCTGGGCCTGGCGGATGAAGTTCAGGGCGTTCTCTTCGTGGCCGGCCACCAGCACGAGATCGGGGCTCTTGCTCCTGAGGACGGCCAGCACCGAGGTGAAGTCCTGGGTGGACGGCTGATACTCCTCGTCGTAGACCTTGTCGATCTTCTGTTCCTTGATCCACTGCCGGGCGCCGTCGGCCACGCTGCGGTCGAAGGCCTCGTTGGAGTACAGGAGGGCGGCGGTCTGCACTCGCGGCGTGAACTTCGCCGCCGCTTCGATGGCCGCCTGGAAGTAGAACTCGGCTTTGGGCAGGGTGCCGAAGATGTACTTGTAGCCCCGGTCGAAGATCTTGCCGGAGGCTCCCCCGCCCTGGACCATGGGGATCTCGTACTTCTCGGAGACCGCGCTCGCCGGGATGGTGATCCCGCTCGAATAGGGGCCCAGCAGGAAGTTGACCTTGTCGGAGGTCACGAGTCGGGTGAAGAGCCGGACGCTCAGGTTCGGATCGCTCTGGTCGTCGTAGAGCTTGAGCGCGAGCTTGTAGGCCTTGCCGCCGACTTTTACGCCGCCCGCCTTGTTGACGGCGTCCACCGTGAGCGTGTAGGCGTCCACGTAGAACTTGCCCTCGCGGGCGTATTTCCCGGTCTGGGAAATCGCCGAGCCCAGCACGATCTCGTCGGCCGCAAAGGCGGGTGCCGCCATGATGCCGAGACCGGCCAAGACGGCGAGCAGGCTCCATTGCCACACCACACGGCGTCGCATAGTCACTCCTCCTCGGGCGGGCCGGTCGTCATCGCCGGCCGCGTCCTATTCATGAATCGCGGACTGCTCGATCATTGAGCAACCCCCGTGCCACGCATTCGCTCGAACTAAGACGTCGGAATCGCTACGCTCCAATCGGCGACGCGTCCCCGCGAGGGACTCCGCGGTCCCGCCGTGGGGCGGCTCCACCCCAGGGGAATCGGTTACAGCCGTTCGTAGATCGCCGCGATCCCCTGGCCTCCACCAATGCACATGGTCACGAGCGCATATCGCCCGCCGACACGCTGGAGCTCGTGGAGCGCCTTGACCGTGAGAATGGCGCCGGTGGCGCCGACGGGATGGCCGAGCGAGATACCGCTCCCGTTCGGATTCGTCCGGTCGGGCGGCAACCCCAGGTCGCGAGCCACCGCGAGCGCTTGCGCGGCGAACGCCTCGTTCACCTCGATCACATCGAGGTCGCCGACACCGATCTTCGCCCGGGCGAGGACGGCACGCACCGCCGGCACGGGACCGATGCCCATGTACTTCGGCTCCACGCCGGCGTGGGCATAGGCCACGAGGCGACCGAGGGGCCGGAGGCCGCGGCCCTCGGCGGCCCGCCGCTCCATGAGGACGACGGCGGCGGCCGCGTCATTGATGCCGGCGGCATTTCCGGCCGTCACCGTGCCGGTCACGTCAAAGACTGGCTTGAGCTTCGCCATCCCGCCCAGGGTCGCATCGGCGCGCACGTGCTCGTCCGCCCCGAAGAGGGCGGATCCGCCCTTGGTCCTGACCTCGATCGGGACGATCTGCTCCTTGAAATAGCCCTTGGCGAGGGCCTGGGCGGCCCGCCGGTGGCTCTCGACGGCGAGAGCATCCTGGTCCTCGCGGCTCACCCGCCACTTCGCGGCGATGTTCTCGGCGGTGATACCCATGTGGCAGTCGTCGAAAGGATCGGTGAGCGCGCCGACGGTGGCGTCCACGACGGTGCCGTCGCCCATTCGCTGTCCCCAGCGGAGCGCCGGCACCCAGTACTGGCCACGGCTCATGCTCTCGGCCCCGCCCGCCACGGCCACGTCGGCGTCGCCCAGCATGACGAGCTGGGCGGCCGAAACGATGGCCTGAAGCCCCGAGCCGCAGAGTCGGTTGAGCGTGAAGGCGGGGGTCTCCGCCGGCAGGCCGCCCTTGATGGCGGCGACGCGTGACAGATACATGTCGTGGACGTCGGTGTGGATGACGTGGCCGAACACGACGTGCCCGACGTCGGACGCGCCGACGCCGGAGCGCTTCACTGCCTCGCGCACCACGGTCGCTGCCAGCTCGGTCGGCGGATGGTCCTTGAGGCTGCCACCGTACTTGCCGATTGCCGTGCGTACCGCGCTCAGGACGACGACGTTACGTGCGCTTTCCATCTCTCGCCTCCGCTCAGGCCGGCCGCTCGGGCGCGCCCGGACCACCGTGGGCGGGCAGGGCGTACGAGCTCAGCACCTTCATGTAGTTGGCGCGCTCGAAAGCCGCGGGCTCCCGAACGGACCGGTAGCTCATGCTGCCCTGCATCTGCTCGATGGACTCGTACTCGTGCGCCTCCATCCAGGCCAGCATCCCGGTGCGCACGACGCCCACGTGCTCGATGCCGCGCTGGAGCAGCGCCGATGTCATCATGGCCACCCGGGCTCCCGCCATCATGGCCTTGAGCGCATCCTCGCCCTCGTGCACGCCGCCCGTCACCGCCAGCCCCGCCCGGATGTGGCCGTACAGGATGGCGACCCAGTGGAGGCGCACGAGCAGCTCGTGTGAGCTCGACAGCGTGAGCCGGGGCACCACCTCGAGGCGCTCGAGATCGAAGTCCGGCAGGTAGAAGCGGTTGAAGAGCACCAGCGCGTCCGCCCCGGCACGATCCAGCCGCTGGGCCAGGTGGGCCAGCGCGCTGAAGGCGTGCCCGATCTTGACGGCGACGGGAATCTTCACGCTTGCCTTCACGTCGCGGACCAGCTCCACGTACATGTCCTCGACCTGGGCCGCCGTCATCTCGGGATCGGTGGGGACGTAGTAGATGTTGAGCTCCACCGCATCGGCGCCTGCCTGCTCGATCTTCCGGGCGTAGTCGATCCAGCCCCCCGTGGACACGCCGTTGAGGCTGCCGATGACGGGGATCCGCACCGCGGCCTTGGCCCGGCGCAGGTGCTCCAGATAGGCGTCCGGGCCGAGGTTGTAGCTGCCCATGTCGGGAAAGTACGTGAGGGACTCCGAGTAGCTCTCGGTCCCGTGCGAGAGATGATGGTCGAGATAGTCGCTCTCGAGCGTGATCTGCTCTTCGAAGAGCGAGGGGAGCACCACGGCCGCTGCTCCCGCATCTTCCATGCGACGGATATTGCCCACGTCCTCGCAGAGGGGACCGGCCGAGGCCACGAGCGGGCTCGAGAGCCGCAGTCCCAGATACCGGGTGGTGAGATCAATCATGGTCGTTCTCCGAGGCCGCGGCGGTTGCCGGCCCGGCTGTCGGCAGGCCCGCGAGATGCTCGTACATCCGCCAGCGCGCCCGCACGTCATCTTGGGCTTCTTCCAGGAGCCTCCGGGCCGTTTCCGGATTGCTGTGAGCGAGCATGGTGTACCGGGTCTCGTTGTAGGCGTACGACTTGAGGGGCAGGCTCGGCGCCTTGGAATCGAGCTGCAGCGGGGACTGGCCTTGCCCGGCCAGGCCTGGGTTGTAGCGGAAGAGCGGCCAGTGGCCGGACAGGACGGCGGCCTTCTGCTGATCCATGCCGTGGCGCAGATCGTAGCCGTGGGCAATGCAGTGGCTGTAGGCGATGATGAGCGACGGCCCGGGATACGCTTCCGCCTCGCGGAAGGCTTTGAGGGTCTGCGCATCGCTGCCGCCCATGGCGACGCGCGCCACGTAGACCGTGCCGTAGGTCATGGCCATGAGCGCCAGATCTTTCTTGGCGCCCGGCTTGCCGCCGGCGGCGAACTTGGCCA
>WNGE01007800.1_pt1 | contig 11580 bp, 18 predicted proteins | sample 5400651 | NCBI WGS metagenome assembly WNGE01 (sample SAMN13153370, study PRJNA577476) | soil metagenome | isolation source: 60 cm soil or saprolite under grassland replicate 2 | place: USA:California | collected 2016-06-15 | reverse complement strand
AGACGGCCCGATGCAAATTAAGCAGCCAGTTGCGCTCGGCTTCCTCGGTCTTGCCATGGCGCCATTTACCCTGGACAACCGTGATCCGGTGTTCATCCCCGGCGATCTCGAACGCTTCCGCGATCGCGCGCGAATCGGCCGTCTTAACGAGTGGCGGCAATTTCGATTCGAATTCCGCGCGTAGACGTTTTACGGCTAGACAAAATTTGTCTAGATCGGCTTCGTCGTGCCCGGTAAGCGCCCGATAAACTTCGATCGGATGGAGCCCGAGTTTCGAGCAAAGATCGGCCTCGGTGATTCGCCCGATGGTGCCGATCGGATCGGGGAGGAGCCGACGTTGCCAGCAAAGCTGTATCCGCTGCGAATTCGCGGCCAGGTTCGCCAGCCAGAGAGCCGCATTGCGGCTTTCTGTTGGGTAAGAGCGAGTGGCTTGCGCAGCGACAGCGAGCGAGATATTGATCGGGCGCAACCGCGCGCTCGACAGATTGCGCTCCGGCGCGTGGGAAGGATCGTCGTTGGTTGAGGTGCGGGTGTTCACGAAGAATGTTTGATGTTTGATGGTTGAGGTTTGATTTCTGATCCGTGTTAATCCGTGGCTAAAAAACCTCCGGTTCGCCTTCGTGTTCTTCGTGTCCTTCGTGGTGGATATGAGCTTGCTGAAAAGCTTCCAGCTTTGTCAGCGCTGGGCGTTGTTGTTCGCGGCGGGTGACGAACTCTGCGCTCTCTGCGCCGACTGCGACCGACTTCGTGAAATCGCTTTGGGGTAATTGGGGGCGGTCCAGGTCCATCCGCGCGATCACGCCGCGCAGTTGCGCTTCGTCGTGATCGAGATCGGCGAGTTGCCTAACGACTGCAGGACCGGCAGCCTGGACCAGCTCCAGTTTCATCCGGCGCACGACGCGCGCCTTGTCGGCACACGCTTGCGCCATCGCGGCGGCGTCCATCCGATCGACCGCGCCGTACAACGGCAAGGTCTCGACGTAACGGCCTTCGTCGCCCGCTTTCCACGTCGCGGTATTCACGTCACAGATGATGTGCACTTCCAACGCCCAACCGCATTCCGGGCGCCAGGTGCGGAACGCTTCCGCGTCGTAGAGCGCGACCATCTTTTTCTCCTGGGTGGCGAGCTGCGCGGCCAGATGGCAACAGAGCGATTCCGGTTTCCAAAACCGGAGTCCCTTGAACGGGGCGAGATCGAACGTGACGCCGTCGCGCGCATCAACGGTCACGGCTTTACCACGCCACCTGAGAAGGCTGGCGGCGTCAGCCGGATGAATGCGCTCGGATTCATGGCGTTGGGACAACGCCATCCATCTTTCGTTGCACGATTCGTTGCGGGACTTGAGCGCGCCGGTCTTAGGACATTGAAACTCGATCCGGGCAAATCCTTCGCGCTCGTGATCGGTCTCATTATTATAGAGCGCGATCGTTTCGGCGATTTGCTCGATCACCCAGCGTTTCGGACGCAACGGCGACGATTTCAGCCGTGGCCTAGAATCCCGGCCAACTCCTCCATGGATCCATTGAATCGCGAGATCGGCGAAGGCGGTCAGCGCCGCCTCGTGCATTTGCGTGCTCAGAGGGCCGGAGCCCTTGTCGTAAAGCAAGCGGCCCGTGGAATGTTCGCGGCCTTTGAACCCGAGCTGCGCCGGTTGGCGCCGGTAATCGCCACCGCGTTGGCCTGGTAATTGCTCGAGCAAAATCGCCAGGGTCCGCATAAAACTTTCAATCCACGGTTTACCCATCCAATGGCCGCTGCGCGATTCCCAGAAACTCGCGACCGTGGAATTGCCGCCGTCCATCGACGTCCGATGAATTACGATCCGGCCCGGCCACAAACTCGTGAGCAACGTCTCGCTCGCCGGCGCGCACGCGACCGCGCCGCGCTCGAAAATGATGTGCATCGGATATTTGCTCGGCAACCCGAACCCGCGCAGGACCCGCGCAAACAGCGCGGACACATCTTCTTTACCTAACGAGCCTTCTTTCACCGTGAACCCCAGGATCCGCCGCGTGGCGACGTCCATGACCAGATAAGCTTTCAGCTCGATCAGCCGCGACGGATTAAGATCGTCGTGACAAATCAGATCGATCCGGGTGTCATCGAGCACGATCAATTCCATTGGGCGCAATGTCGCCGTGCTGGTATGAATCCACGGCGCGCATTCGCGCACGAACCGCGCGTTGCCGTGGCTGCCGAGACGCCGTGCACCGGTCGAAGCTGCAAATGCGCGGACATGCTTTTTGGTGAGCGGAAAATCCGCGCCGCCCTGGCGCACGCCTAATCCGGGAACTTCGCGACCCATCAACCAATCGAGTTTCATGCTGTGATGGACCGCGCTGACGTGCTCGCATTTTACCGAGCGCGCTTTGATCTCGCCCGCGAGCGCTTCGAATTGTTCTTCGGTCAGCCCGAGCTGGGCCGGCAGTTTCGTTTGCAGTTGCGCTTTCTTATGCGCGCAACTTTTTTCGTCGCAATACGCTTCCATCGGCGCGAACTCGAACCCGCCGCGTTTATCGATGAGATCCACCCAGTTGCGGATGGTGCGCTCGGAACAACGGCTCACAGCGCCGTGGCTACAAGAGAAGAGATCGTTCCATGCCTGTATCGCGAGCCTCTTTGCAGCTTCCTTTGTCCGGCCGTCATCGAGCGCTTTATAATAAAACGAGAGCGCGGCTTTACGTTTCTCCGCGATCAGGCGCGTGTTCTTCGGGTAGCTTTCCCATTTCCGGGCAGGCGCCCATCGTTTCTCGACGCGCATCATCGCCATCAGATCGGTGAAACTCTGCGCCCGATGCTGATCTTTTTTCGCCTCTAACTCGCATTGCCAGGTGAACGGCAACGCCTCGAACGCGAAATAACTTCGCTTGTCCCCCGCGTGCGACGGCGACAACCTGCGCATATAAAAAGCCGATCGCGTGATCCCGAGGAGCCCGGCCCATTGCCGGCCGGTCAGCGTTTCGCTCTTCGACATTACCAGTTGCAGTTCAGCGTTCATGGTCAGTTGTAAGAATGGTGGGTGAGCGCGATGGGCAGACCGTCCCGGAGCCAGCCGCAGATGATCACGTTCATCCCACGAGTGGGATCGTTCTCGTCGTGTACTTGCGAGAGAAACCCCGCCGAGGCGGGGCGATCGCGTAGATAAACGAACCCGTGCGCTCTGTTCATGTGCGACACGCGAATCTGCTGCGCGACCAATAAATTTGCTTCGTGCGGATTCATGTTAAAAAGAGGCGCCTTCCTTCGCCCCATCCAGCCTTCGTAGCCCCGCTGAGCGGGGGGCGGAGTAGGCGGCTTCGGAGGACATGCGCGCAGAGCTATGAGCGTGCAAGTCTGGAACACACCGACCGGCCTCGCGACCGGCCGACTCTGCGCGCATATCGTGGGGAAGAAGAAAGAAGTTAGAAGTTAGAAGATAGAAGAGCAGAAACAGTGCCGCCCAGGCTTCGAAGACCGCGTGGATCAAACGACGCGCCGCGAAATCGATCGCGCCTACGAGCACGAGCGCGAACACGAAAAAGAGCAGAAGAAAAAAGCTCATGAGCTGAATTGGTGTGCGAGCGTTTCCATTCGGCGCGCTACGGCCATGGCAATCAGCAATTGAGGTTTGGGGGTTGAGGGTTGAGGGTTGATGTTGGAAGGCACGATGATCCAGCGCGCGATCGTCCCCCTGGGATAATTCGCGTCCAGATAATCGATGATCTGTTGCGCGGTTTGCGCTTTGATCGCGACGACACATTCGCCGCCGCGCATCTCGCGCAAGATGAACATGCCCTCTTCTTTTTTAACGATCAGTTGCGAGCTCATAATTTTTTACCTCGCAAATTCAAAGCCGTAGCTCTGCGCCAGCCAGTTCCGACGTCCGCAGCCTTGCCGGCGCCGCTGTTCCTCGCGCACGTTGACGGCGTGCCTGGCGCAATGACTTCCGTTCGCGGCCGGCTCAGGGCAGAGCAGACAAAGACCGTCCCGTTTATGCCGCAGCTGGCGGCGGCGCTGCTTCGATACATCCCGGCGCACAGAAAATTCGTCCACGATCTCCGCGCCCATTACGCTTTCCCTCCGGTTGTGCGGCTGTTAGCCTGGCCCGATGGCCGACGACTACTTGCGCGATCTCGTTCACAAGCACATCGGCGAGATTGGATATTTGAAGGGCCAGGTTCGCGAAATGGCCGACCAACTCGACGACGTATACGCGCGTCTGCGACGCCTTGAACAAAACCATGCGCCGCGATCGCCGCGCAAAGCGCCTTCTCGATCGAAAGCCAGACGTCATGGTCGCCGGCGAACCCGACCCGCGCAGCCGCCTCGGCCTGCTTGAGGTGATCAACCGCTGACGCAAGCTCGCCCACCGCGCTCATCGCGCACTCCCGTTTTTGCCGTGGCCGTTCCCGTTCCCGTTCCCGTTCAGGTGGCCGTTACCACGTGAACGAAATTCCTCAATCGAGGCGATATAAATACGTCGGTGCGAACGCAGGTTTCCTAGTGACACACAAAACCACTTGAGCTCTCCCTGATCGGCCATTCGATGCACTTGCCGCAGTGATGTGCTGAGGGCCAAAGCCGTTTCGTGCGGATAGAGAGAGTCCCGGCCCTCTGTCTTGGCCTTGATCAAAATTGGCGCCTCTTTCATTTCGTGCCTCCGGGCATACATTCAGCGGCCAGTTCGCGCCGAATTGCACGGCGCATCAGCTGTGAAAAGGTGAGATCTTCGGCGTGAGCTTTTGCTTTCGCGCGAGAACGAAGTCTCTTCGGTAGTCTAAACGCTGCGATCTCCAGCTCTTCTTTTGAGATCTGATTTGCTACCACGACCGTCACCGTATAACTGCGTATAACGAGCGGTCAAGAAAATTCTTTCACTTTTTTCAGGCAGGTGTATAAACCGCTTATATGCCACGAGAGCGTAGCGACAACCAGGCGGTCGACGCCTTCAGCGCCCCCAAAGATTTACTGGTGGCAGCCCATCGCGAAGCGAGGAAACGCCGGATGAGTAAGTCTGGTTTCTACCGCTACTGCCTGGCAAAAGAAGTCGGCCTATCTGAGCGAGAGGCACTTCGGATCGCCGAAAATCCCAGCATCGACGCACCTCGCGTGATGCAATCGGTAGGCGACAACAACAGCGGACCAGTGTCGATGAGAATCAGCTATTCAAAACCAAAGAGGAAAAGGAAATGAAAACAACCATTCTACTACTGCTGGCTGGCGCGCTGCTTTGCGGTTGCGCGAACGCAACCATCAGTCAACAGGAAAGCGCAACAGCTAATTTCGGAACGCTGCCATCGAATTGGCAAACCGTGATTCGCGGCTACTACTCGATGCCTGGCCGATTGAAGGATCCGTTCACGGCGATGTATCGGTTCGAAACGCCGCGCAAAGGTTTTGCTCAGGACGGTGCGTTCGCCGGAGGAAAACGCCATTACGGCTGGATCGTTCCCGCCTGGATCAATGCGAAGAACAGCTTCGGCGGTTACACTGGCTGGGAATTGCACACCACGTTCTTGTTTGAGGGGAAAGTGAGCGACATCTCCGACATGTTGACAAGTGGCATGGCCGGTCTCGCGCGATAAGTAAACGCAGGACGCCCGGCGGTCGCATCCCCTCGATTCGTGAAATCCGGGTAATCCGTGGTTGCTTGAATCGGCTGTCGATAACTCGCCGAATCGCATTAAAACCACCATTTGTGGCGGTGGCAAGCAAAAATACATGGCAGCAAGGACTGCAAGGACTGCACGGCTTGCGTTTTTTTGGATGCGCCCCGCATTGTTGGCGCAGTGCTAAATCATTGGCTTCGCTTTCCAAATAGAAACTGCCGCGCGTTCGGAAAGCATCGCTCCTCATCGTTCGCGAGGCTGCTCGTTTTCGCGGCGTTCGTCCTGCTCGGGTTGATTCTATTTGGTTGCGAGAACCTCACGCCGGAACAGCTCCAGGCCATGCAGGCCGAGGCGGCGCTGGCAGCCGATGCCGCTCAGCAAATCTACGCCGACCAATATCGCGCCGCGCACCTCGAACAGTGGGCGACCGACCTAAAGAATAACAAAATTACCAGGGCTGAGTTCGACGACCTCGTTAGCACGCTTCCACCGGTGAAGAAATGACAGTGCGATCCGTGGTTCAATTTCTGGCCGGCCACGTAAAAGCCCTCACGGCTCACGTGGCAGGCAAAAAGACTTACCTCGTCGGCGGCGCCCTGGTCGTTTACTCGTTAGGCGTATCGCGCGCCTGGTGGCCGAGCGATCCAACCATCTGGGGCGCACTCGGCGGCACCGGACTGATCACGTTGCGCGCCGCAGTCACAAGGCTGCTCACCCAATTCCTGGACGATCTCACGGTTGCCTCCGCCACGCCGGCTGACCTCAAACCTCAAACATCAAACATCAAACCTTAGACAACACCGTGAAGAAATTCATCTTCCTCTTTCCTTTGTTCCTCTTGGTTTCTTCCGCCTACGCCGGCTGGGAACTGCAATACAGCAAAAACACAAAACTTAACCCGAGCGGAAACCTGTTCTGGTTCGCTTTCCCGACGAAGGACGGCGTTCACATGATCGTTAAGGACAAGACTTTCTCGAACCCGGAAAGCATCGCGGCCAAGTTCTCCATCGACGCGGGCAAATTCAAATCGGCGGGAGGCGGCACGCCTACGGTCCGGCTTTACTTCCAGGAATGCGGCGACGACGGAGTATCGAACTGGAAACGCTGGTGGAGCAATCCCTACAGCGCGAAGCTCGGCCCCGGCGGCACCTACACGCTCATCGTTCCGCTCACGCCAAAGAACTGGTCGAGTCTCTACGGCGGCTGGGGAACGGAGAATCCGAAGGAGTTCTACAAGGCGGTCAATAACACTTGTAAAGAAGGCTTCGCGTACGGCGATCAATTCGGGTTCGCACACGGCGCCTGGCTCACTATCGGCGCGGCAAAGTTCAAGCTCCTCAACTGGTGGCACCCGAAGCGTGTGACGCCGACACCGACACCGGCTTCCCCGATCATCTCGCCACCCCCGACGGTTACGCCAGTGCCGTGGTACTCGGCGACGCCGAAGCCCTCTCCTTCGCCTACGGCTACGCAGAGTCCAACGCCGAAACCGACCCCTACTCCCACGGCGTCAGGGACGCCGTCTCCATCGCCGAGGCCGACTCCCACGCCTGTGCCTACAGCGACTCCGCCGATCATTAACGGGATCCAGCAATATGGAACCGCAGCTGACGGAACAAAGCTTCATTGGAAGCCTTACAAGCCTGCCGGGAACGGCCCGTGGCCGTTCGCCCTGATAATTCCCGGCGGCGGATTCAGGCATTGCAACATCACGAACGAAGGTTCTCAAGTGGCTACGGACCTGGCCGCAGCCGGAATTTACGCGGTCGTGATCGAGTATCGACCGGACACCATTAAGGTGCCGGGCCAAATCAGCTCCGGTCGATGGCACGAGCAGACAGACGACGTCCAAATGGCAGCTGCCGCCGCGCGCAGAAACCCGCTTTGTAACGGAAAAGTTGGTGCGGTTGGAGGCAGCGCCGGTGGAACCCACGCGGCATCCCTCGTCATACAACCGGGAGGCGTGGACGCATCAGTCTGCTTGTCCGGCGCGTACGATTTCAGCGACCGCACGGCTGCCCCGCAATATCTCGATGCGCAAACGCGCGACTTCAACGATTACACCGGGACGACTGACCTGGCGAGGCAACTTTCGATGTCGCCCATCGCTTTCGTCAACTCAGGCGTCAAGCCGATATTCTTGGAGCGCGCGCAGAACGATCCGATGCCAGCCGCGCATCAGCGAAAACTGCTCGCGAAATTGCAGGCGGTCGGAGTGACTGATTACATAGAGTTCACCGTCTCCGGCAACCAGCACAGTTTCGCTAACTGGACTGTTTCCACGACCAGCGGCACGGTCAGGGACAGGGCGATAGCGTGGCTGAAGTCGAAGCTCGGCAAGCCGGCGCCGACTCCTACCGCTAGTCCCACGGCGTCAGGGACGCCGTCTCCATCGCCGACGCCTACCGCTACGCCCGGCGCTTACAATTACCCAAAAGGCGTGTGGGGATTGGGCGGCGACACGCCCGAACTGCTCGCGCCTAACAAGGGACTCGTCGGCGTCAATCTCAGCCTGTTCTGGTACGAGGTTGAGAAGTCGGATGGCGCTTACGATTTTACGAAGCTGGATGCCAAGGTTGCCAAAGCGAAGGCGGCTGGCTTCACGCATTTAGTCGTCAGTGTAACCGCGTCGTCAGAAAATGCGCCGGCCTGGTTAGTGAACGAACGTGAAGCTGCAGGGCAAGCCATTACCTTCCTTGATCCCGGACATGAGGGAACCACCTACGGCAAACCGATCGTGACCGTGCTGCCGTGGGACACGCGCTACCAGGAGAAGCGGATCGCGTTGTACGCGGCCGTGGCCGCGCACTACAAAGATGACCCTGCAATCATCGGGAGCTTTACTCCCTTTGCCAACCACCGGACGAACGACTGGAACATCACCGACTCGGTCACAACGCTGACCAACATACCGTCATCGTCCTGTCCGCCACCGGCCGGTTCTTACGTTGATGGAACTTTAGTCACGCACGGCGACGGAAGTTGCAACGTCGGCATTGACCAGCCGTCGCAATGGCTCGCGAAAGGCTGGACACGCGACAAGATGTTGAACGTCGGGAAAGAGATCATTGCCGCGAACTCAGCGGCGTGGCCGGGCAAGATTTTGAAGCTGCCAATCGGCGGACTGGACACGCGTCTCGCCAATACTTCACCAGATCCGCGCGACGGCGGGCCGGGCAACTACTCGACGCTCGCCTGGGAAACGGTGGACTGGCTCGATAAGCAGCCGTTCGCCAGCCAGGTATACATCTCGCGCAACGTGGTGTCGGCGACATGGGGGCCACCGCCGGCCACCGAACCCAGCTACGGCTCGGAAGCCTACATCAAATGGATGATCTTTAAGCGCGTCCCACTGGCCGGACTCCAAACCGTAACCAGCGCATCGATGTGTGTACCGGACGGAGTGACCCTCTGCCGGCTTAATGGCAACCAGCCGACCACGGATTTGAAGGACGTCATGCAGCGCGCTCTCAATGCGATGGTCGGTTACGGGGTGCCATTCGCCGAAGAATGGTACGCGGATGCGAAGAACCCGGACTTCTTCGACATGACCGTTGCCGCGACCAAAGCAATGGGTGGCACGCCAAGACCATGAAAATTCTAGCTCGTACAGACCTGTTTTGTAAGGTGTGTAAGGCCCTTGGAATTCCAACTCCAACCATCTTAGCCGGGCAGGAATATTTTTTAACAATCACGGCACACGGGTTTATCTACGCCATCGGTGGAGACTTGGAAATGTCCGTCACGCAGGAACAATGCTGTTTGGATTGTTATTGGCGATTTCAGGAAGAAAAGAAACTAAATAATGAAAAACGAACCCTCCCTATCCAGCAGCGACTTAAAATATGAATGAGTCAGAAGAAAAGCAAACTAACGAATGGAACGTGACGGAAGACGGTGTTGGTGTAGATACGGGAAGCGGAGTTTTTTACTCCCTTTGGGCACTGGGTATCGTTCAGTTCTACAATTCAACACGTGCCAAGGAAGTTAACGAAAGGAAACCCGATTAAATGAGCACATCGGGTACCTTAGGGTCTGCGCCAGTAAGGCTGAAGTTAACTGACCTAATAGCCGCGATGCACTCAGCAAAGCGACTAGATCCACAAAGTTGTCTTGAAAGACCAGACCTAGATAGGGCTATTCGCTTGCTTCGATTGCCTTATCCGAACTGGCATCAGGCTTGGCACGGACTTGTGATGAAACGGATCACCAAATGGCTCTCAATTTTGGTGCTTCTGTGCGGCTGTGCTGAGACACGACTCTACGATCGCGATCATCTCGCCGCCGTGATTCAAGGCGATGCAACGAACGTCACCTTCAAAAGCGGCGTCGTTTACTTTCACGCCGATGTGCTCAACCACAGCACGCCGACGATCGCCGCTGGCGTCGCTGTTTCGAAAGTATCGGGAATCGTCGGGTCAGTTGTAACAACCGGCATTACCGGAAACGCGGCTTCGTTAATTCCTGCCGCAATTTCCGCTGTGCCAACGCTCAAACCATAAAACACGAAAGGAAACCAAATGCCAAAATTCTTCATCCCAGAAATCAAACTCGGCAAGCATAGGCTTGGCCGTCACATCAACCACGATCCGCGCTCACTCCGGTTCGTAGTGCCGCCGGCGAAAGTGGACAAGAGCGTGGTCTGGCCGCGACACATTCCAATCCTCGACCAGGGCAACCTCGGATCGTGCACCGGTAACGCCGAGACGGGCGCGCTCGGGTGCGATCCGTTCTGGCCGACGTTCGACGCTGCGACGCAAGCGAGCTTGAACGAGAAAATGGCCGTCAAGATTTATTCGCTCGCGACGACAATCGATCCTTACCAAGGGCAGTATCCGCCTACCGATACCGGCTCGGACGGGCTGTCCGCCAGCAAGGCGGCGAAGCAGCTCAATTTCATCTCCGGTTACGTTTGGGCGACCTCGCTCGCCGAAGCCATGACCCTGATCCAGAACGGGCCGTTCATTGCCGGGACGGATTGGACGACCAACATGGACAAGCCGAACTCGGAAGGGATCATCAAAGATCCCGCCGGCGGCCAGGTGCGCGGCGGTCACGAATACGTCTGCCGGGAACGCGACGCAGACAAAGGCTTGTGGTGGTTCGATAATTCATGGGGCGGCACCTGGGGAAAAAGCGGGCGCTTCGCCTACGACGACGCCGGGCTTACCGCGCTCCTCGGTCGTGGCGGCGACCTGACTTCGTCCGTTCCGCTCACGAGTCCGCCACCGGTTCCAATTCCGGGCGATCCGGATCTGGTTACTTGGTGGACAGCCACGAAACCGTGGGCAACCGGGCGCACCTTCGTCGCCGGCAGCAAAGGCGGCGTGGCGTCGAAAGCCTGCATCGATCTGGCGGCTAAGAAAGGTCTGTAATGATGATAACTGCCCGAGAGATCGAGCGGCTGCGAGCCGAATTGCCCGCCGGCAAAGAAACCTTCGATGCTGTGACTGTTGGCAAATTACTGGCTCTGATAGTTGTGCTTCAAGAGCGGCTTTGGGCAATCGCCGCTATCGCCAATAAAGGATACGAGGAATGATTAACTGGCTAACATTCTTGGCTGCGTTGGTCTACGACATCGCCACCATCTATTCCCATCCAACCGGGCATCCGAACTTCGACAACGCGGAAAGCAAACGTAACTGGCGTGAATCGCAAAAACCTCTGCCGCGTGGAATAAGCCATAACTCTCGCAATTGGCCGCGGTGATCATTACGGAGGCTGATCCCTCACTATGAAGCTAAAAACGCTAGGGAAACCAGGAAACCAGGAAAAAATATGCACTACAAAAACGGCAGAGAAGCAAAGAACGGTGACAAGGTCGTGTTGATTCCATCATACGGTCCTCCGGTCGCGGGAATCCTCAACGACGCGACGCAGGGAAACGATTACTGCAACGGAAAAATTGCCATCACAACGACAACCGACCCATGCCCCAATCTTAAGGAATGCTTGCACGCTGACGACATCGCGACAGCAAACATTCCAGAC
>WNGE01013225.1_pt1 | contig 11581 bp, 10 predicted proteins | sample 5400651 | NCBI WGS metagenome assembly WNGE01 (sample SAMN13153370, study PRJNA577476) | soil metagenome | isolation source: 60 cm soil or saprolite under grassland replicate 2 | place: USA:California | collected 2016-06-15 | reverse complement strand
TCACCGTCCGACCTCCTTGGAGTCGCTGATGGCCTTCGCAACCACCAGCCTCCAAGGCAGGTCGGACGAACAACGCTCCTGGGACTTACAGCTAGCGGCAGTCGTCGCAGGCGCCGCGGAGGAGCACGTCGTGACTGGCGACGGCGAAGCCCGCCTCCTGCTCGACGCGCTGCAAAGCCGCCTCGAGGCTCTCGTCCGCGAACGGCTCGACGCGGCCGCACTCGTTGCAGACGAGGTGATGATGATGCTCGGCGGCGAGCTCGACGCGTTCGTAATGCGCGCGCCCGTCGCCAAGATCGATCTTCTGCACGAGCCGCTTCTCTGTCAGTAGGTCGACGACGCGATAGACGCTCGCGATTCCGACCGAGCGCCCCTGCGTCCGGACCTCGTCGGCGATCTCCGGCACCGTCAGGCAGCAGTCGCGCTGCGCGAGCACCGAGACGACGGCGCGCCGGGCGGCGCCGACGCGATACCCGGCCTCCCGCAGCGCCTCGTGTGTGCGCTCCTCCCACGTCACGACGCGTATGATAACGATTATCGTTATCGTGTAGCTCCGTGTTCGAGCCTTTTCGCTTCGCGTTCGTGCAGCGCGGTCTCTGGGAGGTGCTGCTCCTGTCGGGCGCGGCCGGCCTGCTGGGGACGTGGATCGTCCTGCGCGGCCTTGCCTTCTATGCCCACGCGATCGGCACGGCGGCGTTCCCCGGGCTCGTCCTCGCGGACGGCCTCGGCTTCGCGCCGCTACTCGGCGCGCTCGGCGCCGCCGGCGTCTTCGCGCTCGCCGTGGCCGCGCTCGGCCGGCGGCACCGCGACGAGTATCCGAGCTTTACGGCGCTCGTCCTCGTCGGGGCTCTTGCACTGGGCGTGATTCTCGCCAGCGACGTCTTCCATTCCGGGTCGAGCGTCGAGACGCTCCTGTTCGGCAGCCTGCTCTTGATCGGCGACAGCGACCTCGTCGTCGCGGCGGCCGCGACTGCGACCGCCGTCGTGGCGACGCTGGCGCTCGGGCGGCGCTGGCTCGCGACGGGGTTCGACCCGGTGACTTCCCGTGCCCTCGGCGCGCGGTCCGCGCTACCCGAGCTGGCGCTGCTCGTGCTCGTGTCGTTCACCGTCGTCGCGTCCCTGGCAGCACTCGGGGCCTTGCTCGTCTCGGCGCTGCTCGTCCTGCCGGCCGCGACCGCGCGGCTGTGGACGCGCACCCTTCGTTCCTGGCAGCTCGCGTCGGTCGCGCTCGTGGCCGCGGAGGGAGCCGCGGGACTGTGGCTCGCCGTCGAGGCGAACGTGCCACCGGGTGCGGCAATCGCCGTGGTTGCAGGTGGAGTGTTCGCTCTTGCCGCCGTCCCGCGTGCGCTGCCGGCCGTCGCGATCGCCGCCCTCGTGCTCGCCGGCTGCGGCTCCACGGGCGGACACGCGCGTGTCGTCGCCACGACGACGCAGATCGGCGACTGGGCGCGCATCGTCGCCGGCGACGCGGTCTCCGTCCACCAGATCCTGCAGCCGAACACCGATCCGCACGAGTACGAGCCACGTTCGGCAGACGTCGAGGCTACGAGCGGAGCGAAGGTCGTCTTCGAGAGCGGCGACGGCCTCGATCACTGGATGCCGAAAGTGATCTCGTCGGCAGGAGGCCATCCGCAGGTCGTCGACCTCGGCGAGGTCGTGCCCATCAAGCTCGACGACGATCCGCACTGGTGGCACGATCCGAGGAACGCGGAGGCCGCGGTGATCGCGATCCGCAACGCGCTGGCGCGCGCGATTCCCGGTGAGGCCGGGACCTTCCGACGAAACGCAACCGCCTACTTCCAGCGGTTGCGCACTCTCGACCACGGCATCGCTGCATGCTTCTCCCGCCTTCCCGCCGAGAAGCGGAAGCTCGTAACCAATCACGACGCGTTCGCGTACTTCGCGCACCGTTATCACGTGCGGGTCGTCGGCGCCGTCATTCCATCGACGACGACGGAGGCACAGCCGTCCGCAGGCGAGACGGCGAAGCTGATCGCGCTCGTTCGGCGCGAGCACGTGCGCGCGATCTTCCCCGAGAGCTCGATCAATCCGCGACTCGCGCGGACGGTGGCGCGGGCTACCGGAGCGACGGCGAACTACACGCTGTACGGCGACACGCTCGGACCGGGCCAGACGTATCTCGAGATGGAACGCGCGAACGCGGACGCGATCATGCGCGGCTTCACCGGCGGCAGCCGAGGGTGCTTCATGTGACGCTGCTCGACGTCGAGAGGCTCCGCACAGGCTACGGCGGGCCGCCTGTCATCGAGGACGTCACATTCGACCTGCGCCGAGGAGAGCGGGTCGGCGTGCTCGGGCCGAACGGAGGCGGCAAGTCGACGCTGTTTCGCGCCCTGCTCGGGGAGCTCGAGCCGTACGGGGGCACGATCTCCGGTCCGCGCCGTTACGGCTACGTGCCGCAGACCGAGCGCTCTCGGCTCGACTACCCGGTCACGGCACTCGACGTTGCGCTGATGGGGACGCTCTCCTCGCGACCGTGGTGGCTGCCGCTGAGTCGGCACGAGCGCACGCGGGCGCTCGCGGCACTCGAACGGGTCGGCCTGCAGGACGTCGCCGGCGTGCAGTTCGGCGAGCTTTCCGGCGGCCAGCGCCAGCGCGTCATGGCGGCGCGCGCGCTCGTGCAAGACGCGCCGGTGTTGTTGCTCGACGAGCCGTTCGGCGGTGTCGACGTTCCGAGCGCCGAGCTCCTGTCGACGCTGCTCGACGACCTCGCCCGCGAGGGGCGCGGATTGCTGATCGCGACGCACGACCTCGAGCAGGCGAGCGGCTGGGACCGCGTGCTGTGCCTCAACAGGCGCGCGGTGGCATTCGGGCCGCCGGACGACGTGCTGACGCTCGCCGTGCTCGAGCGCACGTACGGCGGCGAGATAGTGACGCTGCCGGGTCGAGAGGCCGGCATCCTCCCTCCGCATCACCACGAGCACTGATGCACGCGCTGCTTCACCCGTGGAGCGAGACGTTCATGCAGCTGGCGTTGCTCGAGCTCGTCTTCCTCGGTGTCGTGGGCGGAATCGTCGGCTGCTGGATCCTCTTCTACGAGCTCGCGTACAGCGCAGAGTCGCTCGCGCACGCGCTCTTTCCCGGTCTCGTCGCGGCCGCGCTTCTCGGCCTGCCGCTGCTCGCGGGCGGGGTGGCCGGAGTCGCCGCCGCTGCGGTCGGGATCGCGCTCGTGCGCCGCATTCCGTCGCTGGGAGGGGATGCCTCCGTTGCCGTCGTGATCACGAGTCTCTTCGGGCTGGGCGTGCTGCTCGCATTGACGCCTGCGACGCCGCCTCGCGGTCCTCGCCGGCACGGCGCTCGTCGCGTTGCACCGGCCGCTTCTCCTCGTGGGCTTCGACCGCACGACGGCAGGAGCCTTCGGCGCGCGCCCGACGCTCGTCGACCTGGCGCTCCTCGGGCTGATCGCGGTCGCGATCGTGATCGGCGTCCGCGCGCTCGGGAACCTGCTCGTCCTCGCGCTGCTCGTCGGGCCCGCGGCGACGGCGCGCCTCCTTGTCCGCCGGATGGCGAAGCTGATGGCGCTCGCGGCCGCGGTGGCGATCGGCGCCTCGGTCGGCGGGCTCTACCTTTCGTATTACGCAAGCATCGCGGCCGGCGCCGCGGTGGCCGCCGTGATGGTGGCGACGTACGTCGTCGCGCTGGCGGCGCGGGCCGCGGCCCGCGCTACTTGATCAGCGTGAGCATCTTGAACATCGGGAGGTACATCGAGATGATGATCACGCCGACCATCATCCCCACGCCGATCATCATGATCGGCTCGATGATCGAGGTCAGCGTCTGAATCGACGAGTCGACCTCGTCCTCGTAGAAGTCCGCGATCTTCCCGAGCATCTTCTCGAGCTCGCCCGTCTCCTCACCGATCTTCACCATCTGGCTGACCATCGGCGGGAAGACCGGGTTCTCGATCAGCGGCTGCGCGATCGTCACGCCCTCGTGCACACGCGCACGCACGTTGCCGAGAGCCTCCTCGACGACCCAGTTGCCCGACGTCGTCGCCGTGATCTCGAGCGCCTTGATGATGTCGACGCCCGCCGCGACGAGGGTCGACAGCGTGCGCGAAAAGCGGGCCATGGTCACCTTGAGCACGACGTCGCCGATCTTCATCGGCAGGCGCAGCTTGAAGCGATCCCAGTGCTTGCGCCCCGCTTCGCTCTTCTTCCAGCGGAAGAAGGCGAAGATCGAGCCGAAGAAGACCGGAAAGATGATGTACCAGCGGCTCTGCAGAAGCTCGGACATGCTGACGACGATCTGCGTCAGCTTGGGCAACTCGCCGCCGAGTTGCTTGAAGATCTTCACGAAGACCGGAACGAGGAAGAGCAGCATTCCCGTCAGGACCAGGGTCGCGAAGACGAAGACCATGACCGGATAGATCATGGCGCCCTTCACGCGACGCTTGATCTGCGTCTCCTTCTCGATCTGGAACGCGACGCGGTCGAGCACGATGTCGAGGATGCCTGCGGCCTCGCCGGCTTCGACCATCGAGACGTAGAGGCGGCTGAAGACCTTCGGGTGCCGCACCATCGCCTGCGAGAGCAAGAGCCCTCCTTCGACGTCAGCGCGCAGCTCCTTGATGATCGCGGCGAGGTACTTGTCGTCGGTCTGTTCCTCGAGGATCACGAGCGCGCCCACGACGTTCAGGCCCGCCTCGATCATCGTCGCGAACTGGCGAGAGAAGATCTGCAGCGACTTCGGCTTGACCGCCTTGAAGACGCTGCGGACGCCGTCTTCTCCGCTGGCCGGCAGCTCGTCGAGCTTCCGCGCGAGCAGGCCGCGGATCCGCAGCTGCTCCTGCGCGGCCCCGGGATCGGGTGCGTGGATCTCGCCCGAGAGCTCGAGGCCCTGGGCGTTGATCGCCGAGTACGCGAAGGCAGCCATGCAGACCTCTTATCGGACGGGGGACGAAGGCCCTTGAGGGATCTCTTCCAGATGCCGATTCCGGAGAACGTGAGAGTGCGCTTGCGTAGTCAAGAGGGCTTCGGCCTGATCGAGCTGCTCATGGCGATGGTGATGCTGAATATCGGCATCCTCGCCATCGTGGCCTCGTTCAACTCGGGCGCGGTCGCGTTGAAGCGCGCAAGCCACGTGTCGACGGCGTCCGCGCTGGCCGACCAGCAAATGGAGGGCTACAGAGCGCTCCTCTACAGCCAGATCGGCTTCGACACGAGCCTGATGAGCGGCCTCGACAATACGTACAAGTGCGATTCGGTACTCGGCGCTCTCTGCCCCAACACGGTCACGCCGCGTCCCGCGGCCTGCCCGACCTCGAGCCCCTGCGCAGAGAACGGCACCGTGCCGACTTTGACGTGCGGCGCCTCGAACCAGTGCCTGCCGACAAGGACGGTGAGCGGGTCGACCTCGCCGGACGCGTACCCGTACCGGATCGATTCGTACATCATCTACACGACGGAATCGAGTGGACGGCAGCTCAAGAAGATCACCGTGGTCGTGCGGGACTCAGCCACGCCGACGAAGACGTTCGCGCGGTTGACGTCGACGTTCGACCAGACAGTCAGCAGCTAGCCGCGGCGTAACCGGCAGGAATACTCCCTTCGGCCTATAGGACGAGGCCGGATCGGCGATTAGCGTCGCTGCATATGCACGACGTACCCCACACAACGTCCCCGCCGATCACGGAGCGCCAGCGCCAGGTAGTCGAGCTGATCGCTGCCGGGTGCTCGAACGAAGAGGTCGGCCGGCGGCTTGGCATCTCGGCTCGGACGGCGAAGGCCCACGCGGATGTCCTGCGTCGGAAGCTCGGCGTCCCCCGGCGGCGCCAAATCCCAGCGGCATATCGCGCGCTCACCGGCGAGGACCCGCTGGCACCAAGCCTCGAGCCGATGTCCTTCGTGCTCGGGGATTAACGGCAACCTGCACCTGCGCAGTCCGCTGCGCAGGTGCAGGACTATCGCGCTATCTACTCTGTGGCTGCTGCGGAGTACGCTCGAAGTCGATCAGCGGAGGGCAGGGAAGATGGGGCAGAGCAGGACATATGCGGACCTCAAGCTCGACGAGGCGCCGGCGCAGCGCCACCTGATCGAGCGCCCGCGCCTGACGAAGCTGCTCGACGAGGCCGAAGCGCGGATCATCCTGTTGATTGGTCCCGCCGGCTACGGCAAGACGACCCTGGCGAGAGAGTGGACGGCGCAAGGCGGGCGGCGCGGGTTGTGGTACCGGGCGCAGACGGGTGCGTCGGACGTCGCGGTTGTCGCTCGTGCGCTTTCGCACGCGCTGGCGCCCCTTTCGCCGACGATCGAGCGCAGTACGCGCGAGCTCCTGGCGGCGCTGAACACGCCGGAGGACGAGCCCGAGGCGATCGCGCACCTGCTCGCCGAGGAGCTGGAAGGCTGGCCCGTCGGCTCCTGGCTCGTGATCGACGAGTACGAGCTCGTGGCGGCGCACGAGGCTCCCGTGAAGCTGGTCGAAAGGTTCGTGCAGATCTCCGGCGCGCGCCTGTTGCTAACCAGCCGCGACCGGCCGAGTTGGGTGAAGCCGCGAGATCTCTTGTACGGCGACGCGTTCGAGCTACGCGCTGCGACCCTCTCGATGACACTGGAGGAAGCGTCGCAGGTGCTCGAAAGCGCGACGCATGCTCCAGCCGGTCTCGTCGCGCTTGCGGACGGTTGGCCCGCCGTGATCGGCCTCGCGGCGTTGCTTCCCGGCGACGTGAACCCGACGTCGGATGTCCAGGCGGCGCTGTTCGACTACGTCGCGCAGGAGTTGTTCGGCGCACTCGACGAGGACGTGCAGCGGCATCTCGTCCTGCTCTCCCTGCCCTCCACGCTCAGCCCTGAGCTTGTCCAGGCACTGCTGGACGAGTCGGCGGAGAAAGTGATCCATGCGTCGATCAATGCGGGCCTGATGACGGCGCGCGGGGGCCAGGATCTCGAGATCCATCCGCTTTGCCGCGCCTTTCTCCAGCAGAAGGTCTGGGACATCGGCGTCGGCAGAGATCGCATCGACGCGCTTGCGCTTTGCCTCATCGAAGCGTCGCAATGGGACGACGCGTTCGAGCTCATGCGCCGCTTCGAACTGCCTGAGCGCCTGCCGCTCCTGATCGAGCGCGGCCTGCGAAAGGTCTTGTCCGAAGGTCGCCTGGCCGCCGTAGAGCGGTGGGTCGCGTGGGCCGACGAGGCGCAGATCGAAGCTCCCGAACTGGCTCTTGCTCGTGCCGAGACGTATCTTCGACGCGGTGCTTGGGAGCTGAGCGAATCGTTTGCAATCACTTGCGCGCGAACGGTCGCTTCGAACGAACTTGCGGCACAGGCACATCTTTGTGCAGGTGCCGCCTCTCATCTCATGGATGAGGTCGACCGCGCGTGGAGTCAGTACGGACAAGCGCTCACATATGAGATACCGGCCGACCTACGGCGACGTGCGCTCTGGGGCCGATTCGTTTCCTCCTATTGGACCAAGCGTCCGGACTTTCGAGGCGCTCTCGCAGATCTTGAGAACGCTGTTGATCCAAGCCCAGACCATCTGCTGAGGTTGCGTCAAGCGCGACTGGTCGTCGCCTTACGTGAAGGAGACATTTCGGCGGCAATAGACGGCGCGCTCGCAGCAGAACCGCTCCTCTCGCACATCGAGGATCCGCTCGTCCGGACCAGCTTTCTCAATAGCGTCGCATACGCCCTCGGCATCACCTCGAGATATGCCGAGGCGGACGTGTTCGCTAGCAGACAGATCGAAGAAGCGACGCGCTTTCGCCTTAATTTTGTCCTACCGACAGCACTCGTGAATCTCGCTATGGCCAAGCTGGGGCTTGGTTCGTACACGGCGGCATCAGCGCTGATCGAGCGATCACAGCATGACGACACGACGGACGATTCCTTACTTCGTGTTCAGCGAGCGATTGTCCGCGCCTCCATCGCGCTTTCGCGCGGCGACGCGGAGACCGCGGTGAACGAGCTCCGCGACGTGTCGCATCATGATGCGCGTTCGGACATCATCGGCGAGGCACTCGCAACGCGAGCTTTCGCTGAGGCATGCAGTGGTGACCTCTCTGGCGCGGAAGCCACACTGTTGCGAGCCACGGGCCTCGCGAGCGACGTTAGAGCGCAAGTGTTTATCTCGTGCGCTAGAGCGGTCTTGGCGTTGGAGGCTGGCACACCGACCGGGGAGCAGCGGCTGGACGAACTCGCCGAAGCGGTCATAAGTACGAGTTGTTTTGACAGCGCTATCTGTGCCATGCGTGCTAGCCCGTCTCTTTTCGAGGCATCGCGGCAGAACAGTGCGATGATCGGGATACTCCGCACTGCCGCCTTGCGTAGTGGCGACGCGACCCTCACCGCTGCCGTTGGCATGCGCGCAAGCGCCAAACGCGAAGACCGGACACTTTCAGTGCGCGAACGAGAGGTGCTACAGCTTGCTGCTGAAGGATTCCGGAACGATGAAATCGGACGTCGTCTACTCATCAGCCCAAAGACGGTGAAGACACATCTTCAGAACATCTACGAAAAGCTCAACGTCAACTCGCGAACCGAAGCTGCACTAAAAGCCAGAGAGGCTGGGTTACTGCGCTAGGGCCAGCTCGCGCGGCGCTGCATCGATGTCTTCCTCGTACTCCCTCATCTCGAGCATAAAGTCCGCATTCGAAGCCATCCGAGCCGGTACTCCTCTGTGGCGCCGGCAAGGATGGCTTCGAATGCGGCGACAACTGACGTGTCGAACTGAGTTTCAACGGCCTGAGCAAGGCGCAGACGGGCAACGCGACTTGGCATCGCTTCACGATAAGGCCGATCGGACGTCATCGCGTTGTAGGCATCGGCGACGCCAATCACGCGAGAGAGGAGAGGAATCACCTCACCCGTGAGACTGTCGGGGTAGCCGTTGCCATCGAAGCGCTCGTGATGATGTCGAACAATTGCTGCAATCTCGGCGTAGTCCTCTACCTTTGCGAGAATCCGCTCCCCAATTTCGCTGTGCGTCTCCATGAGCCGTCGCTCCTCGAGCGTGAGGGCACCCGGCTTCTCCAGCAGGCCGGCGGGGAGACCGATCTTCCCGATGTCGTGAACGAGACCGCAGAGGTGAACAAGCTGCTGTTGTGGCTCGGGAAGACCCATGCGTTTCGCTATGTCCCGCGAGTAGATCGCAACTGCAGCGGAATGACCAGCGGTATACCGATCTCGCGCGTCGAGCGTCGCGACCAGCGCCGTAGCGAATGAGAGATTCGCTCGTTCAAGACGCTCGTTCACGCTCAGCAAGTCATCGGCTAGACGCCTCTGTTCTTGGTATAGAGCAAACAACCTCTGGGCCGCCAAAGCCGGCACGAAGAACATAAGGAGCGACAATGGCGAGAGGTCCCTGTAAGCAATCGCGAGAACGGTTACGAGGGGCGTGTACAGCGGCACTGCAGAGGCGATGATCGGGGCGCCCGTACGTAGAAGTTCCCAGGGGCTCCGAGTCCCGCGAACTCTCGCGGCGATGGCCGCGAAGCAGACATCGAGAACCTCAGCAACGATGGCGCCGACGAGTGTCGCAATCGCGATTGCGATGTAGTGACTATTTGACAGAGAGAGGCAAAAGGACGCGGCCAGGCCGGTTGCAGCGCCATTGATGGCTCGGCTACTCGTGTATGTCACCCACTTCAAGTGAGGTGGCTGGCCGATTTCGCCGATCAGCGACGCCGCGCCGACAAGCATCGCCGCCAGCGGTCCGAACAGAACGGCGGCAAACAGAGTCGGGAGAATTGAAATGGACTGCGACGTCGTGGTTGTGAGACGGACCAATCCGCGCTCAGAGATCGCGGCGATGACGCAAAGCGCGGCGATGGTCCACCGATCTCCGAAGCCGTAGTTGAGCGCGATGAGGGCGGCTGCCGCAGTGGTCGACGTCAGAGCGAGAATCGCGGCATAGACACCGCCGCCTGCAGAAAGCTCTTCGCGAAAGTTAGAAAGGTAAGTATTTGGGAGGCTCAACTATCTAAACCTTGACAATCCCCCAGAAGGGGTATAGATTGCGAACCGCCGTTAGTCCCCGCAAGAAGGAGCTTAAAAATGGGTAAGTCACTGATTTGGTTCGTCGCACGCGCCGCCATCGCCGGCGGTTTCCGCGAGTGGTAGGACCCGTAGTCTGCGTTTTTGACAGCCTGAAGACTTCCCCCTGTTGAGGGATATCCACAGACTGGGGAGAAATCAGCTTCTGGAGACCTAGCGCTCCAGGATCGAGCAAGAAACCGGCTGGCTACCTAGTCCAGCAGCCAAAAACCGAGTTTTACGCGATCAGCCCACGCCGGAAGCCAACAGCTACGGCGTGGGCTCGCGACCTGGCCTGGAGCTTCGCGAGCAAGTGGCGGACGTGTGACTTCACGGTTTCCTCGCTGAGGAAGAGCCGCTCGCCGATCTCCCGGTTCACGAGTCCATCGGAGATCAGCTGGAGCACTTCGATTTCCCGCATCGTCGGCTCCTGCTCCAGCGCCTGGAGCGGGCCGTTGAACGGAATCACCTCCGCCGTGCCGTTGCCGTTCCGGCGCCGTGTCGCGGCGACCTTGTCGAACCGGCGGGTGTGATCCATGTACCGGGTCAGAATCTGTTTGCGCTCAGCTGCGTCCACGCCCCATCTATCGGCCTTGTAAACGCGGTTCTTGAGCCTCGTACCCCGATCTAGGGATTCACCTCTTCGGGCACGGGGCGGGATTCGCCGCTCGTGTCCTGTGGTAGAGCCGACTCGTCCGCCGCGCGGGGCGTCTCCGGCGCGGCCTGTACGCGCCTCAGCGTCTCCTCGTCGACGTTCAGGGGATGATGGCACGCGGCCAGGTGACCGTTGCCGTAATCGGCCAGCGGAGGCTCGATTCGGCTGCAAATCTCCGTCGCGTACCGGCAACGAGGATGGAACCGGCAACCGGCCGGCGGCGAGATCGGGCTCGGCACGTCGCCCTCGAGGACGATCCGCTGCCGCTTCTCCGAGAGATCCGGGTCCGGGATCGGCACCGCTGAGAGCAGCGCCTCCGTGTACGGCATGATCGGCCGCGTATAGAGCTCCTCGGCCGGCGACAGCTCGACCAGCTTTCCGAGGTACATCACGGCGATCCGGTCGCTCACGTGGCGGACGACCCCGAGGTCGTGCGCGATGAAGAGATACGTGAGGTTGAAGTCCTCCTGCAGGTCCTCCATCAGATTGATCATTTGCGCCTGGATCGAGACGTCGAGGGCCGATACCGGCTCGTCGGCGACGATCAGTTTCGGCCGCAGTGCGAGCGCGCGAGCAACCCCGATGCGCTGCCGCTGGCCGCCCGAGAACTCGTGCGGGAAGCGGTTGTAGTGCTCGGGCGAGAGACCGACCGTCTCCAGGAGCTCCTGGACACGCTGGCGGCGTTGCTTCTTACTCGCCGTCCGGTGGATCTTCATCGGATCGCCGATGATCGAGCCGACGCGCTTGCGCGGATTGAGACTCGCGTACGGATCCTGGAAGACCATCTGCATCTCGCGGCGCAACGGCCGCAGGGCCCGGGGGCCGAGCTTCGCGATCGATTTCCCCTCGAACCGGACGTCGCCGTCGGTCGGCTCGAGCAGGCGCACGATCGTCCGCCCGAGCGTCGACTTGCCGCAGCCCGACTCGCCGACGA
>WNGE01012006.1_pt1 | contig 11581 bp, 13 predicted proteins | sample 5400651 | NCBI WGS metagenome assembly WNGE01 (sample SAMN13153370, study PRJNA577476) | soil metagenome | isolation source: 60 cm soil or saprolite under grassland replicate 2 | place: USA:California | collected 2016-06-15 | reverse complement strand
CCAGCACGGCAAGATACATCGCGTAGCTCGTATTGAAGATCTTCCAGTTCGACGTCAGGCCCGGGTCGGCGAGGAGGTGGTGCGCGCTCGCGAGCTGCAGGAATGCGATGTAGAGCAGGAAGGCGGTCCGTGATACGCGCTCGGACATCGGCTTTGCGCCGAACACGATCGCCGCGATGGCGTACCAGACCGAAACGTGGGCGGCTACGTTGATCTGTTGCGAGCTGTGACCGAACGCCCACCAGACTGTCCGGTACATCAGCGAGTCCATGTAGTGGATGAGTCCAAGCGACCACAGGAATGTCGGGATCAGAATGATCGCGCCGGAGGCAATGGTGAACACGGCGATGATGGCCGCTGTGACGGCGCCGAACGTGACGACGGGAACCGAGCCGCGGTAGGTTTTCTCGTTTTTGGCGACGACGAGCGTGCCGAAGAAGACGAACAGCGCGATCAGCGCGCCGACGGCGAACAGGATCAGCCCGAGATAGAACGCCGGGTGCGCGCCCATCGGGGCGTAGGACGTGAACATCACGGACGAGTCGCCGCGGAACACCGCGTAGTTGTTGGTGAGCGCTCCAATAATCATCAGCCAGAATGCCGCCCAGGCCATGCCCGGCGTGGCAAGCCGGCAGCGCAGCAGCGTCGACGCGCAGAAGTACAGCACGGCGATCTCGAAAAAGATGATCCAGAACACGAGCATGTTGAGCCCGTGCGCGGTCAGTACGAGGTAGAACCAATCGGCCGGCAGGAGGTGGATCGCCTGCCAGCGGGTCGTCGTCACGAGCAGCGCGAGCACGCCGCCGAACAGCAGCGCCACGACGCCGGCGACGGCGTTCCAGCGCATCAACTTTTCCGCCGGCTCGTGGTACGACAAGCCCGTCGACGGGCAGGTGCGGAACATCCGGTTGACAGCCATGCGCGTCCCCTATTTCGCGGATTTGACGACGTAGAGCTTGCTCGCCATCGTGTGATGGTTGATGCCGCAGTATTCGTTGCAGATGATCGAGTAGGTCATCGCCTTGGTGGGCGTCACCGTGATCACGTGCTCGTAGTTGGGGTGGACTTCCACATTGATGTTTTCCGGCTGCAGCGAAAAGCCGTGCAGCCAGTCCATCGATGCGAGATGCAGCCGATAGGTCTTGCCTTCCTCGAGCTCGAGCATCGGCCACCATTGCCACAGGCGCGCGATCAGATAGACATCGCTGCCCGCGGGCGGATGCACGACCGGGATCTTGAGGTCGGTTTCCTCGCGCACCTTGTATTTGTCGACCATCGCCTGCGTCTTTTGCTGATGCCATTCCGGCGTGGTGCGATACGCCTCGTTGGAGAGGTTCTGCTTACCGTACACGTGCCAGTACGGCATCATGAAGAACATGACCAGGCACCAGACGAAGGCGATCACGATCCACGTGCCTTCGACGCGGTCCAGCGGCTGCTTCCACCAGACGCGATTTCTCGGCGGGGCGATGGCGCTCATGGGTTGACTCCTGACTTACTTGGCGACCGGAATGCCGACGATTTCCATCACGCCCCAGACGATGTAGAGCACGGTGGGCATGGCGATGCCGATGAACAGCAGCAGGAACGGGTTGTCCAGCAGCTGCTGCATGACGGGTATGGGCTCTTCGGTGACGTCGTCGTCGGGATCGTTGCTGATATTGGCGTTGGCCATGTCGCTTGCTCCTTGTAATCGTCCGGTGCCGCAATCGAACGGAACGCCGGGTTGGTCGTGCATTGGCGCACGGCGCGCGCCAGCCGTCGTTCGTCGGTTCGGCGGACTGTACGGCGCAGCGCGGGCACGTGAAATTGATATGCGTCAAGAATTTCGGGCTGGCGCGGAACTCAATCGCATTTTCTTGACCGGCATGCGACGCGCATGTCGTCGTGGCAAAATGCACGCCATGCAAGTACCCTCTTCAGCTGTTACGCACCTGGCTGCGCGCGACGCGACATCGTTGCGCACTGCACCAAATCGCGTGGTTGCGTGGTGGCTGTTCGCCTGCTGCGCGCTGGTCTTCGCGATGATCGTCGTCGGCGGCGTCACGCGCCTCACGCATTCAGGTCTGTCGATCGTCGAGTGGCAGCCGATCGTCGGCACGCTGCCGCCGCTGAACGATGGCGACTGGCAGGAGACCTTCGCCAAGTACCAGCTCACGCCCGAGTACCGGCTCGTCAATCATGCAATGACGCTGTCCGAGTTCAAGGGCATCTTCTGGTGGGAGTATTTCCACCGGCTGCTCGGGCGCGCGATCGGCGCCGTGTTCCTCGTTCCGCTGCTGTGGTTTGCCGTGCGGCGCCGCATTCCGGAGGGCTACGGGTGGAGGCTCGCCGGCATATTCGTGCTCGGCGGGCTGCAGGGCGCGATGGGTTGGTACATGGTGAAGAGCGGGCTCGTCGACGACCCGCGCGTCTCGCAGTTCCGGCTGACCGCGCATCTCGGCATCGCGCTCGCTATCTTCGCGGCGATGCTCTGGGTCGGTCTGTCGCTCACATTTCCGCGACGCGCCATCCTTGCGACGTCGGCGCAGCGCGCGGCACGGACGCTCGCATTTGCGGTTGCCGTGGTCGTCTTCGTGATGGCGCTGTCCGGCGGCTTCGTCGCCGGCATAAGGGCGGGCTTCGCGTACAACACGTTTCCGCTGATGAACGGCGCCGTCGTTCCGTCCGAGATCTTCATGCTCGAGCCGTTGTGGAGGAACTTCTTCTGGAACATGGCGACGGTCCAATTCGATCATCGCGTGATCGCCTGGTTTCTGGCGATTGTCGTCCCGCTCCTGTGGTGGAAGCTCAGGTCGACCGACGGGATGCCGGCCCGCGCACGTGTCGGCGGTCATCTGCTGCTCGCTCTCGTTGCGCTGCAGATTGCGCTCGGGATCGCGACGCTGCTCCTCGTCGTGCCCTTGCCGCTGGCGGCCGCGCATCAGGCCGGCGCCGTGCTGGTCTTCACCGCGGCGCTCAATGTCGCGCACGCCGTGCGCTGAGCCCGGGCCGTTGCCGGCAACGGTGGCGCGGAGCGTAAGATGGAAGAGGTTCGGACGGCAGCACGTGCACGTGCCGCGATGCCGTCACGACGGGCAGCTCCGGGCTGCGTCACCAACCACAAGGAGGCACCGATGCGATTCCGTCCCAGTGTCATGCTGACCGCGCTTGCGTTCGGCGTCATGCTCGCGGCATGCGGGCAGAGTTCCGACAAGGCTGCCGCCGATGCGAAAGCCGCGGCGGACGCGGCTGCGCAGGCGAAAGCAGCCGCCGAAACCACCGCGGAGGCGACAAAGGCCGCCGCCGACAAGGCGGCCGACGCCGCAAAGGCCGCTGCGAGCGACGCCGCGGCCAAGGCCGCCGAAGCGTCGAAGGACGCAACAAGCAAGGCTGCCGACGCGACGAAGGAAGCTGCGGACAAGGCCGCACAGGCAACGAAGGAAGCCGCCGACAAAGCCGCCGCCGCAGCAAAGGAAGCTGCTGCCAAAGACGCAACCAAGAAGTAGCGGACGCGTGACGAACGCGGAGCGACGGCACTCCGCGGACGTGACGCCGCTTTTCGCATGCGCTTGCGTCGAGGGCAACGCGCATCGCGGCGTTTGCTGCATCGCGCCACCAGTCTTTCTTGATGCGGGTCAAGGAGTGTCCGACCCACGCTCAACAACAATAACGCCGTGAAGAACTCGTCATTCGCCGGACAAGGATTGCGTTGATGCCGCGCCACATCACGCTCGACGTCCGCGGCATGCAGCCGCCCGAGCCGATCGAGCGCGTGCTGGAGACGATCGGCGACTTCAAGGAGGGCGACACGCTCCGGCTGGTTATCGACTGCATGCCGCAGCCGCTGTTCCGGATCCTCGAGCGCAACGGTTACGGCCACCACGAGGAACCGGGGATCGAGTCGCTCTACGAAATCACGATCTGGGCGAAGCCCGACCGCGGCCCGTGATGGCCGGAATCGCGCGGTGCGCGACGGCAGCGGAAGCCTGCGCAGCGATGACGCCCGAACTCGAAACCCTGATCGCCGAATTCGATGGCGATCCGCAGCTGCGCGCCGACCTCGGCGAGCAGCGCTCGCAGGCGCTGATGCAGGCGATGCTCGACGGCGAGATGGCGCCGCGCGGCGTCGAAGCGATCGTGCGCGCTTACGGCGAGCGCCGGCCCGCGCTGGCCGAAACGATCGGATTCATGCGGGCACTCGACGCGCGCGTGCGTCCGCTGCAAGCGCTTGCCGAGCGTCCACGTCCAATCGTGCTGCCCTCGTACAGCGGGACGCGCGCGCAGCCCAACCTGACGGCGCTCGTCGCGTTGATGCTCAAACGCTACGGTGCGACTGTCGTCCTGCACGGATCGATTTCGACGAAGGTGCTGCGCGTCAGCGCTGCCGGTGACGCGGATGCGCATCCGGTGACGACCGTAGAAATCCTGCGCGAGCTTGGCATCGAGCCTGCCGTCGACATGGCAGACGCGCAGGCGCGGCTTGCGCGCGGCGATATCGCCTACGTTCCGCTCGAGCTCTTTGCGCCGGACGTAACACGGATCGCGCGCGCGGCCGAAGCGGCATCCGGCAACGGAATCCTATACGCGCTCGTCCAGTTGCTGGACCCGTTCGGTGGCTATGGCTATCGCGTCCTCGCAGCGCGACGGGGTGAAGCGTTCGCGTGGATGCACGAATTCCTGGCCGCCACGCGAGCGACCGCTTTGCTGCTGCGCGGCACCGAAGATGAGCCGTTCGCCGATCCTGTGATGCTCCCGGAGCTCGAATCGTTCGCGGCCGGTGTCGCGACCGCCGATGATGACGCTGCCGCGGAGGCGATCGCTGGGTCGCGAGCGCAAGCGCTGGTGCTCGACGTGGCCGCGACGGCCGAGTACATCGCGCGGGTGCTGAAGGGCGAGCAGCCGGTGCCGGATCGGATCCTCGCTCAGCTCGCGTATTGCCTCGCCGGTGCGCGCCGCAGCTAGGCCGCGCGGATGCCGTCGCTGATTCGCGTCAATCGGCGGCGGTGATCGCCGCGGCGGCGGCCTCGGTGCAATCCGCAACCGGATCGAACCAGGCAAACGATGGCTGCAGCGCAACGACATCGCCGATGACGATGAGCGTTGGCGGCTCGAGGCGCGCGTCGAACGCGCGTCCCGGGAGGTCGGCGAGCGTGCCGGCGATCACGCGCTGATTCGCGGTCGTCGCTTGCTGGATCACCGCCGCCGGCGTCGTCGGCGACAGCCCGTGAGCGATCAGCTCGCGCGCGAGGATCGGCAATCCCATGAGTCCCATGTAGACGACGACGGTGTGGCCGGGGCGCGCGAGCCCAGGCCAGTCGAGGTTCATCGTGCCGTCCTGCAGATGGCCGGCGACGAACGTGACTGCATGCGCGTGGTCGCGGTGCGTGAGCGGGATGCCTGCATAAGCCGCGACGCCCGACGCTGCCGTGACGCCCGGAACCACTTCGAAGCGCACGCCGTTCGCACGGAGCGCCTCGATCTCCTCGCCGCCGCGACCGAAAATGAACGGGTCGCCGCCCTTGAGTCGCACGACGCGTTTTCCCTCGAGCGCGAGACGCACGAGGAGCGTGTTGATCTCGCTCTGCGGCAGCGTATGCCGTGCGCGTGCCTTGCCGACGTAGATGCGCTGCGCCCGGCGCTGCGCGAGCCCCACGATGTCGGCGCCCACGAGGCGGTCGTACACGACAGCATCGGCGCTTGCGATGAGCTTTGCCGCGCGCAGCGTCAGCAGGTCGGGATTGCCGGGACCGGCGCCGACCAGGTAGACGATGCCTGCACGATCCGATCCCGCGGCGGGATTCGCGCCGCGAATCGCGTAGAGCGGCCGGCGCGAGGCCCCCGGCGCGAATCGAGGTTTCAGCACGGCGTGGCCGGTGTCGCCGTTGCGAGTCGAATCTGCAGTCATCCGGATTTTCCTGCGCTGTGGGCACGAAACAAGTCACCCGCAAGCCCTTTGCGCTGCGCCGATTCTGGTCGGGTTGGCTCTCCCAATCCTTAATTTCCATCAAGGAACGCCAAAGGGTGCCGGCGCTATCTTCGCTTCCCATACGGGGACCGGACTCCCCGCTTTTCGCGGGTCGGTTCCGACGGCTTTGTTCACGTTCGAGGAGCGCAAGAGTGAATCGTCTATTTGTCGCAGCAGTGTTCGCACTGGCGGTGCTGCCCTTCGCGGTCAGTAGCGCATTCGCGCAGGACAAGAAGGAAGCTCCCGCGCCGGCGGCGCCGCAGCAGGGTATCGCGCGTCCCGTGTCGCCACCCGGCAGCGACGCGGCGAAGGCGGAGGAGGGGCACAAGGAAACACCGCTGATGCGCTACGAGGGCGCGGCAAGCTCGCCTCTCGCGCAGGAAGAAATGCATCAGGACATCAACCCCAAGGCGCCGACAATGACGGCCGCCGAATTCGACAAGGGCAAGCTCATCTACTTCGAACGCTGCGCCGGTTGCCACGGCGTGCTGCGCAAGGGCGCGACCGGCAAGCCGCTCACGCCCGACATCACGCTCGGCAAAGGCACGGAGTATCTGAAGGTGTTCATCGGCTACGGCTCGCCCGCCGGCATGCCCAACTGGGGCAGCTCGGGGCAGTTGACCGAGGCCGAGGTCGACCTGATGGCGCGCTATGTGCAACAGACGCCGCCGACGCCGCCCGAGTACGGGATGAAGGAAATGGAAGCGTCGTGGAAGGACATCGTTCCAGTCGCGAAGCGACCGAAGAAGAAGATGAACAATTACAACATCGACAACCTCTTCTCGGTGACGCTGCGCGATTCGGGCGAGATCGCGCTGATCGATGGCGACAGCAAGAAGATCGTCAACATCGTCAAGACCGGCTACGCCGTGCACATTTCGCGGATGTCCGCATCGGGGCGCTACCTGTACGTGATCGGGCGCGACGCGAAGATCAACCTGATCGACCTGTGGATGCCGAAGCCCGACAACGTGGCCGAGATCAAGATCGGGCTCGAAGCGCGATCGGTCGAGACGTCGAAATACAAGGGCTACGAGGACAAGTACGCGATCGCGGGGTCGTACTGGCCGCCGCAGTACGTGATCATGGAAGGCGATTCACTGAAGCCGCTGAAGATCGTCTCGACCCGCGGCATGACCGTCGACCCGCAGGAATATCATCCCGAGCCGCGCGTCGCCTCGATCGTGGCGTCGCACTTTCATCCCGAGTTCGTCGTCAACTCCAAGGAGACGGGCAAGATCAACCTGGTCAATTTCCAGGATCTCAACAACCTCAAGGTCACGACGATCGACGGCGCACGCTTTCTGCACGATGGCGGCTTCGATGCGACCGGCCGCTACTTCCTGGTCGCGGCCAATGCGTCGAACAAGATCGCGGTGGTCGACACCAAAGACGACAAGCTCGCCGGGCTGATCGACGTCGGCAAGACGCCGCACCCCGGCCGCGGCGCGAACTTCGTCGATCCCAAGTTCGGGCCGGTCTGGGCGACGGGGCACCTCGGTGACGAGACGATCTCGCTGATCGGCACCGATCCGGAGAAGCACAAGGCCAACGCGTGGAAGGTCGTGCGCACGCTCAATGGCCAGGGCGGCGGTTCGCTCTTCATCAAGACGCATCCGAAATCGAAGAACCTGTGGGTCGACACGGCGTTGAATCCCGATCCGAAGATCAGCCAGTCGATTGCGGTCTACGACATCGCCAATCTCGACAAGGGTTTCCAGGTGCTGCCGATCGCGGAATGGGCCGGCGTCGGGGAAGGCGCAAAGCGCGTCGTGCAGCCGGAATACAACAAGGCGGGCGACGAAGTCTGGTTCTCGGTATGGAGCGCCAAGAACCAGCAGTCGGCGATCGTCGTGGTCGACGACAAGACGAGAAAGCTGAAGGCCGTAATCAAGGACCCGAAGCTGATCACTCCAACCGGCAAGTTCAATGTCTACAACACGCAGCACGACGTTTACTGAGGGAGTCGTCGAAATGAAAGCACATTGGATTACCTTGGCCACAGCGGCCGCGTTCCTCGCCGCGCTGGCGGGCCCGGCAGTCGCCGACGATGCCGGCGAAAAGCTGGTCAAGGAAAAGGGCTGCACCGCATGTCACAGCAACGACAAGAAGATCGTCGGTCCGGCGTACAAGGACGTCGCGAAGAAGTACAAGGGTGACGCCGGCGCTGCGGCGAAGCTCGCCGACAAGGTCGTCAAGGGCGGATCGGGTGTCTGGGGTCCGGTGCCGATGCCACCGAACAAGGTGACCGACGACGAAGCCAAGAAAATGGTCGCCTACATCCTGGCGCTGTAGGACTGACCATCGACATGACGCGTGCCGCCCGACTCGCGCAGACCATCCTCGCGGCGGCATCGCTTGGCGTCATGGCGATGGCGAACGGCGCGGCGACGGACGATTCGAGCGCAACGCCTAACGTTGCGCTGTCCGACGCGTCGTCGCCGCTTCCCGACCCGGCGCGAGCACGCGAGCTCCTCCAGTTGTTGAAACAGGACTGCGGTTCCTGTCACGGGATGCGGCTGACCGGAGGTCTTGGTCCGCCGCTCACGCCCGCGGCTTTGAGAACAAAACCGGCTGCAAGCCTGGTCGCGACCATCGAGTTCGGCCGTCCCGGGACCGCAATGCCGCCGTGGCGGCGCTTTTTGTCCGAGGCGGAGGCAAGATGGCTCGTCGCCCGGATGGTCGCGGGTGACGTCGATGCTCCACGCTAATCCGAAGTTCAAGGTCCTTAAACACGAAGCACTTCGCGGCACCGGCGATCTTGGCGTCGTCATCGAGCGCGCAGCGGGACGCGTGCAGATCATCGACACGACGACCCGCTCGTCGCTGTCGACGATCGACGGACTCGGCGACCTCTCGCATGCATCGGTCGTCTTCTCCCGCGACGGACGCTACGCGTACGTCTTCGGTCGCGACGGCGGGCTCACCAAGGTCGACCTGCTCGCGCAGCGCATCGAGCGCCGTGTGATGCAGGCAGGAAATTCGATCGGTGGCGCGATCAGCCAGGACGGGCGCGTTGTCGCCGCGCAGAACTACACACCGGGCGGCGTCAAGCTGTTCGATGCCGCGACGCTCGAGCTCCTGTCGGAGATCCGCGCCACGCCGGGCCCGGACGGCGTGCCGTCGAAGGTGGTCGGCCTCGCCGATGCACCGGGCGGGCGTTTTGTCGCGAGCCTGTTCGACACCGGCGAAATCTGGGTTATCGACGCGTCGAATCCGCGTGCACCGGCAGTCACGAAATTCGGCAACGTCGGCAAGCAGCCTTACGATGGCCTGGTGACGCCGGATGGCCGCTGGTACATCGCGGGACTGTTCGGCGAGGACGGACTCGCGCTGCTCGATCTCTGGCACGCGGAGCGCGGCGTCACGCGCATTCTCGATCGCTACGGCAAAGGCGAGGAGAAGCTGCCCGTCTACAAGATGCCGCATCTGCGCGGCTGGGCGATCGCCGCCGGTTACGCCTGGCTGCCCGCGGTGGGCCGCAACGAGGTGCTCGTCGTCGACACCAGGAATTGGAAGGAAGTGGCGCGCGTGGCCGTCGCCGGCCAGCCGGTGTTCGCGATCGCCCGTCCCGACGCGCGTCAGGTCTGGGTCAACTTCGCGTTTCCCGACAACGGAAAAGTCCAGGTGATCGACACCGAGACGCGCGCCGTGGTAGCGACGCTGGAACCGGGCCATGTAGTGCTGCACCTTGAATTTACGCCACGCGGTGAAGCGGTGTGGGTCTCGGTACGCGACGACAACAAAGTGCTGGTCTATGACACGGCAACGCTGCAAGCGGTCGCCACGCTGCCCGCCGACAGCCCGTCGGGAATCTTTTTCACGGCGCGCGCGGCGCGAATGGGATTCTGAGATGTGTGCCCCCACGCTTGCGGCCGCCGCCGCTGCGCTGCCCCCCGAGGGGGAGCAATTCGCGCCTTGGGGCGGCCCGGCGGCGCGAATGGACGCCGACTCCGGCGCACTCGAAATGCGACTTCTCAACGAGTTCCAGCGCGACTTTCCGTTGCTGCCCGAACCGTACGCAGCGATCGCGGAGCGGCTCGACGTCGACGAAGCATGGGTCCACGCTACGCTCGCCTGTGCGCTCGCCGACGGCCGGGTGAGCCGCGTCGGCGCAGTGTTCCGTCCAGGCGCAATCGGCGTCTCGACGCTCGCGGCGCTCGCAGTACCGCCGGAGGACCTCGCGCGGGCCGCTGCCACGGTATCGGCGCGAGCCGAAGTCAATCACAACTACGAGCGCGAGCACCGCTTCAACCTCTGGTTCGTCGCGACGGCGCCGGACCGATCTGCGCTCGACGAAGCGCTTGCTGCGATCGCGCGCGACACGGGCCACGCCCCGATCGCGTTGCCGCTTGTCGCCGATCACTGGATCGACCTGGGCTTCGACTTCGTCGGCTCAGGCGCAAAGATTCATACCCGGGCCAGGACGGGTGCGACTGTTGCAGGCGAGAAACCTGAGCTGGCGCTGACGGCAGCAGATCGCCGCCTCGTCAACGTGCTCGAGCAGGGGTTGCCCATCGTCGCTGCGCCATATGCGGCGATCGCTGCCGAGGCGCGGGTGAGCGAGGCATACGTGCTCGCGCGTCTCGCTGACTGGCTTCGGCGCGGCATAATCAAGCGTCTCGGCATCGTGGTGCGCCATCGGGCGCTCGGTTACACCGCCAACGCGATGTGCGTGTGGGACGTCCCCGATGCCGACGCCGATGCGCTCGGCGCGGCGCTTGCGCGGGAGCCAGGCGTGACGTTGTGTTACCGCCGCCGGCGCGCGCTGCCTGATTGGCGTTACAACCTCTTCTGCATGCTGCACGGCCGCGATCGCCCGACCGTCGAGACGCGTCTCGCCGAGCTTGCCACCGCATATCGGCTTGACCGCCATCCTTCCGCCGTGCTGTTTTCGCGGCGTGCATTCAAGCAATGCGGCGCGCGGTATGGGCATGCGTCGGTAGCGGCCGGCACGGCAGCGCTTGCGGCGGCCTGAACGGAGAGAAGCATGGATGCCACCGACCGCCGGATTGTCAACGCGCTTCAGCACAGGTTTCCGGTCTGCGAGCGGCCGTTTCTCGCCGTGGCGAACGAGCTTGGCATCGACGAGAGCGACCTCATCGCGCGCATCGATGCGCTGCTCGCGGATGGAACGCTGACACGATTCGGCCCGCTGTTCGACGCGGAAAAGCTGGGCGGCGCATTCACGCTCGCGGCGATGCAGGTTCCCGCACGGGACTTCGATCGCGTCGCGGCGCAGGTGAACGCGTTTCCCGAGGTCGCGCACAACTATGCGCGCGCCCACGAGCTCAACCTGTGGTTCGTGCTCGGGACCGAGACGCCAGGGGGCATTCCGGCGACCATCGCCGCGATCGAGAAAGCGACCGGGCTTCCGGTCCTCGCCTTCCCGAAGGAGCGCGAGTACTTCGTCGAGCTGAAGCTCGAAGCGTGAAATGAACGCACGTCTTACATCGACTGAGCTTGACCGCGCGCTGGTGTGCGTGCTGCAGCATGGGCTTCCGCGTGTTTCGAGGCCATATCACGTCGTGGCGGAATCGCTCGGTGTCTCCGCGGAAACCGTGATGGCGCGCATCGAAGCGATGCTGGCCTCCGGTGCGATCCGCCGCATCGGGGCCGTGCCCAATCACTATC
>WNGE01010495.1_pt1 | contig 11581 bp, 15 predicted proteins | sample 5400651 | NCBI WGS metagenome assembly WNGE01 (sample SAMN13153370, study PRJNA577476) | soil metagenome | isolation source: 60 cm soil or saprolite under grassland replicate 2 | place: USA:California | collected 2016-06-15 | reverse complement strand
GACTTCGAGCTGGCCCGCGGCCGCCGCGCCGCACCGCTGTGCGCGCAGTTGCGCCGCGCCGCCGAACGCTCCCGCTCGGGGATGCGCATCTGCCGGCCCTGACCGCTCCCGCGCGACCACCCGCCCCGGCCCGGCCAGCACCACCACCAGCCCGGCCCGGCCATCGCGTTGCGCGGTGGTCACCGCCCAGGCGCGCAGCGCCTCCGCAACCGCCAGCGTCTGCGGCGGCAGCGGGCGGCCGAGCCGGGCCGCGCCGCGGGCGAGCAAGCCCAGCAGGATGCTGGTGTGGTTGGCGGCCACCCGCCATACTGCGGCCTCCTGCTGGTCGTCTGCGAGCGCCTCGAGCAGCCCGGCAGACGCCTGAGCGAGGCTGTCGGCGAGCATGCGGGCCAGCAGGTGGCGGCGGTTGCGCTCCATGCGGGCCCAGAGGGCGCGCTGGTAGCTGCTGGTGGTGGCGGGCACAGGCACGAGACCAACTCCTACAGATAGTGGGTTCGGCTGGACTGGGTGACCGGTGGGCACGGGGCCGTGCCGTCCCGGTCCAAGCGCAGATCCTTCATCGGGGCAAGCCCGACAGACAATGCGCAGGCAGACAATTCCGGTTGCAAATCGGTCATGCAGGAATCCCGTTTTCACGCAACACCCGACAGCGCCCGTAGCCGGGTTTGCGCCCACAGCAAAAAGCCGTTGCACCCACGACTAAAAACCGTGGTCGAACCAGCAAATTTGCTGCTGGGGTGCAAATCGGTGCCGCCTGTCGTTCACCGCCGAGCCGCCAGGCATGTACAGTCACACCAGCAGCGACGAATCCCGTCTAACCGGACAGCGCGAGGGGCCCATGAACGACGGCGCAGCCACCAGGGGAGATGACCATCGCTTCCGGCAGGAGCGCCGCCAGCGCATCCGCGAGCTACGCGGACAGGGCGCCACCCGAACACAGATCGCCCTGGAATTCGCCTCCACCCACGGCGTGACCCGGCTGTTGGCGTTCCGCTGGGCCTACGACCTCACCCTGATGGAGGCTGCCGACTGCTACAACGACGTCGCCGGCGACGCCGAGGCGCGCATGAGCGCCTCGAGCCTGTCCCGGTACGAGAACTGGCCCCACGGCGCTCGCGCGATCCAACCCAGGGTCGGGATGCTGCACACGTTCGCGCAGGTTTACCACTGCGCCCCCGGCGACCTGCTCGGCGGCATCGACTACACCGACCAGCGCGAGCCCACCGCCGCGACGGCACTCGCCACGACGGAAGATCGGGCAAACACGCAGACATCACGCTATCCTGGCGGCGCGGCGGCACCAGAGCCGCTCCAGGAAGGGACGGAGGACCACACGAACCGGCGCGAAGCGGTCAAGGCGATGGGGGCGGCCCTGCTGATCGGCGCAACCCGCACGAGGAGGCTGCTGCACGCCGCAGAGTCGCCCAATGTCGGCCCGCTCACCCTCGCCGAGTACGACGATACTGTCTGGTGGTTGTCCCGCAATGTGGGCTACGCGCCCCTGGCCACGCTCGTTGCCACGGCGGACCAGACTGCCGAGGACGTCGCGAGCCTTCTCGACGGGCGCCACTCCGGTCAGGCACACCTGCATCTTGAGTTGCTGACCGGCCAACTCGCCTACCTGCAAGGGCTGTTCGCGTTTCGGCTCGGAGAGCACGGGATCGCTCAGACCCATCTTCGCCTCGCACGCCACTACGGGGAACAGCTCTACGGCACCAGGGGGAAGCAGAGCACGACGGCCACCCTTCTGTTGGCCTCCGTCGCGGAGGTGGAGACCTACCTCGCTCTGTACCAAGGGCATTTCGACACCGCATTGCGCATCGTCCGCAAGACGCACCCGTATGGCACCGAGCACACGACGGCCCGGCTGGAGATCCTGGAAGCACGAGCCCGCGCCGCGCTGGGATCGGTCTCGCACAAGGAATTAGCTGGTCTCCTGGAACATGCCGAGGCAGCATTGCCGGCCCGGCCAAGCTTCGAGCCTGGAGCCTCCGCGCCGTTCGGCCCGGAGTCATTTATGCTCCATGCCGCCACTGCCTACAACCGGGCCGGTCATGAGCGCGCCGAGCAGCTCGCCCGAGAGGCGGTCCAGCGCTACGAGACACTGGAGGCGCAGCACGGCGAGCGCTACCATTATGAGCACGTAGCGCTCGCCCGGCTGGAACTTGCCATGGCGCTATTGCAGGCGAAACGCCCAGAGCCCGAGGAAGCAGCACGGCTTGGCGCTCAAGCGTTGGCGGTCCCCTCGGAACTCCAGAACGACCCTGTCAAGCGGCGGACGGTCGAATTGCTGACTATGTTCGGCAGGCAAGCCACGTTGCGCGACCTGCCGGCCGTCAAGCAGCTTGCCGACATGGCACGCGGCTATGGGCCGCCCGCGTTGCCGGCTCCGCCATCGCGCCCTGCGTTGGGCAGCTCGTAGCCCGGCTCGTCTGGTTGGTTGGGCCGGGTGTTGCGACTTTCTTTACTGGATCAAGCCGACCGGGGCGTTTCCGCAGCCGGCGCAGCCCCACCTCGTGCATGAACCCGCCCGCGCTGGCTGCCGCAGCCGGCCCTATCCGGCCCTGTCCGGTCCCACGGCATTCGCCCAGGCTGTCGTGATAGCGTGACCCAAGGCACAGATGAAGCCCCCGCGCCGCTACCAACGGCTGGGGGCGATGGTCGAGACCTGCACGGGGGCCCGACATGGCCGAGCCTATCAAGCCGTTCAGCATCGGGGAGCGGATCCTCGAGCTCCGCTCCGAGCGGACGCCGACGATGACCCAGGCCCACCTCGCCGAGCGGGCCGGCGTGGGCGTCGAACTGATCAGCAAGCTGGAGCGCGGCGCCAAGCAGACCGCCAAGCTCACCACCCTGCACAAGATCGCCCGGGCGCTGGACGTGGACGTGAGCGCGCTGCTTTCCCGGCCGGCGAGCATCGAGCCCGCCGACGACCAGGACGGCGGCGTGCTGGCGATCCGGCGGGCGATCACGACGCTCTGGGACGAAGGGGAGCCGGCCAGCGTCGCGGAGCTTGATCGAGAGGCACGCTATGCCTGGATGGCATTCTCGACCAACCGGTTCGACGTGCTCGCCAGCCAACTTCCGGGCTTCATCACGGCGGCGCGGGCGACCGTGCGTGCGGAGCCGAGCCCAGGGGCGCACGCGGCGCTGTCGGATGCCTACGCGGTCACAGCGTCGATGTTGACGCTGCTCGGACACGTCGACCTCGGCTACTTGGCGATGGAGCGTGCTATCGCTGCGGGCGACCGCGCCGAGGATGCGCTGGTCCGCGCGGCCCTGTCCGGTCGCATGTCATGGCTGCTCTTGCATCAGACCGGCGGTGCAGACCAGGCCCGGCGGCTCGCGGTCGAGGAGGCCGACCGCTTCGAGCCGCGGCTCGGCAAGGCGCTCCCCGAGCAGATCGCGATATGGGCGGGCCTGTTGGTGTGCGGGGCGGTGGCGGCGGCGCGCGATGGTCGGGCTGATGAGGCCGACGACATGCTGAACCTGGCCGAGGCCGCTACGACGCGGCTGGCCGTGGCTGACCCTGACCGACATGGAAAGCCGGCCGGGGCAATCTGGCGGGACCGTGCGGTGCGCAACGAGATCGTGCATGGGATACCCCAGGTGATCATGCAACAGGTTGACGTGGCCGTCGTCACCGGACGGCCGGCGCGTGCCCTCAAGATCGCCGAGCGGATGCCGCCCGACAACGGGCTCCCGCTGATCTCCCGGGCCCGCCACATGGCCGATGTCGCCTACGCGCAGACCGGCCTTGGCCGTGACCGGCAGGCGACGGAGACGCTGCTTTCCATCGAGCAGCAGGCGCCGTATTGGATGCGCTACCAGGGCTACCCGAAGACGATCGTCCGGGAGCTGCTGGAGCGCGAGCGCCGCGCCAACCCGCTGCTGCGCGGGCTCGCCGCCCGGCTCCACGTCGCCTGAGCCGCGCCCACGACCCGGCCAAAACGACCGGGTGGATGATCGTCCCCGACCGGCTCCCGGTCGTTTTGGTCGTTCCATTCCCCTAACGGGCTGTCTAGCCTGCCTTCCGTCTTGCGAGGCTCCGCACACTCCGCACGATGCGGCCAGCAGGCCCGGCATCGAGCGGTCACGCGGTTCCGGTCGCACCCGGCGGCCCCTGGTGACGGAGCAAAGGAGATCGCAGGATGCCCGGCCCGCCACGGGAGCGGCGGCGGGCCGGGGCGCACGGCGCCCACCCCCCGGGACGCCGTGTGTTGGTGGGCCCGGCCGGGGACCGGCCGGGTCGGGCCCACCCCGCCGCCTGGGGAGGCAGCATGCTCGACGTGGTTCCCGTGACCGCAGCGACGCTGGCCACCTGCGCGCACGGGCGCGCGTGGCCGGCCGACTGGCTGGACTGGTGGTTCCGCTGGGCGACCTGTCTGGACTGCGGCCAGGTGCTCATGCCGTGGCAGTGGGATGACCCGCTGCTGGTCGCCTACGACGGCTGGCGGGGATCGGGAGCATGAGCGGCCGGGGCGAGCGGCCGGAGCTTGCCGACCTGCGGTCCATCGGTCAACGGGTCGCGGGCTACCGGCGTCGGCGGCGCCTTTCCTTGCAGGGCCTCGCGCTGCGCCTGTACCGCTCGGTCGAGTGGGTCCACAAGGTCGAGCGGGGTGAGCGGCGCATCGACTCGATCCGGGTCGTGCTGGAGCTGGCGGACGCGCTCGGGGTGCCGGCGGGGAACTTGCTGGGTGCGCCCCTCGCCCGTCGTCTGGGGGAACGAGCCGAGGCCCTCGCGGTGGCAACCGCTGCCGAGGCTCTCGCGGCGGCACCGCAGCCCGCCGCCGTTCGGCCGGCGGGGGCGGCGTGGTGAGCGGCCCGACCGGGTGGCGGGCCCGGCCCGCGCCCGCCCTGGCCGCCGAGGTCCCCGCGCTGCTGCGCACGGCCGAGGCCGCCGCGATCCTGCACATGGCGCCGCGGACGGTCATCGCCTGGGCGCAGAGCGGGCGGCTGCCGAGCATCCGGACGCCCGGCGGGCAGCGCCGCTACCCGGCCGAGGCGGTCGAACGGCTGGCTATCACCCTCGCCTGCCCGGAGGCCCCGGCGGACCCTGGACGGGACCGCTGATGGCGGCCCAGGCCGAGCGCTTCCCGGCCCGGGCAGTGGGGTGGCCGCACGAGGCCGCCCGGGCGCTGGGGCTGCGCCCGTGGTGGCTGCGCGGGCGGCTGCCGAGTATGCGGACTCCTGGCGGGCACCGCCACGACCACCGCGACGACGTGGAACAGGCCGCCCCCGCGCAGGGTCTGGCGCGGGCCGTCGCGGCGCACCAGGCGGCGGCCCGGTGAGCGCCCAGCCCGGCCCGCTGGATGCCGAGCAGGGCGCGGTCGTGCGGTCGCTACGCGGCATGCACCCCTACCAGCTCGCCCGGTGGCTGCGGACCGGCCTGGACGATGCCACCCTCGCGCGGCTGGTCGCCGTGCTGCCGGCCCACCGGCAAGCCGCGCTGGCCGCCCGTGCCGGCGCCGCCGCGTCCACCGCCGGGCCGCTGGCCGCCGCGATCCGCACGGCCCGCGACCGCGCCGGCCTGACCCAGCGGCAGCTCGCTGAGCTGCTCGGCATCCGGCAATCGTCCGTCGGCCAGTGGGAGCGCGGGTTCACCTGCCCGGCCGCGGAGCGCATGGTCAGCCTCCACGATGCGCTGCCGGACCTGGCCGCGCTGCTGGAGGCGGCGGAACGGCCGGCGCGGTGAGCGTCCAGCCCACCGTCGCCCCGCTCGACGACCTCGGCGCGGTGGTGGGGTGGCTGCGCGACCTGCCGGCCGCCGGGCTGGCCCGGTGGCTGCGGACCGGCCTGACCGGCGACGAGCTCGGCCACCTGGTCGCCGCGCTACCCCACGACCGCCGTGCCGCGCTGGCCGCCGCCGCAACCGCTCCGGCCAGGCGGGCACGGCCGGCACCCCAGCAGGTCAGGGATGCGCTCAGCCCGACCGCCGCGGCGCTCCGCCAGGCCCGCCAGCGCGTCGGCCTGTCGCAAGCCGAACTCGCCGAGGCGCTCGGCATCCGGCAATCCAGCGTGAGCCAGTGGGAACGGGGGCAGACCGTGCCGTCCGGGCCGCACCTGGTCCGGCTGCTCGGCGAGCTGCCCACGCTGGCCGCCCTACTGGCGTGGGGAACGGCCGGCGCGGTGAGCGGCCCGGACCGGCCACAGCCGAGTCGCTGAGCGGCCTGAGCCGGGTGCGACTGGCCGCTCGCCTCCCTGCCCGCGACCGCCACCGACCACGGGGCGACCGCATCGACCGCCCGCAGACCAGCGCGGGTTCGGCGGGCCGGCGGCAAGCGAGCCGGGGGGGCCGATGCTCGCTCGCCGCCGCGCCCTCCCCAAGCCAGCACGGGCGGCGCTGGGGATTGGTCACGGCCCATCGGCCAGCGCTGGCCAGGCATCCCCGCGCAAGCGGACAGCGTAGCAGGACGGCTCCGGGCATGTCTCCCCTGGGCGACGTAGCCGCCGTCCGCACCTTGGCGTATTCGCTCCGGCCGCGCCGCATCGCGCCCACCACGCCCGAGCCCGGCACCAGCACCCGACCACCCCGGGAACCCCAGGAACACCCCCGGGAACGCCGAGCAGCACCCCACCCACACCACCACCAACCCCAGCAGCACGAGCACCCAGGCATCAACAGCCCAAACACACCCACGACCGACAACGACCGACGCGACGCGCTCACCGCGCTGCTCACAGGGCGCTTGAGCCGGTGACGGTGACCGTGGGTGGGCGTGCCACTCGTCTGTGAGTCGTACAAACAGAGATGTGAGTGAGGGTGTCCGCGATGCACGCCAAGACGCAGCCTTCCTCGGGCCCTCAGGGTGCCGCGACCACCCCCGCTGCGGTTTGCCGGCGCGTTCGCCTTCGACCCGCCAAGCGCGGGCGGCGACGGCCACGAAAACGACGACCAGGCCCGCTGCCATCGACCAGGACCCGGCAACCGCCTGGCGGACCCAGCACTACAACCGGCCGGCGCTGGGCGGGCTGAAGCCGGGGGTCGGGTTGGTGCTGGGTCTGGACCATGCGGTGCCGGTGGCCGGCCGCGTGCTGGATCTCACCCTGCTCAGCCCGGGCGGCAGCATCGAGGTCTACGGCGCGGCTGGCGATGCCTATCCGACGAGTTCCCCGGGTGGGTGGACGCGGCTTGCCGCCGCCCCGGACGTGGCCAGCCGGCAACAACGGCTCGCCCCGGCAGGCCAGGGGAGTGTTCGCTGGTATCTGGTCTGGTTCACCAGCCTGCCGCCTGCCCCAGACGATCCCAGCCGCTTCCAGGACGGCATCGCCGAGGCGGTCTTGCGCCCGTCTTGAGCCGTTATGTCGCAAACGAAAACGACCTGGCTGGGGCCTGCGGCGCTGGACTTTTGTGGCCGGCGGCGAAAGCTCAAGCTCCACGCAGGTCCTGACCCACCTCGGGCCGACGACGCAGCCACGCTGCGGCTCCCCGGGGCATCCACAGTGGGGCAGGATGGGCCGCAGGCAAGCCAGACGGAGACAACCCGGGGGAGACGACACGGCGAGGATGCAGGACACCAGCAGCGAGCCAGGTGCGCTCAGCAACAAGCACCGACCCCGACGACGGCGATGGTCGGCGATCGCGACCAGGCCGTTGGGCAGCTCGACACGGGCGCACGCCACCAGACCAGCCGCCGGTGCCGACGCCGCTGGGATGCAAGCGGCCCGGCTGTGTTCAGCGCACGATCGGGAGCCCGATTGGGACGGGCTGATGCCACCCCAGGCCCGCACAGCGGCGGGGTTGGTCGTGGGTGGGGGCCGCCACGGCGACCGTCGCGCTGATCGGCATGCGGGTGTGGCGTGCGCGCACCCCTGGCCGCTACGACACGCAAGCGCTGGGCTTGGCCACGCGGCTGCCCGGCGTCAGCGGTTGGACTGGCCGCAGGCTCGCCGTGGGGGTGGTTGCCGCGGTCACCCCAGCGGCGGTCCTCGCGGCCACCGTGGTGCTCGTCGTCGTGGCCTTGGTGCTGCTGCGACGGCGACCAGTCACCACCCGGCTGCGGGTGGCGCTGTTTTGCCTTGCGGCCCCAGTGGCGACCAGGGGCGCGGAGGCGGCGGTGAAGTACCTGGTCGATCGCCGCCCGCCCCGGTGGGGGCAGCTGCCGCCGTCATGGCTGCACGAAAACCCGATGCTGGCGCTCAGCTACCCGTCGGGGCACGTGGCCATCACCACCACGCTTGCCCTGGTCGGGCTGCTGGTGTTGCGGGCCGGCCGGGTTCGACGCGCGCTGGCCGCTGCGGCCCTGGTCGCCGCGGCAGCCACGATCGGCGTGGTGGGCGTGAGCCTGGTGGTGCTTGGCTTCCACTTTGCGTCGGATGTGGTCGGCGGCGCCGCCCTTGGGGTCGCGGTGACCCTGACCGCCGCCCTGGCGAGCAATGTCCGACCACCATGGCCATGGTCGCATCGTGGCGATCGCGGTCGTGCCGGTAGGATCGCCACCACCAGGCCACAACCACCGGCCGCACCACCCCGCACGGCGCGACGATCCCTGCCCGACCGTCCCGCCCATCCCTGACGGACCCGGCGAGCCACCATGACCTGCTCCTGCACCACCAGCGCGCACTGGATGGCTTCATCGCCCAGCAGATGGAGGCCGCATGAAACTTGACCTGATCATGAACTTCACCACGCCCTACTGGTCGTAGGTGACGCATGGGCCTTGGCGGTCCACCCTGGCCGGTGAACGTGTGGCCGGGTCGCCTGGCGCGCCGGCGCCGCTTGCAGCCAGCGAGCGCGCCAGTTCCTGGCCGCGATTCCTCGCCGCTGGCCTCGACCAGCGCAGCCACGCGGACCGAGGCCGAGACGACCGTGCCGCACGACCAGGCCATCCCCGAACTGGGTGGTCACATCCAACAGGCCATCGCCGAGTCGGCGCGGGGCTGCGCGGCAGCCACCATTCACCTGCCGGCCCCGCACGGCGACGGCCACACCAGCCGGGCGATGCGCCAGCAGGCCACCACGGCCAAGGGTCCCGCACGACAGGGTGCGGGCGTGCGCCTGGCAGGTCGTGGTCGCCGTGGCATGGCGGGCGTTGTCCTGGCGCCGGCCACCACGCCCAATCAGGTCGCCTCGCGGTCGACCGGCGCCGGTCGGGCACCTGCTCCAACACCCCGTCTGGGACCTGGGCCTGGTCGTGGGCGGCGTCGAGCGCGGCGCGCAGCCGGTCACGCTCCCGCTCCAGCTCGGCCATCTGCCCCTCGACGTCCAACAGCTCCCGCACGTAGTCGCGGGCCTGCTGGCGCAGCGACCCGACCCGCAGGTCAGGAAGGTCCAAGTCCTTCAGGTCGGCCTGGCCTGCGCCATGAAGCGGCCCGCCTGGCAGGCTCATTTCCGGCAGCCGCTGCGGCCCGAACACCACCAGGCACGCCAGCACGATGACGCGATCTCGCCGATCCAACGTTGAACATCGCCCGCTACCCGTCGGTGCGGATCCCGGGGGTACCTATCGCGACGGCGTGTGCGGCTGCTCGGCCGGCTGCGGGGGCTGCTCGGTCGGCCCGCGGGCCCCCTGCGCGGCTGCATCCGTCGGCTCGTCGGTGGCCGAGTTGTGGCCTGCCTCGGCGATGCCTTTCTTGAATTCGCGGATGCCTTCCCCGAGGCCGCGGGCCATCTTGGGCAGCCGGTTGGCGCCGAACAGGGCCACCAGCACCACGACAATGATCAGCAGCTCCCACGGCCCGACCGTGTCCATCCTTGCCTCCTCGACCAGTCCAGGCTCCCGGCTGGAGTGCTCGCCACCTACGATAACCCCGCCGGGCACCATCCGCGTCCTTCGCGCCGCTGCGCTCCTGTGGGTCGCTCGCGGCGTCCGCCACGCGCTGGCCGCAGCGGCGGGGCTGCCGCGGGCCGGCCGCTCAGGTCCTGCATGCCAGGCAAGCAGCGCTTGCGCCGCTGGGCCGTTAGGGTGCTGGATGGCCGCGGTCGGCGCCTGCCCGGCCGCGGGATCACGGGTTGCGTGGTGCGCTGGTGGGGTGCTCCAGCTGGGCTCGCCGTCGGGCGCGGGCCGGCTCGATGACGAACCTGGCCACGCCGGCGGCGGCGAAGTAGAACACCCACATCGGGATCGCCATCGCGAACAGGCTGATGGGGTCCTGGCTGGGGGTGACCACCGCCGCCACCACGATGATGATGGCCACCGCCGCCCGCCATGCCCGCAGCATCGCGCCCGACGACAGGATGCCCACCATCGACAAAGACACCAGCACCAGCGGGAACTCGAAGGTCAGCCCGAACGCCAGCCCCATGAACAGCACGAACCGCAGGTAGCGGTCGGCCTGGAAGAAGACCGCCAGATTGTTGCCGCCGATGCCGACCAGAAACCCGATCGCCTTCGGCAGGGTGAAGAACGCCACCGCCACCCCCATGGCGAACAGGATGGTGCTGGCCAGGGCGAACGGGATCGCGTAGCGTTTCTCGCTGCGCCGCAGCCCGGGGGTGATGAAGCGCCACAGCTGGAAGGCGATGTAGGGCATGGCCAGCACCAGCCCGGCGGTGAGCGCGACCCGGATGCGGATGCTGAACGGGTCCAGCGGCCCGAGCGCGGCCAGTCGGCAGCCACCCCCGGCCGTCGCGATCCGGTACCTGGCGGGGATGTCGCAGTAGGATTTGGTCACAAACCGCAGCAGCGGCTGGTACAGCCACGTGAATGCCACGACGGTGGTGACCACCAGGGCGAGGCATGCGCGGATGAGGCGGTCGCGGAGCTCCGCGATGTGCTCGAGGAGGGACATCTCGCCTTCGGGATTGTCGCGAAGGCGACGCAGGCGGCGCCGGACGGGGGTGCGCATACCCGGGTCACACGGTCAACGGGACCTTAGGCCGAGGGGCCACGCTCCTGGCCACCTGCACGCCCAACCTCGGAGGTGTCCTTGCCCGTCTCGTCATCGTCCCGGCTGGCCTCGGCGATGCCCTTCTTGAACTCCTTGATGCCCAAGCCGAGGTTGCGGGCCAGCTGCGGCAGCCGGCTCGCGCCGAACAACAGCGCGACCACCAGGACCACGATCAGGTACTTCTCCTCAAACATCGGTGCCGCCTTCCTTGTCCCGCTCCGGACAGTCGACCGTGCGGGTGACGCACGCGTACTGGGATCGTACTGCCAAGGCCGATCCCTTTCTACGGCGGCGTGCCGGATCGTCACGCCGGGCCGCTCGCGGGTCGCCGGGGTCGGGGATGGACACGATCGGACCGTGGAGCGCCTGCTCGTGCTGATGGCAGTGTTCGGCCGAGCCGGCCACCAAAGGTGGCGCGCAGCCTCGGGCAGGGCATCCGGGAATGCCGCCGCGCCTTCTGGGACGCGGGCCACGACCCGACCGCCAGCGCGACGAGTCGGCTGGGATGAGACGGCCGCTGGAGCCCCAGGTGTCCACGAGCCGCCGCGGGACCGGCAGGCTCCGCGCCTGGGCGGTGCGTAGTCAGTGGCGGTGGGGGTCCGCGGGCGGGTCTGGTGGCAGCAGTCGGACGGCGGCGACGCGGTGGCCGTCCATGGCCTCCACGCGCAGGATGCGCCCGTGGAGGCTGACCTGGTCCCCGCGGGCGGGGACGCGGCCAAGCCGGGCCATGACCAGCCCGCCGAGCGTCTTG
>WNGE01007797.1_pt1 | contig 11582 bp, 5 predicted proteins | sample 5400651 | NCBI WGS metagenome assembly WNGE01 (sample SAMN13153370, study PRJNA577476) | soil metagenome | isolation source: 60 cm soil or saprolite under grassland replicate 2 | place: USA:California | collected 2016-06-15 | reverse complement strand
TGACATATTGATGGGGCTGGCATTACGGCCACGCGAATCGTTGTAAGCTACCACGATCTGGTTGGGGCTATCCGGGTTAGCGGTAGTGAATGTCTCCGACTGCGTAACATTGGGAGAAGTCTCGGCGCTGGTGATCAGATCAACGTCGCCTACGCCGTACGCCAGAGGAGCCAACCGTTTTTGGAAAAACCGGCCGATAGGACCGAGAGTGGAAGTCGCAGTGGTTGATGTCGAACCGCCCTGCGCCAGGCCACAGGCAATCATGATGGCGCCGGCCCGCATGTTTTCTTGCTTGTCGATGCCCTTTTCGTAAATCGTGGAACAGTCAAATCCAACAGGAACCAGGGGATCACTGGAGCTGGTAATGATTTTATACTTCTGCAGCGCTTGGGCGATGTTGGCGGCAGTTGCGGAGAAGGCGCCAAAGCCCAAGAGCGCCAGAAAGACGCCCGTGAGGACGATAAATACGCAGATTAAAACGCGCCGATTAAAAAAGCCACACGGTGAAGCGTCTCTCTTTTTCATCCGATCGAGCTTGGGGGTTGAGTACCGGTTTCTCTCGAAGCGCCTGGTAGCGTGTCGACGCTTCTCGAGTTATTTTGGTGCGCCGCTTTATTGCATGTCCTGAGTAAATAGCAAGTTTTCGTCTGAGCGTTAACGTTTGAGCGAGTTGCGCCCGCTGTTTAGTCTTGGTCGGGGCAAATCAGTTGCGCCGCTGAGTGGATCCTCACCGTACACCCGGCACAGACTGACCCGTTCAGGACTGCCTTATCCAGGATGAAACTTCCGTTAGGAACCAGCCACGTCCCGACGATCTTCGTCGTGAGTTTGGTGGCGTTCACCGTCGTACCGGAGGCCGTCACGTTCCAAAGTATCTGGGACGGTGTAACTCCGACCAAGGTCGTCTTTACGTTGTTCAGAGTGTGCGCTCCGCCCACCCCCGGTCCGGTAACGTTGAAGATGAACGTATCAGAAGGGCCACCTTGAATCGTTATAGTCGCGCCGACCAGGTTGATGTTGTTGATGCAGATCACATTCAGACCACCGTTACCGGTGAACGTCATCGAGGTAGTCAGATCCCCGACGTTCTGTGTGCATGCCAGCCCCGAAGCACATTGCGACGCATTCCGGCAATCGCCGCCAGTACCGCCCGCACCACAAGCCTGGCTCAGATCCTGGTTTTGAACGCCGTGACCCGCGGTGAATTTGACATTGTTGTTTATGATTACGTTCGTGCCCGGTGGCGTCGTGTCCTTCACAATATCTCCGTCGACTGTCAACTTCTGAATCAAGCCCGATGTGCCGCCGCAGAGCCCAATGTCGCCCTGGACCGTGGTGTCCGGACTCGAGAAATCGACGTTGGAGGGGCAAACTGGACTGTCGAGCACCAGGACAGCGAACTTACCGAAAGCACCAAGACTGCAGATCGCTGACGAGTACGCAGTCGGACAGATTAAACCAGGGGCAGTAGGGGTTGGTGTAGGCGTAGGCGTAGGCGTAGGCGTACTTGTGGGAGTCGAAGTCGGTGTATTGGTGGGAGTCGACGTCGGTGTATTTGTGGGAGTCGAAGTTGGTGTATTTGTGGGAGTCGACGTTGCTGTCGGCGACGGCGTAGGCGTAGGCGAGGGAACGTTGCAGTCAATGAAACCGGAGCCCTCGAGAAGGCCGCCGACGATGGCATCGAAGAAAAACATATCATAGCTACTGCCATTGAAGTGTATCCGAACGAGCTGTGAATTTCCTTCGCATGGAACAAGGATGTCGCCACCCAACCCCGCGAAGTCGATCGGAAAATATTCATACAGCCCCGGAAACGAACCAAAGCCACCCGCTTCTACCGCCTGGAAGAAGGAGCCGTTCGCGCAGAAGGTGCACAGGGTGTCCGGGATGACCTGGACGCTTTCCGGACCCGTCCCCGCCCCGATAACAAAGGCATTTAGAGTAACGAAGCCGTCATTCCGGATTGCGTTGACGGCGTCGTTGTCGTTGGTTGTCAGAATCTGGCCGCCAAAGGGCCCGAAGCCTGGCGACGGTGCTACAGCTGGGCCTTCATTTTCGATGTTGATGGGCAGGGTCGCCACGAGCGAGGAAGTTCCGACCCCGTCAACGGTCCAGATGGTACCGTTCTCACACGATGTAATCATTTTGTTCCCAAATGTGCCCACGTGGTCGAAGGTAATCCCGGTGTGATCGTTGCCGCAGGCCGGGAGGGTCGTAAACGACACGAGGGGACCGGCGGGTGGCGTGAACTTAAAGATCTCATTGCCTTGTGTAATGTAAACGTCGCGCGGGGCGAAGCCGGCATTCACAGACACGGCTGGAGCCACAGCCATATATCTTTCCAAGCACTGCCCAGAGGGGAAGCCCGGAATCGTCGTTATCGGCGTGGGAATCCCCAGGCAGTCGATCGATAGGAGCTGCGGGTCGCAGAATTGGGTTGCGAACAGGCTATCGGGTGAACCGGCCACACCTATGGGCCCGGCGCTGAAGGTCCCGACGATGAAGCTAAAGAACACATGGTTGGCGGCGTAAACCATTCCTGAGAGCGACAGTAACGCTGCAATTGTTAGACTGATTGTTGTTTTTCTTTTCATGTTTTTGGATTCCGGGGGTTTGGCTGAATGGTTTCCACTAAGTAAAAATCCTTAGGATCAGTACCTTCTACTACGGATTTTTCGGCGTGAAGTTTCGAAAAGAATCGAAAATCTGACCTAAATCCCCGGGCCCCCGATTTCTCTCGGATGCCCGTTTTGGTCAAATAGGTTGGCCCTTTTCCTCAGCTTGGTTAGCAAAAAGGCCGCGCTGAAAAAAGCGCGGCCTTTTTTGTCAAATACGTTGCCTTTTTCGTCAGCCTACGGGCAATGAATCCCGATCACCCTGGCCGCGCTATGGACGTAGACACTGGAACCGATGACCGATCCGGTCACCCACGGGCTGACTGTAACATTATCAATCGTGACGTTCCGCTGTGGTGCCAAAAGCGTCCCATTCAGCCCAGATGTCTGTTTGTAAACCTGGACGGTTCCTCCGGTACCAGGAAGGTTGAAAACCACGTGGTTAGGGGTCAATCCTCCAGACAAAATCACCTTGACCCCGTTGAGAACGAACAGGGCGGTTGGAGACGTGACGTTGATAAGAAAGGTGTCAGTGGAGCTGCCTACCAGCGTCAGGTTTGCCTTCGTCAGATTGATCGAGTTCACATTAATCACATTTAATGCCGTAGTGCTCGTGATGGTCTTGGCGGCAGTGATGTTTGCAAATGTTTGGGTCGGCGGCAGGGCTGCGATTTGCGCCGAGAGCGCCAGAACATCCGCCTTATCCTGGCTGAGGTCTTGGCCGAAGAAGATCCCTCCCGTGGCGGTGAAGAAGCTGCGTATGTCGGGCGTTGCGCTAGAGTCTATGAAGACCCTTCCGTTTACTGTCGTCTTTTGCAATATGGTACTGGTCTCATTGCTGCCGTTGAAGCCGCCACCTCCGACGCCGACATCGCCGACAATCCCAGGAACACTCGACAGGTTTCCGGCACTGCTCAGGTCACAGCTGTTCAAGCCGAACACGGCGTACTTGTCATAGTTCCAGCATGCAACCACAGTCGCTGCTGGTGTAGGTGTAGGCGAAGCCGCCGTAGCTGTCGCTGTGGCCGTAGCTGTCGCTGTCGCCGTAGGCGTAGCCGTAGGCACGGGAACGTCGCAGTCAGCGAAAGAGGAGCCCTCGACTACGGCGCCTGGGATGTTATCGAAGGTACTGCTATTATAGTTATTGCCATCGAAGCTTATGACAGCGGTGCCTTGGCCGAACTCGCTCGTAACGAGGATGCTGCCAGCCAACCCTCCGAAATCCGTGAGGGGATATTGATAGACCGCATCAAGGTTTTCTATTGCCTGGAAGAAAGAGCTGCCGCCCGAGCAGAAGCTGCACGGATTCGAGGGGATGACCACGACGCCTTCCGCGCCGTACCAACTAAAGACACCATAAGTAACATTGCCAGTGTTCGAGATTGCGTGAACCTGACCATTGTCCTCGTCGGCCGCCAGGATTTGGCCGCTCAACGGCCCGAAGCCTGGCGAGGGCGCTACGGCTGGTCCTTCAAGTTCGCTGCCCCCCAGAACGTCCGCGATGTGCGTGGGAGTTCCGGTCGAGCCAACGCTCCAGACGCTGCCGCTCTGGCAAGTCACAATCATGTTGTAGCCAAATGTGCCCACGTGGTCGAACGTAATTCCGGTGTGGTCGGCTCCGCAGCCCGCGATCGTCGTAAACAGCGTGGGGGAACCGGGCGCCCTGAGCTTATAGATGTCGTTGCCTTGTGTGACGAAAATGTCGCGCGGAGTGAACCCGGCGTTCGCGGATTGGGATGGAGCGATAACCAGGTATCTCTCCAGGTTCACACCAGCGGGGCCCGGAATCGTCGCCAATAATGCGGTTTTCCCGTTGCAGTCGATCGTATCGAGGTTTTGCGTGGAGTATTCGGTCACGAGCAGATCAGCAGGTGCAGCGGCCACGCCGATGACCCCGGTGGCAGAGCCAAACTGAGTTGAAGTCGCCGCGTAAAGAATTCCTGCCATCGCCAATAATCCTACGATTGTCAGGGTGATTGTTGTTGTTCTTTTCATTCTTTGGATCCTTGTTTTAGGGGTAGTCGTTATTCGACTAAGTGCTTAGTCAATAGTCAATGTCTTCTACGGTTTTTTTGCCGCGAAGTTTCGAAAAAAAAGTTGTAAACCCAAGGGGGCATGAACTTCGTTGGGGGAACATGAAGTCCGAGATTCTCACGGATTCCACTTTTTGCAAGTACGTACAATTGCGTACAATCCAACGGGTATCACAGGGACTGTCGGTACGATGCTGGTTTGGTGAAAAGCTGTCTACGTCTCCCGTGTTCGTGTTGAAGCTTAAGGCAACTGGAGTCACTGCCACCGCAATTGAGGTTGAGCTTGATCGCAATGAGCTGGCAGAAAAAAGGGCCGGCTTGCGCCGGCCCTATCTTCTTCGGAATTAGCGTTCGCTCGGAAACCGGCTACGGCCCAAAGACTGACCAGACGTCTGGCAAGGCCAGGTCTTGGTGGACGAACGAGTTTCCAGAGACTGTCAGCGTCTTGCCGACCAGCGCGCCGTAGAGCGGCCCGCCGCCCGAGATCGTAACGTCTGTTCCCGGAGCATAGATAGTCATATACGTGGCACTGGTGCCGCTGACGGTCACGCCGTTGCTGCCGGTGTAGCTGCTGGAGACTTGCAGGTTGAACGGGATCAGGGAGGGGTTTTGAAGGCTGCCGCCACTGTCAACGAACTTCCCGGTGACGTTGATCATCACCGGACCGCTGAATGCAAGTGTCGATCCACCACTAACTGTCACGTTGTTGAAACAATAGGTGCCGCTGGCCAGAGTAGCCGAGCCGCCGCCGCTGACGGTCAGGTTGCCCTTGGTTGCGCCATAGGTGTAAGCGCCGGTGATCCAGGTAGTCGGCGTCTTGGTATAGCTTCCGCAAGCATCAGGCAGCGGCGCGACGATCGGCGGGTTGGTCAGATGGTAGATTGACCCCTGCACGACTGCCGAGCCGGCCACGCTAATGGTGGTTGCGTAAGTCACGTCGCCAGTGACCAGGCTGTTGGCCTGCAGAATTGCGTTGCCTTGAGTCGAGATCATATCGCCGTGGATTTTGGCCCCCTGCAAAGTGATCGTGCCGTTGCTGAGCAGAAAGGCGTCGTTGCTCTGTGAAGCAGGATATCCAATCGACGAATCGTATGAGTCAATTACAGCGGTGCTTGCGCCGACGGTGACCTTCTGGAGACCGATGATGCCACTGAGGTAAACGGTCAGGGTGCCATCGACGAAGGCAAGCTGGTAGTTGTTGCCGCCCGACAGCGTTCCCTGCGTTATGGTGATTGGATATTTGCCAACCGCGCTGGACTGGGTGGCTGCGGTCGTCAACGTCGGGTCGCCAGTCACTCCGCTCGTGCTGAGGGTTTCGCCATTCACGAACCCGGTGTAGCTCGCAGTGAGCGGCGGATTGGGAGACCCATACAGGCGCGACTTACTATCGGCCGACACGATAAGTTTGGCCTTGTCGATAGTCAGCGAATTGTTTCCGCTGCTGGGGCCAAAGGACGAATCACCGGCGAAGCTGGCAGCAGCGCCAGTTGCATAGTATCCCGCGTTATACGAACTTCCGCCAAGAGTGACGGGACTGCTCGTTGCCAGGCCGCTGGCATCGGTGACTCCGATTCCCGCGAAATTGCCGTTCAGAGTGAAGTTGATGGTCTTGCCGACAACTGGAGTATTGTCAGAGGCCTGGGTGAGAGTTGCGGTGAACGTGGTGGTGCCGCCGTAGGTGCCGGTGGCTGCGGACACACTCAGGTTTGTTGGCGTAGCGCTCGGGGCAGGGGTTGTTGTAGCTGAAGGCGAAGGCGAAGGCGGAGGCGTAGGAACGTCGCAGTCAGCCCAAGTGGAGCCCTCACTGTCGGCGCCGGGGATGTTAGAGAAGGTAGTCTGATTATAGTCAGTGCCAGTGAAGGTTATGACAGCGGTACCGTGGCCGGACTCGCTTGTAACAAGTACGCTGCCGCCCAACCCTGAGAAATCGGCGGTCGGATATTGATAGATCGCGTTAAGGTTTAGTATCGATTGGAAGAAGGAGCTGCCGCCCGAGCAGAAGCTGCACGGATTCGAGGGGATGACCACGACGCCTTCCGCACCGTCCCAACTAAAGACACCATAAGTAATGTTGCCGGTGTTCGAGATCGCGTGAACCTGACCAAGGTCCTCGTCGGCAACCAGGATTTGACCGCCGTAACGGTTCTCGCCCGGCGGCGGCCCGAAGCTTAGCGGCACTACAGCTGGACCTTCAATTTCCCCAGCGTTGACGTCTGCGATGTGTGCGGGAGTTCCGCTGGAATCAACGCTCCAGATGCCGCCGTTCTGACACGTTACGATCATGTTGTAGCCAAATGTGCCGACATGGTCGAACGTGATCCCGGCGTGATCGTCTCCGCAGCCTTGGATCGTCGCAAACGGCGTGGCACTACCGACCTTAAAGACGTTAGCGCCTTGTGTGACGAAAATGTCCCGCGGGGTGAACCCGGCATTCGCAGCTTGGGATGGAGCGATGGTTACGTATCTTTCCAGGGACTGACCGAGGGGGCCCGGAATCGTCGCCAATAACGATACCTTCCCGGCGCAGTCAATCGTATCGACGTTTTGGGTGGAGTATTCGGTGACGATCAGATCGCTCTGCGAAGCAGCCACACCTACGACGCCGGTGGCAGAGCCAAACTGCGTTGGACTCGCGGCATAAAAGATTCCTGTGAGTGCTAACAATCCTGCAATTGTCAGAGTAATTTTAGTTTTCATTTTTGGATCCTTGGGGTTTTAGGTATTGATTTTTCGGCTGATCGGGGAATATGCGTTGTTCGCTAGAACAATGCGTTGTTGGGGGAACATGAGGTGTGACACTCTTACGGATTTCCCTTTTTGCAAGTACGCAATATTGCGCACAATCCAACGGGTATCACAGGGACTGTCGGTACCATGTTGAGCTTGGGCGGAATGAGCTGGCACAAGAAAAAAGGGCCGGCTTGCGCCGGCCCTTCGTTGTTGAAGCATATAATGCTCTTTATGGCAATATCGTTACGGGACCGAACGGGCTGAACGTGAGCTGACCAGTGTAGTTGGCGGGATTCGTGCTAACGTTGTTCTGGAAGCCAAACACAAAGGTTCCGCATGAACCCGCGGCGATCGTCCGCTGGGCCGCCGTCCCCACGAACGAACTGGTGTTAAGGGAGCCACCGCCGGTTGACGTGTTATAGATCGTCGCCCCGTTTAACGTGATCTTGGTCAGGTTGCCATTAGTACCCTGCGGCCAGGTGATCTGCACGTTCGTAAGCAACTGAGACGCGCCGGTGTTGTTGAAGACTTTGACCGTGACATTCTTCGCGGCGAATGTCTTGGTACCGACAATCATCCCCGCCGGTAACGCGAATGGCGTAGCCGTTGGTGTTGCCGTGGGAGACGCAGTCGGGGTTGGGCTTGGCGTTGGGGAAGACCCCGGCATCGTCAAGAACACACAAGCCTGGCCGCTATCGCCGCCAGTCTTATTCTGGTCGCCATCGTGAACGATGAAGTATAACCGATAGTGGTGACCTGGGGTCAGGTTGAGCGAGGATATGTTCCAGCGGGCTTCGGCGCCGAAGCCCTGGTTCGTTGGCGTGGGCGTCGGCACTGGATCAGGACAATCAGGCCCAGGACATACGCCGTCTAAGTCCCAGTTGTTCGAAGCCGGGTCAGGATCCGGAGTGACCGTTATTACGTTGGGCGTCACGGTTGTGTCCAGAGTACTAACGGCAGCTTTCCAGGTCCCGAAGACTTGATCAGGCGGGGTGCCCGTGCCGCCATACTGCCAGTCGCCGGCGAGGGGGTTGGTGTTGCCCGGAAACGTATCCAAGTCTGTAATGAACACCTCCGGGGGCATCGGGCGACCTGACGGGTCGGTTCCCCCCTGAGCCTCGCTGCACCCAGTCATCGGGTTATCTACGTGGTCCGCGGGGTGGTTCACCATCGGCGAGACTGGGCAGACACCAGTTACGGTGATACCGGCGCAGGTCTTCACCTGAGTCTGGCGAACACCCAGCGTCATGGCGTGTTCGTCATTGTAGAACATCTGCAGCTGCACCGGAGTGCAGCCGTCGGGAGTCGTGGAAACGCGAAAAGCTCTCAATACCTCGCTTTCGTTAAACGCGATGCTGGTCCGCGGATTGCCACTTGTGAATGGGTAAGGAGGAGTGCACGAGCCGAGCGCACCGCAGGGAGTGAACGTTGGCGTCGCTGTCGCTGTCGGCGTAGAGGTTGGTGTATTTGTGGGAGTCGAAGTTGGTGTATTTGTGGGAGTCGAAGTCGGCGTATTTGTGGGAGTCGAAGTCGGTGTATTTGTGGGAGTCGAAGTCGCCGTAGGCGTAGGTGTATTCGTCGCTGTAGGCGTAGGCGTTGGCGAGGGAATGTTGCAGTCAACGAAATTTGAGCCCTCGAGAAGGGCGCCGGGGATGGCATCGAAGAAAAACATATCATAGCTGCTGCCATTCCAGTGTATCCGAACAGTCTGTGCATTTCCTTCGCACGGAACAAGGATGTCGCCACCCAGCCCCGAGAAGTCGATCGGAAAATATTCATACAGCCCAGGAAACGCACCACAGCAACCTGTTTCTACCGCCTGGAAGTAGGTGCCGTTCCCCTGGCAGAAGGTGCACAGGGTGTCCGGGATGACCTGGACGCTTTCCGGACCGCTCCCCGCCCCGATAAAGAAGGCATTTAGAGTAACGAAGCCATCATTGCGGATTGCGTTGACGGCGTCGTTGTCGTTGGTCACCAGAATCTGGCCACCAAAGGGCCCGAAGGCTGGCGACGGTGCTACGGCTGGGCCTTCATTTTCGATGTTGATGGGCAGGGTCGCGACGAGCGCGGGAGTTCCGACCCCGTTAACGCTCCAGATGGTACCGTTTTCACACGATAAAATCATGTTGTTCCCAAATGTGCCCACGTGGTCGAAGGTAATCCCGGTGTGATCGTCTCCGCAGGCCGGGAGGGTCGTAAACGGCACGACGGGACCAACAGGTGGCGAGAACTTAAAGATCTGATTGCCTTGTGTAATGAAAATGTCGCGCGGGCTGAAGCCGGCAGTCGCAGACTGGACTGGAGCCACAGCCATGTATCTTTCCAAGCATTGCCCAGAGGGGAAGCCCGGAATCGTCGCTATCGGCGTGGGAATCCCCGAGCAGTTGAGCGAGAGGAGCTCCGGGTCGCAGAATTGGGTTACGAACAGGCCATCCGGTTGACCGGCCACGCCTATCGGCCCGGCGCTGAAGGTCCCGACCAGGAAGCTAAAGAACACATGGTTGGCGGCGTAAACCATTCCTGAGAGTGACAGTAACGCTGCAATTGTTAGACTGATTGTTGTTTTTCTTTTCATGTTTTGAATTCCGGGGCTTGGCTGTTTTGAATTCTGGGGTTTGGCTGGATAGTTTTATTTCACTAAGTACAATCCTTAGATCACTACCTTCTTCGGATTTTTCGGCGTGAAGTTTCGAAAAAAATAAAAAAATCTGCGCTAGACCCTCCGGCCCGCGATTCTGGGACCCCGTTTTTGCTCGTCACGCCGGTGTTGTTTGAATCGCCCGACATTTTCGTCACACAAGGCACTGCGATCGAAAAGTTCGCGGGCGGTACTTTTTAGCTATTAATTCTTCTGGTGGTCGGGGGACGATGCGCTGTTCTGGGGGCATGAAGTGCCGGATTCTCGAAGGATTCCCGTTGTTTAGCAATACGCAGAGGCGCGTAGGCAAAATCTCTTAAGTACGCATTCAACAACCCTGCAATCGTCAGAGCGATTGTTGTTTTTCTTTTTCATGTTTTGAATTCCCGGTATTGGGGTGGCCACGTGAGTTCTATTGCATGATCTCCATCGATGTACGCATCCTTTGATGCGTTGTTATAGATGGTGACTTTGACGTGTTTCCTGGCGAGTCGACGTCGATTTCACCGAGAGGCGCTTGACGCCCCTGCCCAGAAGGCATTGACTGCGCCGACGCATGAACCTATCCGAAAAGCGATTCTCCCTAAAGCGCGCATCCTGGAGAAATCAAATTTCCGTCGGTCTCAGTGGAAGGAGCGCGGTCTTGGCAGTGGGCATCATGTGTTGGTGCGTCGTCATCCAGGGCGCGGAAATTCATGAGGCCGCAGAATTGGGCAATCTCGAAAGGGTCAAAGGGTATCTGTCGCAGGACCCGAAACAAATCGATCTCGTGGATGCCAAGGGCCGGACGGTGCTGGCCTGCGCCGATCGCAGCGGCAAACAGGAGGTCGTAGAATTCCTGTTGGCAAAGGGGGCAACGGAAGACATTTATGCCGCGACGATCGTCGGCCACGTTGACAAGGTTGCCGCTTTTCTGAAACAGGACAAGAAGCTGCTCAACGCCAGGGACAGCGGCGGCAGGGCAGCTTTGCATTGGGCGGCGCTTTACGGTCAAACAAAAGTGATGGAATTGCTTCTGGCTGAGAAAGCGGATGTGAATCTGCTGGATGGGGACAGATTCACGCCCTTGCACTGGGCGGCAACATTTAACAAGAGAGACGCGGTAGAATTGTTGCTGGCCAACAAGGCAAACATGAACATCAAGGTCGAGAAGTATGGTTGGACGCCGCTGCGGCTGGCGGTGATCCATGGCCACATGGCAGCGGCCGAAGCTCTGTTGAATGGCGGCGCGGACCCCAACGCAAAAGATGACGAGAACATTCCCCTTTTGCACCAGGCTATCATTCGCGGCAACAAGGAGATGGTGGAATTGCTGCTAGATAAGAAAGCGGACGTGAAGACGAAGGATTCACAGGGAGAAACGGCGCTCGATGAGGCGGTGGAACAAGGCAATAAGGAGATCATCGAGCTTTTACGCCAGCATGGTGCGAAGGGAAAATGACCGGCGTCGCGTTGCCAACCTTTCTGCCGAACTGCTCATCATATTCCATCAGTTGAAAGGAGAGAGATGAAACACATCACGTTCTGGCTGGTTTTGATATTCATCGCCGTTGGCATTCAGTTCGT
>WNGE01008623.1_pt1 | contig 11587 bp, 11 predicted proteins | sample 5400651 | NCBI WGS metagenome assembly WNGE01 (sample SAMN13153370, study PRJNA577476) | soil metagenome | isolation source: 60 cm soil or saprolite under grassland replicate 2 | place: USA:California | collected 2016-06-15 | reverse complement strand
TGCCCGGTGCCGGGGCGGCCGTCCCGCCAGCACGTCGTCCACGTCCTCGGCCAGCGTCTTCCCGTCCGCATAACGATCCGAGGGGGCCTTGGCCGTGGCCCGCGCGACCACGTACTCCACCTCGGCCGGCAGGCGGGCGACCACCTGCGAAAGCGGCGGCGGCGTCAGGTAGGCGACCCGGGCCAGGACCACGGGGACGGTGGGCGCGTCGAAGGCCGGTTTGCCCGTCAGGAGCGTGTAGGCCACCGACCCCAGCGAGAAGAGGTCGGTCCGTCCGTCCAGCGGGTGTCCCAGCGCCTGCTCGGGAGACATGTAGAGGGGCGTCCCGAAGACCTGGCCGGTGGAGGTGAGCTGGGCCGTCTCCAGCTTGGCGATCCCGAAGTCCATGACCTTGGGCTCGCGAGAGTCCAGCACCATGATGTTGGCCGGCTTGATGTCGCGGTGGATGACGCCTTCGCCGTGCGCGTAGTGCAGGGCTTCGGCCACCCGGCCCACAATGCGGAGGACCTCGCGCCACTCCAGCCGGCCCTTCTCGACGAGAAGCTCGGCCAGGGTGCGCCCGTGCAGGTACTCGAGCGCCATGTAGAGGATGCCGTGCTCGGGGTCGCGGCCCGTGTCGTGCACCACCACGAGACCCGGGTGGGAGAGCCGGGCCGCGATCTGGGCCTCCGAGCGGAAACGCCGCTCGTAGTCCTCGCGCTGGCGCCCGTCCCCGGCCAGGGACAGGCGGATCGTCTTGAGGGCGATCGTCCGGCCGAGGTCGGGGTCCTGGGCCTCGTAGACGACGCCCATCATCCCGCGCCCGAGCTCCCTGCGGATCTCGTAGCGGCCGATCGACCGGGGGAAGTCTTCTTGGGGGGCCTTGCTCATGTATCGGCCCTCCCCCATCCCCCGTTCGGATGACGAGGATGCCGCGGGCCATTCTCTCACGAGCCGCCCTACCCTCTACGACGACAAGCACCTCTACTTCGCCGTTCGCGCCGACGATGAGGCGCGCCCGACTCGGGCCGCAGCGGCGCCCACCATGGCGGGCCAGCCGTCCTGCCCTTGAAGAGCGCCTCGGGGGGGCGCGGGCCACGCCCGGACGTCACCGGTTCGCCGTCCGCGCCGCCGTGATCTTGTCCGCGTTCTCGGCGGCGAAGCGCTCGAAGGCGTCCGCGGCATGGCCGGCCGCGCCCTTCCAGGGGAACGAGAACCCCACCATGGGCTTCCGCGAGACGAGCAGCCAGCAGGGCGCGTCGGCCGAGAAGTCGTGGATGGTGAAGGCGCCCGCCCGCGAGAGCACGCACTTCTTGGCCCGAAACGCCGCCCCGCCCTTCGCGAGCGCGGCCCCGTCCAGGCGTCCCCCGGAGCCGACGCGCAGGGCGACCTCCCCCGCGGCCTCCGCCCCGCCCCAGCCCAGATCACGGATCACCTTCCCCCGCCCGATCACCAGCACCTCCAGGTCGGCCTCCGCGGCGCTGGCCGCCACCCGCAGGGTCTTCTTGTCCCCCAGCTTCTCGGTGAGGTCGCGGATCGAGGCGTCGATGTCCTTCTGGGGGATCCCCGAATAGAACCAGTCCGTCTGGGCCTGGGCCGAGGCGTCCCGCGCGAGCCGGAGCTCCTCCCTCTGGGCTTCCGAGGTCTCCACGTTCTTACCGTGCTGCTTCTTGCCCCCTCACACCTCCTGGAGCACCTCCGCCGGGTGGCTGGCCGCGTTCACCGCGCCGTAGGCTTTCCTGATCTTCCCGTCGGGCCCGATGAGGTAGCTGATCCGGTGGGCCGTCTTCGCCTGCGCGTCGTCGCAGGCCCCGTAGGCGAGGCCGACCTTCCGGTCGGTGTCGGACAGCAAGGGGAAGTCGTAGCCGAACTTTCGGGCGAAGGCGGCGTTGTCCTCCACGGTGTCGAAGCTGATGCCGAGGATTTCCACCCCCTTCTTCGCGTACTCGTCCTTGAGGTCGCGGAACCCGCAACCCTCCTTCGTTCCGCCGGGGGTCTCGGCCTTGGGGTAGAACCACAGGATGACCTGCTTCCCCCGGAAGTCCGAGAGGCGTACGGTGCGCCCCCGGTGATCCTGGACCGCGAAGTCGGGAGCGGGATCGCCGGCCTTGAGCATGGGTGGACCTCCGAGGCGGATTATAGACGGGCCGTCCGCGCGGACCCCCACCCGTGCGTTCTCTAGCCTAGCGGAAGTCCGCGACTCCACCGGCACGTCCGCGACCGGCGCGGGACGGGCGGCGAGGGCGCGCACGGTGAGGTCGTCCTTCGCCTGCAGGATCCCGTCGATCTCCAGGACGGCCGTGCTCACGAGCACCGCTTGGTCGCGCTGGAACATGTCCGGCCGCACGGTCACGTTCACGAGTCCGGTCTCGTCCTCCAGGGTCATGAACAGGAACCCCTTGGCGGTGCCGGGGCGCTGCCGGCAGATCACGGCCCCCGCCACCCGCACCCGCGCGCCGTCCGCGAGACGCGGAAGGTCCGCGGCCCGCACCACTCCCCGCTCCCGCAGGGGCTTCCGGTAGAGGAGCAGCGGGTGCGGGCCCACGGTGAGGCTCGTCCCCCGGAGGTCGCTGCCTAGACGCTCGACGAGGGTCATGTCGGGGAGCGGTGACTCGGGAGCTTCGGGCCCCGGGCCGTGAACGACGGCCGGTGACTCGTCGACACCCTCGAACAGCGGCCCCCGCGGCCCGCCCGCCTTCTCGACCTGCCAGAGCGCGCTCCGACGCGTGAGGCCGAAGGCGTTGAGCGCCCCCACCTCGGCCAGCATGCGCTGCTCGTCCCGGCGCAGGCCGGTCCGGTCCACGAAGTCCTGGAGCGAGCCGAACGGCCGGAGCCGCCGCTCCGTCGCGATCCGCTCCCCCGCCTCGGCCCGGAGCCCCCGCACGTAGCGCAGGCCGAGCCGCACCTCGCCCTCCTCGAGCGTGCAGTCCCGATCGCTGCGGGTCACGTCCACCGGCCGGAAGCGCGCGCCGTGTCGCTGTGCGTCCTTCACAAGCGTGAACGGGTGATAGAAGCCCATGGGCTGGTTGTTGAGGAGCGAGCAGACGAAGGCGGCGGGATGGTGGGCCTTCAGGTACGCGCTGGCGTAGGCGAGGAGGGCGAACGACGCCGCGTGCGACTCCGGGAATCCGTACAAGGCGAAGGAGGTGATCGAGCGGACGATCGCGTCGGCGGCCTCGCCGAGGATCCCCCGCTCGCGCATCCCTTCGCGCAGCCGCTGCTCGATCGCCTCCATCTTCTTGAGCGAGCGCTTGAAACCCATGGCGCGCCGCAGCTCCTCGGCTTCCCCCCCCCGTGAAGCCGGCCACGGTCATGGCCATGCGCAGGAGCTGCTCCTGGAAGAGCGGCACCCCGAGGGTCCGCTTCAGGATCGGCTCCAGCGACGGGTGGGCGTAGCTCACGGGCTCAAGACCGTTCCGGCGCCGGAGGTACGGGTGGACCATCTTCCCCACGATCGGCCCCGGCCGGATGATCGCCACCTCCACCACCAGGTCGTAGAAGTGGTCGGGCTTCATCCGCGGCAGGGTGGCCATCTGGGCCCGGCTCTCCACCTGGAACAGGCCCACCGTGTCTGCCCTCTGCAGCATCGCGTAGACCTTCGGGTCGTCCGGGGGCAGGTGCGCGAGATCGACCTCGACCCCGTTCCCACGCAGCGTGGCCAGGCAATCCTGGATCGCCGACATCATGCCGAGGCCGAGGAGATCCACCTTGATGATCTTGAGGTCGGCGCAGTCCTCCTTGTCCCACTGGATGACCACCCGGCCCGGCATGGTGGCAGGCTCGAGGGGGACCACCTGGTCGAGCCGCCCCTGGGCGATGACCATCCCCCCCGAGTGCTGGCCAAGGTGGCGCGGCAGGTCCTGGATCTCCTGGAAGAGCCGGGCGAAGAGCGTGATCCGCCGGTCGCCCCGGTCGAGGCCGGCCCGCGCCAGGCGTTGCTCGAGGGTGTCGTCGGGGTCCACGTACTCGAACCGGCGCATGGTGCGGGCCAGACGGTCGATCTCCTCTACCGGGATGCCGAGCACCTTGCCTATCTCCCGGGAGGCGCTGCGGTCGCGGTAGGTGATGACGTTCGCGGTCATGGCGGCGCCTTGGGCCCCGTAGCGTTCGTAGACGTGCTGGATCACCCGCTCGCGGCGGTCGCCGCTCGGCAGGTCGAGGTCGATGTCCGGCCACTCCCCGCGCTCCTCGGAGAGGAAGCGCTCGAAGAGCAGCTCCATCCCCACCGGGTCCACCGCGGTGATGCCCAGGCTGTAGCAGACCGCGCTGTTGGCGGCGGAGCCGCGGCCCTGGACCAGGATCCCCTCCCGGCGGCAGAAGTTCACGATGTCCCAGACGATCAGGAAGTAGCCCGAGAGCTCGAGCTTGCCGATGAGGAGCAGCTCGCGCTCGATCTGCCGCCGCGCCTTCTCGTGGTGGGGCCGGTAGCGCTCGCGGGCCCCGGCCTCCGTCATCGCGCAGAGGTAGGAGTGCAGGGTCTCCCCCGCCGGCACCGGGTAGTCGGGAAAGCGATACCCCAGGTCCGCGAGGGTGAACTGGAGGCGCTCCGCCAGGGCAAAGGCGTTCCCCAGGAGGTCCGGGCGGTCCGCGAAGAGCGCCTCCATGGCCTTCGGCGCTTTCAGATGCCGCTCGGCGTTCTCGCTCAGCCGCCGTCCCGCCGTGGCCAGGGTCTTTTTCTCGCGGATGCAGGTCAGCACGTCGAGGAGGGGCCGGCCTCTCGCGGCGGCGTGGCGAACGCCGTTCGTGGCCACGGCTCGGATGCCCAGGGCGTCGGCCAGGTCGAGCAGGGCCTGGTTCGCCGCTTCCTGCTCGCGCCGGCGGTGCCGCTGCACGTCCAGGAAGACGTTCTTCGCTCCGAACGCCTGGAGGATGCGGGCCAGGCGGTCCGAGTCGGGTGGTCGGCCCAGCGTCTCGACCCCGGGCAGGGCGACGAGCCCTTCGACGCTGCCCTCCGGCCAGTCGAGGGACAGCCGGCCCTCTCCTTTCGGACGGCCGGCCTTCATGCGCGTGATGAGCCGGCAGAGGCTCTGGTAACCCGCCCGGCTCTCCACGAGCAGAGGCAGGCAGCCTCCGCCTTCGAGGGTCAGCTCGGCGCCCACGAGGGGCCGGATTCCCGCCGCCCGCGCGGCCTTGAAGAAGCGCGGGGCCCCCGAGACGCCGTCCCGGTCCACGAGCGCCACCGCCGGATACCCGAGCTCCGCCGCCCGGGCCACGAGATCCTCGGGCAGCGACGAGGCCCGGAGGAACGAGAAGGCCGACGCGGCATGGAGCTCGGTGTACATGGAGGCGAGGGCCGGGGATAGTGCTTTCGCTTTTTATTCGCCATCGTGCCGTGAAATCCCCGTCGCGTCAAGTCGGCCGGGGGGCCAGTTGAGCACAGCATCTTCGATCTTGACCCTCGCCCCGCAAAGGGGGTAGGGTCTCCGTCAACGTAGCCAGGGAGGCGTCTAGGGTCGAAAGCTCCTCTCTCCCCTTGACGGCGCCTCCGTAGCCGTCGCCGCGGATGAGAACGCCGATGCTTGCCTTCTCCGCACCGGCTACACGCATTGCTCACGCCGGGCGTGGGCTGACTGAAGGGAGAAACGCCATGACCTCGAGGACCTCGACCTTCCAGGGGACGCCGACGAGACTCGCCACCCGCCTCGCGATGGTCTGCGTGCTGTTCAGTCCGGTTGCCGCCGGGGCGGACGTCGTCCTGAACTGGAACGCGACCGCGGTCTCCACGATGCTCGGCCAGAGCCCTGCCCCGAACCCCTTCGCCCAGGCACGCTTCATGGCGATCACGCAGCTCGCGGTGTTCGAGGCGGTCAACGCGGTCACCGGCGAGTATCAGCCGTACCTCGGAACGATCGACGCGGCCACCGGCGCATCCGCCGACGCCGCCGCGATCGCGGCGGCACACGCGGTGTTGCTGAACTACTTCCCCGGCAGTGCGGCGGCCCTCAACGCCGAGCGTTCGAGCTCCCTGGCGGCGATACCGGACGGCCCGGCCAAGGACGACGGCGTCGCCGCCGTGAGGCGGCGGCGGCGGCGATGATCCTGCTTCGCGCCAACGACGGCTCGGCGCCCGCCGAGTTCTTCGTGCCCGGCTCGCCGGGGCCGGGGGTCTGGGCGGCCACGCCGAGCTGCCCGACCGTCGGGGGAGTCCAGGTCGGAATCCTCCTGCATTGGCGCAATGTGACGCCCTTCGGCATCCGCAGCGCCGCCGACTTTCTGGCGGCTCCGCGCCGTCGCTCACCAGCGGGACCTGTCGGAAGGACTACGTCGAGGTCATGACGGTCGGCGGCGTCGACAGCACGGAGCGGCCGCCGGATCGAGCCGACGTAGCGCGGTTCTACGCCGGGTCCTCGCCGAGCTTCCTGTTGAACCTCGCCGCCCGAGAGGTGTCCGCCGCCCAGGACCGTTCGCTCTCCCACAACGCGCGGGCCCTGGCCCTGATCAACATGGCCATCAGCGACAGCCTCGTCGCGTCCTTCTTCACCAAATACCATTACAACCTGTGGCGACCCGAGACGGCGATTCGCCTCGGTGACACCGACGGCAACCCGAAGACCGACCCCGACCCCGCCTTCGCGCCGTTCATCCTCACGCCCTGTTTTCCCAGCTATCCCTCAAATCACGCGAGCGGAAGCTCCGGGGGGGCCGAGATGCTCAGGCGCCTCTACGGCGCCGGCGGCCACGACATCACCCTGGCGAACCCCGCCGTCCCGGGCATGACCCTGCACTACAGCGCGTTCAAGCAGATCACCGACGATGTCGACGACGCGCGCGTGTACAGTGGGATCCACTTCCGATTCGACCAGGAGGCAGGTGGCCGGCTTGGGCGGGGCGTCGCGACCTACATCTACAAGCACGGCCTGCGCCCGGTGCACCCTGACGGTGATGAAGAGTGAACCCCGTCAGAAGCCGGGCGTGAAGTTGAGCTCCCAGAACCAGCTGCCGGTGCGCTCAGACATCCCCCCGGAGCTCCTGGGACTGATGGCGGACCACTGCGCGTGATTCGAGTCTTCCTCGTTCTTGCCGCCTGCCCGCTCTGGGTGATGTGCAGCGGATCGTCCTCGCGGGGAGGCGCCGCCCACGGGTATTGGAGCGAGAGCTGTCTCAGCGGAGACGGACGGTATCTGCTGGCGGGAGGCGATCACGCGGGGCTGGTGGACCTCACCACCGGGAAGATCGTCGAGCGCGTGCCGGGAATGGTGAAGGCGGTCGGCTGCGATGAGATCGGGGGCGTGGTCGTCGGCTACGTCACGGCGGTCCGGCTGCCGGGGAAGACCGCCACCCCCGTTCCCCCGTTGAGCGGCGACCGAGTCCTCGCCCGGGCTCCCGGGGGCGCCTGGATCTCCGAGGGCCGGCGGATCTCCGGCGGCAGGTGGAGAGGGCCCGCGTCGGTCTTCGTCCTCGAGAAGGGCTCGTCGCGGCCGATGGACCTGTTGCCGGCGCGCTTCGGCGCGGTGGGAGCGGCCAGGCCTCTCCCCACGCCCGACTCGTTCGCGGTGCGCTTCGGAAACCTCCTGCGCGACGGCCGCCTGGTGTTGGCCGCGGGCTGGCAACCCTCACGAAGCGGGCGCGTGGTCGAAGACGTCCCCTGGGCATTCTTCGCGCTGGACCTGGGCACGGGCGAAGCGGCGCCCCTGACCCTGCCCCTCGACTCCACCGCGGCGATGAACCAGAACCTTCTCCAGAGGATCGCGGCCACGCCGGACGCCGCTCACCTGGTGTTGGCGGTGCACGACGGCGAGCAGATGTCGGTCGCGCAGTTCGATCAGGGAGCCCGCCGGGCCTCTCAGGTGACTTCCCTGGCCGCCCAGGGGTCTCCCAGCGCGGCCGCCATCTCCGACGATGGGGCGTTCGTTGCCGTCGGCAGCGAGACGCGGGGGCGCGACGCGCCGGGAAAGGTCTGGGTGATCGACCGGGCCGGCAAGACGGTGTGGACCGCCGAGTTCGAGAAGACCGTCGCCGGCGTGCACTTCCTGTCCGACGGGTCGCTGGTGGTCGTCGCGGGAGAAGTGAAAGCGGTGAAGGTGGCCCTTCCCGCTGGCGCCGAGACCTGGCGAGCCGAGTAGGCGAAGGCGTGAAAGAGAGCCTCGTCGTCAGCGCTTCGCCGGGTGGACGCCCAATGAGCCGACGACCTGGCGCGCCGCCGCGGAGGCGCCTCCGGCCAGACGAACCGCCTTGTCGCTGATCCGCTCCGCTCTTTCGGCGATGTGGCGAGTCTTGTCGGCGATGTCGTCGGCGATGTGGCGAGTCGTATCCGCGATGTCGTCCGTGAAGTCGGTCACCGACTCCCTGGTGTCACGCAGCCGTCGAGCCAGCCGTTCGCGCGTTCTCTTGCCTGTCGCGGGGGCCAACAGCAGCGCCGTACAGACACCGGCCGCGCTCCCCACGAGAAACCAGCCCAAGGTGCGGGCGTACCCGTTGTTGTGCTCCATCGATCACCTCCCGTTAGATGGGCCGCCGGCCCTGGATGATCCTGATGAGCACGACCGCGATCGCCAGGACCAGAAGCAGGTGGAGGAATCCTCCCAAGGTGTACGAGCTGACCATCCCCAGCAACCACATGATCACGAGGATCACGAAAATGGTCCACAGCATGGCTTCCTCCTCGTGCGGGGAGTCTGCAACCCCCGTGCCGCGCAAATTCGCGTAACTGGGCCAAATGAGGCGGGAGTGGGCTCGCAAAGGCTGTAGATTCTGCAAACTGCCGATCCCAGCCCTCGCTGGCGGGTCATCTATGCGCGCGGGCCGAAGACCACGCTTGCCCCCGGCGCGGTGCAGGGCGGCGCGAACCGCGCGGTCTCCCTGGCGGTGCCCGAGTAGCGGCGCCGCGAGACGTGGCGAGCCGCGCAGGCGACGTCGGCCCGCCTTCCTACTGCCTCGCCCGCTTCCTCTTCTTGCGGCTCCTCGGCCTCGTGTACGCCGTGGCCTTCCTGGTGATCCTGTACCAGTGGCCGCCCCTGCTCGGCTCGAGGGGCCTTCTCCCCGCCCGCGAGCTCCTCGTCGACGGCTCTCGCGCGCACGCGTGTATGTGTCCGTTGACTTGTCGCGCAGTTCGGTCATAATCAGCGGCCTCCAAACGGCTCTTTTGCGATAGTTGCCGGCCCGCGAGCGGGAACCACACAGGGGGTCCCATGCGCCTCGTGAAGTCGCTATCCCGTGTTCTCCTCCCGATCACGCTGTTCGCCGCCATCCTGGGCATTGCCTCGGACAGGATGCCTCGGCATGTCGCGCGCAGCGACCGGGAACAAGGCGCGACGCGTGAAGCGGCACGCAACGAGGCCTGGGAACGCCGCGAGTGGATGCGCGAGCGGTTCGGCGGCGAGTTGAACCAGGACTTCGCCCGCCGCGTGCTGACCGAGGCCGCGAAAGAACGGGCGAAACATCCCGAACACTTCCGCGACACTTCCGGCGGGCTCGCGAATCCGTTGCCGGGCGCCAGTGAGGTGTGGCGCAATCTCGGCCCGACGTCCTCGAACAAGATCCAGAACTTCTTCACGCTCCACAAGGTCAACAGCGGCCGCCTCCGACGCATCCTGCCGCATCCGACCGACCCCGATACCGTTTACGTGCTGTCCGCCGGCGGCGGGCTGTGGAAGACGACGAACTTCATGGACGCGCAACCCACCTGGTTTCCCAAGACCGATTTCATCGGATCCACGACGGGCGGCGGCGTCGCGTTCGGCCAGTCGCCGACCACTCTCTACCTGGGAACGGGCGATCCGTTCGACGTCGGCGTGGGCGGCTTCGTCGTGACGTCGACGGACGGCGGCGATACGTGGAGCGCTCCGGTTGCTCTTGGATCCGCCAACAAAGTACTCGATCTCGAGGTGGACACGTCAGTCGGCGACATCGTGCTGGCCGGAACCAACGCGGGACTGTTCCGATCGCGCGACGGCGGCGTCAGCTTCACGGATGTCGGCGCGCCCTTCACGGGTCTCAGGGTCTGGGGTCTGCTGCGCACCAGCGCCGGCTGGCTGGCGGTGGCGACGACGCAGGACGCGTTTGGCGACGACCTGGTCGCGTCCATGTACGTCAGCGCCGACCATGGCGTGAGCTGGTCGCCGATTCCCAACGCGGGGAACGTCTTTTCCGGCGCCTCTCGCACGACGATCGCCTCGGGCACGCCCGGCGACAGCGTGGTGTACGCCTTTGCGGCCGGCATTCCCGACGCCAATTTCAATTACCCGCAGCTCGATCTGTTCCGGTCGAACGACGGCGGCCTCAATTGGACGGCGCTCCACATCGACGACATCGTGCCCGCCGGAGCCAACTCCGACAATCCGGACATGCGCATTCTTGGAGGGCAGGCGTGGTACAACCAGATGGTCCTCGTCGATCCCACGGATACGACACGCAATACGGTCTATCTGGGCGGACAACTTGCGTCGGCGCAGTCGCTCGACGGAGGCGCCTCCTGGACGATCCTCACGAACTGGCTCGCGCAGTTTGGCCTCCCGTACGCTCACGCTGACTTCCACACCGCAGCCTTTTCCGCCGTCGGCGGCCTCCGTCGCCTCTTCTTCGGCAATGACGGCGGCCTGTTCGTCTCGACCGACGATGGTCTGACCTGGGACGACAGCAAGAACCGCGGCCTCATCACCCACCTGCCGTACACGATCGCCTCCAATCCGGTGGCCGGGGATACGGACAGCGTGCTGATGGGAACGCAGGACAACGGGACACTCGTGCGGGTGGGCGGCAGCTCCGTGTTCTGAGCTCCTCCAGCGGATTAGGCGACACGCCTGGGTTTTATACGCTGGTGGATAACGCGCAGGCGCCGGCGGATCCGACCGGCTTGGTGTTCTACACGACGCGCCAAAAATCCGTCTGGCAGACCTCCAACGGCGGAGCCGGCTGGACCACCATCCTCGCCTCGGGCTCTGGAGGCGTGTCCGCCGACCGCGGCGTGCGCGGTGGTCTGTTCATGATCGGCACCAGCCCCGTCGACACGCAGCATCTCGCCGTCATCGGCAACACACGTTTCTGGATCAGCACGACCGGCGGAGCGCCGTGGACGGAGCTCGATTTGTCTGCGTCAATTCCAGGCTGGCAGGAGCGCGGCGCGTCGAGCGCAGAGTGGGCCAACAACGATCTGCTCTACGTGTCCTCGGAGACGACGGTTGCGGGAGCCACGCGGTTCGCCAAGACGATTGACGGTGGCGTCACATGGACCGCGCCGACCAACGCAGGCCTGCCCGATTTGCCGGTGACGAGGATCCGCGTGGATTCGGGCGACGCGACCGGGAACACGCTGTACGCCGCCACCTGGATCGGCGTGTACAAGACGAGCGATGGAGGCGCGACGTGGAACCATTTCGGCGTCGGCCTTCCGCAGGTGCCGATTGACGACATCTACATCGCTCCTGGGACCGCATACATCCGTGTCGCGGCGTACGGCCGCGGCGCCTGGGAACTGACCGTCGCTGGGCCGCCCGAGGCCACGATCACCACCGTCGCTTCGGCCGTGCAGGGACAGCAGGACCTTCTCGCTTCGGCGCCTTCTCAGCCTGGCGTCACGTATTCCTGGACGATCAGCGGCGGCAGCATCACGTCCGGAAGGTACGATTCCACCCTTACTTATGCGGCAGGGACCGGGACGAGCCTGACGCTC
>WNGE01007787.1_pt1 | contig 11587 bp, 10 predicted proteins | sample 5400651 | NCBI WGS metagenome assembly WNGE01 (sample SAMN13153370, study PRJNA577476) | soil metagenome | isolation source: 60 cm soil or saprolite under grassland replicate 2 | place: USA:California | collected 2016-06-15 | reverse complement strand
AACCCGATGGTGAAGCTCAACCACGCAGTTGCCGTGGCTATGGCGACCGGTCCGAAGGAGGGCCTCGCCGTACTCGAGCCACTCGAGTCCGACGACCGCCTGACCGACCACCACCGACTGGACGCCGTACGCGCCCACCTCCTGGAGATGTCAGGCGACCTAGCAGGCGCCCGCGAGAGCTACCTGCTAGCAGCCCGCCGTACAACAAGCGTCCCCGAACGCAACTACCTACAGTCCAAAGCAGACCGCCTGACCTGAGCGAGGCAGTTTCAGCGCTGGGCTCGGCAGTCGGTGGCGCGGCGGGTGGGTCGCAGTGGACCTGGGGTTGTGTCAGGTTGGGGGTGTGGATCTCACCAGGGCCTCGCTCCTCCGAGAGATGTTGATCGGTACCGAGCTCGGCAGCCGGACGACCGAGTTCGCCCACTCGCTGCGGCGGTTCACCACCCGGACCGGTGGCCTGATGCTGTTCGGTCCGGCCGATGACGAGCCGTGGCACCTGACCGCGCACCTCGACGACGAGCTGCACCGGGCCGGGATCGACGACATCCGCCCGTCGCTGGTCCGCTGGTCCCCTCCGCCGGGTGCACCGCAGCACCTGTCCATTGGCCTCGACAGGCTGCGCGACGCGGGCAGGGGCGAGTCGCTGCTGGTGGTGGCTGAGGAGGACCCGGCTGACACCCTGCTGGAGCGGATCAGCGACGTACGACGCCGCGGTACGACGATCTTCAGCATCGGCAACGGTGACAAGCAGTTGACGTCGCTCAGCCACGAGTCGCTGGTGCCGGAGCTGCTGGTGCCTGACGGATTCGGCTGGACCAGCAGGCGGATCGAGCTCGACCACGACGAACCGGAGGCCGCCATACCGCTGACAGACCTCGAGTCACGCACAGCAGAGGGCTTCGAAACGGCACAGCACCTGGTCAGCCTGGCCGCGGCGGACGAGGACGCCGGCCAGCCCAGCTGGCGCCGCCGCCTCCGCGCCGCGATCGAACGCCTCAGCGGCGAACCCGCCTAGCCGTGGCGACGGGCTTGGCGTCGTACGGGGTGCTGTTAGCCCTCTAGGTAGAGGGCTGCTAGGCGGGGTAGGTGGGCGTGTAGGTCGTCCTCGTCGTCGAAGTCGATCTCCTTGCCGGCCGGCAGATCGGGGGTGTCCGGCGCCTCGGAGTCGACTGCCTTCCAGTACGCCGACTCGTCGCCGGTCACGTTCTTGTACGCGTGGCTGCCGACGTGCAGCAGCCCCTCACCGTCGAATCCCTCGAAGCCCTCCGGCCGGTCCTCGTCGACCACGTCGGCGAGCGAGTCCGGATCGCCCAAGGCCGCCTCCCAGACCTCCCGTCCCTGCGCGATCAACCAGCCCCGGAACGAGTCGAACCCGTCCTCCGAGCCCCTCGAGTTGATCAGGTACGCCGCCGCCCACAGATCCCACCGGTACGACTCGACCTGCCGTCGCGCGAGCTCGACCCCGAACCCAGCGATTTCATCGGCCTCCAGCACACACAGGACCTTGGTCAGCGCGTCCGCAACCCCATCCGGATCCGCCACGGTGTCGTCCACCCCACCGCGGGCATCCTCGACCAATCCCCAGAACCCATCCCTGTCCACCTTCACAGCGTCTCACCAGCCCAGGGGAAGGGGGAGCGCTAATTCGAGGTGATTTACGAGACCTTGGGACTTAGCCGGCCCAGGGCAGTTGGGAGAGCTTTACCAGACCCTGTCCAGTTGCGCGCGCTGCTCGGGAGTCAATTCGAGGTTGGCGCCTTTGAGGGCGGTCTCCAGGTACGTGGGGGTGCTGATACCGATGATGGGAGTGACTGCGGGGGCGCCGCTGGTGAGCCAGGCGATGACTACCTCGCTGCGGGAGACGCCGAGGTCGGTGGCGATGTCGGCGAGGGCCTGGAGGCGGCGGGTGGTGCCGGGGTGGTCGAATGCCTCGTGGATCGGGCGGTCGGTGCGGTCCTCGTAGGCGCCGGACATCAGCGGGCTGTACGCGAACAGTTGCTGTTCCGGGTTGCGGTCGGCGTAGTCGAGGATCTCGTCGGTGATCCAGCCGAAGCGGTGGTCGTGAGCGTGGTCGCGGACGAACGGGCGCGGCTGCAGGTACGAGTACCGCAACTGCAGAGCCGTCGGCCCCATCAGGCCTTGCTCCAAGGACAGTCCGCGCATCCGCTCGACCCGCCACAGCGCGTAGTTCGACAGCCCGATGCGCCCGATCGTGCCGGCCTCTGCGTGTTTGCCGAAGGCTGCGACCGTCTCTTCCAGCGGAGTGTCGCGGTCGTCCCGGTGCGCCCAGTACAGGTCGATGTGGTCGACACGGAGCCGTCGCAACGACGTCTCCAACGCGGAGTCGATCGCCTTCGCGCTCAGCCCTTCCGAGTGCTCCGGGTAGCTGCCGGGCCACAGCGGCTCGCAGCCGACCTTGGTGGCCAGCTTCACCCGGTCCCGGACGCCAGGTCGGCTCGCGAACCATCGGCCGAGCAGTTCCTCGCTCTGACCGCCGTGCCCGCTCGGGTCCTGCCAGAACGCGTAGCAGTTGGCCGTGTCGATCCACTCCCCGCCGGCATCGACGTACGCGTCCAGCAGCGCGAACGATTCCTTCTCCCCGATCCGCGTCCCGTACTCCATGGCTCCCAGCGCGATGTTCATCATGCCGAAAATCCAATCTGCTAGACCGCCCTCTAGGTCAAGCCCGGTGAGGGGAGTTGGGGCACCGTCGAGGGGTTGGCCAACGAGATGGTGGGTCTGCCACCCGGAACAGGGGTCGCCAACCCACAACCTGGTGGGTCAACCCACCAAGGCTGCTAGCCCGGTCGTCGGTGGCAGGCGTATGGCGTACTGCGGTGGCTGGGTCAGAGGGTGCCGCGGGTGGAGGTGCGGACTACTAGTTCCGGGGTGAAGGTGACTCGTTGGTGTTCGTGGTCGGGGTTGGAGGACTCGTCGAGGAGGAGTTCGGCGGCGGTGCGGCCTAGGAGTTGGCGTGGCTGCCGGACGGAAGTCAGCGGTACGGCGGCCGCTGCGGCGAACTCGATGTCGTCGTACCCGACGATGGCAAGGTCCTCGGGAACGCGGAGGCCGAGGCTCACGCACTGCTGCAGCAAGCCCAACGCCAGCAAGTCGTTCGCGCAGAAGGCGGCGGTTGGGCGGCGGGCGGCAGGGAGGCCGGCGAGTCGTTGCCCTGCGCCCCTACCTTCGGCGACGGTGAGGGCGCCGGTGGTCAGTTCGATGAGGTTCTCCGGACGTTTTCCGGCCTTCCGCAGGGCCTGGCGGGCGCCGTCGCGGCGGTCGATGACCTGGCCGATGGTGTTGGGGCCGCCGACGTACGCGATCCGGTCGTGGCCGAGCTCGAGCAGGTGCGCGATCGCGAGTTCGCCGCCGAGTACGTCGTTCACCGCGACGGAGCAGTGCTCGCCGTCGTCGATGGCTCGGTCCACCACGACGACCGGCGTACCACGGGCCGGGAGTTTGCGTAGGCGGGAGGAGTTCTGGTCGATCGGGGTGATCAGCACGCCTTGGACTCGCTGCTGTTCGAGCAGGTCGAGGTAGTCGGCCTCGCGGTCGGCGTCCTCGTTGCTGTTGCACAGGAACACCGACAGGCCGGCCGCGCGTGCCGCGTCCTCGACACCCTTGGCGACGTCGGTGAAGAACGGGTTGCCGGCGTCGAGCATCAGGTACGCGAGGATGCGGCTGCTGCCGGCCCGGAGCTGGCGGGCCGACTCGTTCCGGACGAACCCGAGTGACGCCATCGCCGCCTCGACCTTCGCCCGCGTCACGGGGCTGACGACCTCCGGCCGGTTCAGTACGTTCGACACCGTTCCGAGCGAGACCCCGGCTTGGGTTGCGACCGCCTTCACCCCAGCGGCATGTTGCCGCGCCGCCTTCCGTCGCCGCCCGCTCCCGGAATCCCGCGTCGCGCTGATCTTTCGGCCCGCCCGGCCCGACCCGGTCCGGCCGTCGGGAGGAGCTGACCCCGCCCCCGAACCATCGGACGACGCCGAGCGGGAGGTAGCTCGGGCGGGCGCGGGGGAGCCGGGGGTGTTGTCCGGCGCGCTGTCTGCGGGCATGCGCGGCCTCCCGGCGTCGAGCCCTCGTGGGCTGGTTTGAAACGTCTTAGCGGCGGCAAGCCTAGCCGCTTTCCGGGCGTTTTCCGCAGCGGTCCGTCCGGGATCGGCCGTCAACGGCGGACGACCTCTTGACTCCCCCAGCCGCCCACCCTTACGTTCGTGCAATCTCTTGAAACCTTTCAGCGACTGATCCGCCCCGAGTTGGAGGTGACCATGGCCGACGTCACCCTGCTGTCGCGCGTCCGCGCGTGGTCGAGCGCGGCCGCCGCCCGCCGAGAGCATCGCGACGAGACGCCGACCACTGGCTCGTTTCAAACCGTCGACCGGGGCGATGAAGATCCGGCGCCTCGGCGTGGCGATCGCCAACCAGCGGCACACACCGCCACCACATCGACCGAGTTCTGAGGGCCGCCCTGTGAATCGCTATTGCTTCTGCCTCCAGGTCAAACCCGACCGCTTGGAGGAGTACGTCGTACGCCACCGCGACGTCTGGCCCGAGATGCAGGCTGCGTTGCGCGACTCCGGGTGGCGCAACTACTCGCTGTTCCTCCGCGACGACGGCCTGCTGATCGGGTACGTCGAGGCCGAGGACCTGGAGGCGGCGCAGAAGGCCATGGCCGCGACCGAGGTGAACGCCCGCTGGCAGGCCGAGATGACCGAATTCTTTACAGGGATCGACGGCCGGCCGCCGGACGAGTCGTTCCTGCTGCTGCCCGAGATCTTCCACCTGACTGAGTTGAATCCTGAAGGGGACTGAGACCATGACGACCGAAGCTGTGAAGAGTGCCCTGAGCCGCCAGGAGATCGAGCTGCCCTCATGGGCGTTCGGGAACTCCGGCACTCGGTTCAAGGTGTTCGCCCAGCCCGGTGTGCCGCGCTCGCCGGAGGAGAAGATCGCCGACGCCGCCCAGGTGCACAGGTTCACCGGGGTGGCGCCGAGCGTCGCCCTGCACATCCCGTGGGACAAGGTGGACGACTACGCGCGGCTGGCGGCGTACGCGAAGGAGCAGGGCGTCCGGCTCGGCGCGATCAACAGCAACGTGTTCCAGGACGACGACTACAAGCTCGGCAGCGTCACCCACCCCGATCCGCGAGTACGGCGGAAGGCGACGGACCACCTGCTCGAGTGCGTCGACATCATGGACGCGACCGGCTCCCGTGACCTGAAGCTGTGGTTCTCCGACGGCACCAACTACCCGGGTCAGGACGACATCCAGGACCGGCAGGACCGGCTGGCGGCCGCGCTGAAGGAGGTGTACGACCGGCTCGGCGACGACCAGCGGATGCTGCTGGAGTACAAGCTGTTCGAGCCGGCCTTCTACACCACCGACGTGCCGGACTGGGGTACGTCGTACGCGCACTGTCTGGAACTGGGGCCGAAGGCAACGGTCTGCATCGACACCGGGCACCATGCGCCGGGCACGAACATCGAGTTCATCGTCGCGTTCCTGCTCCGGGCCAAGAAGCTGGGCGCGTTCGACTTCAACAGCCGGTTCTACGCCGACGACGACCTGATGGTGGGCGCGGCGGATCCGTTCCAGCTGTTCCGGATCATGAACGAGATCGTCCGCGGCGACGCGCTCGACCCGGACCGCGGCATCGCCTTCATGCTCGACCAGTGCCACAACATCGAGGTGAAGATCCCGGCCATCATCCGCTCGGTGATGAACGTCCAGGAGGCGACTGCGAAGGCGCTGCTGGTCGACCGGGACGCGCTCCGGAAGGCCCAGCAGGAAGGCGACGTACTGGGCGCGAACGCCGCGCTGATGGACGCCTACAACACCGACGTCCGCCCGCTGCTCGCCGAGCTGCGCGAGTCGCAGGGCCTGGACCCGAACCCGATCGCGGCCTACCAGGCCAGCGGGTACTACGAACAGATCGTCAAGGACCGAGCCGACGGCCAGCAGGCCGGATGGGGAGCCTGAGCAATGACCGTGTCCAACTCCCCCACCCCACCGCCCCGGTCAGGCAGCGCAGCCGAACTCGTTGCGCGCAGCAACAGACTGGGTGCCGATCCGCGCAACACCAACTACGCCGGCGGCAACACGTCGGCGAAGGGTACGGCGACCGATCCGGTGACGCAGCAGCCGGTCGACCTGGTCTGGGTGAAGGGGTCCGGCGGTGACCTCGGCACCTTGACGGAGAACGGTCTCGCCGTACTGCGTCTTGATCGGCTGAACGCGCTGGTCGACGTGTACCCAGGGGTCGAGCGTGAGGACGAGATGGTCGCCGCGTTCGACTACTGCCTGCACGGCAAGGGTGGCGCGGCGCCGTCGATCGACACCGCGATGCACGGCCTGGTCGACGCTCCACATGTCGATCACCTGCATCCGGACTCCGGCATCGCGCTGGCGACCGCTGCCGACGGAGAGAAGCTCACGGCTGAGTGTTTCGGCGACCGGGTGGTCTGGGTGCCGTGGCGGCGACCCGGGTTCCAGCTCGGTCTCGACATCGCCCAGGTGAAGCGCGACAACCCGCAGGCGATCGGCTGCGTCCTCGGCGGTCACGGCATCACCGCGTGGGGCGACACGTCGGCGGAGTGCGAGGCGAACTCACTCGACATCATCCGCACGGCGGAACGCTTCCTCGCCGAGCGCGGGAAGCCGGAACCCTTCGGCTCGGTCAAGCCCGGTTATGAGGCGCTCCCTCCCCAGGAGCGTCGCGAACGGGCGGCCGCCTTGGCGCCGGTGATCCGCGGTCTCGCGTCGACCGACAATCCGCAGGTCGGGCATTACAACGACGCGGACGTCGTACTCGAGTTCACCTCGCGGCAGAAGCTGGCCGAGCTGGCGGCCCTCGGCACCTCGTGCCCCGACCACTTCCTGCGGACCAAGGTGCGGCCGCTGGTCCTCGACCTGCCTGCTTCGGCGCCGCTCGAGGAGGCCGTGACGCGGCTCAAGGAGCTGCACCTGCAGTACCGCGAGGACTATGCGGCGTACTACGACCGCCACAAGTTGCCGGACAGCCCGCCGATGCGTGGTGCGGATCCGGCGATCGTGCTCGTCCCGGGCGTCGGCATGTTCAGCTTCGGCAAGGACAAGCAGACTGCGCGCGTCGCCGGCGAGTTCTACGTGAACGCGATCAACGTGATGCGTGGGGCCGAGGCGGTGTCGACGTACGCGCCGATCGACGAGAGCGAGAAGTTCCGGATCGAGTACTGGGCGCTCGAAGAGGCCAAGCTGCGGCGGATGCCGAAGCCGAAGCCGCTCGCGACCCGGGTCGCGTTCGTGACCGGCGGCGGTTCGGGAATCGGCAAGGCGATCGCGGAGCGGCTCGCGGCCGAGGGCGCGTGCGTCGTCGTCGCCGACCTGGATCTGGCCGCAGCCGAGGCAGTCGCCAAGGAGATCGGCAGCACCGACGTGGCTGTTGCCGTAGGCGCCGATGTGTCGAACGCCGAGGCGGTTGAGGAAGCGCTGCGCCAAGCGGTGCTGGCTTTCGGCGGCGTCGATCTGATCGTCAACAACGCCGGCCTGTCCATTTCCAAGTCGTTGCTGGAGACAACGGATAAGGACTGGGACCTGCAGCACAACGTGATGGCGAAGGGTTCGTTCCTGGTGTCGCGCGCGGCCGCGAAGGTGCTGATCGACCAGGGCATCGGCGGCGACATCATCTACATCTCCAGCAAGAACTCCGTCTTCGCCGGCCCGAACAACGTCGCGTACGGCGCTGCCAAGGCCGACCAGGCACACCAGGTGCGGCTGCTCGCGGCTGAGCTCGGTGAGTACGGCATTCGTGTGAACGGCGTGAACCCCGACGGCGTCGTACGCGGATCCGGGATCTTCGCCAAGGGCTGGGGTGCGCAGAGGGCCGCGGTGTACGGCGTACCGGAGTCCGAGCTCGGTGCGTACTACGCCCAGCGCACGCTGCTCAAGCGAGAGGTCCTGCCGGAGCATGTGGCCGCGGCCGTCTTCGCTCTGACCGGTGGCGAGCTGACTCACACGACCGGTCTGCACGTACCCGTCGATGCCGGCGTCGCGGCCGCGTTCCTGCGCTGATGAAGCGTGTCGCAGCGGTAGATCTAGGCGCGTCCAGCGGGCGGGTGATGCTGGGCGTGGTCGGCGACGCCCAGCTGGAACTGTCCGAGGTGCACCGGTTCTGGAACGGCCCGGTGCGATTGCGCGACACGCTGCACTGGGACGTCCTGCACCTCTACCGTTCAGTGCTGGACGGCCTACGTACGGCGGGCTCCGTCGACGGCATCGGCATCGACTCCTGGGCCGTTGACTACGGCCTCCTTGACGCCTCCGGCCGCCTCATCGGCAACCCGGTCCACTACCGCGACTCCCGCACCGACGGCGTCATGGACCGAGTCCTGCAGACCATCTCCACAGAAGAGCTGTACGACGTTACGGGCCTGCAGCAACTACCGTTCAACACGATCTACCAGCTCGTTGCCGAGGGGTTTCTCGGACAGGCCGAGACACTGCTGATGATCCCGGATCTGCTCGGGTACTGGTTGACTGGCGAGACCGGCGCCGAGCGGACGAACGCTTCCACTACGCAGCTCTACGACGTACGTGCGCGCAGCTGGAGCTCCGAGTTGGCCGAGCGCGTCGGCGTACCGGCTTCTGTCTTCCCGAAGTTGCGTGAGCCAGGCGATGTCGTCGGGACGCTGCTGCCGGAGGTCGTCGAGGAGACTGGGCTGGATCCAGCGACGCCGGTGATCGCTGTCGGGTCGCACGACACCGCTTCGTCGGTGGTTGCGGTGCCGGCGGCTGACGAGCGGTTCGCGTACATCTCGTCTGGCACCTGGTCGTTAGTCGGCCTGGAGCTGGAGTCGCCGGTGCTGAGTGCTGAGGCGCGGGAGGCCAACTTCACCAACGAAGGTGGGGTCGATGGGCGGATCCGGTTCCTCAAGAACGTGATGGGGTTGTGGATCCTGCAGGAGTGCCAGCGGATCTGGGGTGCCGACGACCTGCCGGCCCTGTTGCGTGACGCCGCCGACGCGTCGCCGTTCGCCGTACTGATCGATCCCGATGCTCCCGAATTCCTTGCTCCAGGCAACATGCCTCGGAGGATCGAGGAGCACTGCCGGGCAACCGGTCAGGAGCGGCCGCGGTCGCAGGCCGCAACCGTCCGCTGCATCCTGGAAAGCCTGGCCCTGGCGTATCGCCGGACGCTGCGACTGGCGCAGACGATCGCGGACCGGCCGGTCGACGTACTGCACGTCATCGGCGGCGGTTCGCAGAACGAGCTGCTCTGTCAGTTGACCGCCGATGCTTGCGGACTGCCCGTGCTGGCCGGGCCGGTCGAGGCGTCCGCGCTGGGCAACGTCCTCGTCCAGGCACGCGCGCTGGGCGAACCACTGCCGGACCTGTCCGCGATGCGCGCGCTGGTCCGCTCCACCCATCAACTGCGGCGCTACGAGCCGCAGGGAAAACCGGCCGACTGGGACGCCGCCGAGTCCCGGACATTCGGAGCAAGGTGATCCGCGTGACCGTCCTCTCACAGGAAATCCGTCCGCTTGCTCGTCGGGTGCAGCCCCGCGAGATCAGTCATGACGATCTGCAACTGCTGAGGCTGTTGGCCACCGGGCTGCCGGTGGATTCGGTGGCCCGTCGGCTCGATTTGTCCGAGCGGACCGTCCGGCGCCGTACCAGGACGGTGTGCGACCGGCTCGGGTTCGGAACGGCCATCGAAGCCATCGTCTGGGCCGCCCGCCGCGGCCTCGTCTGACGCGACGTTAGGCGCAGGCGAGCCGGGGTACCGGGGACTCCGAACGTCGAGCCGAGGAGGAGCGATGGACGGATTGACCATCCTGTGGATCGTCGTGGCGCTGGCGGTACTTGTCATCCTCGTGGCCCTGATCGCCTGGGCTTCGCGTAGGTCGTCGAAGCGCCGGGCCGAACAGGAAGAGCAGGAGGCGTACGAGGCCAGGGCGTCGGCAGCACGCGCGGAGAAGCAGCAGGCCGCGGCCGACGAGGTCCAGGCGAGGTCACGCAAGGCGCAGGCCGTCGCGGACGAGAAGGCGGCCGAGGCACGCCGACTCGCGGCCGGAGCGACCGAGCGGCGCGAGGTCGCGCAGCAGGCTCGTACTGAGGCCGACGAGCATCGTATCCGTGCGGAAGGCCTGAACCCGGGCGACGAGCAACCTGCAGGCAAGCACTGGGCCGATGGCCACCACCCGGACGATCCCCGCCGTCAGCCCTGGCCGGAAACCGACCAGCGACAGGAGAACGAGCGGCACAACCCGAAGCATTCGAGGCACTGACACAGACGCACTGATCCCGTCGGACCGCAACGGGGTTGACCTGACCGGAAGCAGGCTCCGTTGGCCCTCCGGTGGGTTCAGTGCGTTCAGATCAGGTAGCGGAACTCGGGCGAGTTCGGGTGGATGCGCTCGATGTCCAGAGGTGCCGCGTCCATCCGCGCCAGCAGGCCGTCCAGGTCGCTCGGCCGGCTGATCTCGATGCCGACCAGGGCGACACCGGTCTCGCGGTTGTTGCGCTTCACGTACTCGAACAGCGTGATGTCGTCGTCCGGCCCGAGCGCATCGTCCAGGAAGGTCCGCAGTGCGCCGGGCTCCTGCGGGAACGTCACCAGGAAGTAGTGCTTCAGCCCCTCGTGCACCAGCGACCGTTCGAGGATCTCGCCGTACCGGCTGACGTCGTTGTTCCCACCGGACAGCAGGCAGACCACGGTCTCACCCGGCCGTACGTCGAGACCGTTGCCCAGGGCACCTGTCGACAACGCGCCCGCGGGCTCGGCGATCAGGCCGTCGGTCTGGTAGAGCTCCAGCATCTCGCTGCACACCAGACCTTCGGGGACCGACATCATTTCCACGCCTGCTTTTGCGACCAGAGGCAGTGTCACGTCGCCAACCCGCCGTACTGCGGCGCCATCAACAAAGCTGTCCAGATGTGGCAACGTCACCGGCTCACCGGCCGCCAAAGCCGCCGCCATGCTCGCCGCTCCTGCCGGTTCCACACCGACGATGCGTACGCCGGGATGCCGCTCGATCAGCCAGCTCGCGACGCCCGCGATCAGCCCACCACCACCGACAGGAACCACCAGCACGTCGGGTGCGTGGCCGAGCTGGTCGACGAGCTCGACGGCCACAGTCCCTTGTCCTGCAACGGTTCTGGGGTCGTCGAACGCCGGGACCATCGTCGCTCCCGTGGCCTCGACTTCCGCGAGTGCTGCCGCGGCCGCGTCGTCGTACGTATCGCCGGTGATGATGACCTGGATCTGCTTGCCGCCGAGGGCCGCGATTCGGTCCCGCTTCTGGCGTGGCGTCGTACGCGGGACGTAGACCTTGCCCTGGACGCCGAGGATGTGGCACGAGTACGCGAGGCCTTGACCGTGGTTGCCGGCGCTCGCGCAGACCACGCCGGCCTGCTTCTGGACGTCGTCGAGTTGCGCGATCAGGTTGTAGGCGCCGCGGAGCTTGTAGGAACGGCCGATCTGCAGGTCCTCGCGCTTCAGCCAGACCTGGGCGCCGGTGCGTTCGGAGAGGCGGAGGTTGCGTTGTAACGGCGTACGCACAGCGACTCCGTCGAGCCGCTTGACCGCGTCCTCGATCGCTTCCG
>WNGE01020669.1_pt1 | contig 11591 bp, 9 predicted proteins | sample 5400651 | NCBI WGS metagenome assembly WNGE01 (sample SAMN13153370, study PRJNA577476) | soil metagenome | isolation source: 60 cm soil or saprolite under grassland replicate 2 | place: USA:California | collected 2016-06-15 | reverse complement strand
TCAGGGCCAGGCTGTTGGCGACTGCCATGTGGCCGTCGTAGCGGTCCACCCACACCGGGTGGGCCGGGGTCGCCGCGTCCATCCACTGCCGGGTGGGGAGCCGGGGAGGAGCCAAGCCCTGGTCGTCCCAGTTCCCGCCCAGGACCCACTGGCCCTTCGGAAGCGCGCGGGCGGCGGCCGCGATCCGCTGCGTGAACTCCTCGGGCGAGCGCGCGTCCTTCAGGTCCACCCGGGAGAGCTTGGCGCTGCCGTCGACGAAGTGGACGTGAGCGTCGTTGAAGCCGGGGAGCACGCGCCGGCCACCGGCGTCGATCACTTCGGTCGACGGCCCGCGCCAGGCTTCGACCTCGGCCCGGCTGCCCACCGCCACGAGGCGATCACCCAGGATGGCCAGCGCCTCCGCGTCGGGCCGGCTCGGGTCGACCGTCCAGACGCGGGCGTTCGTGACGATCAGGTCGGCCGCGGGGCGGCCCGCCGCGAGGGCGCCGGAGGCCGTGGTCAGCACCGCGGAGAGCCAGAGCGTGTCTTTCATGGCCATGGGCACGCATTGTGGACCGAAGTCGGCGGCTCGCGCCACGGGTGTAAGATCCCGCGGAATGGCCGCGATCACCGTCGAGGAGGCGTTCGCCCACTGCGAGGCGCGGGTGCGGTCCCACTACGAGAACTTTCCGGTGGGGCTCTTCGTGCCCAAGGCCAAGCGCCCCTACGTCCATTCCCTCTACGCCTTCGCCCGGGCGGCCGACGACTTCGCGGACGAGCGGATCTACGAGGGCATGCGCCAGGAGAAGCTCGACCAGTGGGAGGCACGCCTCCACGCGGCTTACGAGGGCCACGCCGAGGACCCGATCTTCGTGGCCCTCGGCGAGACCGTGCGCCGGCTCGACATCCCGAAAGCCCTGCTCCTCGACCTGCTCTCGGCCTTCCGCCAGGACACGGTCAAGAGCCGCTACGAGAGCTGGGAGGAGCTGCTCGATTACTGCCGCCGCTCGGCGAACCCCGTGGGCCGGCTGGTGCTGCTCGTCTTCGGCTACCGCGACCTGGAGCTGCCGCCGCTCTCCGACGCGATCTGCACCGGCCTCCAGCTCGCGAACCACTGGCAGGACGTGGCGGTCGACCTGCGCAAGGACCGCATCTACATCCCGCGCGACCTGCTGAAGCGCTTCTCGGTGGGGGAGTGGGACCTGAACGCGGGGCGCGTGACGGACGGCTTCCGCGGCCTGATGGGCGAGCTGATCGCGCGCACGCGGAGGCTGTTCGAGAAGGGCCGGCCCCTCTGCGACCGTCTGGGCAGCGACCTGCGGTTCGAGGTCCGCCTCACGTGGCTCGGCGGGTCGAGCATCCTCGACCGCATCGAGGCGGTGAGGGCCGACGTGTTTCAGCGCCGGCCGCATCATGGGCTCCTCGACAAGCTCGCCCTCGCCTGGCAGGCCTGGCGGTGGGCGGCGTGAGCACGGGGGCTTCCGCGCGGGTCGCGCGGGAGAGCGGCACCAACTTCTACTACGCGTTCCGCCTGCTGCCCGCGGAGAAGCGGCGGGCCATCTTCGCCCTGTACTCCTTCTGCCGCGTGGTGGACGACTGCGTGGACGAGGAAGGCGGCGAGGGGGAAGCGGGCCTCGGCCGCTGGATGCAGGAGGTCTACCGCTGCTATGCGGGCACCCCCGAGACCGACCTGGGACGCGACCTGGCGGAGACACTCTTCCAGTTCCCGATCCCGCGGTCCTGCTTCGAGCAGATCGTGGCCGGGTGCCGGATGGACCTGACCACGCGCCGCTACGCCACCTGGCCCGCCCTCCGCGTCTACTGCGAGCGGGTCGCCTCGGCGGTGGGCCTGGCCTCGATCGAGATCTTCGGCTACGAGAGCCCGCGCACGCGGGAGTACGCGGTCGAGCTGGGGGTGGCCCTCCAGCTCACCAACATCCTGCGCGACGTGGCTACGGACGCGGCGCGAGACCGGCTCTACGTCCCCCTCGAGGACCTCGCGCGTTTCGGGGTGCCGGAACAGGCGTTGATGCGGCCGGGGGCTGCGCGCCGCCCCGAAGTCACGTCGCTCCTCGCCTTCCAGGCCGACCGCGCCCGCGAGCATTACGAGAAGGCGAGAAGCCTGCTGCCGGCAGGGGACCGCCGCGCGATGCTCGCGGCCGAGATCATGGGCGCCGTCTACCGCGCGATCCTCGGCGAGATCGTGCGCCGCGGCTACCCGCTCGGCCCGCGGGTGGCCCTCTCCCGCCTCCGCAAGGCCTGGATCGCCCTGCGCACGGTTCCCCGCGTTTATTGGGACGTATGAAGGTCGTGGTCGTGGGCGGCGGCTTCGCCGGCCTGGCCGCCGCCATCGCGCTCCAGGAGCGCCGCCATCAGGTCATGCTGCTCGAGCGGCGGGGCGTGCTCGGGGGGCGGGCCACCTCCTACCGCGACGCGATCTCCGGCGAGGACGTGGACAACGGCACCCACGTGATGATCGGCGCCTATGCCGACACCCTCGACCTCGTGCGCCGCGCCGGGGCCGAGGACCTGCTGCTGGAGCAGGACGACCTGCACATCGACTACGTGGACGACCGCGGCTTCACCTCCCTCGACTGTCCACCCCTCGCGGCTCCCTTGCATCTGCTGGCGGGCCTGCTCACCCTGCGCGTCCCCTGGAGCGTCCGTTTCCAGGCGCTGCGATTCGGCCTCGCGGTCCGCTTCGGGAAAACGCCGGCCGGGATCACCCTCGCCGAATACTTCCGGCGCACCGGCCAAGGCGAGGCCGCGCGCCGTCTCCTTTGGGATCCCCTGGCCCTGGCCATCCTCAACGAATCACCCGAGCGGGCGGCGGCGGTGCTGTTCCACCGCGTCTACCGCGACGCCTTCCTGAGCCACCACCGTGCATCGCGCCTGGTGTTCCTGCGCCGCGGCTTCGGGGAGCTGACCGCCCGCCTGGGCCGCTACTTCGAAGGACGAGGGGGTGTGCTCCGACGTCGCGCCCTGGCCGAGGCGATCGAGGTGCGCGACGGCCGGGTCACGGGCGTCCGCTACGTCCAGCGCGCCGAGACGCGGGACGCGATCCGCCGGGGCCAGCCCGACGAAGTGGAGACGCTATCCGCGAACGCGGTGGTGGCCGCGGTGCCGTGGCACGCGCTCGCCCGCCTCCTCCCCGAGGCCCTGCGCGGGCAGGAGCCGTTCGCTTCGGCGGCGGCCCTCCGCGGCTCCCCGATCGTGTCGATCGAGATGTGGCTCGACCGGGTGGTGGTGGACCGCCCGATGGTGGGCCTGCGCGAGGGCGACGTGCAGTGGGTCTTCGACAAGGGCCGCCTCTACGGCCGCTCAGGCGCGCCCCAGCACCTCGCCTTCATCGTCAGCGCCGCCTACCGCGTTTCCCCGCGGCCCAACGCCGAGCTGATCGCCGCCGCCGAGGCCGCCCTCCACCGCTACTTCCCCGCGATGGCCGAAGCCCAGATCCTGCGCACCCTGGTCATGCGCGAAGCCGACGCCACCTTCGCCTCCGACCCGGACGCGGAGGCCAAGCGGCCGCCGCCGCTCACTCCTGTCCGCGGCCTCGTCCTGGCCGGCGACTGGACCGCCACCGGCCTTCCGGCCACGATCGAGGGCGCGGTGAGAAGCGGCCGGCGCGCGGCCGCGTGCGTGGAGGCGAGCGGTTGACGGCACACGTTGGGCAGGGACAGGTGGGGGTCGACGAGGAGGAGCGCGATGATCAGAAGGCAGGGGGCGATGATGCTGGCGGCCGTGCTCCTGGTGGTGCCGCGGGCGGGGGCGGAGGATCCCGCCGAGGCCGCCGTCCTCAAGCGCGAGGAAGCGCGGCTGCAGGCCATGGTGAAGGCGGACGTCGCGGCCCTCGAGGACGTGCTGGCCGACGACCTCAGCTACATCCACGCCAGCGGGAACGCCGACACCAAGCGGGAGTTCATCGACGCGATCCGCACCGGCCGGCTGAGGTACAAGCAGCTCGATCGCGAAGGGGTCGCGGTGCGGGTCTACGGCGAGGTCGCGGTAGTGACCGGACGCGGCCGGTTCCAGGTGCGGTCGGGGGAGAACGACCTCGACGTCCGCCTGCTGTTTACGGACGTGTACGTGAAGCGCGGCGGGAAGTGGCGGATGGTGGCCTGGCAGTCGACGCGGCTTCCCGAGAAATGAGCGGCTTCAGTCCTAGCGTCCCTTGAGGTACTCGGCGTAGGCGAGCAGGGCGCCCCGGTTGTGCTGCTTCACGATCTGCTCGAGGGCCGCGAGGTCCCGGGCCCGCATCGCGGCCAGCAGCGCGCGGTGCTCGTCCTGGGCCTGCTCGACCCGGTGCCTGAGCACGCCGTCGAAGTAGTACCGGCGCAGGCGGTCCCAGTGGGCGAGTACGCGCTCCGTCATCTCGTGGAGCATCGGCATCGCGCTGAGGCGGCTGATCGTCAGGTGGAAGCGTGAGTTGAGGTCCGCCCACTCCTCGTAGCGGCCCGCGCGCAGGGCCTCGTCCATGGCGGTCACGATCTCGTCGAAGCCCACGCTGTCTTTCGCGGTCATGCGCTGGGCGGTGGTCCGGGTGGCCACGATCTCGAGCCCCTCCATGAGCTCGAAGACCTCGGTGATCGACTCCCGGGCGATCGGACTCACCGTGGCCCCCGCGTGGGGGATGTTGGTCACGAGCCCCTCGGACTGGAGGAGCTGAAGGGCCTCCCGCACGGGGCTCGCGCTGACCTGGAGCTCCCGGGCCAGGTCTTCGATGACGAGGCGCTGCTGGGGGACGAGCTCGCAGCGCATGATCGCGTCCCGCAGGGTCTTGTAGACGAACTCCTGCTTGGTGCGGAAGCGCATCGCGGCCGGCCGTTGCAGGACCAGGGGCTCGCCGCCCATGTGTCGAACCTCCAATGCCGCAAGTCTTTATTTGCCCGGTTCATTTCGATTTGTACCACTTGTCCCTTTGTGCTTCAATCCCGCCTCGAGAGACCTCGATCGGGAGCGAGTCCATGCCCTTCAAGCTGAACGTCAACGGCAAGTCGGCCACGGTGGACGTGCCGCCGCAGATGCCCCTCCTCTGGGTGCTGCGGGACGTCCTCGACCTCAAGGGTCCGAAGTTCGGCTGCGGGATCGGCCAATGCGGCGCCTGCACGGTCCACTTCAAGGGCGCGGCCGTCCGCTCCTGCACCCTGCCCGTGTCCACCGCCGCGGGCGGCCCGATCACCACCATCGAGGGCCTGTCGGCCGACGGCTCGCACCCCTTGCAGAAAGCCTGGTGCGAGGTGGACGTGCCCCAGTGCGGCTACTGCCAGGCGGGCCAGATCATGGCCGCGGCCGCGCTCCTGGCCAGCAATCCCCGTCCCACGGACGCGGACATCGACGGCGCCATGGCGGGCAATCTCTGCCGCTGCGGCACCTACCTCCGCATCCGTGAGGCCATCCACAAGGCCGCGTCGGCCCCGGCCGTCAAGCCCGGGAAGTAGGGAGGCGCCATGGACACCCTCGTCGTCGACCGTCGCTCCTTCCTCCGCGTGTCCGCTCTCGCCGGGGGCGGAATCCTCCTGAGCTCCCACCTCGAGAACGTCGAGGCGGGGGCCGAGGCCGGCGAGTTCGCGCCCAATGCCTTCATCCGCATCTCGTCCGAGGGCGGAGTGACCATCATCTCCAAGAACCCGGAAGTCGGCCAGGGGATCAAGACCTCCCTGCCCATGCTGATCGCCGAGGAGCTGGAGGTCGACTGGAAGGCCGTGAAGGTCGAGCAGGCCATCGCGGACGAAGCCAGATACGGCGTGCAGGTCGCCGGGGGCAGCACCTCGACCCCCAACAACTGGGACGACCTGCGCCGGGTGGGCGCGGCCGGCCGCCAGATGCTGGTGAGCGCGGCCGCCCAGACCTGGGAGGTCCCCGAGTCCGAGTGCTACGCCGCCTCGGGCGCGGTGATCCACCGGGCCAGCGGGCGCAAGCTCCTCTACGGCCAGCTCGTGGCCAAGGCGGCGACCCTGCCCGCCCCCGACCTCAAGTCCGTCGCGCTCAAGGACCCCAAGGACTACAAGATCGTCGGCCAGTCGATCCCCGGGGTGGACAACCCCGCCATCGTGACGGGCAAGCCGCTGTTTGGCATCGACGTGAAGGTGCCGGGCATGCTGCACGCGGTGTTCGAGAAGTGCCTGGGCGGGGTGGCCATCGTGGCCGACACCTGGTGGGCGGCGCGCAGCGCGCGCGAGCAGCTCAAGGTGACCTGGGACGAGGGGCCGACGGCGAGCCAGGGCAGCGAGGGCTTCGCCCGCCGGGCCGCCGAGGTCGCGAACCAGCCCGGCGCCAAGAGCCTGCGCAACGACGGCGACGTGGAGGCCGCGCTCAAGGGCGCGGCCAAGGTCGTGGAGGCGGCCTACTCCTATCCGTTCATCGCCCACGCCACCCTGGAGCCGCAGAACTGCACGGCGCACTACAAGGACGGAAAGATCGAGATCTGGGCGCCCACCCAGCTCCCCCAGCCCGGCCGCAAGCTGGTGGCCAGCACCCTCGGCATCCCCGAGGGCGACATCACGATCCACCTGATCCGGGGCGGCGGAGGCTTCGGCCGCCGCCTGCGCAACGACTCCATGGTGGAGGCGGCGTGGATCTCGAAGGCCATCGGAGCGCCGGTGAAGCTGGTCTGGACCCGCGAAGACGACATGCGCCACGACTTCTATCGCCCCGGGGGCTTCCACTTCCTGAAAGGCGGGGTCGACGCCGAGGGCAAGCTCGTGGCCTGGCGGGACCATTTCGTGACCTTCGGCGACGGCGAGAGGTTCGCGAGCAGCTCCGGCATCTCCGACAGCGAGTTCCCGGCCCGCTTCCTCTCCCACTTCCGGCTGGAGGCGACGCACATGCCGCTGGGCGTGCCCACGGGGCCCCTGCGGGCGCCCGGCAGCAACGCCCTCGCTTTCGTCTTCCAGTCCTTCATCGACGAGCTGGCCCTCGCGGCCGGCCGGGACCCCATCCAGTTCCGCCTCGAGCTGCTCGGGCCCCCGCGCATCGTGAGCAACCCCGACGGCCAGGCGGCCTACGACGCCGCCCGCATGCGCGGCGTGCTGGAGCTGGTGGCCGAGAAGTCGGGCTGGGGACGCCGCGCCCTTCCCAAGGGCAGCGGGATGGGGGTGGGCTTCCACTTCAGCCACCGGGGCTACTTCGCCGAGGTGGCCGAGGTGAGCGTCGACCCGGCGGGCCGGCTCAAGGTCCACAAGGTCTGGGTGGTCGGGGACGTGGGCAACACGATCATCAACCCGACCGGCGCCTTGAACCAGGTGCAGGGCTCGGTCATCGACGGCCTGGGCGAGCTTTTCCAGCAGATCACCATCGACCGCGGCCGGGTGACTCAGGGCAACTTCAACGATTTCCCGCTGCTCCAGCTTCCCGACGCGCCGGCCGTGGAGATCCACTTCAAGAAGACCGACCATTCACCCACCGGCCTCGGGGAGCCCGCGCTGCCCCCGGTGGCTCCCGCGGTCTGCAATGCGATCTTCGCGGCCACCGGCAAGCGCATCCGGACGCTGCCCCTCAAGAAGGGCGACCTGCGTACGGCTTAGAGCGGGCGCACCACGTCGGGGAAGCTCCGCCACACGGGCACGCCGCAGAAGTGCTCGCCCTCGGTGCAGGTGGGGGTGATGCGGCCGTGGCGGAGGACGCACGGGGGCCCCATGTGCCGGACGAGGCGCGGGTGGACGGCCCGCACCTGCTCCAGCTCGTCCATGGAGGCCCGGTAGATCTCCTCCTGGGCGTTGAAGCAGGTCCGCATCACCCACTTGTGGGCCAGGTACAGCAGGCTGCCGCTCTCGTGGAAGCGCAGGGCCTTCGCGTTGGGCAGCACGTAGAGCGCGGATTCCAGAGGGACCCCCAGCTCGAGCAGCCGGTTCTTGGCCGCCCAGGCGCGGGCCATGGCTTCCTGGTAGACGGCGAGGGCCCGGGGGTTGGCGGCGACGAGCGGCGGGGTCACGTAGTCCGGGCGCGCGGTGTCGGTCATCGTCATGAGCGGCCGCGAGCCGGGCACCATGCGATGCCGCTGGTCCTGGCTGTCCAGCCGCGCCGCCTCGGCGTCCCCGCCCGCGGCGAGCCGGGGCAGGCGCGCCTCCACGACCTGGTCCGCCGCGAGCGGTCCCTCGCCCACGCGCTCGAAAAAGGCGGGGTCCAGCTCCTTGACCCGGGCCACCATGGCCGCCACCACGGGCTCGCCCTCGCGCGGGGCGTCGCCCGTGCGCATCATCCGCCAGAGCCGGTGCAGGACGATGCCGGAGACCGTGTGGACCATCGAGGTGAACGCAGCCACCGGGATCACGTAGCGCGCGGTCTCGATCGCCTTCTTCTCGGCCTCGCGCTGGACCTTCTTGCGCCGCTTGTCCGAGGCGCCGGGCGTGAGGTGCCGCAGGTCGGAGAGGATGCGAAGGGTGCCTTCCTTGAGCAGCTCCGACAGGCGCCGGTAGGCTTCCCACGCCCCCTCCACCGCCCGGTCGTAGACGGCGCGGGCCTCGGGGGAGAGGCCGGGGGGAACGTAGGCCCTCGTCTCGTCCAGGCGCACGAAGCGCTGGCTCGACTGTTCGGAGTTGTAGAACGGGTGCGAGTGCAGGAACGACCAGACGAACTGCCGGCTCACGTTCTCCAGGCCGAACTCGAAGTGCGCGTGCTGGTAGACCGTGTGGTGGCCCGCCTCGAAGGTGAGGGGGCCGATGGAGTCGCGCTGGGAGGGCGTCACCTCCTCGGGACCCACCACCCGGGGCGAGTAGCAAGTGCGGGCGGCCGCGATCGCCCCGTCGTAGGGATGGACGGAGGCGCTGCGCAGGGTCACGACGGGGGGGCCGGTGAGGATCATTCGTACTCTTCTTCCTCGTCTTCGTGTCCGCCGAGGGTGTAATCGTGGAGCTCCTTGATGAAGGAGAGCGTGCGCATGTCGCGCATCCGGTCCAGGTAAACGTTGCCCTCGAGGTGGTCGCACTCGTGCTGGATCACCCGGGCGTGGAAGCCCTCCGCCTCCACCGTGTAGGGCTTGCCCTGGCGGTCGAGGGCGTCCAGGCGCAGGCGGGCGAAGCGCGGCACCAGTCCCCGCAGGTCGGGGATGGAGAGGCAGCCCTCCCACCCGTCGATCGTCTCCGGGCCGAGGGGCGTGACCTTCGGATTCACGAGGACGGTGAAGGGGACCCCATGGCTTTCATGGGGCCCGGGGACCCCTTCCTCGGCACGCTTGTCGGAGCCGGGCACCTCGAGCACGGCCAGGCGCAGGCTCTCGTGGATCTGAGGGGCGGCCAGGCCGACCCCCTCGTACTCGTACATGGTGGTCCGCATGTCGTCGATCAGGCGTTGGATCTCCGGGGAGCGAATCTCCTCCGGGGTGAGCTCCCGCGCGGTGGCGCGGACCACCGGGTGCCCGATGCGGGCGACCTTCAGGACCGACATGCACCCTGGTCGGGGAACGCCCTCTCGCTCATGGCGGAATGATAGCCTCTCCCGAGGCCAACCTGGAGGAAGATCGAGCCACCATGTGGTCCATGGATCGCCCCCGCTTCCTCCGTCTTGCGGCGGGAGTGCCCGTCGGCCTCGCCGCCCTCGCGGCCACCGCATCGCCCGCGCAGGAACCCCAGCCGATCCCCGCGTTTCCCACCCAGGCGGAAGCCATCACCGCCGACGTGGTGGTCCTCGGCAAGCAGGGCCAGCCGGTGCGTGGCCTCACGAGGGAGGACTTCACGCTTCTCGAGGACGGACGGCCCCAGACGCTGGTCGGCTTCCAGGCCCGGGAGCTGGCCCCTCCGGGCCAGCAGCCACCCCCGGAAGCCGGTGTCGCCGACGAGCGCGTGGCCGCGAACCAGGGAAGCTCGGAGCGGCGCGGCCGCACCTTTGCCTTCCTCGTCGATGACCTGGGGACTCAGGCGCTTCCGATGGAGGACGTGAAGAGGGCCGTCGCGGCCTGGTTGAGCGACAAGGCGGATTCCCGCGACGAGGTCACCCTCGCGACCACCAGCGGAAGCGTCTGGTGGAGCGACAGGGTAGGCCGAGGACGCTCGGACCTCCTGGCCGTCCTGGGCCGCGTCCACGGCAAGAAGCTGCGGCAGCCTCCGTCCGAATGGATGACGGACTGGGAAGCCTATCGGATCGCCGTCTACGAGGATGCCTCGGGCGCGGCCGCGGCCGCGGAGGGTGCGCCGGCGGCGTCCGGACCCCCCGCGGCCCCCGGATCCGGCCCGGCGGGCGGCTCACCGGCTCCCGGCAATCCGAACCGCCTGGGCCGCGTCCTCGATCGCGTGCTGGAACGGTGGGTGACCGCGACCAAGACTCCGAGTGATGTCCGGATGCGGGCGATGGAGCTCTACGACGCCCTGACCCGCCGCATCCAGTCGGTCTTCAGCGCCGTGGAGCGGCTGTCGCGAGGTCTCGCGGGCGCCCGCGGGCGCAAGTCGATCCTGATCTTCTCGGACGGCTTCCTGAACGACACCAACCAGGGCGGCCTCGACCGCGCCATCGATGCCTCGCAGCGCGGGAACACGGCCGTCTATTTCATCGACGCCAAGGGGCTCGCGGGACAGTCCTACTACGGGGCCGACTTTGCGTCGGCGCCCCAACCACTGGACGTCGGCGTGATCAGCATGGAGGAGGTGTTCCTCGAGACCGCGGGCACGGAATCCCTGGCGGAGAACACGGGCGGGGCCTCGATCCGGCACACCAACGACCTCCTGGGCGGCCTGCAGCGGGTGGCCGAGGAGTCGTCGGTCTACTATCTGCTGGGCTACCAGCCGGAGAAGCCGCTCGACGGCAAGTGGCACAAGCTCACGGTCAAGGTCGCCCGGCCCGGAGTGACGGTGCGGACCCGACGGGGCTACCAGGCGACGCCCCCCAGCGTGCTCGAAGCTTCGCGGCCGGCAAGAAGTGGCGGCAAGGCTGGCAAGACGGGTCCTTCGAAGGAGCCGAAGCGGCCCCTCGATCCCGCGGTCATGGCGAGCGGAGCCGACGACGCGATCGCACTCAGGGTGGCGCCCTACGTGCTCGAGGCTGACAAAACGGGCCTCGCCCGGGTCCTGGTCGCGCTCGAAGTGGGCACGTCCACGATCCACTTCTCGGGCACCGGAGACCGCCGGCAGGCGACTCTCGATCTGACGATCCTGGGGCTCAGCCGCGATCAGGCGAGGTTGTTTCCGATCGACGAGCGCATGAAGCTGGATCTCGAGGGAAAGGCGACGGGCGGATGGCTGACCCTCTCGCGGGAGATCCGGTTGCCCGCGGGCGTAGCCCAGGTAAGGGTCCTGGTGCGGGACACGGCGACGGGTCGGGCCGGAACGGTGGCCCAGCGGCTCGTCGTGCCCGCCCTCGACCGGCCCTATCTGGCCACGCCCATCCTGACCGACCGGATCGAGACGCCACGGGGCGGGTCGCCGAGGCTCGTCCCCCTGGCCCACCGCCGGTTCCGACCCGAGGGCCGCCTCTACTGCGTCTACGAGGTCTTCGGGATGAAGGATTCACAGGGGCGCGCGGCGACGCGGGTGGCGGGCGGGTACACCTTGCAGGCCGCCGGAGGCCGCTTGGTGAGCATGGCGCCGCCCACCCCGATCGCCGTGGACCTCGGGGGCCGGGTCGTCAGGATGCTCGCGCTGCCCCTCGACGGCCTCGACGAAGGCGACTACGAGCTGATCCTGGAG
>WNGE01014699.1_pt1 | contig 11591 bp, 13 predicted proteins | sample 5400651 | NCBI WGS metagenome assembly WNGE01 (sample SAMN13153370, study PRJNA577476) | soil metagenome | isolation source: 60 cm soil or saprolite under grassland replicate 2 | place: USA:California | collected 2016-06-15 | reverse complement strand
GCTTCCGTGAGGTACGCCCACTGAGTACGGCCGGCGAGCTGTTCACGATCGCGCTCATCCTGATCGGAGTCGGCACCGCCCTGTACACGTTCGGCGCCCTGCTCGAAGCGCTGATCGAGGGACACCTGCGCGAGCACCTGGAGAGGCGCCGAATGTCTCGTGACATCGACCGGATGACCGACCACGTCATCATCTGCGGCTGGGGCCGCGTCGGCCGGGCGTGTGCCGACTACCTGCGCGCGACGGGCCGGCAGGTCGTCGTGGTCGACCGCGACGCGATCCGGCTGGAGGGCATCGAATACCCCAGCGTGCAGGGCGACGTCACCGACGACGCGGTGCTCGGCTCCGCAGGCATAGCCCGTGCGCACGCGCTGGTCGCGGCGCTGGACACCGACGCTGACAACGTCTACGTCACGCTGTCCAGCCGCGCGCTGCGTCCGGATCTGGTGATCATTGCCCGTGCCCGCAACGAGGCGTCGAAGTCCAAACTGGTGCGCGCCGGTGCCGACCGTGCCGTCAACCCGCAGCTGATCGGCGGCCGCCGGATGGCGGCCTTCGCGCTGCAGCCGCACGTCGCCGAGTTCCTCGACGTCGTCATGCACGACGAGAGTCTCGATTACCGGATGGAGCAGGTCGAGGTGTGCCCGCGGTCCCGGCTGGCAGGCGAGAGCCTGCGCGACGCTGCGCTCGGCGAGAAGACAGGGGTACTGCTGCTCGCTGTCCGTGACGGGCCGGACGCGTCGTTCGTGGCGAACCCGCCGCCGACCGCTCGGCTCGAGGCGGGCGCCATCCTGATCGCGGTCGGTACGACGAGCCAGCTCGACGCGCTGCGAGCGCAGGCGTCGGCCGACTGATTGTCCCTCCTTGCGGCTATTGACCCGCTACCGTCGCGATCATGAACGGCCGAGGCGCCCGTGCGTACGCGACCACTGCGTTGACCGCGGTCGCGCTCGTCCTGGCGGCGCTCGCGTCGATTCTGGCCGGGACGAGCCACGGCAGCGCTCGTGCCTGGTGGATCGCCGTCAACCTGCTCTCCGTGGCCGGCGCCGTCGTGACGCAGGCGATCGAGCAACGGCGGCGCGAGCGCGAGCGCCGGGCTGTCGAGACCGTGGCGATCGACATGCGGGTCGCGATGAACGACGCGCTGGACCCGATCGTCCGCCAGCTCGGCAAGATCGCGGTGTCGGGACGGCGCGATCGCGACGAGCTGCGCGAGCAGACCGTCCCGATGGTGCTGTACTCGGCGGCCTTGCTGATCGGCCCGGACCGGGTGCGGGCCTGCTGGTTCGAGCTCGATGAGCGATCGCCGCGCGCGCTGCGTCCCGTGCTGCATGAGGGGCGGGCCGGGGGCCCGCGTACGACATTCGTCGAGGGCACGGTCGCCGGTGACTCGGTGTTCGAACTGCTCACCGCCAATGCGCATCGCTTCTGCAAAGACGTCCGCGTCGACCCGCCGCCCGGATGGGACGCCACGCATCCGCACGACTACCAGACATTTCTGGCAGTTCCTGTCGTTGCGGGCACGAAGGCGTTCGGGCTGCTCACGGTGGACTCGCTCGTCGCCGGCGATCTCACGGAAGGTGACGTGCCGCTGCTCCGGCTGCTCGCCGGCTTGCTCGCCGATGCCCTCGCGTACGGCTCGTGAGGCGTTACCCTTTGGGAAGGTTCTCGGACAACCGGACGGGGTGGGTGACGTGCCCGAAGGCATCGTTGTGAACGACGACGACGATCGCGCCGAACGCATGCTCGCCGACCCCCGGGGTTACTTCCAGCAGGCCCGCGAGCGCGCACGGGCACAGGTCAGGCGCGAGATCGAGGGCGGCCTGACCGAGCGCCGCGCACGCTCGCACGCCGGCTGAGTCGAGCGCGTCGAATCACTGCCCCGGGCGCCGCATCGGGACGTGCGCGATCCCGTCCTCGACGAACTCGTCCCCGTCCACCGTGTAGCCGAATTTCTCGTACCACCGCCGCAGGTAGGACTGCGCATCCAGGACGGTGTCGCGCTTCGCAGTCAGTTCCAGGGCGCGTGACATCAGCCGCCCGGCCAGTCCCGCAGCCCGCGCTGACGCCGCCGTCGCGACCCGGCCGATACGCACCGCGTCGCCGTCGTCGACCAACCGCAACGTGCCGACGACCTCGTCGTTGCGCTGCGCCCACACCAGGCGGGCGCCCGGCTCGAGGTCGCGGCCGTCCAGTTCGGGATACGCGCTGTTCTGCTCGACCACGAACACGTCGACGCGCAGCTTGAGGATCCGGTACAGCGTCACCGCGTCCAGCTCGGCGGCATGCGCGTCCTGGATCGCGATGTCGTTCACCCGATCGAGCATGCCAGCCCGAGGGCGGGTCCCGACGGCCGCTTCCCCGCTGATATTTGGCAATCTCGACGCCACAAGCGTCTATTTCAGCGGGGGAGCGGGCGTGTGCAGGTAGTAGCGGACGCGCTGCACGAGCTCGTCCGGCCGCGCTGTGACGTCGTTCCACAGTGCGCGCACCACCCGGTAGCCCAGGCGTTCGAGCCGCTCCTGGCGCAGCTTCTCCCGCCAGAGCTCGCGGTCGGTGTACTTGACCTTGCCGTCGGCTTCCAGCACAACCCGCGCTGCCGGCCAGAGCATGTCGACGCGGCACCGCCAACCGTCGGCGGGATCGGTGATCTCGACCTGCAGCTCCGGGGCGGGAACCCCGGCATCGACGAGGCACAACCGAGTGAGCGACTCCAGCGGCGACTCCGCTCGCGATGATGCGAGCGGGACGACCTCGCGCACCGCTCGGATGCCCGGCCAGCCCGAACAGCGCGCGACAGCGGCGACCAGGGCGCCCGCGGTCAGCAGGCCCTCGTGCATGGCGGCGTCGGCGGCAACCAGGGCGGCGGCCCGATCGTGGCGGCCGAGGTCGACGACGGTGCGCGCGATCGTCGTGACCGGCGCACCGAACCAATCGGTCACCTCGTCGGCCGCGAGCGCGGCGCCGCGCACCCGGCACGCCGTGCGAACGCCGAGTGTCGACACCCGGGGTGCGGTCAGTTCGGGTGCGTGCGGCTTTGCGAGCAGCGGCAGGCCGTGCAGCAGCGCAGCGCTGCGATGACTGATCACATGACCGGGACGGACGAGCGCGGCCGCCGTGGCACGAAGGGAAGCGTCGACGGCGTCCGACGCCGAAACGACACTGAGAACCCCGTGTCTCGGCAAAGACCACGTGCCGCCGCGGACGAGGCGGCGCAGGTGTGACTCGGTCAACCCTGCTGAGAGCGCTTGACGCCGCCGCAGAACGAAGCCCTGCCGGAGCGCCTGATCGACGGCGCCGGCCACCGGGCCGTCGGGTGCGATCCGCCGCAGTTCGAGGGCACGTGCCCGCCATTCGCCCTGCCAGGCCCGCATGGGTCCGAGACGCCCACCCTCGGGTCCGCGTGGCAGAACCACATGGTCGAGGTACCAGTCGGGATCGGGCAGGCTGGCAGTCATCTGCGGAATAGTGGCCGCAACGGAATGAGTCGGGTCGGCGTCCATCCACATGCTGCCGTCCCGACGCCCGCTTCCCCGCTGATATTTCGCAATTTCGACGTCACAAGCGTCTATTTCAGCGGGGGAGCGGAGTCGAGCAGGCGCTGGGCGTCCGCGCCCGAGGCGACGCGGACGAAGCTCAGGCGCGCGGCCAGGGCGCGCGAGAGCGTCGACTTGCCGGAGCCGGAGTTGCCGACGACCGAGACCTTGCGCACCGCTACGGCGCAAGCGAGAAGTCGGCGAAGTCGAAGCCCGGCGAGACGACGCAGGCCACCAGCGTCGCAACCTCCGAAAGGCCAGGCGCAGCCGTCTGCCACTCGTCGGCCCGCACGAGGTACTGCCCGCCGGCACCCAGCTCGCAGGAGAAGCTCGCCACCGGCGACGAGTCGAAGCCGCCGACCGTCAGGAGCACGGGGCCGCCGCCTTGCCACAGCCACAGTTCTTCCGAGCGAACCCGGTGCCACGCCGAGCGCTCGCCCGGCAGCAGCAGGAACGACACGCACGTCGCCAGCGACCGCTCACCGCGCTCGGTCGCGACCGTGGACGGGTGCCGCCACGTCTCGCGATACCAGCCACCTTCAGGGTGACGCTGCATGCCGAGCGCCTCGGGATCGGCGACGAATTCGTCGGACGGCACGGCGTCGACGCTAGTCGCCAGGCCGCCTGTGCGGCAGGGAATGCCGCCCGCTTAGACTCGGCACGACGAGCTCGTGAAGCCGTTCACAAGGTGGCAGGGCGCGAGAGGAGAGTCGCGATGACGGCAGCGTCAATCCGTCCGGTACGCGCCTCCGACTCGCAGCGCTACGACGCGGACGTGATCGTGGTCGGCGCCGGTCCGGCCGGCAGCAGCGCCGCGTACTGGCTGGCCGGCGCCGGGCTCGACGTCGCGTTGGTGGAGAAGAGCAGCTTCCCGCGCGAGAAGGTCTGCGGTGACGGCCTGACGCCGCGGGGCACGCGGGCGCTCATCGACATGGGCATCGACGTCAGCGAAGACGCGGGCTGGCTGCACAACCGGGGCCTGCGCGTCATCGGCGGCGGGCTGCGCCTGCACCTCGACTGGCCCGAGCTGACCACGTTCCCGTCCTACGGCCTGGTCCGGCCGCGCGCCGACCTCGACGCGTTGCTCGCCCTGCAGGCCGTCAAGGCGGGCGCGATGCTGCACGAGCACACGGCCGTCACCGAGCCGGTCTTCGACCGGGCCGGACGCGTCGCCGGTGTCGCCGCGACGAAGGGCCCGGACAAGCGGCCGGTCTTCTACCGCGCCCCCGTCGTGCTGTCCTGCGACGGCGTGTCGGGAAAGCTCGCCCGCCAGCTCGGACTGCACCGCAACGACAAGCGGCCGATGGGCGTCGCCGTGCGCCGCTACTACAACAGCCCGCGCACGCATGACGACTACCTCGAGTCCTGGCTCGAGATCTGGGACGGCCCGCCCGGCGACGACACGTCCAAGCTCCTGCCGGGCTACGGCTGGATCTTCGGCATGGGCGACGGCACGGTGAACGTCGGCCTCGGCGTGCTCAACTCGTCGGCGAGCTTCCAGCGCACCGACTACCGGGCGATGCTGACGCGCTGGCTCGACGGCACGCCGGCCGACTGGGGACTGCGCGAAGCGAACGCCACCGGCCCGACGAGGGGTGCCGGGTTGCCGATGGGCTTCAACCGCACACCGCATTACACGCGCGGCCTGCTGCTCGTGGGCGACTCCGGCGGATCGGTCAACCCCTTCAACGGCGAGGGAATCCCGTACGCGATGGAGTCGGGCAAGTTCGCGGCCGAGGCCGTCGTCGCGGCGCTCGGAGCGCCCGAGGGCCCGCAGCGTGAGCACGCGCTGCGGCAGTATCCGGCGCGGATGGCCGACGAGTGGGGCGCGTACTACCGGCTCGGGGCGACGTTCGTGAAGCTGATCGGACGGCCGGCCGTGATGCGCGCGTGCACCCGTCATGGACTGCCGCATCCCGCCCTGATGCGCTTCGTGCTCAAGCTGCTCGCCAACCTCCATGATCCGCGCGACGGTGATGCATCCGACCGGGTCATCAACGTCCTGACCCGGCTAACCCCCGCGATTCGCTGACCATGCCAGGCGTCTAGCCTGACAACCCGGATTACTTCGAAGGAGAAAGGGAACGCAGGTCCCAATGCTCGCGCCGTACCTGCCGATCGTGCTGCTGTTCGCCTTGGCCTTGGCGTTCGCTACCTTCTCCGTCACGATCGCCCCGTTCATCGGACCGAAGCGGTTCAACCGCGCCAAGCTCGACTTCTACGAGTGCGGCATCGAGCCCACTCCGCAGCCGATCGGGCCGCATCGCTTTCCGATCAAGTACTTCCTCACGGCGATGATCTTCATCATCTTCGACATCGAGATCATCTTCCTGTACCCGTGGGCAGTCGAGACGCACGCAGTCGGCAGCCAGCACACGGGTTTCGCCCTGTTCTTGCTCGCCGAGATGGGGCTGTTCATCGTCACGGTGTTCATCGCGTACGCCTACGTATGGCGGCGCGGCGGCCTGGATTGGGACTGACCGGCATGGGCCTAGAAGAGAAGCTGCCGGACGGCGTGCTGCTGGCCAGCGTCGAGAAGTTGGTCAACTGGACCCGCAAGTCATCGCTGTGGCCGGCCACGTTCGGCCTGGCCTGTTGCGCCATCGAGATGATGACGTTCGGCGCGCCGCGGTTCGACTCGGCGCGCTTCGGCATGGAGGTCTTCCGCCCGTCGCCCCGGCAGGCCGACCTGATGATCGTCGCCGGCCGCGTCAGCCAAAAGATGGCGCCGGTGCTTCGCCAGATCTATGACCAGATGCCCGACCCCAAGTGGGTACTGGCGATGGGTGTATGTGCCAGCTCCGGCGGCATGTTCAACAACTACGCGATCGTGCAGGGCGTCGACCACGTGGTGCCCGTAGACATGTACCTGCCGGGCTGCCCGCCGCGTCCGGAGATGCTCATCGACGCGGTCCTCAAGCTGCACCACAAGATCATGAACGAGCCGCTCGGCCCGAAGCGGGCAGCACGCCTGGCTGACCAGAAGGTCGAACTCATCCCGTCCAGCCAAAGGTTTGCCCGATGACCGAGCCGACCGACCAGCCAGCAGGCGAGGTCGAGAAGTCGACCGTCTTCCGCGACGCGCCGGGCGACCTGCCCGCGCCGCGGCGCGGCATGTTCGGCGTCGAGGGCTCGGGCGACACGAGTGGCTACGGCGGATTGGTGCGCGAGCCCTGGGACGCGCCGGCGGCGGAACGTCCCTACGGCGGGTACTTCGACGAGATCGTCGACGCGCTGGCCGCCGCGTACCCGGGCCTAGACGACGCGCTCACCAAGGTCGTCGTCGACCGGGACGAGCTGACGCTGCACGTCAAGCGCGAGCACGTGCTGGAACTGTCGAAGGTGCTGCGCAACGACCCCGCGCTGCGCTTCGAGCTGCTGTCCAGCGTGTCCGGCGTCGACTACCTCGGCGCCGAGCACCGGCTGCACGCCGTGTACCACTTCACGTCGATGACCTACCGGCGCCGCGTCCGCATGGAGGCCGAGGTCAGCGTCGACGATCCGCACGTCCCGTCGGTGACGCCGATCTACCCGACGGCTGACTGGCAGGAGCGCGAGACGTACGACATGTTCGGCATCGTCTTCGACGGCCACCCCGCGCTGACCCGGATCCTGATGCCCGACGACTGGGACGGGTTCCCGCAGCGCAAGGACTACCCGCTCGGCGGGGTTCCCGTGCAGTACAAGGGCGCCACGATCCCGCCGCCCGACGAGAGGCGGGCCTACCGATGAGGCCCGGCGCCACCCGTGAGACGACCGAAGGCCGCGTCTACAACATCAACGGCGGCGACTGGGACGACGTCGTCGGCGACGCGCGCGACGAACGGCTCCTCCTCAACTTCGGCCCGCAGCACCCGTCCTCGCATGGTGTGTTGCGCCTCGCGCTCGAGCTGGAGGGCGAGACCGTCACCGACTGCCGGCCGGTTGTGGGCTACCTGCACACGGGCATCGAGAAGAACACCGAGTTCCTTCAACGAGACGGTGTACTGCCTGGGCGTCGAGAAGCTGCTCGGTGTGACGGCCCCCGAGCGAGCGCAGCCGATCCGGGTGCTGCTGATGGAGATGAACCGGGTCTCCTCGCACTGGACGACCATCGGCCCCACCGGCATGGAGCTCGGCGCGATCACCGTCATGACGAACAGCATGCGGGCGCGCGAGAAGTGCCTGGACATGTTCGAGCTGATCACCGGGCTGCGCATGAACCACGGGTTCGTCCGCCCCGGTGGAATCGCGCAAGACCTGCCCGACGATGCGCCGGACGCGATCCGCGGTTGGCTCCGCGAGATGCGTCGCGAGCTCGCCGACCTCGACAAGCTCGTGCACGCGCAGCCGATCTGGGTGAACCGGCTCAAGGACGTCGGCTGGCTCGGCGTCGACGGCTGCATAGCGCTCGGCGTCACCGGGCCGCTGTTGCGCGCCGCCGGCCTGCCGTGGGATCTGCGCAAGACCGAGCCGTACCTGGGCTACGAGACCTTCGACTTCGAGGTGCCCACTGACGACCGTGGCGACTGCTGGGCCCGGTACGTGGTGCGCATCGCGGAGATGCACGAGTCGCTGAAGATCGTCGAGCAGGTGCTGGCTCGCCTCGAGCCCGGGCCGACGATGATCGACAACCCGAAGATCGCCTGGCCGGCGCACCTGTCGATCGGCCCGGACGGGCTGGGCAACTCCGTCGAGCACGTCCAGCACATCATGAACGAGTCGATGGAGTCGCTGATCCACCACTTCAAGCTCGTCACCGAAGGCTTCCGCGTGCCGGCCGGCCAGTCCTATACCACGGTCGAGTCGCCACGGGGCATCCTCGGCGCGCACGTCGTGAGCGACGGCGGCACCCGCCCGTACCGCGTGCACCTGCGCGAGCCCTCGTTCGTCAACATCCAGTGCCTGCCGGCCCTCACCGAAGGCGGCATGCTCTCCGACGTCATCGCGTGCGTCGCGTCGGTCGACTCACTCATGGGCGGCTGCGACCGATGAAAATCGCGCCAACGTGTCCCGCCGTCTCCGCCACTCGCTTCGCTCGGGCGGATCCACCGGGCCACGCGCAAGCGCCTTCGGCGCGCGCGGCGCAGCTCTTCGCGCGAGCGCTCATCGCGCTGGGGGTCTCCCGTGACTGACTTGTACTCCCCGTCGCGCGAGACGACAGAGGGTCGCGTCTTCAATCTCGCCGGCGGCGACTGGGACGCGGTGATCGGCGGCGGCGACCCGATCAGCGAGGAACGCATCGTCCTGAACATGGGCCCGCAGCACCCGTCCACGCACGGGGTGCTGCGGCTGGTGCTCGAGCTCGAAGGCGAGACGGTCACCGACGCGCGCGTCGTCATCGGCTACCTGCACACAGGCATCGAGAAGAACACCGAATACCGCACCTGGACGCAGGGCGTCACGTTCCTGACCAGGGCCGACTACCTGGCGCCGATCTTCAACGAGACGGTGTTCTGCCTGGGCGTCGAGCGCCTGCTGGGCGTGACGGCACCACAGCGGGCGCAGCTGATCCGAGTGCTGCTCATGGAGATCAACCGGATCTCGTCGCACTGGGTCTGGCTGGCCACCGGCGGCCTGGAGCTCGGCGCGCTCACCGCGATGACGAACGGCTTCCGTGCTCGCGAGCGCTGCCTGGACGTCCTGGAGCTGATCACCGGGCTGCGGATGAACCACGCGTTCGTCCGGCCGGGCGGGGTTGCGCAGGATCTTCCGGTCGACGCGGTGCCCAAGATTCGCGAGTGGATCGTCGAGACCCGCAAGGAACTCAACGGCGTCGAGCGCCTGCTGCGCGGCCAGCCGATCTGGGTGAACCGGCTCAAGGACGTGGGCTGGATCGGCGTCGAGGGCTGCCTGTCGCTCGGCATCACCGGCCCGATCCTGCGCGCGGCCGGTCTGCCCTGGGACCTGCGCAAGACCGAGCCGTACCTGGGCTATGACACGTTCGACTTCGACGTGCCGACCGACGACCGCGGCGACTGCTGGTCGCGGTTCGTGGTGCGCGTGGCCGAGATGCACGAGTCGGTGCGCATCGTCGAGCAGCTGCTCGACCGCCTCGAGCCCGGCCCGACCATGGTCGAAGACCCGAAGATCGCCTGGCCGGCGAAGCTGTCGCTCGGCCCGGACGGCCTGGGCAACTCGCTCGAGCACGTCCAGAAGATCATGGCCGGTTCGATGGAGTCGCTGATCCACCACTTCAAGCTGGTCACCGAAGGATTCCGCGTCCCGCCCGGGCAGGTGTACTCGAAGGTCGAGTCGCCACGCGGCGAGCTCGGCGCGCACATCGTCAGTGACGGAGGCACCCGCCCGTACCGGGTACACCTGCGCGAGCCGTCGTTCATCAACCTGCAGTCCACGGCAACGCTGGCCGTCGGCGGGCTGATCGCCGACGTGATCGCCTCGGTGGCCTCGATAGATCCGGTGATGGGAGGTTGTGACCGATGAATATCGCGCCCAACCTTATCCGCCGGAGGCGGATCGCCTCGTGGACCACTCGCTGCGCTCGGGCCCGTCGCCGATCCGCTCGCAAGCTCGCTTCGCTCGCGCGGCCGGCGGGCTCTTCGCGCGAGCGCTCATCGCGTGGGGGTACTTGTGACTAACTTCCGTACCGCCACATTCACGCTCGACCGTGCCGGCGACCCGTCGGTGTTCGGCGACGACGTGCGTGCCGCCGCGGCCGAGCTGATCGCGCGCTACCCGGCCGGCCAGGAGCGGTCGGCGTTGCTGCCGTTGCTGCATCTCGTGCAGTCCGAGCAGGGTTATGTGAGCCCGGACGGCATCGCGTTCTGCGCCGACACTCTCGGCCTCACCAAGGCGCAGGTGGCCGCGGTCGTCACGTTCTACACGATGTACAAGCGCAAGCCGACCGGCGAGTACCTGGTCAGTGTCTGCACCAACACGCTGTGCGGCATGCTCGGCGGCGACGAGATATACGCCGCCCTCTCGCAGACGCTGGGCGTCGGTATGAACGAGACGACGCCGGACGGCGCGATCACGCTCGAGCACGCCGAGTGTCTCGCGGCCTGCGACTACGCACCGGTCGTCACGGTCAACTACGAGTTCTTCGACAACCAGACCGTCGAGTCGGCAGGCGACCTGGTCGCGCGACTGCAGGCCGGTGAGCGGCCGCTGCCGACGCGCGGCGCGCCGCTGTGCACATTCAAGGAGATCGAGCGGCAGATCGCCGGGTTCCTCGATGAACGGCCGGAATCTCTCGACGCCGAGGCGACGGGCGCGCCGACCGAAGTCGGCGTGAAGCTCGCGATCGAGCGCAAAGAGAGCGCGCCGTCGTACTCCATCGGGCGGGACGGCGCGGCCGAGGCGCCGGAAGTACGGGCGTCACGGCAGCCGACCAGCTCGCACGACGCCCCGCTGAAGACGACCAAGGAGGACTGAACGTGCCGCTCACCCCGGTCCTCACCAAGCGCTTCGGCACCAACCAGCCGTGGAAGATCGACAACTACGAGGCGCTCGACGGCTACACCGGCCTGCGCAAGGCCGTGGGCATGCCGCCTGAAGAGGTGACGGCGATCGTCAAGGACGCCACCTTGCGCGGCCGGGGCGGAGCCGGCTTCCCGGGCGGGATGAAGTGGCAGTTCATCCCGCAGGACGGCGCGAAACCGCACTACGTCGTGGTGAACGCCGACGAGGGCGAGCCGGGCACGTGCCGCGACTTGCCGCTGATGATGAATGATCCGCACTCGATGATCGAGGGCATCATCATCGCGTGCTACGCCGTCCGGGCCGAGCGGGCGTTCATCTACATCCGCGGCGAGGCCGTGCACGCGATCCGGCGGGTGACGCGCGCGGTGCGCGAGGCGTACGAGCGCGGCTATCTCGGCGCGGACGTCCTCGGCGCGGGCTTCGGCTGTGACATCACCGTGCACAACGGCGCCGGCGCCTACATCTGCGGCGAAGAGACCGCGCTGCTCGACTCACTGGAGGGCAAGCGCGGCCAGCCACGGCTCAAGCCGCCGTTCCCGGCGACGAACGGCCTCTACGACGCGCCGACCGTGGTCAACAACGTGGGCACGCTGGCCAGCGTCCCGTACATCATCCTGGGCGGTGCCAACTGGT
>WNGE01012528.1_pt1 | contig 11592 bp, 10 predicted proteins | sample 5400651 | NCBI WGS metagenome assembly WNGE01 (sample SAMN13153370, study PRJNA577476) | soil metagenome | isolation source: 60 cm soil or saprolite under grassland replicate 2 | place: USA:California | collected 2016-06-15 | reverse complement strand
GCCGTCCCCTGGGCCTCGTCGCGCGTCGGCGCCGATGGAATCGGATAGCGATACACGGTAATTCCATCGTGCTCGTAGGTCCGCTCCTCCGAGTATCTGGGATCGGGCGCGGCTACCAGCACATCCTGCCCGGCATCGCGCAGGCGGCGGCACAGCCCGGCGACGTACACCTCCGTGCCGCCGAGGCTGTCCGGGAAGTACCAGCCGACGGCCTGGACGATCTTCATTCCCGCACCGCGACGCACGTGATGAAGTCGCCCAGCTCGCGCTCGACGAGCAGCCGCCGAAAGCGCGCGTCGGCCGCCCACCACTGCCTGAGGGTCGCCCGTGTCGGATCCGCGTCGGAATCCCAGATCAATCGCGTCGTGAGCTCCGATACCTTCCAGCCGAGCCGGGGAAGCTCTTCCCGCAGGCTTGTGACCGTGACCTGGTCCACCCCGTGATGCGTCCAGTCGAAGTACCCTTCCCAGTCGGAGCCGAACAGCGCGTGGCTCAGGCTGTGCGCGTTCGCGGTCATGATCAGCAGGACAGTGCCCGGACGGGCGCACCCCGTGAGCGTGGCCAGCACGGCGAACGGATCATGGAAGTGCTCGAACACGGCCGCGAGCACCAGCGTTCCGAATGGTCCCTTGGCCTTGACCTCGCCCGGCAGCGGGTCGCGCTCGACGTCGCAGAGCCAGGCATGACCGGCACCGAGCCGCTCGGCCGCGCGCGCGACAGCCCATGCCGAGACGTCGACGCCGATCGACGGCAGCCCGGCCGCGTCCAGCGCAGCCAGCAATCCACCGGTGGCGCACCCCACTTCGAGAACGGGCCCTCTGGCCGCGTGTCGCTTCAGGATCTCCACGATGTCCCCGTGGTCCCCTGCGCTCTCGGCCTCGTGGTCGACGTAGTTCTGGCCGGAGTAGTAGCTCTCGCCGATCGCGCTGCCCTCAACGGTCCGATAGTGGCCAGTCAGCCGGCTTCGTCTCCGCCCGCGCGCGTCAGTCAGGTCGAGCTGCCAGCAGAAGCGGCGGTCCGGCAGCGGCAGGGGCACTCGACCCCACTCCCCATCACCAAACCTCACGACGCCGGTCGTGAGATCCAGCTCGAGGGTAGAGCGCCCGCCGTAAGCCCGTTCCGCTCCCGTCCAGATCGTGCGAACCGGAAAGTGTCCGGCATAGCCCAAAAGCGTCGCCGTCAGCCGTCCGGGTCCGGGCTCGAGGAGATCGACCCTGCACACGGACCCTTCAATCCGGTACGGCGCCCGCAGGGCCAGTATGGAGTCCTCGTCTCGAGCCTGGAACGGCAGCAGGATGGCGTGGCGCCCGGTGAGGCGGCTGAGACATGCCAGCAGCGCGTTCTTCAGCAGTGTCGTCGGCTTGAGCCCCATGGTCAGCGCCCCGGCGCCCGCCGGCCGACGGCCATCAGGAACTCGCCGTGACCGATCCTGCGATCGATCGCGCGCAGGAGCCCCTTGTACAGCCGCCAGTTGAGGCTCTCGCGAGTGGGCCGAAACGAGAACGAGCGCGTTCGCACCTCGTCGCAGCCCGCCTCGGAGAGGAGAGCGCGGAGATGGCCCGCCAGGAACACGAAGGTGTGGTCGGCGGACGACCGAACCGGCGGAATTCCTCCGCGCACGCGGGCTCTCAAGCGGTCCCAGCCGTATTGGCTCGTCCACGCGTCCTCGGTGACGATGACCACCACACCGCCCGGACGCACGAGGTCGACCATTTCCTTGACGAACACGCGCGGGTCCGGCAGGTGCTCGATGAGGTGCCGGGCGATGGACAGGTCGAAGGTGGCCATGGGCAGCGGGATGCCCGACGTCTTTCCCTCGACGACATCGAGGCCCCGGCTGCGGCAGACCGCCACCGCCTTCGCGCTCAGGTCGCAGCCACGGGTTCGGAACCCCGCTTCGCGCAAGACCCCCAGCATCACCCCGTAGCCGCAACCCACCTCCACGGCGTCGGCGGAGGGCGGCGGCGGCCAATTCGCCCACAGCTCCCGCATCAGCGGCAGTTCATATCGCGTGTAGGCTTCTGTGTTCTGCCGCCAGATGGATTCTGCGTCCGGCCACTGCTCCTCGAAGTACGAGCGCCCGTAGTAGGCGTCCATCTCCGCCTCCGAAGCCTGCGGCTGGGAGATGAGCAGGCCGCAGCCCGCGCAGCGAGCCTGGGCGAAGTGGAGCGCCGGCGGCGCCCAGGCGTCCATCGCATAGGGCTCGATTCGGTCCCCGCCGCAGATCGGGCAGCGCTCTACGAAGGGCACGGAGCCGTCCTCTTCCGCGGGGACTCGAGCTGGCTCAGCACGTAGACCGCCCACGGGCGCGACCAGTGGGCGCGGCCCCGGCCGAAGGCGTCCCAGACTTTTTCGACGGCGCCGCGCTCGAGCCGCTTGCCCTCGAGGCAGAGCGCCTGGAGCTCGCCCGCGCGCTCGCGCATCCAGCCGTCCATGGGAAAGGTGAAGCCCATCTTGGGCCTGTCCCAGACGGCGCGGGGCAATCTCCCCCCGAGGGCATCGAGAAGCAGCGGCTTGGGACGCGCGCGATCGAGCTTGAACGCGGGCGGCAGCGCCAGCACGTGCTCGACGAGCCGGTGATCGAGATACGGCACGCGCGCCTCGACGGAGTGGGCCATGCTCATGACGTCGGCGTCGCGGAGAAGCTGGTTACCGAGGTAGTGGGCGAACTCGAATCGCGTCAGCGCCTCCCGCAGGGGGCGGCCGGGCGCCGGCGGCAGCGCGCACCGCGCGTCAGCCAGCTCGCCGGCCTCCAGGCCCCCAGCCTCTATTCCCAGGAGCCCGCGCGCCTGCGCCGGGGTGAAGAGGCCGCGGACGAGCAGGTAGACTGCCGCAGCCGAGGGCGCCTCGAGGTATGGCGCCCGATCGAGGCCGTGCCGGCCGAACCGGGCGCCGGCCGCCGCGAGCCGTGAGAGCCCGCGGCGAGCGGGGAGCGGCAGCGCCGACATGAGCCTGCGCGCGCCGTCGAGCATCCCGACTGAGCGAAGGTGACGATAGCCCCAGAAGACCTCGTCTCCCCCCAGCCACCCGGACCTCGTGGTGATCGGTACGGTATCGCTCGGAGATCAGCCGCGCATAACGAGCCTCGGACAGCCGGGCATCGTCGAAGCTGACCGTGAGCGTCGTCAAGGGCCGTTCGCGTCCAGAGGCGGCGAGCGCGACGAGCCCCGCCGAGTCTATCCCTCCCGAGAGGAAGACGCCGAGCGGTGCGTCGCTCACGAGGTGAAGCTTCACCGCGTTTTCCAGCAGCGCGCGCGTGGAATCCACGGCATTCGCCCGGGTGTGAGGCGCGGAGGACCGCGCGGCATCGACCGCCGCGTCGAGGCTCCAGTAGCGCGAGAGGCGGAGTCCTGACGCGTCCACGTGGGCGACATGGCCGGCCGGCAGCGCGCGCACGTCCTTGACCGTCGTCAGCGGCGCCGGCACGCTGCCGAGCTCGAGAAAGCGGCCGAGGGCTTCGGGGCTTGCCTCGTCAGGAACGAGACCGCTCGCGACGATGGCGCGCACTTCCGAGGCGAAGACGACTCTCGTCCGGTCCTCGTAGCAGTACAGCGGCTTGATGCCGAAGCGGTCGCGGCCCAGGAGCAGTCGCGGCCGCGGCGCGGCCTCGAAGAGCGCGAAGGCGAACATGCCGCGCAGGCGCTCCGTCACCCCGTCCTCCCACGCCTCCCAGCCGCGGACAAGCACCTCCGTATCCGTGGCTGAGCGGAACGCGCCGGCCCCGACCAGCTCGGCGCGAAGCTCGCGGTAGTTGTAGATCTCCCCGTTCTGGACGACCCACCGCCGCCCGTCGTCGCTGCCCATGGGCATGCGCCCGTGCGTCGAGAGGTCGATGATGGACAGCCGGCGTGATCCCAGCACGGCCGCGGGCGCGCCGGGCACGGCCGGATACGCGTGGACGTGAGCGGGATCGTATCGTTCGAGCAGCCGGCGGATCTCCGCGTCCGCGAGCGCCGAATCGGGCACGAGAAGCCCCCAATCGTCGGGGCCGCGGCGAATCTGGGCGTCCAGCATCCGCAGAACCGCGCTGACGTCCTCAGCGAGGACCGAACCCGTGAGTCTGAACGTGCCAGCGATGCCGCACATGTACGGTGAGTCCTCTCGCAGCGAATGCGCTTCAGGGCAAGCGGCCGAGGTCAAAGCACCGGGAGTCTTCTAGTCTACGGAAGGCCGCGCTCCCGGACCTTCCGTTAATTAAAAGGCACCGCGCGCTCGACGGCTACTCCGGTGCCGCAAACTGACCACTCGCAGCCGCTGAGCGGCACAAGAAGGTCTGAAAATGAGCCGCGCGCGAGGCCGTCAGCACCCAAAGCCGAGTGGCTGATTGCTCATCATTCGACGAGTCGTCTGACCGCCTCTGGCCGCCTCGGCCCCGATTCGGGCTCCAGGGAAGATGTCCCTTCGCTTTCAGCACGATAGATGTCTCAGGTCTGAACGGACTCGCGGGTCTCGAAAGCCGACCAGCCGGCAGGCTCGGCCGCTCTCAATAACGCACAGAAATCACGGGCTTGTCCGAGGCAACCGTCTCCCGTGGCACATGACGTGCAACCTTCAAGCCACGGCGCCCCAAATATGCGAATTTCCCCCATCAAAGCCGTCACGGTCGACCTTTGGGGCACGCTCTTTCTCGATAGCCCCTCCGCCGACGAGCGGTACCGGCGCGAGCGCCTCGTACGGATGGCGGAGGCGCTGGCCGAGCGCGACATCCGAATACCCGTTGCGTCGCTCGCGAGAGGATACGAAGAATCCCGCCGTCAGCTGGTACGGGTCTGGCGCGAGATGCGCGACGTTTCCGTCGAGCTGCACGCGACCATGCTGCTCCAGGCCGTCGACGCGGCGCTACCGGGGCGGCTCGATGCAGCCGGCCTGGCAGCGGTGGCGTGGGCCTACGCGAGCCCCGCGCTCGATGCCCCGCCCCTGGTCGACCCCGGCGCGGCGGCCGCGTTCGGGACCCTGGCCGAGCGAGGAATCGCCGTCTGCCTCGTCTCCAACACGATGCGCACGCCCGGCGTCGTCCTGCGACGCATCCTTGCCAATGCCGGACTGATCGACGCCTTCGCGGGAATGGTGTTCTCTGACGAGTGCGGCTTCCGCAAGCCGAACCCCGCCATCTTTCACTGCGCTCTGAGAAAGCTCGGAGTGGCCGCCCGGGACACCGTGCACGTCGGCGACGACCCGAGGCTCGACGTCGAGGGCGCGCACCTCGCCAACATGCGGGTGATCCAGGCCGGCGACGGCCCACACCTCGACAGCGGCCGCTCCTTGCCGAACGTTCCGGACGCTTTCATCGGGGGCTTGAGCGGGCTGCCCGCGGCGGTCGACTGGCTCGACGCCGTGTCGCACTCCTTGAGCGCGGCGCCCGAATTTTCAACGCAGATCGCCGGACATCGGTAATCTAACGTCTAGCCCGATGCTCGAGCCCTCTAGCTTGTCTTGCATCCGCGCCCTCTCCCTCGCCCTTGCCGTCCTCGTGATGTCCGGAATGGCCGCCGCGCAACCTGCGCCCCAGTCCCGGGCCTTGATCGACGCCGTGACCGGCAATCCGGCTGACGCCCCGCGCCTGACCGCCCAGGAAATCGTGGCCGGCAGTCCAGAGAGCGCGATCCCGATCGTCCGCGACGTGGTAGGCGCGCTCCCGTACGACCTGCGGCCGTCGGTCGCGCCGCGTGTCGTCTCGGCGGCCATCGCAGCCTTGCCGGCGCCCCAGCGGGCGCCACGGGCGCCAGCCATAGCCTGCGCCGCGATCGGGGCCGCGCCGGCGGAGCAACAGGCCGCGCTTGTGGTGCCGATCGTCGCCGCGGCGGCCGCCATGGCGCCGACGGCCAGCCCGCGAATCGTGGCCTGCGCGACCGACGCCGTCCCGGCGCAGGCCGCGGCAATCATTGCTGCCGCCGGGCTGGCATCTGTCCAGCCCGAGGTGCTCTCGGCGCCGACCGCGCCCCAACCGAGCACATCCATCGGGCGTGACATCCTCTTCCAGACGCAACCGCAGCAGTCCTTGACCTGCGCGAGCCCACCCTGCCCCTAGGGCATGGGCTACCACTCCTGGGTCGATGCGACCGGGCACCCTACCGGGCAGCGGATCGCTATGGCCCGTGGTGATGAGGCGATACGGTAACGATGGAGAATCCAGGACGCCGAAGCTGGTGGGGCCGCGCGGCCCGGCGCCGGAGTCTCCGAGTGGCGGCCGCGCTCCTGGCCTGCACGGGCGCATTCCTGCCCTGGCAGGCACGGGCGCTGACCTTCGAGGAGCAGATCCAGGGCCTGACCGTCACCCCTTTCCTGTCGGAGAGGTTCGAATACGAGAGCAACATCTTCCAGACGCCGAACCAGACCCGGGGCGACATGATCTTCAAAACCATACCGGGATTCCTGGCGGACCTGACGCGGGGCCCGTTCTCGGTGAGCGCCGGATACCGCGCCGAGATCATCAACTACCTCACGCTGAGCGACCAGAACACGGTGAACCAGTCCGGCGTCGTGCAGCTCAAGGTCGACATGCCGCGGCTCAAGCTGCAGCTCCGGAACGACTTCACCGAGACGACCGACCCGCCCGGCAGCGAGCTCACGGGCCCGATCAAGAGCCAGACCAACGTGCTCTCCCCGGCGGCGGAATACCGGCTGACGGAGCGATTCTCGGTCGGCGTGAGCTATGCGTGGACGCACATCCACTTCCCCGAGACGAGCGCGTCCGCGGGCTCCCCCAACGACCAGCAGAACCAGGCCGTGCAGCAGCTCGACGAGGACGACCAGCTCGCCGGCGCGACGGTGTGGTGGAAGTGGCTGCCCAAATCGGACATCGGCCTGAGCTTCCAGTACGGCACCCAGCGCTTCAGCAACGACTCGAGTCGCAACACGCAGCGGGAGATTGTCGGGCTCGTCCTGCGCGGCGACCTGACGGCGAAGCTCTCGTCGACGTTCAAGTTCGGCATCGAGCATCAGGAGGCGTCGAGCGGCGGCCCGGCCTTCACCGGCGTCGTCATGGGGGGCGGCTGGGTATTCCAGGCGACCGAGCGCACCCAGTTCACCCTCAACACGGACCGGAGCCCGCAGGTGTCCGTATTCGAGAGCGCGCAGTACTACATCAGCACCTCGGCGTGGCTCGGCGCCCGGCATGAGTTTCCGTCGCGCAAGCTCGCGGTGTGGCTGCGTGTCGGCGTGGGCGAAGACAGCTACAACACCAAGCAGCCCACGGAAAACGGCGTCACGACCAAGTATCGGCTGGACACCGTGCTCGGAACGGCCGTCGGCGTCGACTATGCCATCCAGCCGTGGTTGCGCACGGGCATCGACTATACGTTCAAGCAGCGGACGTCGAACTTCAGCCAGTTCAATTATGATGACAACAAGATCTCGGGTAGGATAACGGTGCAGTTCTAGATGGCTACCATCAAAGCTCTGTTGCCGACCCTGCTGCTCGCGGCCCTCGTGCTCGCATGGGGTCCGGCTGCCCCGGCGTCGGCCCAGGAGTACGTCATCGGGGCGCGCGACGTCCTCAAGATCACCGTCTGGGGCCAGGACGACCTCTCGAAGGAATACCCGGTCGACCCCGACGGCTACGTGTCCTTCCCGCTCATCGGACGCGTGAAGGCCACCGGACTCACGCCCACGGCCTTCGCGGGAGAGCTGCGCACCCGGCTCGAGAAAGACTACCTCGTCAACCCGCAGGTGCTCGTGTCCGTCAGGGAGTACCTGTCGCAGAAGGTGCACGTCAGCGGGGAGGCCGACAAGCCCGGCGTGTACTACCTCTCCGGGCCGACCACGGTCCGTGACATCCTCTCGCGCGCGGGCGGCCTGTCCAAGGCAGCCGGAAGCCAGGTCGTCCTCGTGAGGGCGGCCAGCCTGCGCGAGGCAGCAGGCAAGAGCCCGGAGGCCGGCACGCTCCGTCTCAACGTCGCGCGGGTCTTAGCAGGCGATTCCGCGGAAAACGTCCAGGTCGGCGACGGCGACACGCTCGTCGTCCCGAAGGGCAACACCTTCTTCGTCTTCGGCGAGGTCAAGAAGCCGGGCGCGTACCAGCTCGAGAAAGAGACCAACGTGCTCGAGGGCATCACGCTGGCCGGCGGATTCACCGACAAGGCCTCGCCGGGCCGCGTCCGCGTCATCCGCAGCATGGGGGGCGGCCAGCAGGTCATCAGCGTGGACATGAACGACGTCATCAAGCGGGGCCAGCGGGAGAAGGCGATCCCTCTGCTCGAGAACGACGTCGTCGTGGTGCCGGAAAGTTTTTTTTAGTCGTGGAACCCAAGGTGAAGGGGTTTGTCCCGAGATAGCATGATGAGCGACAACGCGCGCCAGCCCAACGCGGAGGTCCATCTCAAGGAATACCTCCACCTGCTCCTCAAGCACCGGTGGCTGATCCTGGCCGTGTTCATCGTGACGGCAGTCACCGGCACCATCTGGACCTTCCTCCAGACGCCAATCTACCAGGCCTCCGCGACCGTGCTGATCGAGCCGGAGCTGCCCAAGGTCCTCAACATCCAGGAGGTCACCTCCCCCGGTCTTGGCACGCTCGAGTACTACCGCACCCAGTACGCGCTCATGACGAGCCGGCCGGTGCTGCAGAACGCGATCGAGGCTCTCAAGCGGGGCAATCGCACCGCGGCCCTGGCGGCGCTGGGCGAAGGCGCGGATCCTCACTACAAGCCCGGGTTGGTGTCGATCGAGCCGGTTCGCAATACCCAGCTGGTGCTCGTCCAGTTCCAGCACGCCAATCCCTCCATCGCCGCCGAGGTCGCCACCGCGGTCGCGCAGGCGTACGTCAAGTACAACCTCGACATGAAGCTCAAGGGCACGCGCGACGCGCTGGCCTGGCTCAACGAGCAGATGTCCGGCCTGCGGGGCAAGGTCGAGGAGTCGTCGACGGCGCTGCAGAACTACCGGGTCAAGTCGGGCATCCTGGGGATCCAGGAGCAGCGCGCGCTGACCGCGCAGAAGGCCCAGGAGGTCAACCGCGCCCACCTCGAGGCTCAGGCGCAGCGCCTCTCGATCGAAGCCAAGCTCGGCGCGCTCAACCGGATCGCCACGGACCAGGCCGGGGCCGAGAGCCTCTCGACGTCCATCGACGACCCGCTCATCCGCCGGATGAAGACCGAGATGGCCGAGCTGCAGGTGCAGCGGTCGAAGCTCCTGCAGACCTACAAGGAGCGGCACCCCGAGGTGCTCAAGGTGGACGCGCAGATCCAGCAGCTCTCGCAGCGCATGGACGCCGACATCAAGAAGGCGCTGCGGGCGCTCGACACTGAGTACAAAGTCGCGAAGGCCCGCGAGGACTCGCTCCTGAGCGTGGTCAACCGCCTCCGCTCCGAAGGACAGCAGCTCAACGAGAAGGAGATCCAGTACGGAACGCTCCAGCGCGAGCAGGATTCGAACCAGCAGCTCTACGAGGCCGTGCTCAAGCGGGTGAAGGAGACGGGCGTCCAGGGCGGGCTCGACAGCAACAACGTGCGGGTCGTCCAGGAAGCGTCCGTGCCGGGCTCTCCGATTCGCCCGCGCAAGCAGCTCACCCTCCTGATGAGCCTCGTGGTTGGCCTCGGCCTCGGCTTAGCAGCGGCCGTGACGATCGAGTACTTCGACACGAGCGTCAAGTCGCCCGACGACATCGAGCGCGTGCTGGGCCTGCCGGTCATCGCGGTCGTCCCGCACTTCGAGGTCAGACGCTGATGGCAGGCAAGCCCCGGCTCGCCGGCAGAAAGTTCTCCCTGCCGGGAATGCTCATCGCCGACACGGCGCCCAAGTCGGCCGCGGCGGAGGCCTACCGGACCCTGCGCACCAACATCCAGTTCGCAGGCCTCGACCGTCCGTGCCGGACCATCGTCGTCACATCCGCGACGCCCGCGGAAGGCAAGACCACGACCGTGTCCAACTTCGGCGTCGTGTGCGCACAGGCCGGCTCCCGCGTCTGCCTCGTGGACGCCGACCTGCGCAAGCCCTCGCTCCACCGCGTGTTCCGCATGGACAACCAGCGCGGGCTCACGACCGCCCTCCTCGAGGGAAAGACGCTCGGTGACGTGGCCGCGCCCACCATCGTCCCCGGACTGTCGGTCGTCGTGAGCGGTCCCTTGCCGCCCAACCACGCGGAGCTCTCGGCCTCCAAGCGGATGCACGACCTGCTCGAGGCGGCGGCGCGCGACTTCGATCTCGTCATCTGCGACACGCCGCCGGTGCTCTCCGTCTCGGACGCCGTAGCCCTCGCCGCGCGGTGCGACGGGGTGATCCTGGTGGTGCGCGTGGGCGGAGTCTCGACCGCCGCCGTGCGCCGGGCCGCCGAGCAGATCGACGCCGTCAAGGGGCGCATCCTGGGCGTCCTGCTCAACAGCGTGGACATGCGCCGTGACGGGTACTACGCCGAGTACCACCGCTACTACAGGGCCTACTACGGCGAAGACGCCCAGGGGTGACCGCACGGCGGCACGGCTCGCGCAGGCCGCCCTCCTTTTCCTCTACGCCTCTCTGCTCTGGCCCGCCGCCGCCGGCGGCGCGCACGCGGGCTCCGCGCTCGCCGCGACACAGATCCTGATTCTCCTGGGGCTGCTCGCGTGGACGCTCTCGATGGCCGCGCGGGGACGTCTCGAATGGCGGCGGAGCGCGCTCGATCTTCCGCTGGGTCTCCTGGTCCTCCTCGTCCTGATCCAGCTTGCGGTGGGCAACGCGCCGTTGCGCGAATGGGCGCTTGGTCCGCCCGCGGTCGGCCCTTCGCCGCTGCCCGCCCGCTTCCTCTTTCTCGGCACCGTGTCGCCGGCTCAAACCGCGCGCTCGCTTCTGCTGTTCCTGGCCTACGCGGGCGTCTACGCTCTCACCGTCAATCTCGTCAGGCGGCGGCGCGATCTCGACAGGCTCGTGCGCGTGCTGCTGCTCGTGGGTGGCGTGCTCGCGGTTTTCTCCGTCGTGGACTATCTTGTGCGCGAGCCGTGGATCTTCAGGTGGCGGCCGGGTCCCCCCGGCCCGCGGCTCACCGGCCCTTTCGTGAATCCGGATCACTGGGCGGCCTGGCTCGTGATGCTGATCTGCCTCGGCTGGGGCTACCTGGCGGCGCGGAGCGCGTCCGGCGGCGGGCACGAAGCCGCGCTGCGCCGCTACCTTCCGGCGGCAGCCGTGGCGATCATGAGCCTCGCCGCCGTCCTCACGCTCTCGCGCGGCGCACTCCTGGCGGCCTTCGTGGCCGGGCTGCTGCTGCTCTTCGGGCTCGCTCGCGTGCGCGGCATGCGCTGGTCGCTCACGGTGTCGGCCGCCCTTGTCGCGGCGGCCGTGGGCTATCTGCTCTGGATAGGCGTCGACCCGCTGCTCTCCCGCGTCGGCGCCCCCGACCGCCTCGGGCGCTCTGCCCAGTGGCGGAGCAGCCTGTCGATGCTCAGCTCGTTTCCCGTGCTGGGTGCCGGACTCGGCGCCTACAAGGACGTGTACTTCCGCTTCCAGCCGGCCGCTCTCCTGCCCGGCCGGGTCTACTTTCCCTATGCCCACAGCGATCTGCTCCAGCTCGCCATCGAGACGGGGCCGGCGGGCGTCGCGCTCTTCCTTTGGGCCGTCTGGCGCGTCGGGCGCAACCTCGTGGGAACGCATCTCCTGGGCTTAGGCAAGTGTCCAGTCGCTCCC
>WNGE01012329.1_pt1 | contig 11592 bp, 13 predicted proteins | sample 5400651 | NCBI WGS metagenome assembly WNGE01 (sample SAMN13153370, study PRJNA577476) | soil metagenome | isolation source: 60 cm soil or saprolite under grassland replicate 2 | place: USA:California | collected 2016-06-15 | reverse complement strand
TGCTAACCAACCCCGACGAAGGCCCCGCCGGCCGGCGGGGCCTCACCCATCCCCACCCACACCGAACCAGCAGTCAGCCCTGCCGATCCGTACCCACCGAACGCTGCCGGCTCATGTGCATACAGCATGGCCGGCAACAGCTCCATAGCCATGACTATATAAGGATGGTTGTTAGCAAACCTGAACAGAAGTTGCTTCTGGTTTTCAGGCGTCGGGAGCGCGCCTACAAGGTACATGACCCGGACGACGACGGATTCCAGATTCTCTGCTCTGATCCGCACCCAGGCGTCTGGCGGCGAGTGTAGCCAAGGACGGGGCGAATACCACCAGTCACGCTCGTTCGTCCTTGCCAGGTCTCGGTCGAGGAGGCGAACGATGTCATTGCTAGTGAGGGCAAGTCCAGCCTTGAGCATCACCATGTCGCCGATGGTGTCAAGTGTCCCAGCAACTGACGAGTTGATGTTCATACGGCTGCCCAGGGGTTGATCGAAGGTCGGACGCGTCCGGAGATGCGGATCGCTTTGCACATCGTGCCATGGGCCACTGCGGAGCAGGATGATGGGACCCGGTCCGCGCGCGCCTCGCACGCGGCGCCCCGAAGGACGGAAGTTGCGCTGGGTCGCTCATTGCCTCCGCAGACCTTGATCGACGCGACCGCCTCAATAGACTTGACGCCAAAGGGTGAGATCAGCCACACTTCGCAGCGTGAGTGACCATCTGTCCCCGGCTCGACAGATGGTCCGGAAGGCGCGATCTGCGGCTAGTGCGAGGTTCCGTTGGAATCGTGCACCTCGACGATCGAGACAAGGGGCGGTTCAGGTGGCAGATCCGGTCCTCGATCGCTATAAGCAAGTTGTAGATCAAGTCGTATCGGCGGTGAAGCCAGTTAGCCCATCCCTCGCCGGGATGGCGCCGAATGATCTTGCCGTCGTTGCTAGGCAGGCTGTTACCGGGAAGACCGCGGAGAACCAGATCCTCGACTCCGCCAAACAAGCGGTGGCAAAACATGTAGCTCTTCGCACTCCTTTGACGCAGCAGCATGCGGAGCAACTCTTCGCGGCTGCATTTAGCGACGCCAAGAGTAGAACGGGCAAGCCAACGGGCGATGCAGCAACCGCCGAGGAAGCGGCTGAGGACGTCGGCAAGGAGGTTCAGACGGCTGCCCTTGGCGTATCGATTGACACCGAGCTGAGCGACCCTGTCATGCTTGGTACGCGTACCAGGCGGGCCGCCATGATCCTGACATTCGTCGGGCTCGGCGGCTCTATCGGAGGTCAGATAGGTCTCGGACTGCGCGACAAAACCAAGGTCTCAGAATGGTCGTTTATTGGCCTGATGCTAACCGCCTTCTTCGTCATCATCGCCATACTTGTTCTTGTAATGGGATACAAGAACGTGAAGATCAAGGCATCTGGGAGTCCTGCGTCCGTCGGCGGCGAGAAGAAGACCTGAGCTTTTTGAGGAGAGCCGGGAGCCCGTGGTCGCTGTAGCTCGACCGATCACCCGCGTCGGAGCAATGCTTGAAACCTGTGGATCGATCCCAAGCTCGCCTATATCCGGGCGTGCTTTCTAGTCCAGTAACAGACACTCGGGTTGGTATCCCAGATCTCACGCATCGTGGTGAAGTGAAGTATAGACCTGATTAGAGCTCCAGGGGGATGCGGTTGGAACTCTGTGAGCCGACGACGATTCGTCCCGTGCGGCAACACCACGTTCATCATCTCGCAGAAGTCAACAACCACCAATAAAGGCGGCGCTAGTCCGATGTATCGGACTCCGACGGCTCCCTGCCTTCGGGGGCGTCGTCGTCCGCCTACGCCACGCGACGGAGCGCCGCCACGAACTGGCTAATGATCTCCTGGGTCCTCTCGTGGGCGAGATCAAAATCGGGTAGAGGTCCATGGCTTGCCTCGTCCGCCTCGGAGCCAGGAGACAGGCGGTTCGCCACTATGAGCAAAGTATTCCCGAATCGCCGTGCGTGTTCGGAGACTTCAATAAAGGGCGCGTCGATGCTCATCACGTCGTCGGCCGCAACATGGCCCTTGCCGAGAAATGGAAACATCACCCAAGACGGCGTGACATGTATAGCCTCGCTGTGGACGCGGTAGTCGACCGCGGCTCTTTCACTACCCACGACCTCGTGAAGTCCGGTCGCCATCACGCGGTTGCGGACGGCGCCCGGCGAGAGCTTCTGACGGCGGGTCTTTCGATCTGCATTCAGCCATGCATTGATCTGGTTTGGGTCAACAGAGAAATCCAGAAGCAGTAACTCCATCTCCATGGTGTCGCGCATGCAATCGGACGCGACGGCGGGGTAGCCACTTAAGGCGCCTTCGATGGCGGTCTCGAAATCGGCGACTGCGCGACTGCGCGGCGTACGAGGAAGGCAATCGGCTCTAACTGCGAATCCCGCTCCCACGCGAACGCGATGTGATCTAGTTTCGAGAGAAGCTCCTCAAGGCCGCGGAATCGAACCCCGTCAGACATGAGCGCTGTTCGGACCGTGCGTGTCCTTTGAGCTTTGGCGAGCTGCCTCGCCAACCGAGGATGCGTTGCAGCCAGTCGGTCGATCAGCTGGTCGTACGTCCGGTCACCTTCTTGATCGCCAGCAGAGCTCATCGACGGAGTCTATACCTTCTGCTTCAACGCTGGCTGCCAGTTGTTCCTGCGACCTCGTTCTCCACTCACCGAAAGCCCGTTGATACCGCCACCGAGCGGCGGCGGCCAGCGTTCGCGCTGGGGCTATGGTCAGAACTTCGAACTCTGCGATCCGGTTACGTCCCGACGAGCGCGGTGAAGCTCGTCAATATCCTCTGGCCGGGCGGCCTACGTCCGTGACCGCCGGAGCAGATGTTCGACGTAGGAGAGGACCTCTGTACGTTGTGCGGCGTCGAGTTGCAGCACGAGCCGCACTAGCGTCTTGAGTGATTCGTCGATGTGCCGCGCTCGACCTGGGACAGGTACGCGTTTGCCCGCCCGGTGCGGCGCTCGACCTCCCGCAGCGTGAACCCCGCGTGCTGGCGGGCACGGCGGAGGACGCGGCCAACGGCCGGTGGAGCCTCGTCGGCGTTGTCGACTCTCGCGGAGGCCGGATCGTCGACCCACTGATCGCTACCGCGCGTCGCGGGCCGAGCACGTTCCGCAGTGGGAGTTCCTGGTTCTGTCGGTGCGCCGTGCGAGTGTTCAGCGCCGCGAGCCACGAGACACACCGTACGGCCAGTCCAAGGCCACGACACGCCGGAGCGGTGCTTGCGTAGTGACGCCGCGCTGGTGCAAAGTGCCGTAGCACCCCGCCGGACGAGGAGGAGCACGTGGACGTCGCCGAGCTGGTCACCACCTGCCAGGTGGTCCCCGACCAACGGTACGCCGGGCTGTGGGACTCGATCGTCGTCGAGACGGCGATCAAGGACCGGCTACTGCGGTCGGCCTTGCTCAGCCTCCAGGTGCGCCCTCGCCTGCGCTTCGAGGTGACGGCGCTGCACGGCCTCCAGCTGCTGTACGGGCCGCCCGGCACCGGCAAGACGACCCTGGCCCGCGGACTGGCCCAGGAGCTCGCGCCGCTGACCTCGTACGGTAAGGCGCGCCTCGTCGAGGTGAACCCGTACGGGCTGATGAGCGCCGAGCACGGGCAGAGCCAGCGCAAGGTGAGCCAGCTGCTCGGCGAGCACATCCCGGCCCTGGTTGACGACGGCCTGCCGACCGTGGTCGTGCTCGACGAGGTCGAGGCGATGGCTGTGGCGCGCAGCGAAGCGTCCCTGGCGGCGAACCCGGCGGACGTCCACCGGGCGACCGACGCGGTGCTCACCGCCCTCGACGCGAACGCCGCAGCCCTGCCGCATCTGTTGGTCGTCGCGACCTCGAACTTCACCGGCACCTTGGACGGCGCACTCCTGTCTCGCGCCGATGTCGTCATCGAGGTACCGCTGCCGGATGCGGCCGCGGCCGGAGCCATCCTCCGGGCGACGCTGACCGGCATGGCCGAGGCCTATCCGGCGCTAGCCCGGCTCGCGATCGACCCGGCCCTCGGGAAGGTCGCCGCCCGGCTGGCCGGCATCGACGGGCGCCGTATCCGCAAGACGGTCACCGAGGCGATGCTGCTGCGCCTCGACACCGTCATGGACCCGGGCAACCTCACGGTCTCCGACCTCCACGCCGCCGCCACCCGGATATGTACCGTCACGTCCGTGGTGTCCGAGGCGACCGCAGGAGACACCGATGCAGCGGCATAGGACCATTGCGGCTGCTCCGGTACGCAGCGCATCCGAGGCCTGGCAGGTCGTCATCTCCTTGCTCACGGACACGCTCGAATGCAGCCCCGCCATCCTCACGGGCTCCGTCGCCCGCGAACTCACCCCCATGGCCGGCCTCGGCCCCGCCCTTATCGCTGCCGGGCATCTTCAGGTGTCGCCTCTCGTGCTGGTCGACCAGTCGATTCACCTGAGCATCACGGTCGCCACCGGCGACGCCGCGCTGGAGGTGGACGAGAACCTCAACCCGGTTTCCGGCGGCGCGTCTGCCACCGCCAACTGGACCCTGCACCTGCCCGTACCGATCCCGCTCGCGCAGGCTGTCGCTCGCGCTGTGGCCGGCTCGGCACACCTGTCGAGTGAGACCCCGCCGAGCGAGGCGACCGGCGACACCAGCCAGAAGGCGTCGGCGAACGGCGGGTTGGTCAACCTCGACGCGCTCCGCCAACTGGGGAGCCGGCCGTGACGAGCACGTCGACCTCGACGTACGTCCGCACCCACACCGCGACCCACCTGGCCGACGTCATCCTCGGCTCGGTGGCCGACATCCTCGGCACGCTCGGGATCGATCCGACCCGACTGTTCGCGGACTGGGACACCGATCAGAAGGCCATCGCCGCCTGGATCGCGGAGGGGTCGCTCGCCTGTGTCGCGCTTGAGTGCCACCGGTCCGGCGGCATGGTGGACCCGATCCTGGAGTTCCCGGTCAGCTACGCCACGACCGGCGTGGGGGACCGCAAGTTCACCGCGGACCGGGCCGCCCTCGCCCGCTACATGGCCAAACTCAGGCGGGTCCCGGTCGGTACGACGTACCGCCTTCTCTGTACCTACCTCGGTCCGCATTCCACGCAGCCTGGCTGGGGGCCGGCAACGCGGTCATCGACCGCCGGCATGCGCTCATACAGCTTCGGAACCCTGGCCGCCGCCCCGCACGCCGCCGCGAGCCTACGTTACTTCACCACCTGAGCGAAGGAAGGGACCGTCATGGGATACGTCGACAACGCCTTCGACAACCTGAAGCACAACCTTGAAATCACTCCCAGCGAACAGGAGCTGGCCAAGAGCCGGCACAGACTGATCCGTGACCACATCCGCGGCAGCTGGACCCTGGCGGATGACTTCCTCACCGGCAGCTACGACCGGCACACCAAGACGAAGAAGCTCAAGGACGTCGACATCTTCGCGGTGATCGACCCAGACGGACCGCAGGGCCACCTGGCGGACGGCACCGGAACCGCGGCCGTCGCGGCGCTGGGCAACGTGCTCGCGACCCGCTGGACTGATCTTTCGACCGACGAGTACGTGGTGACCGTCAGCTACGCAGGGGAGGACGTCGCCTCCTACGAGATCGCGCCGGTGTTCCGCCGCGACCGCGGGGGCTACCTCATGCCGTCCGGGACCAGCTGGATGGCGACAGACCCGAACGAACACGCCCGCCTGGTCACCGCGAAGAACAAGGAGTGCGACGAGAAGTTCGTGCCCTTCGTCAAGATGGTCAAGGGGATCAACCGGGAGGCCGGCGAGCCGATCCAGCCGTCCTTCTTGCTGGAAGTGATGGCGCTGGATCTCGTGGTCGCGCCGTTCGGACGCTACCGCGACGAGATCCGCTGGTTCCTCGCCTCGGCCGCCGATCAGTTCACGAGCGATTGGCCCGACCCCGCCGGACTCGGCCCCGACGTCAACGCGGGCATCTCTGCTGCGCGGCGAGTCCAACTCGCCGCCGTTCTGCGAGAGTGGCTCGCAATCGCCGAAGAGGCCCTGCTCCTGGAGAACGACGGCAAGGAGCGGGCCGCGGTCGAAACATGGCGTCAGCTGTTCGGCTGGCGGATGCCGCGGCCATGACCACTGCCGACTTGGGTTGGGACGGGAACGACGGCCGCAGCGCGTCACCCGACCGGGCCGTCCCACGCCCGGCTCGTGACGCGGCGGAGATCATCGTTCGTGGCAACGACGAGCGGTGCCTGAGACTGCTACTGGCCCAGCGGCGGCTCTATCAGACTGCCAAGCGATATGCCGGCGGCCGACTGTCGGGCATCACGCTCTTTGCGTTCACGGCGCCCATCATCACCGCCGTGTATTCGAGTACCGCTGCCTGGTGGGGTGCGGCAGCCGGCATCTGGGCGCTAGCCACACGCGGCCTGCGTCAAGCGCAACAGCACGACGTCGGTCTCGCGGTACGCGCCCAAGATGAGATCGACCGAGTGGTATTCGGGTTGGAGGCGAACAGGGCCATCGGCTGGCTCGAGCCCACGGAAGTGGCCAGCCGAACCGAGGGCGACCTGGATGAGCAGGTACGGTCCGAGAGGCTCCGCGACTGGTACGACACGATACCGGCCGGTCTGGCTGGGCCGCTGGCGATCGTCATCGGCCAATTTAGCAATGTGTCATACAGCCGGCGTCTGCAAGCCCGTCAGCAAACGCTGCTATTGCGTCTGGGACTGCTCCTGACGGCAGCCGTAGTCGGCGTCCCGGTTGTCGCCCAGGTGGCTTGGCATGCCGAGTTCACGTTCCTCGACTGGCTTGTCGGCGCTGCACTACCGGCCTTGCCCGCTGGCCTTGAGGCCATAGACGGGTGGGCCGAACACCGGAGCAGTATCCGCCGACTGTGCGAGCTTGAGAATGAGATCGACACGCATCTCTCGACGATCACGGGCCCGCCGAGTATTGACCGAGCGACGGTTTGGCAGGACGCGCTGTACTCAGACCGGCGCAACTCGCCTCTAGTATTCGACATCCTCTACAGGCGAGGACGGAAACAGGACGGCGCGGCTGTTGGTGCGGCAGTCGCAACACTGCTTGCCCGTTACCAAGTCAGGAATCGAGCGTAGAGAAGCGGCCTGATTGCTCCGGCCTGCGGTCCGGGATGCGCACCAACCGGTTCGACACCGGGCACTCGGTACAACCCGGCTCTCGCCGGCCAGCTGTCCGCTTGCAACCCGAGCGGACAGGCGGCCTAGGGAGGAGGGCGGTAGAACGTCATCCGGGGCTCTGGCCCACACCCGACCAGGAGGTCTCCTTGGCCCGCAACATCTACCGAGTCGTGCCGGACGGCAGCTGGTGGAACGTCACGCACGAGCGGATCGGGCTGTCCACCCACGGGCACCAAGCAGCCGGCCATCGATGCCGGCAGCAAGCTGGCGCTCGACAACCAGCCGAGCCAGCTCGTCGTGCACCGCGCCGACGGCAGGATCGACTTCGAGTGGACTTACGGCAATGATCCGTACCCGCCGGTCGGCTGCCCGGATCCGCTCGCGGCGGGGTCGGGTGAGCCCCGCCGGACCGATCCCTAAGAACGCGCGGGCATCTCCTCGCTGTCGAGGGCTTCGTCAACTTTGTCACCGTCATGGCATGGGATGAGCGGCGGTGTGAGGCGTGTTGGGTGCCCGCCACAACCCAAGGCACGACCCAGTGCCAGACGTATCCGACCTTCCTGATCGTGCGCTTCGTCGAGCTGTACCACGAGAACGGTGAGCCGGTCAGCCCGAACCATGACATCTACAGCGATGCGTTGCGTTGGCTCTGCGGGCCTCATGCGATGGACTGGATGGAGCTAGAGCCAGACGGCGAGCTGGTGTCGCTATCACCGGGTTGATGGGCAGGGTACTGGATTGGGACTTGGCTGGGACTTGGCTAGGGGTTGTAGGCTATGAGGACACTTGCCTACGTTCTAGTAGGAGGTCGAGTACCAGTCGGCCGGCAAGCCAAATACTTGACGATTTCATCAAGATTTAAGATCATGCAGGTATAGTGGGTTAGGAGGAGGGAGAGATGGGACGAAGGATTGAGGCGAGCACGCATATCGGCCGGCTGATCCATCAAGGGTTGGTGTCGAGCGGGCTTGAGGAGCAGCGGCGGCTGGCGGAGGCGACAGGGCTGACGGAGTCTTTTATCTCGCACCTGATGAAGGCGGACTACCAGCGACCGGATCGCGATATGATGCGAAGAATCGCCAACGCGCTCGGGCAGAACATTGAGCTGTACTACGCCGCGCTGCTTATGGACCGGGGCGAGCTGCCGGAGCCGGAGGTGTACTTGTGCACGATGCTTGACCTCCCGATCCGCAAGGAAGACGCCGAGGTCGTGATGACCATAGCGGAGAAGCTCGGACGCGCCAACCTGCGGCAGTAACCATCCTTTGGTGGTGGACATCAGCAGAAACGAAGGGGGTGCAGATGGCTATTGCCAACATCGACGAGCCGAGTTGGATCTTGCGGGAGGTACGCCGTCTCGTACCGCATCGTAGTCTAGAACTGGCGGAGGATCTGGAAGTCGCCGAACGTCAGGCTGGCCGCCTTCTTGATCTCCTGGACATCACTCGACCGCCCGTATCGCTGGCCGAGATCACCGTACTTCTCGATATCCGTGTCACTATCGACCACTCCACAACGGTCATCGTTCCGGCAGAGCCAGAGTGGGAGGCCGGAGGGTGGCACATGACCGTGGCTCATGTGAGCAGCCGCCGTACCCGAGCGGTCGTAGCCCACCAGCTAAAACACATCCTCGACGACCAGTACGGGAGCATCTTGTACCCGCCGACTGAACTGCTAACGACGGCCGACCGGCGCGACCGGGCGGCGGCACATTTCTCCAGTTCGCTGCTCATGCCACGAGACTGGATGGAGGAGACTTGGGGTCATGGCGGCCACACCGTCGGGGCGATCGCCAGACGCTTCGGTTCACCCGAAGCGATGGTTCGTGCACGGTTGGCGGCGCTCGGTATGACCCGGCCCGACGAGTTCAGATCCTCGCTGCCGCTCGTCGGGTAGAATGGTCTTCCGTCCCGCCGCACTCCCCTTCCCGGCCAGACGGCCCGCTTTCTACTCGATGGGAGGTGGCGGGACATGCCAGACCGCGCGGTCATCTACCTGCGCACGGCCCGTGCCGAGCCGGGTGCAGATGGCGAGAGCCCATCCATCACGGGCCAGCGCCGGATCTGCCAGGAGACCGCGGCAGCGCTCGGGGCCGAGGTCGTGGCCGAGTTCGTCGATGACGGCGTGTCCGGCGCCACGCTGGACCGGCCGGGACTAGACGCCTGCCTGGCGCGTCTCGACGCCTCGCCCAGCGTGGAGTACGTCGTGGTCACGGACATCAGCCGGCTCGGCCGGGGCGTTAACCGGCACAGCGACACCGCAGTGGCAGTCGAGGTTGCCCGACTCGTGACGGAGCGAGGCGTGACCCTGCACCTCGCTGGCGACCAGCGGGACTACTCCGGCGAAGACGGCCCGCACAGCCTGCTTACAGCCCTCGCCCAACGTCGCCCTTCCCCGTGAGTTGACCATTACGAGCAGAAGGGCTCGACCGTGAAACGCGCTGGCTTGTATCTGCGAGCGTCCAGCGCCGGGCAGATCGACAAGGACTACGACCCCGAGGGCTTCACCATCCCCGCCCAGCGGGAGCTGGGCACGCGCAAGGCCGCGGAACTGGACGCCGAGGTGGTCGTCGAGTGGGTGGAGAAGGCGATCTCGGCCAAGACCCAGGACCGGCCGAAGCTCCAGGAGATGCTGGCTTACATCAAGGTGCACCAGCTCGACTACCTCATCGTCTGGAAGCTCGACCGGATGTCCCGCAACCGGCTGGACCACCTGCTGATCAAGCTGGCGCTGCGCGAGGCCGGTGTCACGCTGGTGTCGGTGACGGAGCAGATCGACGACGACACGGTCACCGGGGTGCTGCTCGACGGCGTCATCTCGACCATGAACGAGGTCTACTCGCTTAATCTCCGCACCGAGGTGATCAAGGGGATGACGCAGAAGGCCAAGGCCGGCGGCACCCCCGCGATGGCGCCGCTGGGCTATCTCAACGTCCGGGAGATGGTCGAGGGCCGGGAGGTCCGCACCGTCACCATCGACCCGGAGCGCGGTCCCCTCATCCGAGAAGCCTTCGAGCTGTACGCCACCGGCGAGTGGACGCTGCGCACCCTGCTCGACCACCTGACCGAGAAGGGCCTACGCAGCCGCGCCACCCGCAAGCGTGGGCCGCAGCCGCTGTCGTTGTCCCGGCTCGGCGCGATCCTGCGCTCGCGTTACTACATCGGCTACGTCTACTACCGGGGCGCCGAGTACTGCGGCCGGCACGAGCCGCTCGTCAGCGAGGAGCTGTTGGAGCGTGTCCAGGCGATGCTCGCTCTGCACAACGGTCCAGGCGAACGGCAGCGCACCCACCACCACTACCTCAAGGGGGCGCTGAACTGCGCGCGCTGCGGTTCCCGGGTCTCCTACATGCGGGTGGACGGCCACGGTGGCGAGTACGGCTACTTCTACTGCCTGGGCCGGCACAGCAAGCGCACCGACTGCCGGCAGCCGTTCATGCAGGCCGCCCTGGTCGAGGCCGCCGTCGCCAACTACTACCAGTACGTCGAACTCGGCGACGACCTGGTCGTGGGGCTGAAGCAGCGGTTGGCCGACGACCTAGACGCCATCCGGGGCCGGAGCAAGGACACCGTCCGCCGCCAGCAGGTACGGGTCGACCGGCTCAAGGCCGAGGAGCAGAAGCTGCTGCACCTGTTCTACCGCGACAAGATCACCGACGAGCTGTTCGAGGAGGAGCAGACCCGGATCGCCGCCGAACTCAAGGACGCCCGCCGGACGCTCGCCCAGGTCCAGAGCGAGTACGCCGAGGGCCAGCGCATCGTCGAACTGGCACTCGACCTGGCCGCCGACTGCCAGCTGGCCTACCGGCTGGCCGACCCTCCGACCCGGCGGCTGTTCAACCAGGTCTTCTTCACCAAGCTGTTCGTCGACGCGGTGGACCTCACTGCTCCCACCGTGGCCGGTGCCGAGCTGGCCAGCCCCTTCGCCGAGTTGGCCGCTCAGGAACCGACGCCACGGCGAGGCCGACGGCGCTCAGCGGCAGACAGCGGCACGGAGGACGACCAACAACGTATCCTCGTGACAAGTGGGAGCATCCATCGCCAACGCCTCGTCACGATCATTACGGAGGACGAGGCAGGTTTGAATAGGAGGCGTCTGGTGCCCCCGGCGAGCCACACAGAACAAGGGAAACGCCGGTTGCTCCGCAGGACGGCTTGATCGTGGAACATACGGTCGAGCTGCCCGAACCGGGCGGAGGCTGGTGTGGGCCTCGGCGATTTGCCACTAAATAGGACGCTCTGCCACGAGGCCTGCGACCTACTAGCAGTTTTCAAGACGGTTTGCGGCCGTTCCGCGTAGTTTCAACTCGTTGCCGTACCCGTCCCTGCTGGTCCCGTTTCCGCAGCAGCCCGGCGGTGTCGGTGCCGGCCGGTTCTCCCTCGTCCCGTTAGGTTCCTCGCCGGCTGTTCCCATATTGTTCCCATGAGCAAGATCGACGACGTGGCTCGTATCGGGGCGAGGGAGCGTTCGTGCCG
>WNGE01008934.1_pt1 | contig 11594 bp, 9 predicted proteins | sample 5400651 | NCBI WGS metagenome assembly WNGE01 (sample SAMN13153370, study PRJNA577476) | soil metagenome | isolation source: 60 cm soil or saprolite under grassland replicate 2 | place: USA:California | collected 2016-06-15 | reverse complement strand
GGAGAACGCAAAAGCGAGAAGGAAGATCTCAAAAAGAAATTCCATCGCATCGAGCGATGCTTTGGCACTTTCCGACGCAGCTTCACGCTGCCTGAAGATGCCGATAGTACGAAAGTCACGGCGGAGTTCCGCGACGGCGTGCTGAAAGTGCACCTCCCGACAACCGCGATAGCAAGATCAAAGGCCATCGAAGTTAAAGTGGCGTAATGCTCTAACACTGACGGCGAGCGTACGGAGGGTTGCGTGCGCGAGCCCCAGTGTAAAGCTGCTAACTTCTTCGACTCTCGTTTAAACCAACGTCGATCGCTAAACAGTGGAACAGATAAAACATAACCACTCCGGGCGCGCGAATTTCGAAGCCCGCACCGTCAAGGACATCACTGAGCCTGCGGAGAGCATTTTTAGTAAGGTTTCTGTAAAGGCAGCTTTGGACGAAATGCAGGCGCGGGCAATCGATTCGTCACCTGTAATCGATCAACGCGGCGAATTATTGGGTGCGGTGTCGAAGAACAAAATGAACCGGGAGGTGGGTGGTTTCGGACACGATCCCAAGACAGAACCGGTAGAAGCACACATAGAAAAAAACAACCCCTATTGCTTCGACGACCAGACGGTTGCGGCGGCGGAGCAAATGATGCTCAACGCAAAGGTCGGCGAGGTTTTTGTAGTGACCCGCGAAAAATTCTTGGTAGGAACAATAAATATTGAATCGATTGTAGCGCAGAAACATGGAAGAAAAGACCCACTGGAAGCTTCTGAGAAATCGGCGCCTAGGAGCATCACAATCCGGTTCGCTCCTCAGTCTTAACCGTTGGCCATTCTTATCGCGCCTCGCAGCTTGGGAAGCAATTCGCGAAATTGGGTGGGAGAGCGACCGACAATTCGCCGGAACGCGCGATTGAAGTTCGTCATGGATTGAAAGCCGCTGGCGAAAGCAGCTTCACTAATTCTAGAGTTGGGATTGAGTAAAAGCGTCTTCAAAAGCGTCTTCGATTTCTCTACTCGGACTCTGGAGAGGTAGTCGATGAAATTCATCCCCGTCGCTTTCTTGAACATCTTGCAAAAGTAATGCCGGCTAATATTAGCCGCCTGCGCTACGCGCCCGAGGGAGAGCGGTTCCGCCTGATGCTTCTCGATAAATTGCCGTGCTCGCGCCATGTTGGCGGACTCGTCTTTTTCCCGCCGTACGACCAATTGATTCGACAAGATGGAAAGGTGTTGCGCAAAAATATTCAGGAGCCGCAACATCGCGCGATACCGGTCTGGCGATAAAACGCACGACCGAAAATAAGCCCGCTCAAGTTGCTTCCAATCCGCCTTGTAGCCCCAGGTGCGGAGTTGCCTGGTAATGCTGGCGAAACGTTTCTTAGTCGGATTCTTGAGCATCACTTCGCCCGTCTCGAGAAAACCAAGAATATGGTCACCTACATACACCGGCACTGCACTTTCGGAGAGTCCGGCAAACCAGGTCACCGTCCGCGTTGTCGATTCCGGTTCCCGAGACGCATCGGTCTGGGCCTTCAGGCAGGCAGAGCGCGCCTTGTTAAAGCGAGCCAGAATTGAGGCAAATGAGCCGTGATCTTCTTTCCCATGATGCGACGGCGACCATGAATCGTGCCCTCGGATATTAAGCGGCAAACCCATGGCTTCGCTGAAAGCACCTTCGTAATCTTTGAAAATCTGCGAGCGCGAAAGATGTTGCATGACTTCCTGATCAGAGGATCGGGATGCTCTTCGTTTGTTCATTACACTTTGCGAAGCGGTACGTTTAACCACCCTTGCGCGTCGCACCACTGCGCGCATTCTAAGATGCGACCCCTCTCAGCGACCGTTGTCCAGGTGAAATCGCCGGACGAAGGAGGCGTCGACGAGAGTCTGCCGTCGCAGATCAGGGGACTGCTTCCTGCCTACCGTGCGCAGATGCCGAAAAAGTGCCCGGCGGCGTTTTGAAATTTTATGGTGCGCGAGGTAAAGCCCGCCGTTTTGAGTGAGTGTTAGTTGCATATTTGGTTTCGTTTTAATGTTACCGACGCTCATGCTGGCTGCGCTCGACCCGCGGTTCTTCCTGGCCGCTCATTATTAATGCGACTGCGCATCGCTGCGCACCGCTGTTCGAGATCGGCGATTTGGGCGCTGAGAAAAGCGATGCCGACGTTGGAGGCCGTCAAGTTTGAGAACAAACCGGCGAGCGACGTTTTGCGGGCCAGCTTCGTTGTAGGGATCAAATTGGACATAAATATGAGTTCAAATCATTGCTCGATGCAGAGTGGAAGGGATCGCACCCGCGATCGATCGACGCTGCACATTCTTTATATCCCCGAAGCTCCTTTTCAGGAGAGATCAGCACAATAAGACCTTAGTCCTATATGCGTTTCCGGCTGTTTCCTCGCGGAGATGGCTTGGAGCGAAGTCGAAATTTGTTGGCTGCCATTATGCTTTCATCGGCTCCGGCGAGCCTCAACAACAATGCCTCATCGTCAGGACGCTGCGTGCGCACGCCGATTCGCTCAATGCCTGCAACCAACTCTGGAATGCTGATCGGCTTGGCGAGAAATGGATGTCCCTGGATCTGGAGGCCCATGTTGCCTTAGCTTTCGTCACGAGACCGTCGGAAAGACAGGCGATGTTCTGTGCGATGTCGGATCGGATTCAATATATTTAGAGCTATCCGGGCTTAATTCGACGCTTCCTAGAAAGTACTCAAATATTCAGTGAAGGTACAAATCTAACATCCATTTTGTGTATGTTACACTCCAGATGTTACAGCGTCTTAAATATTTGCCGTGAGAAAATCGGTCATCGACGTACCGATCAACTCACCCCGATAAATAGATGGCTTCTCCTCGCGAAGCTTATCGCGCAATCGCACGGCCTTCAGCCCGCCTTGACGCCTCGGCCAATTCCCCGCCTGTTTTGCGATCGCTAATCACAAATGTGTTGTTTTCTCCGAGCGTCGACCACGGCCCGCGCGATACTTCGCTAAACTCCACGAAGCGCCAGTCGGTCACGTCCGTTCCGTTTAGTCCGAGATAGTCACGCACAGCGGGAGAGACATCGAGCCCCGCGCCTTTGTTCAGATTGGGTTTCGGACGTTCGTTGCCAAAGACATATTGCCAATAATCGGTGCGAAAAGGTCCTGCGTCTTCCCATTGCGCATAAGCCGTTCGATTCCCTTTGCGAATCGCGACCCATCGATCCTTGCAGGTGGAAACGCCGGGGCCTTGGTACGCTTCCTTGAACCACGGCACGACGCGGGGTGCTTCCGGCCGGTGACCATTGACTGACTTGTCGTTGTATGGGAGGGCGCAGTAAAACGGGTTCTGTCGAGGGGTGAACTTTACAGGAATGTAATTGCTGCGATGCGCGGGATTTGGGTCGTCAAAACCGCCGTAATTCCTGGTCCAATCTTTGTCCCAGGAGCTCCTCCGATTCGGCACGGGATTATTTCTGCTCGGCCGCTCGCCGATCCAAAAGACAGTTGTCACAATATTTCTCTTCCACGGATAGCGCTCTCCTGTGACTGAGGCCCTGTGCTCAGTGTTTAAACAGCCCGCGATGATCGCTGCCAGCGCACCGATCGACACGATCGATATTGCTTTCATCATATGCTTCCTTGTTCATAAAGGAAGCGGGTGTTTATCGAGTCAAGCGATATACTCGGTGGATCCCCTTCGCGTCAAAGGATCGAGCAGTTCCATGAGGCGCGCCTCGTAAGAATCACACATGGGGGAGCTGCCATTTGGCTGGACCCATTCGGGATGTTGGATCCGCAGGTCGTGGTGAATCTGCTGCCGGAGCTCGGTGTAGGTGTGGATTTGGTGAGACATGGCAATTGGCTGATCCGGAATGTTCATCTGTACTCTCCTCCTCTGTCGCGATTGCCTTCAAGTGGCGTGGGCTCGCTCCATGGCGGCACCGGCTTTTGCGTATCGTAGTACGGATAGCTTGGGCGTGGTGGTGCCTGGTACGTCGAGACACCGAACCATAGCCCAAAGAGCAAGGTCAGCGCTGCGATGATGGCTGCCAGTTGCTTGACATGAGTGAAGAGGAACGGAGGGCGCTGAGAGATTACATCCCGCGTCCACAGTGACGGGTCGTGGTGAATCTGTTGCTGAAGCTCGGTGCAGGTGTGGATTTGGGGAGACGAGGTAATTGGATTGGTGAAAGATTCAAGTGTGGCGTGGGACGGCTCGTCGAACGTACCTCGTCGGTGAGTGCGCTCTGTTCGATGACTAACGAATTTCATAAACGTCTTTTTATTTGGGGTTGACCGCTCCAAATCCGCCCGGAACCAGGAATCATCCTCACGAGGCGCTTTGAACAGCCGCCTCGCTTCGGTCGACTCGGGGCTCCAGCTGAATCTGGAGATCGCGCTAAGCGGTGCCTCAGCGAAGGTTAAGCCCCAACCGGCTTTTCGGCCCGGCCGAAGTGCGTTGAGACGTCGGATGACGTAATCAAACGACTTTTACCGACCCTGCCGACAGCCGTATATGGGACCTTAGTCCTATGCGTTTAGGAGCCGCAAAGACGGCAAGGGAATCGGCGAAATCGCCGGATGATTTGTCGTTAGTGCCGACGAGAAGCTGACGGCGTTTCTCGAATTCGAATTGATCGCGCTCGGACTCGCAGAGTAAAAAGGCGGCCTGCCGGTCGGCCCTACGATCAAACGTGGGCTTATTCCAGAGGCTATTCTAAAGACGCTACCCTCAGACAAGTTAACGCCGACGCGGAATTTCGTTCCCAAGTCGACGCTAGGAGGGGGATCCGAAGGAGACAGAGAAGCCAAAAGATTTTTCGCCGGGCCCACCGCGGCTTCGATTGTGCGGCGTTCTTCACGCCGCCGAATCTACGGCCGCGAAAGTTACATCTCCGCGATCACCATGGCAGGTTTGACCTCCGTTTTCTCCTTCCGCCTGGGCTCCGCTGCTAAAGGGAGACTAACATTAACTCCCTTCTTGACCTCACCATTCTTGTTGCGGCCCACATAACGCCGATCGTTTCTGGGTCGCTTGATCACGCTGGCAGCAAGGGGGAGAGATTCAAGATGCGCTGCAAGTCGGCTGGTCATCATGGAAAACGAAATCCAAGTAACTGTGCCGGAGATAATGCCGCCTAAGATGGGAACTATCCTCGAAAGGTACCGGGCAAAAGAGTCTTCGGTGAGCTTGATTCCGGTCCGCTTAGCTACTTCGCGAGCGAGGCGGTAGAGTCCCCATTTGGTGATCGTTTCGCGAGGAAGGCGCTTGAGAACCTGAGGGGCAGCGCGCTCGGCTATGTCGCCAAGTACCTTGGCGGCTGATTCAGCGCCAAGCATAGCTCCAACGAAAACAGTCAGGATCAAAAGAGTCTCGTCGTCGAGTTCGAGTTCGCTGTCTTCGCTGAATAGCTCAGGCCAGCCGTAGAGATATGCCAGCTTCTGGAGGGTAACGAGAACATGCCAAAAAAACTGGATCAAATCGACTGGGACTGTGCCTGCAATCCACCAACCGCCCGGGAGTCCGGATGCGAATGATAGAGTGCTGACGCCTGCGCGATGCCATTTGATGTTTGCCGTGGCGATACGCCGGATGGTGTTCTTGTTGACGCCTGCCTTCGCAGGGGAGGTGTCAATGGCAGATTGCAAAACTTTTTCGGTAACGTGCTTCGATAGCGCCTTCCGAAGAAATGCCTTGCGATCAACTTTAGCACCCGGCAACGCAAGTGCGGTGCGTAGAACAGAATTCCAGACATCTTCAGGTCCGCGGCCCGGCGGTAATTCCTCATTACTAGTCGAGCGTGTTTTAGGCCAAACGTTAACTTTGTCCATAGTCAGCGGCTGATGCTGCTGGCCATTCTTTTTAATGTGTATAGTCATAGGATTACATGTTGCTGTCTGACGAGATTAAGATCAGATGCCGGACACCATAGGTTGGCGTCGGGCGGTGGTTGTTTTTCATGAGTGTGTTTTGATGAGCCTCGAGTTGGGATCTGCAGATCGCGCTAAACGGTGTCTCAGCGAAGATCCGACCCCTCGGGCTTCTTCAGCCCGGCCGAAGATCAGTTGAAACTGTCGGATGACGTAATCCGTAATCGAAGATAATTTTATCAGCACTCCCGACAGCCGTATATTGGACCTTAGTCCAATACCTTTAGGGGAGCCGCAAAGACGACAAGGGAAATGGCGAAATCGCCGGATGGCGCTTTGGCCTATACGGAGTCCGAGGCCCGGGGGTGACCTTCATCCGTATTGCAGGAAAAATGATTCGCGGCCCCGGTTGATCCTCTTTGGCCAGTTTCATCGACGCGATACGCATTGCCCTAAAGTCTTATAGGCAGGTCACCGGAAACAGACAAAATTGCGCTTACTCAGATGAGTTAGATGAGCAACAACAAACCGGATTAGCACCAATGAAACTAACTAGGCACATTCTTTTCAACAGTATCCTCACTTGCATTCTTTTGGCTATGGCCAGTTCGCTTCAGGCGCAGCAGGTCACCGGCACACCCGGTTCGCCTGGCGCGACCACAACAATTAGCGGAAAACAACTTCCGCCACCTGATCCAAAATTCGGCGGCGTGATCAAGGACGATGCCCTGCAGTCGAAAGCGTGGTGGGCGCCGCGTGTCGTGCCGCCCAAGCAGGCGCCCAACTTCCTGCTCATCATGACCGACGATTCTGGCTTCGGCGTGCCGAGCACGTTCGGCGGCGTCATCCCGACACCGACGATGGATCGGGTTGCGCAGGCCGGCCTGCGCTACAATAACATTCACTCCACCGCGCTTTGCTCGCCGACGCGCGCCGCGTTGATTACCGGGCGCAATCACCACTCGGCCGGCTTCGGCGTGATCTCGGAGCAATCCACCGGCTTCCCCGGTTACAACAGCATCATTGCCAAAGACAAGGCGACCATCGGTCGCATCCTGTTAGACAACGGTTACGCGACGTCGTGGTTCGGCAAGGACCACAACGTGCCGGCGTTTTGCGCCAGCCAGGTCGGGCCGTTTGATAACTGGCCCATCGGACAGGGATTTGAGTACTTCTACGGGTTCGTCGGCGGTGACGCCAATCAGTGGCAGCCAAACCTCTTCCGCAACACCACCCAAATCTATCCTTTCCAAGGCAAGCCGGGTTGGAACCTCGTCACCGGCATGGCTGATGACGCCATCGAGTATCTCAATCGAGTCAACCAGATCCAGCCGGACAAACCGTTCTTCTGCTATTACGTCCCCGGCGCCACGCACGCGCCGCATCACCCGACCAAAGAATGGGTGGATAAAATCCACAACATGCACCTCTTCGACGACGGCTGGAACAAGCTGCGTGATAAAATTTTTGAGAACCAGAAACGTTTGGGAGTGATTCCGGCGGACACCCAACTGGAGCCCTGGCCGACGAAGGACATCAAGAACTGGGATGATTGCACACCTGAGGAAAAGAAGCTCTTCATCAAGCAGGTGGAAATCTTCGCCGCCTACGAGGCGTATAACGACTACGAAATTGGCCGGGTCATCCAGGCAGTCGAGGACATGGGCAAACTCGACAACACGCTCATCATCTACATTAACGGCGACAACGGTACCAGCGCCGAGGGCGGTCCGCTCGGCACGCCTAACGAAGTCGCATTCTTCAACGGCGTCAACATGATGCCCGTCGCCGAACAGATGAAGTGGTATGACGTCTGGGGCACGGAGCAGACCTATAACCACATGTCAGCGGGCTGGTCCTGGGCCTTTGATACGCCCTTCACCTGGTTCAAGCAAAACGCCTCGAAGCTCGGCGGCATCGGTCAGTGCATGGCCATTTCCTGGCCCGGCCACATCAAGGACCAGGGCGGACTGCGCCAGCAGTTCTGCCACGTCAACGATATCGTGCCCACCATCCTCGAGATCAGCGGCATTCCCGCGCCCGAGATGGTGGATGGCATCAAACAAGCACCGTTCGAAGGCACGAGCCTGGCCTATACCTTCGACGAGAAGAACGCCAAGGCACCGACGCGACACAAGACCCAGTATTTCGAGATGTTCGGCCAGTGGGCCCTGTATCACGAAGGCTGGCTGCTGAGCACCCAAGTGAACCGCGCGCCATGGGAGGTCATGGGCGCCGCCAATCCCGACCCGCTTAACAACCAGGTCCTCGAACTCTACAACCTGGACAAGGACTTCAGTCAGTCTCAGAACCTCGTCGACAAGCAACCGGCCAAGGTGAAAGCGATGAAGCAGATGTTCATCGCGGAAGCGAAGAAATATCAGGTCTTCCCAATGGACGCCTCGGTCGGCGCGCGCATCGTGGCGCCGCGTCCGAACATCACCGCCGGTCGCACTGAGTTCGTGTACACGCGCCCGATGACGGGTCTGCCGCAGGGCGACTCTCCGATGTTGCTTGACGCCTCCTACACGATCACGGCGGACATCACTGTCCACGACGGCGGCGCCGAAGGCATGATCCTGACCTCCGGTGGACGCTTCGCCGGCTACGGCTTCTACCTGCTCAAAGGCAAACCGGTGTTTCTCTGGAACATGATTGACTTGGAACGCATCAAGTGGGAAGGCCCGGACGCGCTCACGCCCGGTAAACACATGCTCGTATTCGATTTCAAGTATGAAGGGCTCGGCCTGGGCACGCTCGCCTTCAATAACATGAGCGGCCTCGGTCGCCCCGGCACCGGCACGCTCAAGGTGGACGGCAAGGAAGTTATGACGAAGAAAATGGAGAAAACGTTGCCCATGATTCTGCAATGGGATGAGAGCTTCGACGTGGGCTCGGACACGTTGACCGGCGTGAACGACGCAGACTACCAGCCGCCGTTCACCCTAACCGCCAAGCTCAACAAGCTGACGATCAAAGTGGATCGTCCGCAGTTGTCGCCCGAGGACATCAAGAAACTCGAATCGGCGCAGCGGGACAACAAGGCGAGCGAGTAACCGAAACCACAATCAAGGGAACCGCAAAACGGGACACACTACTTGGACCAGAAGTGGGGGTCTTTCCCAAGAAATGCAAAGCGCTCTAATCACCAAATCAATTGTACAACACGGCAGAGCCAGGCTACCTAACAAGCCCAACGCCAAAAAATGAAAACAAACACCAAAACCATCGTAGCACTGAGCATTGTCGCGTTAATCGCCATCATAGGCGGCATCATCTACTCCAAGGCCGTTAAGGCGCTCCCACCGGATGGCGTCGATGCCAGGCTCATGCGCTTTGATGGCATAAATGGGAAGCGCTACACGGAGATATTCCTCATCGGTGGCAATGGCATCACCAAACACCTTGTGGGCGGGGTCTATAACACCCTGGGGCTGAATGACAGTGGCAACGGAGACACTTGCCCCCAGGCAGTGCTAGACAAAGTGGACGTAAAAGCCCTGGCGAAAGAATATGACATGCTCTTGGCCTACAAGAACGGCCCGCGTCTCTGGACCCTGGACTGGGTGGAGGTCAAAGCCGCCAAGGAACGCGATTTCAATGGGTTGAAGGCACGATGGCTCATGTGGTTGACTGTGCCCAAGGAACTAATTGAGCACACAAGCCCGGCCTACAAGCACATCGCCGGCAAGCGCGACACGCATTTGGGGATCAACAAGGGAACGCAGGTTTACCTTCTGGATGACCCGGACGGCAACACGTTCTGCATGAAGTCCGCCGGTTTGATCGAGGACTCCAACCAGACTTACGACAGCCTCAAAGACCTCGGCAGTCGCCTGAAGCTCGCCCCGGGCTGGAAGTTCCGGACCTTGGTCCTCGAACAGGACCTGGTCCTGACGGGTGACAATGGGAACGTCACGATTACCCAGGACGACTTGGGCAACACCTACGACCGAGTCGGCGGTCCCTATAGCAACTTCAAACCGTAACTAACGAGACCTAACGAGACAACCACAGAAACTACAGAAACAAACTATGAAAACCTACCGTAACTTGAGCGTACTTATTGCGCTTAGCACCGCGCTGATTGTTTCCGTTCTACCCGTGGGCAGAGCCGAGGATAAGAAGAAAACCGATGAAAGTAAGATCCAGTTGATGTTCGTGCAGACGGCTGATGATTTGAAAGCCGATGGCGAGACTTTGCGGCTCGTCAATGTCGGCCAGCAGACGCTCTATTTCTCGGATCGACCGGTGCGTGTCGCCGGGCATCTCACGATGCCTGCCTATTTGGATGAATGGAAAGCGGGCGAAGGCCCGGACAACTTCAGCAGCGACCCGCCCAACGCCACGCTTTCGGTCTATGAGCCGGGTAGCCGCGAAAACAAGATGGTCGTGGTTGAGATCAGTCATCCGGTGATTGAGGGGAAGGACTTGATCTACCACTACAAACTTATCGAGGGCACAATGCCCAAGGCAGGTGGGGCAACCGCTTTGTTCATCGATTGGATCGGTGCGGGCGGGGGTGTGGGTGTCGGTTTTCATGGGGCAGGAGCCGGTGCTCGCGGAGTTGGCCTGCGGCGGTAGCAATCAAGATCGGCGAATTGATACAAAATCGTAAGGAGATAGGAAAATATTAGACATGCATTCCGCAAATCGGCTCTGGCCGAAAGGCGACGAGGACAAGCCGAAGTGAATCAAAGCGTGTGTCGGGAATCATTTTTCCTGCAATACGGATGAAAGTCACAACAGGCCTCAAACTCCCGGATAGCCCATCCCGCGATTTCGCCGATTCCTTTGCCATCTTTGCGGCTCCTATACGCATAGGACTAAAGTCCAATATACGGCTCTCAGGAGTGCTGGTAAAAGTCCCTATCACAAGGCCTTGGCACGTTGACAATCAAAGAATCGTCCTATGAAGAACTGGCATAAAGGCGGGGCGTACAAGCAAGCGCTCAAGACCCTCCTCATCCCGATTTTCGTTAGCACCGAGCAGGCGATGGAATGGGGATCGCGTCTAAATGCGAAGCAACACGCCACGCTCCTTGAAACGCAGCGTGCGTTGAACGACACCGCGCGTGAGGAGTGCAACCCGCAACGCAAGCTCAATCTCGCCACCCAATCGCAGTTAATGCGCGAGGCAGCCCAAGCATTTGCGCCTGCCTAATCCCGTTCGGGGTTGTTGATTCCCGCGCGAGTGGCGCTCACGAGTTTCGGCATGCGAGGCCTTCGGATGTCCCGAAGATCAGCAGCCCTCGGGAAGGCGCTTGCCGCGCGCTCTGCAGACGTGCCCGTGAAGGGCAGAATGGAGGCGTTCGTTGCTTGCGATAAATTGCAGGAATGGCGCCGCGGAGTACGCCTTGGTGTTGACCGCCGCTCAAGGCCGACGTAGAGAGAAGACGATTCGCTAAGGCGGTCGAGCGATGCAATCGCGAGTTTTTTCTGGGCTGCCAGTCATTGGCCTTTTGACGCTTGTCTACGTCATCGCCGGCAAGTTCGGATTGATGCTGGCATCTTTGCACCCGAGTGCATCGCCGGTGTGGCCGCCGGCGGGAATTGCGCTCGCGGCATTGCTGGTCCTCGGTTACCGAGCCTGGCCTGCAATTTTTGTCGGTGCGTTTCTGGTGAATATTACCACTGAGGGCAATGTCCCCGCATCGCTCGCCGTCGCGAGCGGCAACACGCTCGAAGCTGTGTGCGGTGCCTGGCTGGTGAATCGGTTCGCCGGCGGCACAACCGTCTTCGATCGTCC